>Ga0308157_10003827_pt1 | contig 21051 bp, 20 predicted proteins | sample PhyBR1_FD_201035 | JGI IMG/M metagenome (GOLD analysis project Ga0308157, IMG submission 201035) | Phyllosphere microbial communities from UC Gill Tract Community Farm, Albany, California, United States - DLSLB.R1 | ecosystem: Host-associated > Plants > Phyllosphere > Unclassified | place: USA...
CAAACTTTATTACTTTGGCAGAAGGTACAAATCCTAACGTTAAAGCATCTCTTAAAGGAAAACCATTTTACAACGGATTAAAATTCCATAGAGTAATTAACGATTTCATGATTCAGGGTGGTGATCCAGAAGGAAATGGTTCTGGAGGTCCAGGATATTCTTTTAAAGATGAATTTGTAGACGATTTAAAATTCGAAAAAGGCGGGGTTCTTGCTATGGCAAATTCTGGTCCGGCAACAAACGGAAGCCAGTTTTTCATTACACACAAAGATACTCCTTGGTTAAACGGAAAACACACTATTTTTGGCCACGTAGTGTCTGGAATGGATAATGTAAATAAAATAGTTCAAGACGATGTAATGACAAAAATTGTTATTACACGCAAAGGTGCTGCTGCAAAGAAATTTGATGCTCTAAAAGTTTTAAGCGATGATGTAAAAAAAGAAGCGGCTAAAAAAGAAGAAGCAAAAAAAGTAATAACTGCAAAAGCAGCTTATTTTAAAGACTTAAAAGCAAAAGCAACTGCAACAGCTTCTGGTTTAAAATATGTAATCACTCAAAAAGGTACTGGCGTTAAAGGTGCTGAAGGTTCTAACATCTATTTTCACTACGCTGGGTATTTTGAAGACGGAAACTTATTTGACAGCAGCATGGCTCCAGTAGCAAAAGCATATGGAAAATATGATGCCAATAGAGATGCGCAAGGCGGATACAAAGCGTTTCCTTTTACAGTTGGTAAAAAAGAGGGAATGATTCCTGGTTTTCTTGAAGCTCTTGATATGATGACAGACGGAGAAAAAGCGACTTTCTTTTTACCTTCAAATTTAGCGTATGGCGAAAAAGGTGCTGGCGGAGTGATTCCTCCAAATGCTACTTTGATTTTTGAAATTGAAACGTATCAAAACCAGCCTAAGTAATTAGAAAAGAGAAGATTTATTCTTTATAGATATAAAAAGCCATCAGAATTATTCTTGATGGCTTTTCTATTTTTCACTCTTTAACTTTTTAAAGAATTCTTATTTTAAGCCTTTAAAAATCAATTCTGTTACAATTAAATCATTATTTTCAACATAGTACAAGAGAATCCTAAACAAAATAGCTTACCTTTGCCGGCTTAATTTTTTTAAAACAGATAATTTATGACGTCGCAAAATAGTGTATTAAAGGGTGTTTTTCTTGTTGCTTTGGGAGCAACTACTTACGGAATGTTGGCTACTTTTGTAAAAATGGCCTATTCTGAAGGATACACAACTGCAGAAGTAACGACCTCACAGTTTATATACGGAATTCTAGGTATTCTTGCAATCAATCTTTTTCAGCGTATTAAAAACAAAAACAAACCTGCCGTAAAAGCATCTCGTAAAAATGTTTTCAATTTAATGTTAGCTGGAACTTCTTTAGGAATGACAAGCTTATTTTATTATTTGGCGGTAAAATATATTCCTGTGTCTATCGGAATCGTTTTGTTGATGCAAACGGTCTGGATGGGTGTTTTGCTTGAAATGATTTTAGAAAAAAAACTGCCTTCAAAACAAAAGGTCATTGCGGTATTAATAGTGCTTTTTGGAACTGTTTTAGCCACCAATATTATCAATAACGATATCGAATTAGACTGGAGAGGTTTAGTTTGGGGAATGCTTGCTGCTGCTTCTTTTACTACAACTATGTTTACTGCCAATAGTGTAGCAACCGAAATTTCATCTGCTCAAAGAAGTCTTTATATGCTTTTAGGAGGTGCTGTTATTGTATTTTCGTTTGCTTTTGCAACACAGGTTACGGCGTTTAATATGGAAATCTTCCTTAAATGGGGAATTGTATTATCCTTATTTGGTACCATAATTCCGCCACTTTTAATGACTGCAGGTTTTCCGTTAACTGGAATTGGACTAGGAAGTATTGTTTCTGCCCTAGAACTGCCAGTTTCTGTAATGATGGCGTATGTTTTATTAAACGAAAAAGTAATCTTTTCTCAATGGGTCGGCATTGTATTGATTATTCTGGCCATAATTATTATGAATGTAAATTTCAAGTCAAAAAAATAGCCCAAAATACATACTTTCAAAAAAAGAAGTCTTGTAATGCAATAATTGTTAATTTTTTTATAAATTCGTGATAAACAATTAAATATCATGATTTTACCTTGGCATTTATATTTAATGGCTTTCCTTTATATTCTTGCTGGTCTAAATCATTTTAGAAAACCTGGAATGTACATAAAAATCATTCCGCCCGCATTTAAAAACCCCAAATTAATAAATATTTTAAGTGGTGCTTCTGAGATTATTCTAGGCATCTTTCTAATCCTGCCTTTTACAACACAAATTGCCGCCTGGGGAATTATAATGCTATTAATTGCTATTTTTCCTGCCAATTTGTATATGTTTCAAAATAAAAAAGCAGGATTTGGTTTACCATTATGGATTTTATTTGTACGTTTGCCCTTACAAATTGTTTTAATTTATTGGGCTTACCAATATACATTCTAACATTAACCATTTAAATTATTTTATTATGAAAAAATTATTTGCAGAGTTCTTTGGAACTTATTGGCTTGTTTTTGGTGGATGCGGAAGCGCAATTTTTGCAGCGGGAATTCCAAATTTAGGAATCGGATTTGCTGGTGTTGCGCTTGCTTTTGGTTTAACGGTACTTACAATGGCCTATGCTGTTGGCCATATTTCTGGTGGTCATTTTAATCCCGCTGTTTCTTTTGGTTTGTGGGCTGGCGGAAGATTCTCAGCAAAAGATCTTATTCCGTACATCATTGCACAATGTGTTGGAGCTGTTGCAGCAGCAGGCACTTTATACACAATAGCTTCTGGAAAAGCTGGTTTTGCAATTGACAGTACAAAAGCTGGAGCCTTTGCATCTAATGGTTTTGGAGCTTTTTCTCCTGATGGCTATTCCTTACAGTCTGCTTTCATTGCAGAATTTGTACTTACATTATTCTTTTTATTAGTGATTTTAGGAGCAACTGATAAATTTGCAAATGGCAGATTTGCAGGAATCGCAATCGGTTTGGCGTTAACTTTAATACACTTAATCAGTATTCCGATTACGAATACTTCTGTAAATCCAGCGAGATCTTTATCTCAAGCCATTTTTGTTGGCGGAGAGCCATTATCACAGGTTTGGCTGTTTTGGGTTGCCCCTATTCTTGGTGCATTAGCCGCAGGTTTTCTTTATAAAACACTGCTTCAAAATCACGCAGAAGCATAATAACTGAAAAAAGAAATCAAAACATCATCAAAAAAATAAAAATATGGAATTTTTATATTTCTTACTTATAGGTGCCATTTCTGGATGGCTAGCGGGTCAAATCTGGAAAGGTGCCGGATTTGGTTTAATTGGCAATATTATTGTCGGAATCATAGGCGGATTTATCGGAGGATGGATTGCTGGAAAACTTGGCATTGGAGGCGGCGGCCTTCTGTGGCAGATTCTGATTGCTGTAGCAGGTGCGTGGGTTTTATTATTTATAATCAGCCTCATCAAAAAATAATATCCTAAATAATAATTTCTAAAGAGAAAATCAGATATATTTATATTTGGTTTTCTCTTTTTTATTGGAATAAAACCGAAAGAAATCTTTAATTAATTCAAATATTTATGCATCATGAATGACATTATTAATTATTTTTCTACGATTCCTTCTTCGCACAGAAGTTTGATTTTGGTTGGCGGTATTACTATTTTCTGGCTAATTGAAAACAGTTTTCCTTTGTTTAAAATGCAATATAAAAAATGGCCTCATGCAGGTATCAATTTCTTTTTTACCTTCACTACAATTGTTGTCAATTTTATTCTTGCATTTATTTTAATACGGACTGCCGCTTGGACAATCGAACATAATTTTGGAATTCTGCAATGGCTTCCAAAAATGCCTATCTGGCTATATACTATAATTGGCTTACTGCTTCTGGACTTAATAGGAGCTTATTTAGCTCATTTGGTAGAACACAAAGTAAAAATTCTTTGGCAGTTTCATCTGGTGCACCATACCGACACTTGGATCGATACCACAACTGCCAATAGACATCATCCTGGAGAAAGTGTAGTCCGTTTTATTTTTACCACTTTAGGCGTTTTAATTATCGGGACTCCCATGTGGATGGTTTTTCTTTATCAATCATTATCAGTTGTTGCTTCACAATTTAACCACGCCAATATTTCGCTGCCAGAAAAATTGGATCTATTCTTAAGTTATTTTATTGTTTCGCCTAATATGCATAAAGTGCATCATCATTATGTGCTGCCTCATACAGACAGCAATTATGGCAATATTTTTTCTGTTTGGGACAGGCTTTTTAAAACCTTTACCTACTTACCTAAAGATCAACTTATATATGGTGTAGACACTCATATGCAGTCTGAAGAAAACAATGAATTGAAGAATCTGTTAAAAATTCCATTTCAAAAATCACGATCCTTCAAAAACAGTTAAAATCATTAAAAAAATTGAACTTTACTGAACCAACTTATTATTTTTTTTTTTAATATTGATACAGAAATTGAAAATCAATCTATTAATAATTAACACCCTATTTTGAATTAATTTTCACGAGATGAAAAAGAGTAGCCGCAAAGAATTAACTCCGGAACAAACCGAAAGACTTGTTTCGTTAGCTTTAGAAGAAAGAAATCCATTTGAAATTATAAAGAAAGAATTTGGATTGGCAGAAAAAGAAGTCCTGGACATCATGAAAAAGAAAATGCCTCTTGAAAAATTTGAGATGTGGAAAAAGAAGGCAATTGCAAATAAACCAAAACCAAAACCAGTTAAAATAGATGATTTTGATGAAGATTTGGATGGAAAATATTATATCAAGAATAAATTAGACTAAAATAAAGCTCCTGTTTTTCAGGAGTTTTTTTTTATCTGTAAATATAATGTGATTTTTTAGTAACTTTTCGGTACTTTTTGTGTCAAATACTATAACTAAACATATAAAAATGAAAAAAATACTTTACACCTTAGCTCTAGCGGTAACTTTTTGGAGCTGTAAAACAGGTAGCACTGGAGCCGCGAAAAGCAATATAGTTGAAGTTAATATCAATTTAACCGATGTTAAAGACGATAAGGTCTTGGTAACCGTTACGCCACCAGCCATTAAGACTGATGAAATTACCTACAGTATTCCTAAAACCGTTCCTGGTACTTATTCTACAGATAATTATGGAAAATATTCAGAAGATTTTAAAGCTTTTGATGCAAAAGGAAATGCTCTTTCTGTAAAAAGATTAGGTGATAATTCTTGGTCGATCTCAAACGCAAAGACATTAAAAAGAATTACTTATCTTGTAAATGATACTTTCGATACAGAAAAAGGAACTGGATTTGGAAATGACGATGTTTTTTCTCCAGCAGGAACAAACATCGATGCAGGAAAAAATTTCATGGTTAACACTCATGGTTTTGTAGGGTATTTTCAAGATAAATTAGACGTTACGTACAAAGTTACTATCACGCATCCTGAAACACTTTGGGGAGCTACTTCTATGACCGATCAAGATGCAAGCAATACTTCTGATGTGTTTACCACTTCTCGTTATGCTATTTTGGTAGAAAACCCAATTATGTATTCTAAACCTGATTACACTACTTTTAATGTAAACGGAATGGACATCTTAATTGCTGTGTACTCTCCTACTGGAAAATATACTGCCGAGAGCATTACTCCAGAGATGAAAACCATGATGACCGCACAGAAAAACTTTTTAGGAAAAGTAAATTCTACTAAAAAATATACTGTATTGGTATACCTTTCTAGCATGGCTAAAGACGATGCTCACGGTTTTGGAGCTTTAGAACACCCAACTGCTACAACTGTAGTTTTACCAGAATCAATGCCAAAAGAAAAATTGGTAGAAACACTAAAAGATGTAGTTTCTCACGAATTCTTCCACATTGTGACTCCATTAACTATTCACTCAAAAGAAATTCAGTATTTTGATTACAATGCACCAAAAATGTCTGAACATTTATGGATGTACGAAGGTGTAACAGAATATTTTGCTAATTTATTCCAAATTAACCAAGGTTTAATTGACGAAGCTGAATTCTACACTCGTATTGCAGACAAGATTGCACAATCTAAACAGTTAGATGATACAATGTCGTTTACTGTAATGAGTAAAAATGTATTGGATCAGCCTTATAAAGATCAATACTTAAATGTATACCAAAAAGGTGCTTTAATTGGTATGTGTATTGACATTATTATTAGAGAGAAAAGCAATGGAGAAAGAGGGATTTTGGATTTAATGCATAAATTATCTGATGAATATGGGGTTGAAAAACCTTTTAATGACGATGAATTATTCGCAAAAATCACTTCTTTGACTTATCCTGAAGTGGGTGACTTTTTAAATAAATATGTTGCTGGAACTACTCCAATTCCTTACGATTTTTATCTAGCAAAAGTGGGTGTTACAAAAGCAAGCGAGAAAAAGGCTGGAAATCCGTTCATTAAAGGACAAACTCCTTACATTACTATTGATAAGGCAACGAAAGAAATCGCGGTTCGTCCTGAATCAGAATCAACTGCATTCTTTAAAAACCTAAACTTAAAAGGTGGCGATAAAATTTTAGCTGTAAACAATAAATCATACAACCTAGATAACATTTATGATTTAATTACAGAAAGTGAAAACTGGAAAGAAAATGATCCTATTACACTTAAAGTAAAACGTGGAACTAAAGAAGAAACCATAAAAGGAACTGTAAAACTACCATTTGAAGAAACAGAAACTTTTAAAGCTACAGATGCTTCAAAAGAGAAACTTAAAAATGCATGGTTAAAAGGATAATTTCTTTTTAAAGACATAAAAAAAAACCGACAAGTGATTGTCGGTTTTTTTTGTTTGTCATCCTGAGGAACGAAGGATCACACTCGTAAATCGCCAAAGATTGTCCGACATACTTTGCGGAGTTTCTTGTGTGATCCTTCGTTCCTCAGGATGACAAAAAAATACGTTATTTTTTCACTGGAAATTTCCAATCAAACTCATCTTTACTATTGATGATTGCTCCAATTTCAAACTTTACAACCTCATCAAATTCTGTTTGAAGGATAAACCAGTTGTCTTCGTTGAAGTAATTTTCAAAAGTATCAAATGTTTCTTGATTGAATTTTGTGATTCCTTTTGCAGCAAAATCTTTCTTTACGTCAGCAATTTTTCTTCCGATTAATTTGAATCCGAAAACTTCTAAATCATTGCTTGATGCTACTAAATAACCTAATTTCAAATCTTCTTCCTGATAAAATGTCAATCTGATTTTGTGTGCATTATAAACAAAAATCACATTGTCGTCTTCGTCTTTATAGTTTTTATCAGGTTTTCCTAAAGCTGCTGTTACATCATTCTGCTTCATTCCGAAAAGCAGTTTCTCTATTCCTGATTTTAAATTGATCTTCATATCGATTGTCTTTATTTGAAGTGCAAATTTCGTGAAGTTTTTTGTTGTTTTGCCACGAATTGCACAAATTTTCACTAATTAAAAATATTACCGTTGTCAGGCTGAGCGTAGTCGAAGCCCTATCTGAGCTAGAAAGCCCTTCGACTTCGCTCTGGGTGACAAATGCAAAACTAATTTTGATACTGCTTCTTATTCGGCTTACTGCTCATATAAAACGTAATCTTTCCGCCATTGATAACATCGGCATGTTTTAAAAATGGTTTTTCCAATTGTTTTCCGTTAAGGAGAACTTTACTCACAAATACATTCTTATCAGATTGGTTTACGGTTTCCACTTCAAAAGTTTTTCCATTTTCTAAATTTACAATAGCATTTTTCATCAACGGACTTCCTAGTGCATACTCGTCAGAACCTGGAGCAACTGGATAAAATCCTAAACTGCTAAAAATATACCACGCACTCATTTGTCCAAAATCGTCATTTCCTCCTAAACCGTCAGCGCCATTTCTGTACATTTTTTTCAAGATCATTCTAATTTTATCTTGTGATTTCCACGGAGAATCTGTCCAATTATACAAATAAACTACGTGATGAGAAGGCTCGTTTCCGTGAACATAATTCCCGATTATTCCATCTCTTGTAATATCTTCGGTATTTTCAAAATATTTGTCTGGAAGATGCATATTGAACAGAGAATCTAAACGAACTTTAAATTTCTCGTTTCCACCCATCAATTTAATCATATCAGCAGGATCTTGCGGAACGTATAAGCTGTAATTCCAAGAATTTCCTTCAATAAAACCTTGCCCATGCGTATCTAGCGGATCAAACTCTTTTTTGAATGTTCCGTCATTCAATTTCGGACGCATGAAACCCGTTTTCTCGTCGTAGACATTTTTATAATTTTTCGATCTAGTAATGAATTCATTATAAATATCTGTTTTTCCTAATTTCTTAGCTGCCTGTGCTATTGCCCAATCGTCATAAGCATATTCTAAAGTTTTAGAAACCGAAGCACCGTTTTTATCTTCTGGAACATACCCTTTATTCATGTAAAATTCCAAACCATCGTAATACGGCACTTTTGCGGTATTTACACAAGCTTGAAGCGCTTTTTCGGCATCAAAACTAATATTTCCTTTTACAATTGCATCTGCCACAACCGAAACCGAATGATATCCAATCATACACCAGTTTTCATTGGCATAATGCGACCAAATTGGAAGCATTTTATGAACACTTTGATCTGAATGTGCCAACATAGAACTTACCATATCGGCATTTCTTTTGGGCTGCACAATATTGAATAACGGATGCAAAGCACGATACGTATCCCAAAGTGAATAACTGGTATAATTGGTAAAATTCTCCGCTTTATGCACATTCATATCTAGACCTTTATAATTTTTATCTAAATCCATGTATTCTGTTGGTCCCAAAAATGCATGATACATTGCGGTATAAAAATTAACCAAATCTTCTTTTTGAATGGTTTCTACTTGAACTTTATTCAATTCGTTATTCCAAACCTCCTGACTTTGTTTTTTTACTTTTTCGAAATCCCAATCTGGAACTTCTTTTTTCATATTTTCTAATGCACCGGCAGAACTTACAGGAGAAAGTGCCATTTTGATTTTGATTTTCTCGCCTTCATTAGTATCAAAATCAAAAAACAATTTTAGATTCTGACCCGCCATTTCTGGAAAGTTTTTCGTTTGATCGAATCTTCCCCAAAAACCTCTATAAACGCTTTTTTCCTGAGCAGCTTGTCCGTAACTTTTAATTGGTTTATTGAAAGACATTGCAAAATAAACCGTTCTAGTTCTCGCCCATCCGTTTGTTTGGCGATATCCGGTTATTAAAGTATCGTTTTCTACACGAACAAATGTCCAAACATTCTTTTTATCGTAGTTGTAAATTCCTGAAGTCAGATCTAAAATGATATGTGCTTCATTAGATTTTGGAAAAGTATATTGATGCATTCCCACGCGCGTTGTCGCTGTCAATTCTGCTTTTATTTTATGATCTTCGAGAAAAACGCTGTAATAAGCAGGTTCTGCTTTTTCTGTCGAATGTGAAAATGCAGATCTATAACCAGACAACGGTTTTGATGCTACACCAGGATTCAATTGCAGTTTGCCAGTTGTTGGCATAATTAAGAAATCACCTAAATCGGAATGTCCAGTTCCGCTGAAATGAGTATGGCTGAAACCTACAATCGTTTTATCTTCATACTGATAACCAGCACAGTATTTATAAACTTCTCCGTTGTATTTTCCATTTAAACTGTAAGCAATGGTATCTGTTTCTGGGCTTAATTGCACGCTCCCGAAAGGAACTGTTGCGCCTGGATACGTATGTCCCATTTTTGCTGTTCCAATCATTGGATCAACATATTGAATTAAATTTCGTTTTTCTCCTGCCTTCTTCTGTCCTATCATATTATTAGTAGAAAGTACCAAAACCAATACTCCCAGAAGAAAATTACTGCAATTTGTTTTAATCATTTTTATTGTTTTTCTTAGAAATCCTCTTTGTTTTTTTAGTATTGAAAAGTACAACAAAATCTATTTTTAAAAAACATAAATTTAGCAGGACTCAAAAGGTTTAAATATCTTTGATGTACTAAAAATATACAGTAAACATGAAAAAATATATTGTATTTCTACTTTCCTTTTATTCGACATTTGTTTTTTGTCAAAAAGTAGAAAGCTATAAATTGACCAAACAAGAAATTTCAAAACGAGAGCTTGAAAACGTCACTGATTTTCCTATTTATAAAGCATTTGAATTTAGTGATAAAGGAGGTGTTTACGAATTGGTTTTGGGCGAAAATCAGAAAACAGTTTCTAAAAAAGACACTTTAAATACCAAAATACAAGCCATTTGCGTAGTCAATGATCACGGTGGATTTCTAGAAAAATGGCGAATTAATGATTTGCTTGAAAATACTATTCCGAAAGAAACAAACATTTGGTTCTGGACAAAATATTGCAGTACAAAAGATATTGATGGCGACAGTTATATTGAACCTATTATTGTTTATGGAACTCGCAATGAAGATGGCTATATAAGACGCGTAAAAATTATTACGGTTTATAAAAACAAAAAATATGTGATCCGCGCGGTTGAATGTGATTTAGATGATTGCAGAAGTTTTGAAAAAGATCAAAATTGGAATACGCTTCCGCAGAAAATAAAAACGTACATCAATCAATTGACTGAAAAAATGAGAAAAGAGCAGGATTTGCTTTTGAAGAATGGATAGAATTTAATTGTGAATTGTAAATTGTTAATGATTGATGTTGATTCTTAATTAATAATTAACAATTCACCACTAACAATTATCTACTCGTTCATTTCATCGTAACGTTCCGGAACTTGTGGGTCGTAAAGCGGACATTTGAATTCTTCCATAATATCTACTAGTTTATTCATGGTTTTTCCTTCTGTTCCGTAGCAGTCAATTTTTATGCTTTGGGGTGTAGTAACAACTTGAAATGCACCTTTTCCTTTTGAGTTTTTCCAGCTGTTTTCATCCACTCTTTCCCATTCAGAAAAGACTGAATTTATTCTGTTTACGATTACTTCCACTTGAAGTTCAGCCAGACCTTCCACTTCTTGTTTTTCAACAAGAGCTTCATAAACTTCCTGATTGTTCAGGTAGATTTCATCTAGATATTTCCAAAAAAGTAATTCGTACATAGTTAAATATTTTTAAACCATATAAGTGATATAAGAAAGTATAAACTTTTCTGAGTGAAATTGAAAACTGTCAAATCAAAATAAGGCTTCGACTTCGCTCAGCCTGACAATCAAATCTGTCAGTTTAAAATGAACTTATATCACTTATACGGTTAATTTATTTTAATAATTGAATGTTCCGTATTCGCTTGTGATTGTAAGCTTTTTAGAATCAGATGCTTCTACTCTACCTACAATTTGCGCATCAACATTGAATGATTTCGAAATTTCGATAATATCTTGTGCAATACTTTCTGGAACGTAAAGCTCCATTCTGTGACCGCAGTTAAAAACCTGATACATTTCTTTCCAATCTGTTTTTGATTGTTCTTGAATTAATTTGAACAATGGTGGCACTGGAAATAAATTGTCTTTTATAACGTGTAAATCTTTTACAAAATGTAAAATTTTAGTTTGCGCTCCTCCACTGCAATGCACCATTCCGTGAATATCATTTGGAGTATATTTATCTAAAATTTTCTTGATAATTGGCGCGTAGGTTCTAGTTGGAGAAAGCACTAACTGCCCAGCATTGATTGGGCTGTTTTCAACTTCATCTGTTAAATTAACCTGTCCAGAATAAATTAATTCTTCTGGAACTGCTGCATCGTAGCTTTCTGGATATTTTTTAGCCAAATATTTTCCAAAAACGTCATGACGTGCAGAAGTTAATCCGTTACTTCCCATTCCGCCATTATAGCTTTTCTCATAAGTTGCTTGTCCGAAAGAAGCCAAACCAACAATTACGTCTCCCGCTTTAATGTTTGCATTATCTACAACATCGTTGCGTTTCATACGAGCTGTTACGGTAGAGTCTACAATAATAGTACGAACTACGTCTCCAAGATCGGCAGTTTCTCCTCCTGTTGAATGAATGGTAACTCCGAATGATTTTAACTCGTTGATTAATTCTTCTGTTCCGTTAATGATTGCAGAAATTACCTCAGCTGGAATCAGGTTTTTATTTCTTCCAATAGTTGAAGAAAGCAAAATATTATCTGTTGCACCAACACACAATAAATCGTCAATATTCATGATTAGGGCATCTTGAGCGATTCCTTTCCAAACCGAAAGATCTCCAGTTTCTTTCCAGTACATGTATGCCAAAGATGACTTTGTACCTGCTCCGTCAGCATGCATAATAAGGCAATGCTCATTGTCCTGAGTTAAATAATCAGGAACAATTTTACAGAAAGCTTGCGGAAATAAACCTTTGTCAATATTTTTTATAGCGTTATGTACGTCTTCTTTTGATGCCGAAACACCTCTTTGTGCATATCTTTTGCTAGAATCTGAACTCATGAAAATTAGTTTGTGTTGATGTGCAGCAAAGATAATCCCTTTTTTTAATTCTTTGCCTTATTCGATTATTTGATTGATAAAAAAATCGGCAGAATTATATATTCTGCCGATCTCCTGAAATAAAATTGGTTATTAAAGGTTGGTTTATTATTTCTTATTCCCAATCTGGCATTGAGGTTCCTGTGAACAATAATGTCCTTACATTATCAGTGGTATTTTTAACTAATGCTTTATAAATCTTTTTTTCTGATATACCATCATTAGAGGTATTTACAAAAATAACTTCGGCTTCATTTGGAGAATATCGAACATCATAATCATTTGTTCCTACAATTTTATCGAGTAAAATTGGTGTAGAAGTTCCTGTGGTAAAACTATATTCATAAATTCTTAAATCAAGCTGACGATAATTTGCATTTTCGTATCCTGAAACATCCCAAGAATATACTATTTTTTGTCCTGTAATCGAAAAATTCAAGCCGTTAAAAGCTCCAGCTTGCCCAGAAATAACATTTGCTATTACAGTGCCTGACATATTAATAACATAAATCTCAACATTATATCCATTTGCATCATTTACTTTCAACACAATTTTTGATTCATCAGCACTCCAATCGCATTCAGAGATAAATTTACCGTTTGGCGTTTGAAATATTTTAGTCAAACCACTTCCATCATTATTAATTTTATACAGCTTATCAAAATTTGGATAAATTAATGCACTTCCTGAAGCATTCCATGAATATCCAACGTAATCTGAATTAAATCCAGCTATAGATACTGAACTAGTAATTTTTTTTGCTCCAGTACCATCAAAATTCATGGTGTAAATATCATTTCTTGAACCATTTGTGGCTATATAAGCAATTTTTTTAACTTGATTATTTCTTCGAGGGCGCCACGAATTTTTATCTGACCCAGTTAATTGATATTGTTTCCCAGCATCATCAGCTGTAAAAATCACATTATTATCATTAATCCCTTTTACGAATAATTGCCTTGTTGCTGGAAAATTAAGAGTTGAGAAAGCGCTAATTGCGCTCAATATAGGAGTATTAACTCCATCGGTGACTTCAACTTGCCAATAGTATTTTATACCATATATAAGATCCGTCAGTGAAAGTTTTTTCTCCTTTATGGCTTCAAAAGTTTTTACTTCTGCATTACTGTCATTTCTAAGAGTGACCTTAAAGGTAAGTGCGTCATTATCTGGATCGGTAGCCGTCCAGGTTAAGTCTAAAGAAACAGCCTGACCTGTACTGTTATCTACTGGACTAACCAAAACAGGAACTGTTGGAGGCTTATTGTTTGCTGTTGCTTTTTTGAGTTCAAAAACAACTTCTGAGGTCGTATTTTTAGTTACGGTAACAGCTTCAAATTTTGCGACATATCCATCTTTTTGAGCTTGAACTGAATATTCTCCTACTTTCACATTAGAAAGTGTAAACTTCCCCTCTGCATCTGTAAACACGGTACTCGTGGCTGGACTAGAAAGTATTTTCACATTTTCCATTGGCTCAAAAGTATCACCAGAAACAACTTTCCCTGTGATTGTACCATAATCATTAAGTTGTTCCCCTATTTTTTCTTCACTGCATGAAACCAAAAACAATAAAAAAAGTACACTGGCAATTTGGTATAAATACTTCATTTTTGATTTGTTTTTAAATTTAACTTCAACGTTATAATTTCTGATAATTAACTATTCAAATTATTTTTTCTTTTTTCCAAAGTAAAAAGTTAGCCCTAGACCAAATTTGTAATAGTAATCATCTCGGGTTCCTGCAACAATATAATCGACATTATCACTGAAATTAATATTTTGTTCAGCAAATAATTTTATACCTATCTGATCTGATGCCATATATTCTAAGCCTGCACCGTATTGAAATTTACCGTAGGTATTTTCAAATTTCCGATTCATTCCATATCCTCCTCCTCCATATAAAAATGGCGTAAGGCGATCTTTAGGAAGAATGATCCATTCCATATTAAGATCGTAGGTAATATACCCGACATCTAGTAAATTTTTGTTGGCGAGGTTTACAACATTGGTAGAAGCGCTTACTGTAAAACTTGGAGAAATCATCCATTTCAAGGCTCCACGTCCAAAAGGTCTTAACAACGGATCGCGATAATCTCCATCCATTAAAGTAGCACCGCCAGAAAGTTCTATGGCAAATTTGCTTCTTCTGTTTTCAAGCACTCTATCATATAAACCCGTTACATCGGCAGTTTTGGTTTCTTCGGCGTAAGCTTTCAGTAAATTATCAACTTCCCATTTTGGAGCATCAGCTTCCCAGACATTATCTTTTATTCCTTCCAAAACCAAAGATTCAACAGCCTTTTCTATAGCTTCTGTAACAGCCATATGTACCGGTTCATTAGTAGTGTATCCCGTTTCTACTTCGAGAAGTCTTTTAAAATTGACATATCTAAAAAGGCTCTCATCAATTGCCTGCGACAAAATAGTTTTTGATATATAAACTGATTTTAGAATTTTTCCGTTTGAAGTCGAAATCATTCTCAAATAAATTGTTACACGGTCTTGACGGTATTTTACAGATGCTCCGGCACCAAAATATCTTGCACCAAATCCGCCCGTGATAATATTAGAATCATACGAAACAATACCTCCTTCCAACAGCACTCCAGCATATAATAGAGGTGTTAATTGCGGTTCATTCGGATTTGCATCTTTTATATATTCCTGACGAGTTGCACGAATTAGATTTCGTTCTTGCAATAAGTTTCCAATATTTTCACGCTCAATTGGTATAAACCATTTAGAATCTTCCAGCGCTTTTATCAATATAGAAGTGGCTCCCTGTGTCACAGCAGTACTAAAACTGCTTCCGTTTTCCTGAGGTTTGTATTGTCCAGTCTGGTCTCTAAATTTATAGACACCAACGACGACTTGTTCTTTGGGTTTTGGCAGATCTTTTAATAATGACGTAGCGGGCGTACCTTCTCCCAAAACAGCTTTTTGAACTCCAGTGGGTTGGTTATAATAAGCGCCGCAGCCAGTAAGAAGTAACCCAAATACAATAAATAGGTAGTAATGGATTCGCATATTATTGATTTGGGATGATTACTTGTGTTTGTTCTCCTGTATTGGTATCTAAAATATTTAGAGTAAGACCATCTGATGACGGAAATACATCGACCGAATAGCTCCCGAAAGTATAAGAGCCTTCTTTGATGCCATCTGTACCAAATTGCTGTTTATAAAGTTGACTGGAAATCTGATTTAATAATTGAGCATTTAAATTGGCTTTAAACTTCTCTAAATCAGTTTGTGTAGGAGTGACAGCTGTTTTATCTTTCTGCTTGTTTTGAGCTTCAGCACTGCTTAAAAGCCATTGATAGTTAAACGTATCGCCACCAAATGCAGGGTTTACAGGTTTGTAAACAAAAGCCTGAGCATTTACAGATGGAGATAAAAGCAGACACAATATTAAGGTTGCTATAAGTTTCATGTCTTTGATAAATAAATTAATACTGAGTGAAATATTTGCGTTCTTTTTCTTTTTCTTTCAAATAAGTAAAGGTTGTGTTTACAGCTTCTTCTGCAGCCGCTTCTAAATATTCGTCGTCTGGCCTAACCAAAAAATCATAAATGACCTCATTATCTATAGTGATAGATATCGCTGTATTTCTGGCAAAACTATATTCTTCACCTATGGTTACTATTTTCTTAGCATTTATTCCAATCGCATTATATTTATAGTAATATTTGTCATAGAAATCTTTACCCATTTTCGTTTTGGTGTCGTCAGTAATAATGCCACGTAATTCAAAACCTTCATCAGGGATTATTACAACTGGCTCATCTTTTTTTTTTCTTCACCCAAAACCACACGATCTTTTGCTATTATTTGTTTATCTTCATCATAAAACAAAAGCATAATAATTACCTCATCAGTATCAAGCAGATTTATCTGCGATGTAGATAATTTTTGTTTTTCGTTTGGCTGTAAGGTAAAAACACCAACCTGTTCATTCTTAGACTGATTACTATTACTATCATTATTTTTTATCACAGACAATCTATAGGCGGCACTCCTGATTACATCTGTCATGTTTTCAGCTGTACCGGTTATTTTTACATTGCCCTCTATTTTTTCAATTTCTATTTTTGCTTTTATCTTATCTTGAGGAACTTGTCCATAAAAAATTATAGAAAAAAATAAAAATAGAATCGTGATATGTCTGTTAAAAAAATACATGTTGCTATTTATAATTTATTTATAAGAATTATTGAAGCTCCATTTCCTGTTTGTGTAATTTTCATATTCTTTGACAAGGAATTGGTTCCAATATTTTGAATATTTTGATTGTCGCCTTTTTGAACAATCTGCATATTTATATCGTAATTTGTTTTGAATGTATAATCAAAAAGTCGGTTATTATCTCCTTGCTGAATAACACTTTGCGTAATAGAGTTTGCACTTTTATCTAACTGCACATCATTTCTATCTCCATTTTGCTTAACAGAAACTTTTAAGTCATTAGATTTCAAAGCTGCATTCACTTTGTTTAAATCGCCAATCTGCTGTATCTGTATTCCAGATTGGAGGTTTTGATTTAAATCCTTTTGAGCTTTTTTATCCAAGCCGGAAACTATACTCATTGCCATTTCTTTAGAATTAAAAACGGATGAACTATAGTTTTTAAACTCAGAATTATCTTCTTTCTGCTGGGCATAAAGCCCTGAGGAGATAAGGAGTAAAACAATATTTAAAATGAAAATTTTCATTTTTATTTTTTTTTAGATTTATTTTTTAAAATCGAAATTAAATGAGATAGCCTAGTTAATAGATAAAGGCTATCTCATTTTATTATATTCTTCTTCTCAAGAGAATTATAAATTTATAGTCCTGTTTGAGTCACAGTAATATGGTTTGAATTACCAAAAGAGAATCCTACTTGTTGGTTTCCAGCACCAGCAGCATTAGTTTGTTTTACATCAGAAGTATTCAAGTTTCCAATTTGTAATGTATTCTCAATGTTTCTAATTCCATTTTGAACAGTTTTTGACTCATTTCCATCTCCATATTGAAAATGTCTAGAAATATTTTTAGCTGGGTCTGTAGTTCCTGCTGGAGAAGTTTGAGTTTGCCAAGATTTGTTTCCTGTACCACCTTGACTTGCATAAGCCAAATTGTAATCTCCAGTTTGAGTTTGAGTAGCCTCATTGCCTCCATTAGGAGCAAATGGAATTGATACAGAACCTAAAGCAGTCAATTGGCTAGCAGTGAAAACACCTCCAGGAGCTGGATATTCATTTCCTGTTGTACCTTGGTCAACTGTAGCTTTATTTTTATTTCCTGTTTGAGTTTGCCATGCTTTGTCTCCTCCGTTAAGCGCAGAAGCTGGTCCAGCAATTTGATCTTGCCAGATTGTAGCATCGTTTTCATTTCCTTTTTGAGTTTGGTAAGCTTGGTTGTTTTTATTGCTTTGAGAAACAAATGCAACGTTTTTCTTTCCGTTTTGATCTACTTCAGCTTTATTACTTACTGCAGCATATAAACCTGGTTGAATACCTTGATACACTTCTGATTTGTTTCCGTCAGAAGCTGGAGCCGCTCCACCTGGGCTTACTTGTGTAATTTTTGAACTGTTTAAAGTTCCGTTTTGGCCAACAATACCGTTGTTACCATTTCCTATCTGACCTACATTAGATGTGTTCTGCGCTACAGCAGCAAATCCTACAAACAGCATCGCTGAGATGCTTAAAATTACTTTTTTCATAATAAATATATTTAATTGGTTATTAATACAAATTATTATGTAGGTTCTTCTGTAGGTTTATAATCCCGGGGAGGAAAAGTGGGGGGCTTATTCTATCATTTTGAAAACAAATTTTAAATCTATTTCTTTTCTTCACGACCAAAATTAGAAAACTTTACCCAAAAGCAGCTCACGTATAAATACCTATTTTACAAGATATTAACCTCTTTTCGATGAACTGTAATACTATCTCGATGAACTGCCCAAATGCGCAAAAATTTTCATAGGAAAAAAGATACTTATTACAATTTCTTTACATTTAAGGGGCTATAAGTAGCAAAAAAGTTCTTCACAAACCTTTTTTTTAGTATAATCTCAAAAAAAAGCCTGTCTTTTTGAGACAGGCTTTAACAAATTGTTATTATATAATTACTTGGTAAACAATAATTCTCTATATTTGGTCAATGTCCAGCTTTCGTCATCTACTAATAATTCTAATTTATCGCAGTGATTACGAATTTCATCAAAATAAGGTTTTACATTATTGCAATATGCTTCTGCCATTTTTTGAGCATCGGTCAATTGATTTGCTTTTTTTCTTTCATTAGTCATCGCCAATACTTTAGAATTGATTCCTTCAATATGACCTGAAATTTCTTTAATTAAAACAATCTGTTCTTTGGCTAAAGCCTCAAACTCTTTTGCAAAAATTTCTTTCAACCCTTTTACATTATCAATTAAAGTGTTTTGGTAACGAATTGCTGTTGGAATTACATGGTTTCTAGCAATATCTCCTAAAACTCTTCCTTCAATTTGGATTTTTTTAGTGTATTCTTCCAATTCGATTTCGTAACGAGCTTCTGCTTCTACATGATTAAAGATTCCTAATTGTTCAAATAATTCTAAAGCTTGTTTAGAAACCTTAGCTTTAATAGCTTCTGGAGTAGTTTTAAAGTTGCTCAAACCTCTTTTAGCCGCTTCTTTTTCCCAAGCATCACTATAACCGTCTCCTTCAAAAAGAATTTTTTTAGATTGTTTGATGTATTCTCTTAAGACATTAAAGATTGCATCGTCTTTTTTCATGTCTTTATTTTCAATCAAGTTCTCTACTTCATTTTTAAAATCAATTAACTGTTTTGCTACAATCGCATTCAGAGTTGTCATTGCATTCGAACAGTTTGAATTGGATCCAACAGCTCTAAACTCAAATTTATTTCCAGTGAAAGCAAAAGGTGAAGTTCTATTTCTGTCTGTATTGTCTAATAATACGTCTGGAATTTTACCAACAACGTTCAATTTCAAATCTGTTTTTTCTTCTGGCGAAAGTTTTCCTGTTGTTACGCTTTCCAATTCAGATAAAACCTTAGTTAATTGCGCTCCAATAAATACAGACATAATTGCTGGCGGGGCTTCATTTGCTCCTAACCTATGGTCGTTACTTGCTGTTGCGATAGAGGCTCTTAATAAAGTTTCGTTGTCGTTAACCGCTTTGATTGTATTAATAAAGAAAGTCAAGAATTGTAAATTGCTCATTGGCGTTTTGCTCGGACTCAACAAGTTAACTCCTGTATCTGTAGCCAGCGACCAGTTATTGTGTTTTCCAGAACCGTTTACTCCTTTAAATGGTTTTTCGTGAAATAATACTTTAAAGTCATGACGTTCCGCAACTTTCTGCATCACATCCATTAATAAAGAGTTGTGGTCAACCGCTAAATTCGTTTCTTCAAAAATCGGAGCTAATTCAAACTGATTCGGTGCTACCTCATTATGACGTGTTTTTACCGGAATACCCAATAGCATACATTCTTGCTCTAAATCTCTCATATAAGTAAGAGCACGAGTTGGAATAGATCCGAAATAATGATCGTCTAACTGCTGGCCTTTTGCAGACGTATGACCTAACAAAGTTCTTCCTGTCATCATTAAGTCTGGGCGAGAATTTGCCAGTGCTTTATCAATCAAAAAATATTCCTGCTCCCATCCTAATGTTGCAGTTACCTTTTTTACGTTTTTGTCAAAATATTTACAAACCTCTGTTGCAGCTTCGTCAATTGCAGACAATGCTCTTAATAAAGGTATTTTATTATCTAAAGCTTCACCTGTGTAAGCAATAAATACGGTTGGAATACATAAAGTTGTACCATATATAAAAGCTGGAGAAGTCGGATCCCAAGCAGTATATCCTCTGGCTTCAAAAGTATTTCTGATTCCTCCATTCGGAAAACTAGATGCATCTGGCTCTTGCTGCACTAATTGTGCTCCTCCAAATTTTTCTACAGACTCGCTTCCGTCATAAGAAGTTTCAAAAAAAGCATCATGTTTTTCTGCCGTTGTTCCTGTTAATGGTTGAAACCAATGTGTATAATGAGTCACTCCTTTAGAAAGAGCCCACTCTTTCATTCCCATAGCAATATAATCGGCAAGCTTTCTGTCTATTTTTGTACCATGCTGAATAGCATCTCTTACTCCTTTAAATGCATCTGAAGTTAAATATTGCTTCATTGCTTTTTCATTAAACACATTTGCACCAAAAAGATTTGATTTTCGGCCAATTTCTTCAAAATGCACCGGCTTTCTGTTAGAAGCTTGTTGTAAAGCTTGAAAACGTAATGTTGACATGGTTATATATATTTTAAATTCGTACTAATTTTCATTAAAAAAGAAGCAACAAATATAAACAATAAATAAGCCTGTTTAGAATATAAATTATAGATTTTTAGTCAATGATTTTTCAACATAAAACGCTTTTTTCGAAGAATAATGAATTCAAATCATAGAAATATAACAAAACTGTACGGTATTATTGATTAAATAAACATTTTTTCATAATTTCTTAACTCATAAATTCAAAA
>Ga0308157_10003828_pt1 | contig 21048 bp, 18 predicted proteins | sample PhyBR1_FD_201035 | JGI IMG/M metagenome (GOLD analysis project Ga0308157, IMG submission 201035) | Phyllosphere microbial communities from UC Gill Tract Community Farm, Albany, California, United States - DLSLB.R1 | ecosystem: Host-associated > Plants > Phyllosphere > Unclassified | place: USA...
CAACCTAGACAGAGCCCACCTCGGTATCGGCGGCAAGACCCCCATCGACCGAATCAACAACGGTCGAGGTCAGTACAACTAGACGGGCACGAAAGGAGGTTCGAGGAGGCAGTCGCGAAGGCAGCGCCCCTCTTCCAGCAGGCCTACGGGGCGCGCACGCTACGGCTGGAGTCATCGTCGGAGAAGCCGACCATTTATCGAATGTATGTCGGTTGGGAGAGCATCGACAATCACTTGATCGCGTTTCGGCGCTCAGACGCCTACCTCATCTGGCGCGAACTGATCAGTCCTCATCTGGATGGGGAACCGGAAGTCGAACATCTGCACAATGTATTCACTGCATTCTGACTGTTGCTCTGCTGATCGTGGGGCGTATACAGCCGATTTGAGCTGTCGCCTGCGGGCCGGACGTGCACGAATAGACCTACATTCGGTTCCTGTCACTTCAGTCTAGATTCCAGCCCTCGATCCTGTTCCACCTGACAACGCGGTTCGGACCGGGGCACCTTCGTGTGTTGGGTGCACGCTTCTCGGGCTCACCGGAGTCGAGAAACCCATGTTGCGCTACGCCCCGTCCGTTTTGTGCGATGGGGCCTCTCTCATCCAAGCCCCACACCGGTGTTGGGCCCCACACTCGGTACCTGATGCGGAGCGACCTCGTCGCGATCCCGGCGACCAACGATGTCCTGAGCACGCGCGACGGTTTGGTGACGCATTGTTCTCAGTCGTTGTTCGACGATCAGCGAGACCTCGTCATCGACGCGGACTCGCACCTCCTCTTCCGCGTCATAGGGAGGCATGCCTCGCAACTCCCGCGCAATCGAGTCCAGTCGGATCTCCTCTCGGAGCCGCGCCTCGTTGCGCTGCCGGTGGTGTTCCAGGATCTGCGGGCGCTCGGCGCGAATTTTCTCGACCAGCCTGCCGTGTGATTCCTTCAGCGCTTGCAGGTCTCGCGCACGACGCCACTGGATCACCTCCGAGGGCAAGTCGCCGCCAACGCGCCACATCCTGGGGTCACGGTTGAGTGGCATCACCTGATCCCTCAGTACAACTCGCCGGCGCTTTGTAACCGCCTTGGGGATATCGAGGCCGAACCCGTCCACTGCCTCCGCTGCGATCGCGCCACGTTCAGCAACACTGCGACGCCGAGCAAAGTACTCGTCTGCTGCGGCGTCATGTGCCCGTCGTTCCTCCGCATAGAGCCGATGAATCCGACTCGGCGGCAACCCGAGCGCCTTGAGTCGCCTGCGCCGACTCTGGTCTTCGCGACCCCGGGCACGCTGCTCCTCGAGGTTCCTCTCGTACCACTCTCGGTGTGCGTTGGGATTCGTCTTTCGCCGAGCAGCGGCCGCCTCCCGTTGACGCTCGCGTATCGCGTCGGCGTTCGCGTCCCGGTGACGCTGCGCGTATTCCCGGCCGCTGCGTCGAGCACGCTCAGGATGCCGGTCCTTGTATCGCCTTTGATACTCACGAACCTTGTCCGGGTGCTCCTTCCGGAACCGGCGCCCACGCTCGAGAGCGACCTCGCGGTTCTCGGCGTACCACTCCCGTGCATGAGCGTTCTTCTTCTGCCGTTGCCGACGGCGGTGGGCTTGTCGCTTTGCGGATTCTCGGTTCAGCTCACGGGACCGTTCGATGTTGCGTTCGCGCCACGCGCGGTGTGCCGCAGCCAGCTCTTCGGCATGCGCCTCGCGGTAACGCCGACGCCCTTCCGCTGCGGCCTCGGGATGCGCCTGTCTCCAGCTTTGACGAGGAGTCGGCTCGGGGGCCTCGTGCTCGTCCCCTGTCGGACACATGCGCTCACTCCGTGGACTCGGCACCCGCCACAGTGCCGTAGACGAACGCGGTCAGTGCCTCGCGGTGACCCGTGGGGTCGACCACTGTGCGCCCGATCAGCTCACGGAGTTCGGTACTCACGTCCTCTGCCGCGAAGTCGTCGAGGCACCAGTCGATGTCTTCTTTGAGTTGGTACCCCGGGGAGTCGGCTGGCAGCGCCGGGTAGTACATGATCGCGATCGTTCCGACGCGCTGGAGCAGTGCGTCTGCGTCGTCGAGTTTCATTGGATTCCTCCTTGTTGGGATGCGGGAGCGGTGGTGGCCAGCTCTCGGTGATGGGTTCGGGTGTCGGTGTGCTCGGTGTCATCTGTCAGGTAGCGTGCCAGGTCGCGCGCTTCGATCTCCTCGGCCGTGGTCAGTCGTTCTTGCAGGCGTGCGCGCGTGGCGTTGTCGAGCTCGGCGTAGGTGCGAGGAGCGGGTTGTCGCACCCGACCGTGTGATTGCGCCTCGCTGCCAGCATCTTCCGCATCAGCCTGGAGCAGCGCAGTTCGAGCGCCGTGCATCCATTGCGTGAGATCTGACGCGTCCGGCGGGACAACGGTCTCGTCCCGTGCGGAGCGGCGTAGGTCTCGATGGGCTGCGGCCACCGCATCCGTCAAGTCTGGTTCTGGTACGCCGCGCATCATCTCGTTGGCCAGCTCCTCCCGAGCAGCGGCCTCGGAGCCCGCGACGACGACCACTTCATTGTGTCGTCGCCCGCGAGTGAGCCCGACATACAGGCCGGAGGCGTCGACATCCGGCCCCACGAGTGACGTATCGGTCGTCTCGCCTTGGATGCCATGCACGGTCGTGGCATATGCCAGGTGGACGTAGTCCGCGGCGTACTCGAGCGAGACGACTCGGATGTCAGCCGCATCGTCGATCCGCTGCAGCTCAAGTGCGGTCGGCCCGATCCGGGTGACCTTCCAGGTCGCACGATTCTCGACTCCGGCAATGCGGTCGTTTCGACGGGACTGGACGACGTCCCCTTCGAGGATGCGCTGTTCCTCCGAGCCAACGGCGATCCGCCGTGTGCTGATCTGTTCCCGGGCGACGCGCTCCTGCTGGATGGCGTCATTGAGGTATGCCGCCTCCTCGTTCGTCGCGGTGACGATGGCGACGGACCTGCCACGCCCGTGATGCTCGAAGTAGCCCCGGACGAGCGCGCTCCGCGCCCCGTCGAGGTCATCCACCCGACGGACGTGGCCCTGCTGCTGAAGTGCTGCGGCGGTCTCCACTGCGTCGAAGATCGTGTCCGCGGAACGGAGCCGCAACGTGAGAGCCGCGTACTCGGGGTCGTCGAAGCGATGCATCCCCGTCAGCTCCACATGTTGGCCAGCCCGTCGCTGCGCGAGCGCCATCGCTCCGGCGTGACCCACAGGGCTCGCTTGGAGAGGATCCCCGACCAGAGCGATGCCAGCGCCGGTCTCCATCGCCACCTGCGCCAGGGCATCAGCAGCATTGAGGTCAAGCATCCCGGCCTCGTCGACGACGATCCGGGCCCGCGCATCGAGAGCGTACTGTCGCGGCCCCCGGTAGATCCGACCGGTCGATGGGTCGGTTTGGCCAGGGCGCAGCCGCCACCAGACGTCGGCGCCGGCATCGTCCTTGCTCCACTTCCAACCATGGTCAGCAAGCAGGGCATGGATGCTCGTGCCGGGCGCTCCGATCTCGCGGCTCGCGACCGCGGCCGCCTTGCGTGTCGGGGCAACGATCATCAAGCGTCTCCCCTGCACTTCGAGCGCGGCCCGCGCAACCCGCAGCATCGTCGTCTTCCCTGTACCCGCCGGCCCGGTGACGGTCACGAGCCGATCAGCATCAGCGACCGCCCTGGCCGCGGTCAGTTGCGACGGGTCCAACCCGCTCTCCGTGATCACCTGTTTCGCGACGCTGCCGTTGGCGGGTCCCCACGAGGGTTCGCCGCTCAGGATGCTGAGCCGGGCTCCCAGATCGGACTTGAGCTGCGCGAACGCGTGTGTCACGAGAGCCTTCACATGCTGAGGCTTCCCGACATCGTCCGGGATCAGGTCTCTCGTATGCGCCAGGGCGCGCGCGGTGATGTCGTCGATGAGGTACTGCAGGTGATCGCGGTCGGCGACGATGCCCGAGGACGCCACGGCGCGCGCGGCGCCAGCCCGGACATCCAGCACGCTGAAGCGGCCGTTGCTCGCCCGGGACCGGTCGTCTGCATCGGCTACAGCGCGCCGGGCGAGCAAGTCACGATCGACACAGTCGATACCGCGGTCGGTCGGGATAACGGGCACCCTCGGCGTGAGCACGGTGGTATCGAGCTGAAGGAGCTCCTGCTTCGTCAGCTCGGACCACTCGTCCTCGTTCACCATGCTCGGCTTGTCTGGACGGTTGATTGCCCACGAGCGGCGGTCGATCATCTGCACGACATCAGGGCTTGGAGCCTCCCCCGGATGGTCCGTCTTCCATTCTTCGATCAGCACGGCTCTGTTCGCTTCGATCTGATTGGAGCGACGAGACACCGACCGCACGAGGTGCGCGAGCTGAGCGATCTCGCCATCCGCGTCCAGTGTGTAGCCGTGGGCGGCGAGCGCCGCCAGCCACTCCGGGTCGGTGCGTGCGGCGAGCTCGCCCTCAGCGTTGACGAGGTTCTGCACGCGCATGGCGACGCGCGAGTCGACGTTGGACCACTTGCCATCCATCCCCCGCACCCGGATGTTCAACCACAGATGCCGATGAATGTGGGGATCCAGTGCGCGGGACCGTCGATGTTGCAGTTCGACGACCTCGAGGCGCGCCAGGCGTTCGCGGATCCGCCCGCCCGCACCACGTCGCGCGTTCAGCTCGCGCTCCCAGGTCGTGATGATCCGATCGCGCAGTCGATCCTGCAACGACTCGAACGCGCGGCCAAGCTCCGGATGCAGGAGTGCGGCGATGCTGAAGGATTTCGAAGCGTTGATCGTGCTGTCCAGGATCAGGTCCGAGGCTGGCGAGGCAAGCTCCCGCCCTCGAAGCTCCCCCGTCTCTGGGTCGCGGCCGTCCACCCACTTCGTGAGCTGCGCGGCGTCCATCTCGTCATCGGTGATCCTCCCGGACTCGATGACGAACCGGGTGACGGTGGCGCCGTTGACCTCGCTGTACGCGCCCAGAGCGTCGACGCCGGCCGCTCGAAGATGCGAGTCGCAGGATCCACGGAACGCGTACGCCATCGCCTGCCGGACTCCTTGTGAGCCCGCGCCCCGTTTCCAGCGCTCGAGTCCTCCTCGCACACCATCAGAGTACGTCGAAGTTGCCTATCTCGCCAGAGTATTCACAGAAAGTGCCTGCGTGCATCTCTGATTCCGTGCATCGATCGGACAACCCGGAATGGCTCTTCCAAGTCGCCCGACCGGCGCTGCGCGGTGATCCGGAGAGCCTTCGAGTACCAGTTTCGCCCTACAACGGGATCCTGCGGACTTGCTACCGCTTCAATCAACCCTGATCGGGCTTGTCTTCCATGTGGGACCTCGCGCGCATGATCCGGGTGGAAGACCGTGTGGGCGTCCTCTGGCGCATAAACTCATGCAATGGCTCATTGCACAGGTCACGACACGGGAACTGGCGCGAGCAGCTCCAGCGCAGCACCGCTTACACCAGATAGTTGGACTCTCAGCCTTACTAGCGAGGCAACCGCTATCGCATATTGCCTGGCGGAGCTACCGGGGGGAGGCTGGGGATCAGCACTCCAGAAAGTGACCGCTGAACATGGTCTTTCGGGAACCTCTATGACCGAGGCCATCCTGGATCCCTCAGGGACGTTGGAGTGTCCGGAGATCCTTTCAACGGAGCTCAGGGACGACCTCATCGGCGACACAATCCACAGGTTTGCTTGGCACTGGGCAAGCATGCGGGTGCCTGGGTTTGCGGGGGGCCCGTCCTCCTACTTCGAGTTTGGCCAACTCAGCACTGACTGGTTTGATGCCCTGTGCTCGTTTGTTGAATCATTCTGTGAGATCTTCGATGCAGCTATAGATGAATCTATCAGCCGATTACTTCGCGAAGCGCGTACCGTCGGTGCGTTCGTGGTTCCCGAACCGAGCGCACAGCTGTATGGGGTGTCGCACGTTGGCGCAGAACGTCTTGTCGCTGATTGGATGCACCATCTTGGAGACGGAGGTGCCTCCGTCACGCAGACCACTGGTGACGGAGGAGTAGATGTGCGGAGCGATCGATACATCGCACAGGTCAAGAACTATTCGGAGAATGTAGGCGTCGAACCGATACGCGAACTTGCTGGAGTCGCAGCAGTTGAGGGACTGCCACCGCTGTTCTTCGCAGCCCGTGGGTACGCACCCGGCGCGGTGCGCTTCGCCGATCGCTCGGGTGTGGCGCTCTTCGTGTACGACGCTCAGGCTGGAACGCTAGAGGGAGCCAACGTGCTTGGAAGGCGGATCCGTCAGGCGGGTCTTGGCCTGTCGCAATAGAAGCTAGTCATGATTGCCAGTGCTCCTCTGCGAGTGGCGATCCGTTGAGTTCGTCGCGGCGCGATCGCCAGTCCGGTAGGCTACGGTCCATCAGCGCCGCAAAGCGCGCACCGTGGTTACCGTCGAAGTAGTGCGTGAGCTCGTGCACGACGATGTATTCAAGGCAGTCCGGGTGCTTCTTGGCAAGCTCGATGTTGAACCAGAGGCCGTGGGTTTCGCGGTTGCACGATCCCCATTTCGTCTTCATCTTTCGGATGGTCCATCTCGGGACGGTCACGTCGAGGCGTTGCTCCCACTTACTGATCAAATCCGGCAAGGCGGAGCGAAGCTGATCGCGATACCACCGTTCGAGATAGGTGCGGCGCTGCTCAACTGAGGCTTCCTGCGCGACGTACAGCGTGAGCCGATCGCCGTCGACCTCAACGTGCGCGCGTCCGGGTCGTTCGACTACTTTCAGCCGCTTCCGGAGCCCCCACACGTAGTGAGACTCGCCCGTAACCATCTCACGAACGGACTGGCGCGCGGCGCTTTGCAACTCCTTGCGCTGACGTCGAATCCAGGCGAGGCGCTGAATGACTGCGAGTCGGATGTGCTCGTCATCGAAGCCCAACGGCGCAGCGACGCGAACTCGACCCGCGGGCGGGTAGACGCCAACGTGAAGATGCTTGATGTCCTTGCGGATGATGTCGATGTCGAGGCCGCGGACGGTGAGGTATGCACTAGCGGTACTCATCGCGCGACCTCATGAGATCAAAGACTGCCTCGACCCGGGTATCGCCGTCAGGCAACGAGCGGGCAATGGCTTGCTTGACTTGCTTCCGCTTCATAGGGTTGTCGACCCAGTCGTGCTTCTTCACGTTCCGTACAGCGGAGTCGATCGTGAACGCGAGGTCGGCGTCGTCGTCGAGGGTGTCGACAAGGGCCTTCTGCCCACCGTGCTTCGCCCACGTGGGGTAACTCTTGCCGGTTTCCTTGTTGCCGAGCTGCTGCGCGGCATCGAGGATCTTGGCGAGGTAGGCCTCGTAGTCGAGCGCCTGCTTTCGTCGTTCCTCAAGGATCGCGTCAAGCAGTTCACTCATCCGGTCGTAGAACTTCGGATTCAGCGCGTGCTCGTCGATGATGACTTTGCGCATGTTGTTGACGATGGTCTCGGCGACCGCATCTTTGCTCTTCCGGATGCCAGGCGGGAGCTTGTCGATGGCGGCGGGACCGAGCTTCACGATCAGGTCGATGAGTCCTGTGTCCTCGAAGTTCGACACCACCTCCGACGCGCCGGCCTTGATGTAGGTGTCGAGCAGGAAGCGCATGTCGGCTTCGTAGGCCTTGAAGTCGACGTCTTCGCCAGCGGCGAGCTTCACTTCGGCACGTACGTCGCTGTAGTGGGCGATTTCCTTCTTGATCTTCTCGGCGTCTGCAGGGCTGTAGCCGGCCTCGCTCATGTCATTGGCGATGTTTGCGAAGGCACGCGTGACCGCCGAGACCGCCTTGTAGAGTTCGACGCGCTTCGGCTCGTTCGCCTTGATCTGAGCGGCGTCCCCCGCGTCCTTCGCAACGAAGTACGCACGGTACTGATCCGTACCCTTAGGGGGAAGCACCGGCTCACAGAGCGCACGAATCCGCTCCAGGGCATCATCAAGATCATCCCGGGCCTTGTCGATGCGGTCCGTCAGCAATCCCTCGATGTCTTGCTTCTCATACCCCTCGAGTGCGCCAGACGTGTAGTCGTTGATGGCGCTTTCGAGTGAGTTGAACAGGTCTCGATAGTCGACGATGTAGCCGTAGTCCTTGTCGTCTCCGTCGAGGCGGTTCACGCGGCAGATCGCTTGGAACAGCCCGTGCTCCTGCATCTTCTTGTCGATGTAGAGATAGGTGGCACTCGGTGCGTCGAAGCCCGTGAGAAGCTTGTCCACCACGATGAGTAGGCGCATCTGGCCAGGCTCCTCGATGAACTGCTTCTTGACCGCGGCTTCAAACTCTTCGACGCGTCCCATGGCTGCGTCTTCGGATTCGTCGAAGTAGTCGGCCAGCATGCGGCGGTAGATGTCGTACTGGGCGAGCTTCTCGGTCTTACCCGCGCCTGCGTCCTCTTTCGAGATCTCCGTGACGTTGGGCTGATAACTCGTGACGATCGCGCACTTGCCTTTGAAGCCCGCGTTGACGAACAGGTCGTAGAACTTGCATGCCTGATAGATACTGGCGCCGACGAGCATCGCGTTGCCGCGGCGATCCATGAGTCGCGGCTTCGTCTCCATGTCGAGCAGGATGTCGGCGACGATCTGCTCCGCGCGGGACTTGCTGGAGACGACCTTCTGCATGGTGCCCCAGCGCTTCTTGAGCTCGGCGCGGGACAGGTCGGTCATGCCCTTCGTCTTCGCTTCGAACCACTTGTCGACGTGCGCGGGAGAGGTCAGGTCCTGGTCGATGTCGCGCGCTTCGTAACGAAGGTCGAGCACGACTCCGTCGCTCACCGCTTCATTGAACTTGTAGGTGTGGATGAACGATCCGAAGGTCTCAATACTGGTCGCCTTGTCGGCCTTCAGGAGTGGCGTCCCAGTGAAGCCGATGAACATGGCGTCGGGCAGGAGCTGCTTCATGGCGCGGTGCATCTTGCCTGACTGAGTGCGGTGGGCCTCGTCGACGAAGACAAAGATGTTGCCCTTGGCACGGAAGTCCTTCGGGAGTGCGGCGCTGAGTTCCGCGATGTAGTCGTCGGTATCGGCGTCCTCGTTGTCACCGCTGTCGCGGAACTTGTGAACGAGCGAGCCGATGAGCCACTCTTCCGACGTATTGAGCGTTGAGATGAGGTCGGCACCACTCTTGGTCCGGTAGATGGACTCGTTGACGCCCTTGAAGACCTTCTCGATCTGGTCATCGAGTTCGGTGCGGTCAGTGATGATGAGCACGCGCGGATCGGTGCCGACTTGGGACTCGCGGATCCACTTGGCCAGCCACACCATCGTCAGGCTCTTGCCCGAGCCCTGAGTGTGCCAGATGATGCCGCCCTCGCGCTGGGCGATACGCTTCTGCGCCGCCTTGACGCCGAAGTATTGGTTGTGGCGCGGCCCCTTCTTGACGCCCTTGTCGAACACGATGAAGTCGTGGATCAGTTCAAGGAAGCGGTCTTGCGCGCACATCTGCGGGAGGGCGCGATCCAGTGGCGAGTCGACGTCCGACTCTTCCTTCCACTCGAGCCAGTACTTCTCAGCTGTGTCGATGACACCGTATCGAAGCCCCTCGGCGTCGTTGCCGGCGAACAGATACTGGACGGTTGAGAAGAACGGACGGATGAAGTCCTTGCTCTGATTGCCGATGGACTGCCGAATACCCTCGGTAAGGGACACCTTGGAGCGCTTGAGCTCAATGACCCCGAGTGCCAGCCCATTGACGTAGAGGACGATGTCCGGGCGCTTGGTGTGGTGGCCGAGCACTGTGACCTCTTCAGCGAGCGCGAAGTGATTGGCGGACGGAGTCTGCCAATCGATGAGCCAAACCGTCTGCGTTGATTCGCCAGCGGCTGCCTTAACCTTCACGCCATAGCGGAGCAGCTGGTAGACGTCCCGGTTCGCCTCGTACAGGTTGTGGCCGACACCAACGGCGGCAGCCTTCTCTAGCTGCTCAATCGCGCGAGTGATGAGCGCGTCGTCGTAATTCCGAGCGCGCAGGTTCTGGCTGAGGAGATCGGCCTCGATGCCGTTCGTCCGGTTGCCGTCGTGCCAGTCTCCGAGGTACTCGTAGTCAAGCTGCTCCGTGAACAACTTCACGATGCGATCCTGAGTCCTCTTTTCGATCTGTCCTACTGTGCTCATAACGCGCCCCCTGCGTGCTCCACTGTTGATTCATCTACCCAGCGCGCGAGCACGCTCAGCGACGCGAGGTACTCGAGCGCAACCTGCTCGGAAAGCTCCTGGTCCGCCTCATGCGAAAGCGGGTTGCGGATTCCGGCGAAGACTCCCTCGGCGAACGCCATCGCGCCGCGTTGCAGCGACCGGTAGGTGTCGCTGTCTTCTGGCGGCATGCGCCGCAGCCGCGACTTCCCGAGCTTCGCTTCATCGAGTGAGAATGACTGCTTGAAGAGATCCGTCTCGCTGACGTCCCGACGGCCAACCTTGTTCTGCGTTTCGGCATTGAGCTTGGTCGCAGCGTCGCGCACAGCCTGCACGAAGTGGCCCGACTGCCACAGCGAACGCGCACCGCTCCAAATCCAGGGGTGCAGGTTGGCTGCAGAGATCTCCGGCGCGTCGTCGCCGAGGTTCTCTTTGATCTCCTCGGCACGGATAAGTTCTTCGCGAGCCCGGATCGCCGCCTCCCGATGCTTCGCCCAACGGTTGTTGGCCATCTTGCCCGTGAGTTCGTCGCGCCAGTTCGGAGTCACGCGCGCCAGGATCTTCTCGACGATCTGCGCCTGCTTGGCAACGTCCGCCTCCGGCGCCGCGGTGTAGTCAGACGTTGTGAAGAAGCCGTTGCCGCTGCCGTTGTGCATCTTGGTCTGCTCGATGAACTTTTCGAGCTGCTCGATGGCCCACTCGGTGTTCAGACCGCTCATGCTGCATCCTCCACAGGGAGGCGCACACGGCCTGTGAGGAGTTGCTGCATCATGCCTTGCTTGATCGCTCGGGCTTTGGTGAGGCGCACGCCAAGCGCGGCAATCTCGTTGTCCGCGTCGCGAAGCACCGTTGCGATCGCGTGCTGCTCGGCAACTGCAGGCAGGCTGAGGATGACGCTCGAAATAGAGGCTTTGGTGGTTGCGAGGACCTTTGTGCCAGCGGCGAGCTTCAACAGTTGAGCACGGAACGCCGGAATGAACTGCACGTACGCCTTGAAGCCGTCTGCAAGCACACGCTTGTCGAACCGCGCCGTGATGGTGTGCAGGCCCGGAACGACCCCGCCGCTTGGAACCCCAGTGATCTCAACCGACTTGCCAACACCATCAGGATCCTCGGAAGCATCCGCAAACACGAGGTCACCGACACGAAGAAGACCGGCGCGTCCCGCCATTGTCGAACTAGCACGCGGCATTGGCTCCCGTGCCGCATCGAGCACGGTCTCACTGCTCGTGTGGATGTCTCCGTAATGCAAATACCGAAGCGGCGACGACGTGTCGAGTTGCGCTCGCGATAGCGCGACGTTCCTGACATAGCTGACATGGCTACCGAGTCGTACTTCGTTGCACGTCGCCGTGAATCCAGGCAATCGCGTGTGTCCAGTAAGGAGTTCCTGCAACAGGCCTTGCTTGATCGCCTGCTTCTTGGCGATGAGGCGCTCTAGTGTCGCGATCGATGCATCTGCATCGGATAGCGCCGCCGCGATCCGCGTCTGCTCTTGCGGTGGCGGCACGGGCAACGGCATACTAACGAGCTTCTCTCGCGGCAAATGCGCGATACTCGTCCGCGTCACGAAGTTGACCAACGAGCCATTTCTGGACCAATACTCAAGAAGCGCTTGCATAACGCGCACGTCGTAGCCACGGCGGGGCCGCAGACGATGCAGGGCCTTTTGAAAGTAAATTTCTGAAATCTCACCCTGCCATATCGCAGCTCGTCCAACTTCGCCACCTTCGCATACGAGCAGATCGCCCGGCTGCAGCCGATAGCGTATTCTGTCCGCTTCGGTGAGCGGGACGGTTCCAGCCGCCTCGAGGTCAATCCGCCCCCATTGGACGGACCGGTTACCCAGATACTTCCTCGGCTCACCGACGTTCGTAGCGGCGTCCAGCATTTTGCCAAGCTGAACGTCGAATTCGTTGCCGATAGTCGAGAGTTCCCACGAGACGTTCACGACCCGACCCCCATTGCAGCGAGATGGCTGGCGACCCTGGCTTCGAGTTGCTCCAGCTGCGCGTCGAGGTCTGCGACGGTCTCGGCGTAGCGTTCGCCGAGTTGTCGGATGCGTGAGACGAGCGCGAGTGTCAGCGCGCTCACTTCGCCGTCGATCTTCGTCGCGATTGCGGCGTGCCACTTGTAGTCAAGCAGCAGCTCCTGCACGTCGCTGTTAGTGAGGGCTCCGTACTGACGCAGCGCCAGCTCGTCGAGCTTGGTCTGAGTGTCCTTTGCCGCCTTCTTCGCGGCGGTTTCATCGCCGTGAAGGCTGATCAGACGGTTTAGTGCGGCGATCTCTTCCTTGTCGCCGGAGGTCTTGATCTCGCGCAGGCGTTTGGCTGCCAGCACCTTCGAGATCTTCTCGTCATCCATGGCCTCGGCGAGCAGTCCGTCCTCAACGGCATGCTCTTCGACGTATTCCTCGACGGCGCGGGTAGCATCGTCAGCGGCGACTTGGAGCTCGTTAGACCTTGCCCTTTCGGCGGCGAAGTATCGGGAAACGACGAGCGTCGGCGGGATGAGGTCCATCTTGAACTTCTTCTTAGCGCGTCCGCTGCCGATTTCCAGATCTGCATCCTCGGTGAGTTTGCGTTCCTTGTCTTCGATCGTGGGGCGAGGCTTCGCAGCACTGGCCCACGAACCACCGTTTCCGAGTTCGGTCATGAGCAGATACACGTCGTCGTGCATCGTGTCGTTCCAGTAGCTCATGAGCTGCTGGTAGACGTCGTACTCGTCGAGCAAAGGCATGTCCTCGAACCGAGCGAGCAGATCGTCGCCGAGGGCTTGAATCAGGTCGTTCGGCATAGTCTCGGCATCGATCGCGAGGAGCGCCGTGCGGTGCACCTCGAACCATTCATTTACGACCGTCTCGACGTCCGTGCGGATGAACTCGAGACCACTGCGATTCAGCGCGTAATCTTGCACGTCGGCCGGGTCTACTGTGAGCTTCGAGTAACCCTCGCGCAGCGGCTCGAAGAGCGCGTCCTTCAGGGCTGGTAGTGCGTCCCAGTAGGTCTGCAGCGCATCGATGTCGCGGTTCGGAATGCCACCGTGCAGATGTGCCGACAGATCCTGAAGATCCTCTGGCTCCGAGCTATCGATGTAGCGTGGGATGTTGAGGTTGTAGTTATTCTTCGGGTCGGCGATCTCGCTCATCGGCACCATGCGCGAGTAACCATCGATCGGCAACTGACGGTTGAAGGTGTCGACGATCTTGTGGATGTCCTGGTCTCGGAGTCGGTTCTTGTTGCCGTCCTTGATGAAGCCCTTGCTGGCGTCCACCATGAAGACGCCCGTGCGGCTAACAGCGTTCTCCTTGTCGAGCAGCACGATGCACGCGGGGATTCCCGTGCCATAGAAGAGGTTCGTCGGCAGACCGATGATGCCCTTGATGAAGCCGCGCTTGAGAAGTTCCCGGCGGATGTTACCCTCCGCGTTGCCGCGGAAGAGCACGCCGTGCGGCAGGATGACGGCCGCCTTGCCCTCGGACTTCAGTGATGTGAGGGCGTGAAGGAGGAAGGCGTAGTCGCCGTTCTTCTCAGGTGGCATGCCGTACTCGAACCGGCCGAAGTCCTCTTCGAGTCCGTTGCTCCACGACTTAATGGAGAACGGAGGGTTCATGACGACGTAGTCGAACGTCTTCAGGGTCTTACCGTTGGTGAGCTGCGGGCTTGGGCTCGTGATCGTGTCGCCCTTGAAGATCTCCGCAGTCGCGTTGCCGTGGAGGATCATGTTCATCCTGGCCAGTGCCCAGGTCGCGTTGTCCTTTTCCTGACCGTAGATCGTCATCCCGCGAGGAGCCTCCGCAGCGGCCTTCAGCAGCAGAGATCCAGAACCACACGCTGGGTCGTACACGGTCTCGTCTTGACTAGTCGAGCTACCGATGCCGACAACCTTGGCGAGCACGCGGGAGACCTCGGCAGGCGTGTAGAACTGTCCTTTGCTCTTGCCCGACTCCGTGGCGAAATGGCGCATCAGGTACTCGTACGCGTCGCCGAGCAGGTCGTCGCCCTCTGCCCGGGAACCACGGAAGTCCAGGTCCCGGAAGATCGTTACGAGCTTCGAGAGGCGGTCTTGCATCTCCTTGCCGTTGCCGAGCTTCTCCGGGTCGTTGAAGTCAGCCTGATCGATGACGTTCCGGAGGCCGTTGGCGTCGGCGATCTTGCCGATGATCTTGTTGAAGCGGTCTCCGATCTCCTTGTCGTTCTTGGCGGCGAACATGTCGTCGAACGAGCCACCTTCAGGTACCTCGATCAGACTGTCGAGATCAGATTTCGCTTTGTCCGAGACGTACTTCATGAACAGCATCGTGAGGATGTAGTCCTTGTACTGACTCGCGTCCATGCCGCCACGAAGCTGATCGCAGCTTGCCCAAAGCGAGCTGTACAGGTCCGACTTCTTGAGAGCCACTACAACGTCACCACCTTTGATGACAGGGCAGTCGCACTATGCTCGGCGTTGCTCTGCCCAGATGGGCGCTTCGATCCGATGAGTGTGGCGCGAGTCATGTTGTGTGGTTCCTCCTACGCGCGTCTGTGCGCGCACTACAATTACGTCACCCGGGACTGCTCTCAGGGTATCGGGCGTACGGACACCATCCGGCAGCGGCGCCTGGGGTATGGCGCACGGGCGGGAGCCAAAGCTCGACGGCCGCGCAGCCCTGACCTACTTATACGCTGTTTGCGTCGCCTCGTACGGAGCGGGAGAGCCCGTGAACAATGGTGACAACGAAGAGGAGCGATGCCTGCGGTATTGACGCTGAATCAGCGACACTCCTAGGGATTTGACGTTGACCGCGCGACGTTCAAGATGAGCACGGCGCAGTTTCGACACTGGATTCGCGAGCACAAGGACATTCTCGTGAGTAGCCTGGCGGAGCATGGGATTATCTATGACCATCTCGGCCCCGCGCTCGTACCCAGCACCAAGAGGCGCGAGATGGCGCTGCTGTTCAACGTCGACGCGATCGGAGACGCTCCTGGGGCGTGTGCCGGAGGTAGGCCTCAATCGTGAACGGCGACAACATCGCGTATTACGGCACGCACCGCCCCCGATCGACGGCGACGTAGAAGTAGAGGACACCCGAGTCCTTCTGGAAGCCAAGCAAGTCTGTTCAGGTGACGGCGAAGGTCGGCTCGTCCTTTGGTTTGCCAGTGCGAGTACGGCCCTCGATCTGTACGGGCACCCGCCGAGCCAATCCGTCTTCTTCTGACCTAACCCACCATAGAGATCCATGTGGCCGTCGGTGAACGGGGTCTGGTCGTTCGAAGCGATGATCGCTCTGAGATGAGGGCAGCGCGGGACTCAACTACCTATCCACCACATCTGGCCAAGTAGACTCGCACCAAGGAGTCGAGATGTCACAGCGCTCATCGCCATGGCGAGTGAATGATGCGGTGCTTTACGATGCCCTGCGCGATGAGTTCCGTGCATCCATTGCCGCTGTGATGGCTGCGGCCGAGAGCCCTGGAGACGACGTCGTCGCCCTGGTTCGGCAGTTGCGGTCGGACCTGTACAGTACGGACGGCTTTGACCGCAGCGGGGTCGCTTCGCATCTCGCAGCCGTGAGATCGCCGACTCGAGCCGCCCCGGAGCGGTCGCGTGACTGACGGTGAGTCGGTGGATGCCGGACGGGTGCAGGATGTCATCCTGCGGTCGTTGTTCGATGGCGCCCGTCCCAGCGAGACCCCGACGTTCATGCTTCTGGCGGGTGCGCCGGCCGCTGGCACGGGACGTGTGATCGCGCGGCTGCGTAGTGAGCATGACGGGGACCTCGTTCCGGTCTCGATCGAGGATCTGCAGGCCTTCCATCCGAGGTATTTGGACGCGCAGTTCAGGCAGTCCGCTGCGGGTCGGGAGGAGTTGTCGCAGGTCGCGGCGACGTGGCTGCAGGCCAGCATCAGCCATGCGCGGGAGAACGGGTACTCGTTGCTTCTTGAGGGCGAGTTTCGGACTCCGGATACGGCGCTGCGCGTGGCGCTACGGTTTGCCGATTCCGGGTATGACGTGCACGTCGTCACGGTCGCTGCGCGCGATGACCAAAGTCTGCTCACCGCCACGTCGCGTGGTCTACGCCGCATGCAGGAAAGGCAGCCGGCGGAGTTCGTCACCCCTGCAGAGAATGAGCAGAGTATGCGGGATGTGAGTGCGCTGATCGTGGCTGCCGCTGACAGCCCGTTGGTTGGGCGTGTGTCCGTGCTCGATCAGCATGGTGTGAGCGTTTTCGATGCCGAGCGGTCAGAATCTGGGATGCTGAGCGGAGCATCCGTCGCGCTGAGCACGTCACGATCAGAGCCGATGAGCGCTCTCGAGGCGACACAGTGGCTGAGCGAGCTTCGCCACATGACCGAGTACGCACGGTCCCTGCGAACCGTCCCTACCCCCGCCCTGGCGTCCCTCGTCGAGCTGCATGAGATGGCGATCCGACGCGTCGTGCCGGAGCTGCCCGTGCCGCCTGGTTCCGAGGTCGCGAGGATCCAGCAGCAGAAGCTGGCAACAGATCTCGCTGCTCTCAAGCGTATGCAGGTGCACCCCGAAGTCGTCGATGTGGCCGCCCCTATCGTCACACCCGCCGAATCGGGACCTTCGATTTCCCGGTGAGCTGACCGCGCATTGTGGCGCCGGCCGGATAGCTGCCGATTCCTAGTGGGCGGTGGGCTGGGTAGTGCCGCGTCGTGGAATACCGGACTGAGCGCCAGCGAGGGAGGATATGCCGCGAAAGCACGGAACGGACCAGGCCGCCGTCCACTACCCTCTTGCAGCCGGCGGTGCTGCTCCGCACCGCCTTCTTGTCCACGTCAGCCGAGTCCGAGACCAGAAGCGAGACCATCAATGAGATCGGGGCGGAAGCCCGACCACCGTGCATCCCCTGCTTCGATGACTGGGGCCTCGCGGTAGCCGAGTTCGTCGACGAGGAACGCGCGGATCTCGGCGTTGTGTTCCGCGTGGATGTCGATGAGGTCGTATCGAATGCCCAGCGCGTCGAGCCGCTGACAGGTGAGTCGACAGCGCTGGCACGAGGGACCGGTCGAGTACACCGTCACCCGCGTCATGACCGGCTCCCCCGGTCCGACCCGGGCTTTACCAAACTTTCGGGCTGCCGATCTCTGCCACTTCGAGAGTCCGAGACTCTGCCACTCCGGAAGTCTCGAGCTACCGGGCTCCGGGACTCCGCACCATCCGAACTTCCCGTATCCACACCTTTCAGACCCCGGAAGTCTGGAACTCCGGAAGTCACGGAACGGCGAAGTTCGTCCTCGTCCGAGCCGCGGAGCTGGTCCCGGTGCGCGAGGAGGAGGTCGATGGCGACGCGAATGAGGGTGTTCTCGGTGATGCGCTCGCGCCTCGAGATCCGCTCTCGCATGAGCGACCGGGTCAGCGCCGTCAGCTCCGTGTACTGGTCCTCGCGAACGCGGGTCTCTTTTCGCGTGAGCTTCAAAAACTTGGGCAACGGCTCCGGCGTCCGGCTTCGCTGACGATCGAGTCGCATCCGTGTCTCACTGAGACGCTCGCTCAGGTTGACCTGTCCGCCCATGATTCACCACGCTCCCTGCAGCTGCGGGCTCAGCTGTTCGGCCACCTCGAGCCCGAGCCTCGTGACGTCCCAGATAGCACCTTGGGTGTTCCGGTTGTCGCGGACGGTCGTGACCAGACTCCCGAGCACCGGAGCATCAGCCTGCGCCTTGTACTGACGTAGGCATGCGTCGAAGCGCGGCACCCCGAGGGTGACGTCGAGGAGCTCCTTCCACGTCTCCATTTGCCCATGGATCCGCGGATCGATCCGGTTCAGCAGGACGGCGAAGCGAACGTTCCGAGGTTCGATGAACCGTTGAATCGTCCGCATGGTGGGCTCGACCGCGAGCGGCTCGGGCGCGAGCGGGACGATGACGAAGCCCGAAGCATCGACGACGACCTCGAGCGTGCGCGTGTCCTCCAGACTCCCCGGCGTATCCACGAGCACGAAGTCGTACTCGCGGTCGAGGTGCGACAGCCGGGACAAGACAGAGGGATTCTGGCTGCCGGCGAAGTCGAACGGCAGGTGACGCTCTGCATTTTCGGCCCACCACACCGTGGACTGCTGAGGATCGACATCCACCACAAGCACGCGATGCCGGCGCGACAACGCTGCGGCCAACTGCATCGTGATCGTCGTCTTGCCCATGCCGCCTTTCTGGTTCACGACCGAGATGACCTTCATGTCGCCAGCGGTCGTCGCGACCGACGTACTGGCGACGTCAGCGAGCATGGCCGTCACCGGACGACATCGCTGAGGCGTCGATCCACGACTTGAGCTCTTCCACGTCGTAGAGCACCACTCTGCCGAACTTGTAGTAGTCCGGGCCTCGTCGCTCGTATCGCCACTCAGCGAGCTTCTTGACCGTCAGACCCGGGATCAGACGGGCCACCTCCTGCGGTTTCACGAATTCATGCCCTAAGTCGGGCGACTTCATGGTGGTCACCGTTGACATCGACTTCACCCTTCTTGCGTATCGAAATTCTGTATTGACACAAGTAGACGACTTAGTCGTACACTTAGTCAAGGGGTTTCTGTGAATCTCTGGCGCGGTAAGGCAAACTAAGGGGGTGAAGGTCGACGTGAAGAATCCTGACGGCACAGCCATGACATGGCACTCCGCCACACAGCCCGTCGGGTCCGCGCTGCGCATTGCCCCCGAGTTCGTTGCCTCCGTGGTCGACGAGGACGCGGGCGTCGAAACCACGATCGAGGCCCACTACAACACGGACGAGGGGCGCTATATCGTCACCACCATCCTCAACCGCGCAATCCGTCCGGACTTCGACCACCAGGCGCTGCGGCGCACAGCATCAGCCGCCATCGTGCAGGCCGCCGTCCCGAACTGCATCGCCGTGCGCCTCAGCGACGAACCGGACTCCACCTGGACGACGATCGCGGACCTCACCTCCACCGAGGGACGGATCATTCCGCCATGGATGGCAGCCACCGCGGTGAAACGCGGCATGAAGGACGAACGCATGGAGGTGGTGGAAATCCTCTACGGCGCCGCTGCCCTTGCCGGCACCCCGCCCGTGCGCGCCGTGCAAGTCGAACTCGACATCCCCCACCGCACCGCATCCGACTGGATCAAGAAGGCCCGCGACGCAGGGCGCCTGGAAGGCATGACGTACACCGTCGGCCGCCAGGCCGATGGGTAGCGTCACTGGTTACAAGACAAAGGACGGTCGGCGCTACAGGGTCCGATTCCGCACCCCCGACAATCGGCAGACCGACAAGCGCGGATTCAAGACCCGCCGCGACGCCGAGATCTTTCTCGCAAGCGTCGAGATCGCGAAAGCACGCGGAGAATTCATCAACCCCACAGACGCTCGCGTGACGGTGGCGACTCTGGGGAACGAATGGCTGACAGCACGCAAGGCGGTGATGAAGCCATCCTCCTACCGTTCGCTGGAATCTGCGTGGCGGTTGCATGTGCTTCCGCGATGGGGAGGGTGGAAGATCTCCGACGTACGGCACTCCGATGTGCAGGCCTGGGTGTCCGAGTTGGCAGAGAGCCGCAGCGCGACGACTGTGTTGCGCGCGTACGGAATCCTCGCAGGCATCTTTGACGCCGCCGTGCGAGATCGTCGCCTGGGCGCAAATCCAATTCGAGACATGGCCCTCCCTCGCAAGAATCCGAAGCGGAAGTCCTACCTGTCCCACGACCAGGTCTACCTTCTCGCGGTGCGGTCGACGCAACCGGCATTGGTGTTCTTCCTCGCCTATACGGGCCTCCGCTGGGGTGAAGCGAGCGCATTGCGCGTGCGCGATCTCGACCCGATACGAAACCGGGTGCTCGTCTCGGAGAACGCCGTGATGGTCGCCGGTGCCATTCACATGGGCACGCCGAAGTCACACCACGCCCGCTCAGTTCCGGTCCCAGTATTCCTTGTCCGAGAATTGCGAGACATCGCCCGGCTCCGCAGGCCGGACGAGTTCCTCTTCGGGGAGGGTTCCGCGCCGATGCGACTACCGAACTCGAAGAACGGCTGGTTCGCCGCTGCCGTGAAACGGGCGATGAACGAGGACCGCTCGTTCCCCTACGTCAGCCCGCACGGACTCCGACACACCGCGGCATCGCTGGCGATCAGTGCCGGCGCCAACGTTAAGGCGGTGCAGCGGATGCTGGGGCACTCCAGCGCGGCCATGACGCTGGACACCTACAGCGACCTCTTCGACGACGATCTCGATGCCGTATCGGAAGCACTGGACCGTGCACGCTCGCAATCGATGGACACCGCACCATGGATGCCACCCGGCGCCGGCGGCTCACCAGGCCTTCAGATGTGACGGGCTCTCGGCCGAATCCGAGACCACTTTTTATTTCAGATGTGGGCAAAATGTGGGCACGGGCCCTTTTCGGCGAATGACAAAGGCCCCTACTTCCCAGTGTTTTCTAGGGGAGTCGGGGCCTTCGTGGTGGCGGTGACGGTGGGATTTGAACCCACGGTAGGGGGTTACCCTACACAACTTTTCGAGAGTTGCACCTTCGGCCGCTCGGACACGTCACCGCGGACAAGCTTACGTCACGCGGCACCGTACGCGCGAATCGAGATCACGGCCGACATCTAGCAGGACGCACTCTATTTGACCGACTACTCACTCTTTTATAGAGTGCTCGTCATGAGCAGACCACGCAGTGAAGAACGACAAGTCGAGATCCTGGCGGCGGCCACCCGTGTGATCGCCTCGCAGGGACTGGCAGCGACCACCACCTCCTCGATCGCCAAGGAAGCCGGCGTCTCCAACGGCTCCCTGTTCGTCTACTTCGACACGAAGACCGCGCTGCTGAACGAGCTGTTCCTGGTGCTGAAATCCGAGATGGGGGATGCGGCGTTCGCCGAGCTTCCCGGCGCCGCCGTGCGCGAGCAGGTGCAGCACATGTGGACCCGGTGGCTGTCGTGGGCGACGACCTTTCCCGAGAAGCGACGTGCGCTGGCGCAGCTCGAAGTGGCAGAGGACATCACCA
>Ga0308157_10003829_pt1 | contig 21047 bp, 19 predicted proteins | sample PhyBR1_FD_201035 | JGI IMG/M metagenome (GOLD analysis project Ga0308157, IMG submission 201035) | Phyllosphere microbial communities from UC Gill Tract Community Farm, Albany, California, United States - DLSLB.R1 | ecosystem: Host-associated > Plants > Phyllosphere > Unclassified | place: USA...
AGCTGGCACTACGACCGGTCGCTGTACGAGCGCAAGGCCTACAAGAGCGCGCAGACGGTGGTGCATACGCTGATCGACGTGGTCAGCAAGAATGGCAACCTGCTGCTCAGTGTACCGGTGCGCGGCAACGGCACCATCGACGAGCAGGAGCGCGCCATCGTCGAGGAGATCGGCCGCTGGATGGCGGTCAACGGCGAGGCCATCTACGACACCCGGCCCTGGGCCGTATATGGAGAAGGGCCGGTGGCGCGGGAGGCGGCCACGCCGCTGTCGGGCGCGGGCTTCAACGAGGGTCAGGGCAAGCCGTTCTCCGCGGCCGATGTGCGCTTCACCGCCAAGGACAAGACCGTGTTCGCCTTCCTGATGGGCTGGCCGGAATCGGGCAGGGTGTCGATCGAGGCCATGGGCAGCGCCAGTCCGCATCTGGCGGGCCGCATCCAACGGGTCGAGCTGCTCGGTACCAAGCAGGCGCTGGCGTTCGAACAAACCGCACAGGGCTTGCAGGTCGCGCTGCCGGCCGGCATGCCCGCCCTGCCTTACGCCAGCGCCTTGAAGATTTCTTGAGGGGAGGCAGACCTAACACTTCTGTCACTTTTTCTTCAACAAAGCAGCAAGTTGCAGAAGTCGGTGGAGTCTGCCTTATCCGTATGCGCGTGGTCCGGTCTATGCTCGCTCCGCAAAAAAATTTTGATACGCCAAAAAATGGAAGAAATTAATGAGACTAAAAAAACGCAGTTTGGTGGTGGCTCTGTGGGCCGCCTTGGCGGTATGTGGCGGGAGCAATGCAATCGCCGGCAGCACGACGTTCAACTGGACGTCGAGCCCGCAGCTTATCGCGCCTCAACCAGATCCAAGCCAGACAATCTACGGCGTGAAGGATCCCTCGATCGTTTACGTGAACGGCAAATACCACGTCTTCATGACGACGGCCGGGACCGCCGGCTGGGGGCTTGGGTACACCAGCTTTGACAAATGGTCGGAAGCATCGGCCGCGAAAATAGTCCCGCTAGACAAGTCCCCCATGGGGCCGGGTTATCGCGCGGCGCCGCAAGTATTCTATTTCGCTCCGCAGAAAACCTGGTATCTCGTCTATCAAGGTGGCGATCCGATGTATTCGACCTCGAAAGACATCAGCGATCCGATGTCCTGGACCGCGCCGAAACCGTTCTTTTCAGTCACGCCCGACATCATCAAGGCTCCGCAAGGCACCGGCTGGCTGGATTTCTGGGTGATCTGCGACGACAAGAAATGCTATCTGTTCAATACCGACGACAATGGACGCTTGCTTCGCTCTGAAACAGAATTGAGCCAGTTCCCTGCGGGCTTCCATAACACGGTGGCTGTCATCACCGAAAAAAAGGAAGACGTTTTCGAGGCGAGCAATACCTACAAGATCGCCAACACGAATACCTACATCACGCTGGTGGAGGCGATTTCGCCCAAGGGACGTTACTTCCGGATCTGGAAGAGCAATGGTCTGGGCGGAAAATGGGAGCCGTTCTCCTCCGCGCCGATGAACGCTTTCGCGACGCGCGACAATGTTGAACGGATCTGGTCGGAAGGGATCTCCCACGGTGAAATGGTGCGGACCAATCCCGATCAAACGATGACCATCGATCCTTGCCGGCCGCTCGAATACCTGTTCCAGGGGAACGACCCTGCGGTGCGCGTGGACGACTACATCAAACTTCCGTACCGCCTGGGTGTCATTACGGCGAAGGGGGAGAACCCGGTAAGCGCGCTCTGCCGCTAAACAAAAGGGGCCTGCTGGCCCCTTTCTTCATTCATTATTTATCCTGGTATTTAATCCTGAACCAATCGAAATCCACATAGCCGCCGGTGTTTTTGGTCGCATAATTGAACAAGCCAAAACGGTAGCCCATGAAATGCGGGATGGCGTAGGTCATCTTCAACGTGTCGCCAATCGGAGACCATGATTTTCCATCCAGGCTGTATGCGAAGGTGGCTTGGTCTTTTTTATCGGTGAAATCGCAATCGATCTTCAGATAGACCTGGTTGCTTGCCAGGGGCACTTGCTGTACCTCCACAGGCTTATCCGATCCGGCATTGACCATGAATATCCATTTTTTGCCGTTTTCGACTTTGACGCCGACCTGTCCGTAGTTTTTCTGGAAGGCGCTCAAGCCCGCGAAGTCGCCTTCCTTCATTTTCGACACATCCAGCAAGGTGGCGCCAGTGCTCGCCGGGCCGATGGTGCGTTGCGTAAGTGTGTTTCTGGCCTGTACAAACGAGGTATCGAGCCTGCCCGTTTTCAGCCGCAGATATCCTTTTCGTTCTTGTACCGACCAGAGCTTGTTGTCCGGATTATGATTCCATTGCCAGACCAACGGCAACGCCGCTTGCCCTTTTTCTCGATTGAATTCATCGGAAGCGACCAGGTTGGGAATCAAGCCTGTACTGGCCGGCAAGTCCAGCTGATCCGGAGCTTTCCCTCCTTCGCCCAACACTGGCCAGCCGTTTTCCCATTTGACCGGCACGAGGTAAGGAATCCGGCCAACGGCACCAAAATCGCGGAACAGATAAGAGAACCAACGCCCGTCTGGGGTATCAATCAACCCACCTTGAGCGATGCCTCTATCCTGCAGGGCCACTTTCCCTTCCCAGGGGCCGTTGATGCTGTCGGCCCGATGGATAACGACCGTCCGGTTCTTGCCCTTTGGCGCGCAAATATTAAATAAATAGTATTTACCGTTTACCTTGAATAATTGGGAGCCCTCTGCAATAAGGCCCATGGTGTCGCCTGCGGGTGCGTCGGCGTTTTCGATGAGGACTCTTTCCGGAACGCCTGGCCTGGCGCCTGTCAGATCATCATTCAACTCAATGATCTTGAGCGTATGGGCGTTGTGGATTAAATAGGTTTTGCCATCATCGTCAAAAAACAGCGAAGAGTCGTGATACGCAGGTTTGAAAGAAGTCCTTTCCCAGTTCCCTTTCTCTATATCTTTCGTTTTAAAGATATAGGTTTCATTCGTGGTCTGCGAAAAAGTGGTGACGTAGTACATGCCCTTATGAAAGCGCAGGCTGCTGGCCCAGGTGCCCTTGCCGTAGGCGTTGTGGCCCGCCGTCAGATTCAGATCCGGCGTATCGGCCAGCGTCTCGTAGGCGTAATTGATGATTTTCCAATTCACGAGATCCGTGGATTTCATGATGGGCAGGCCCGGATTCATGTGCATGGTCGTACTGCTCATATAGTAATTTGCCCCGACCCTGATCATGGCCATGTCAGGCACATCGGCAAAAATGACGGGGTTTTGAGCTTGCGCCAAGGCGGCGGCCGACGCAGGCAAAAGCAGCGAAGCGACAATGAGGTTGACTATTTTCTTCAAGGTGATTCCAGGTTCGGTAAGAAGGGGGGTATTGCAGATTTCATGGGTCACGGGCATTCTGCGCGCTCCTCCTGCACGCCGCAATTTTCAAAATCACCAATGTGGGGAGTCATTTTTACTGTCGTGCGACGTGGCGAAAATAGCAATGCTATGATCGCCGCATTGAGTTAATGCGAGGCGATATGGGCGGGAAAGCGATCATCAGGCTGGGCGACAAAACATCGCACCACGGCACGGTGCTGGAGGGCCATCAGGATGTGATCGTGATGGGCAAGCCGGTGGCCGGCGTGGGCCACAAGGTGAGCTGCCCCAAGTGCCGGGGCACGCACACCATCGTCGAAGGCGCGGTCACGCACACCGTCATGGGTGTCAGCACCGCGGTGGAGGGAATGAAAACTTCCTGCGGCGCAGTCCTCATCGCCTCGCAGCAAACCGACACCATTGGCTGAGCGGCGGCGTCTGTTCGCGGTAACGGAGGCCGACGCGCCACGCGTATTGGACCTGCTGGCCGCACACGCGAACGATATAAACAGTTTTACACGTTATAGCGAACGCCGGGAATTTGGCGGCCATGTCATCGAACTGGTGACCGATTCCGTGGCTGTGCTTCAGGCGCTGGACGCGATGCGCTTGCGACCACCCGCGCCCTGGCTGGCCTTTCCCGACCTCGATGCCGGCGGCACGGGCAGCTTGCAGGGCAGCCTGGATTACTGGTGGAACTGGCTCTGGATGCCGTACTGGACGAACGCGACCCGGGACGAGCGCGAACAATGGCTCGCGCTAGCCTCGGACGACTGGCGCGAGTTCATCGAACTGCATGTTTAGGCCGAATCGCCGAAGCACTTCTTTCCGCTGCCGCAAGGGCAGGGATCGTAGCGGCCGACTTTCGGCGCATCTTAATCGGAATAGCCTTGTTGCCCCCGACCAGCGTCATGGCGCAAGCCCCACCACGGCAGGAATGCGCTACCACCGCCGCGGGCGCGGAACCACGGGGCGTTCGGATCGATTGGCCGCACCTTGGCGGGCGGACTCACTACGACAGCCGTTGGCTGCTCGGCGTTGGTGGTGCCTGCCACCAGCACAGTCTTACCGATGTGATTGGCGTAGGCGATGCCGAGTGCGACGTTGGTCAGCGCAGTACCAGCACCCGTCTCGCCCAGCAAGGCCGGTGTGTTGAAGGTTTGCTTTGTGAAGTCGAAGTCCACCTGCTCCGTCGTGAGCGTTTGCGCTAATGCGCCGATGCGTTCGGATGATGCGGAATGGCTGTTGTTGGCGTCGTGGATGACGTAGCCAATGTCGCTGTCCTGTTTGCCGGCGTTGTGCGCGGCCGTTTCAATCGCCGCCTTCCATGCCTGGATTTTGCGCGGGGGCTGGCCCTTCTGCGCTTCGAAATCGCCCATCTTTTTGCTGGCGGGGTAACCGATCCATGCCAACGGCGCGCGCTCCGTGTTGTAGTCTGGTCCGGCGAGTACGAGCAGCACTATGTTCTCGTTGATTTGCTCGTCCTTTGGTGGATAGCTCGGTGCATCCCAGTTCATGACCCAGACGGTTTCGTTCGGGTGCGCTTGCAAGTAATCCAGGCCAGCAGCCAACGACGTGAACCCCGCGTTCGCGCCGCCCATCGTCACGCGCACGTCGGGCAATGTCGAGCGACTCCACGACTCTCGGAAGTTCGGATTGCCGATTGAGAATGTCTTACGGATCTCATCTTGCGTAAACCGGGCTGCCTCAGTCGGATTCAAACGACCCTCCGGCAAAGCATATTCGACATGTATACCCGCCAGTTCTCGCCATGTTTTCCTGTCTTCCAACGAATGTGCGTTATAGAAATACATTGAACTCGAAAAGTAAATGTCGTGAAAACGTGTAGTTAGGGCACTTACATACTTTTCGTGATAGCCCTCAAAGCTCTCTCTTCCGTTGTTGCCACTGGCGATAATTCCAATAGCCTGGGGCTTTGAGTACTTCATTGGTTTTAATTTGACCATGTCATCATCTTTGTTGGGCTGAGCTAATCCCAAGGTCCACAGCAATTGCCACTCAGTCGGATAGTCGCGCCGCTGAAGTGGATTGAGCCATTGCAGTCCGACGACTTGGGCTTGGAACGGCTTGGCGGTCTGAGGTACTGCTGGCGCAATAGCGGCGGCGGTTGTCTGGGGCGATGCGGAAGCCCTGAAGGTAAGCAATGTCAGCACGCCAGCAGCAAATAGTGCAGGGAAAAGTAAAAAACGATTCATATGGTTTTCGCCGGATGGCGCATGCGGCGCAGATAACTAAGAACAGCGGCGCGAATATCGTAAAGCGAAGACTGCCAGGGCGCAGGCAACGCGACGCGGCCGCCACCGCTAACGTCCGCGACTGTTAGCCGCGTACGCTCTTCGGCGCCGTGGAGATCAGTGTGGCGCCACAGCTGGTCTTGTGGCCTTCGAAGGCCACAGGAACATTGTCGATCAACACCTTTGGATCGCCTTCGGCAATCACACAAATGCCGTGGCCGGGTATCGGGCAGGTGCAGCTGTCCCCCTTGCGGGCGACAGCAATGCCGTGAACCTTCGACTTAGGCGCTGCACTGATGACGACACCACCGTGGCTGGTGGGGTCGTTCAGACGGATTACACCGTGCATTCGAAATCCTTTCGCGTCTTAATCGGAGTAGCCTTGTTGCTCCGGACCTGCGTCATGACGCAAGCCCCACCATGGCAAGAACGCGCTACCTTCGCCTCGGGCACGGAACCACGGAGCGTTCGGATCAATCGGCCTCACCTTCGCGGGCGGACTCACCACGACTGCTGTCGGCTGCTCGGCGTCGCTGGTGCCGGTCACTAGCACGTTCTTGCCAATGTGATTGGCGTAGGCAATGCCGAGCGCAACGTTGGTCAATGCAGTACCGGCGCCCATTTCGCCCAGCAAGGCCGGCGTGTTGAAGGTTTGCTTCGTGAAGTCGAAGTCCACCAACTCCGTCGTGAGCGTTTGCGCCAGGGCGCCGATGCGTTCGGACGATGCGGGATGGCTGTTGTTGGCGTCGTGGATGACGTAGCCAATGTCGCTGTCCTGTTTGCCGGCGTTGTGCACCGCCGTTTCGACTGCGGCTTTCCAAGCCTGGATCTTGCGTGGTGGTAGGCCTTTTTGCGCTTCGAAGTCGCTTACCTTCTTTGTGGTCGGGTAACCGAGCCAAGCCAAGGGCGCGCGCTCCGTTTTGTAGTCCGGTCCGGCTAGCACGAGCAGCACCATGTTCTCATTGATTTGCTTGTCCTTCGGCGGGAAGCTTGGGGCATCCCAGTTCATCACCCAAACAGTTTCATTTGGGTGCGCCTGCAAATAGTCGAGCCCTGCAGCCAACGATGCGAAGCCGGCGTTTGCACCGCCCATAGTCACGCGCACATCGGGCAATGTAGAGCGACTCCATGCCTCTGGTAAGTTAGGATTGCCAATGGCGAAAGTTTTGCGAATCAGATCCTGGGTGTTGTGGGCTGCCTCGATCTTGTCAAGCCGGCCCTCTGGCAGAGCATACTCGACATGGACGCCTGCTAACTCGCGCCATGTCTTTTTATCATTCAGCGAATGGGCATTGTAGAAATACGTTGAACTCGAAAAGTAAATGTCGTGAAAACGCGTTACCAGTTCTTCAACATACTTATAGTGATAGCCGCTAAAACTTTCCCTGCCGTTGTTGCCACTAGCAATAATTCCAATAGCCTGGAGCTTTGAGTACTTTATTGGTTTCAATTTGACCATATCGTCATTTTTGTTGGGTTGCGCCAATCCAAGGACCCAGAGCAATTGCCATTCAGTCGGATAGTCGCGTCGTTGCAGTGGATTAAGCCATTGCAGTCCGACGACCTGCGCTTGAAATGGTTTGGTCGCCGGTGGAACGGTCGACTCAGTATTCGCTGAAACTGGCGCGGAGATTGCAGGAGCGCTAAGACTGAGCAATATGAGCACTCCAGATGCAAACAAGGCAGGCAAAAACACGAAACGTTTCATAAGGTCACTATCTGAAAGAAAAAGCGGCACCGATTGATTGGAAGCCTTGGTAAATAAGAGGGCCGCGAAGGCTGCGAGAACAAACGCAAATAAAGCACAGGCAATTCGACGCGGACGTGTCTCAATCAGGAAGGTCATTGCGCCCCCTCTGAAGATTTGGCAAAGAAGCCCCGTTGATTGACTATTTTCGTCGGCATAGTTCCTTCCGGCATCTCGCGTGCCCATTGTTGAACTTCTTTTTCCCTATACAGACCGGAGTTAAAGTATTCGAGAAATATCCTATTTTCATCCGAGAGATCGAGGCCTTTTAAGAACCGCCAATCCGCAGCTTTCCTTAATTCGGTTATATCATTCTCTTTAATATGACAAGCGCCAATCGCTACGTCGTACGCAAGTGCCTTTTGCGCGTGCATGCCATTTGTCATGATGGTCGAGTGGTCTGTCGCATGCGTATCAATGCACTTTGCCAGGTTTTCCTTGATTTTTTTCGTTCGCCACGCATTGTATTCTGCACTTGCCTCCGTTGGCTTGTCCTCTTCCGTCACTGGCTTTCCCTTCGCATACATCCCTTCACGTCTTGCCTCCATCCGCAACATGGCGTGATGTTCATAGCGCAGACTGGCCTCCGAAGCGGTGTCGCCTTCTGCGGCATCATTGCCTTTCCGTGCGGCTCCCTCGGCACCACCGCGTGGAATCGGCCGGTCACCGAAATAGGGATCATCTGCATCGCGTTTACGATCTTTATCGCGAGAATCACCCGGTGCGTCGTATCCTTGATCAAAATCAGCGCATTGCTGACCGAAGCGCATTGCTACAGGCAAAAACGATTCAGGTAAATTCGGCGCAGTGAGCGGCGTTTTCCAGTCCTTGGGCGGATCGCCGTTGATGCGCGTGCGCGCCGCAGCGGTTGCCACAATCATCACCGGTGCGCTTACCACCGTCATCACCTTTCCGAAGAAGGTTGTATTTGCTGCTAAACCCTTGGAGAGCGAATACTTTGCAACAGGGGATGGTGGGTGCCAGAACTCCGCGAGGTTGCGATCCTTCATCGCCTGCGCAAAATCGTAATGGCCCTGTTCTCCAACTTTGAAGCCTTGCGCGAAAACGCGCTGACTGAAAACGCCATGCCCACTTGTGGCATTGATTTCCTGCTGACTCAAGCCTCGCCACCCGATGCCTTGGATTGTAGAGGATGAAATAACCTGGTCATGCGGATTGAAGTACAGGGTCACACGGCCAAGCGTGGAAAGCCTGTCGCCATAACCGTACTTATTACGGTCGCTGCGCGCATCGAAACCATATGATTCGTTCTTCATCAGGGCATCGATAGTGGCGGCGGGTTGTTCGAAGGCCGATTGTTTGCGGATGATATCGAAGAATGCGGCGAGCGTCTTGTACCGCGCTTCGCCGCTGGTGCGCCCGTTACGGCCTTCCGGATCTTCCATGCCTCGCTCCGCCCAAGTTTGTGTGGCGTTCTTTTGCAGTAGGCTGTAAGGAGGGTTGCACAGCACATAGGTATCGGCCACACAGTTTCCGGTCTTGCCGGTGGCATCAGTTGCCGGATCGAGGCGATCACCGAGGAATGCAGCGGCAATGCCGATCATATTGCCCTGACTATGGCAGACGATAGTGATGGGCGTGTCGGCTTGCTTCTTGCGTATCGATTCAACCAATTTCGCCAGACGCAGTGCCGCCAGCACGTAATAGGCGCGGGGCGGGCAGGAATAAACCACGCGGTCGTTGGTTGGATTCATGTGCTGGACATGGAGCCACAGGAACAAAGTGTCATCAACGCCGTCGCCCCACAAATCGGGCAAAGAGGTGCAGCCATTGGCAAATGGACCACCGCCCCAGTAGTTCGCCTCATTGAGGTAGATTTGGTCGCCGTATTGCTGCAGCTCCTTGCTGCTTGCCTTGTAGCCCCAGCGGAAATGGATCACTGGTGAGAAACTGCCGGCACTGTCGATAAATGAGTCCGCATCCATATCGGGATTAATGAACCCGTCCGGTGTCAACTCCTCCATGTATTTGGCCGGCCGTAATTGGCCGCCCTCCGGCGTGGCATGTACGATCTGCCCCTTGTTGCGTTTGAGGCGATCATTCAGACCCTTGCAGATCCCATCCTCCGCTTGCGTGTACCACTCGCCATCGGAATTAACGCCGTGGACGAAGATGGTGATGCCCGGCAGTGGCATCTGGGCGATGACGTCGAGATGCTTCGAGTCGAGCAGGCAAACGCCGTTCTTCGCGCCGACAATCAGGCTGCAGGGATCTTCCAGGTCGTTATCGAATTTTACGGGGCGTGTCATTGGTGCAAATTCCGTTCTAGTACATAGAGCGCTTCACTTGCGCGGACGATAGAAAATGGCCTTGATCTGCTGCAGGCGGTCTGCGACGATCTTTTCGCCCGTCCCGGCGCCATCGCTGACGCCTGTCATCGGGCTGTCACCGTCACGCTCGACATGCAGCTTCATGCCTTCAATCGGCTTGCCGTCGGTGGCGCGCAGCAGGCGCGGCACGCGGCCAAAGTCGCCCGACTCAAACTTCGGCAACTCGGTCTTGGCGCTGGCCGGGCCGTTCCAGTTGTGGCCGTCGGTCTTCACCGTGAGCGGGCCGGGGCCGCCGATTTCGACGTTGCCACCTTTCAGCGTCAGATATGCGCCGCCACTCACCATCAGCGTTACCTCGTCCTCGGCCATGACGATCAGGCGCTTGGCCGCGGTGACCTTGATGTCCTTCGCGGAATTGATTTGCATATCGTCCAACTGGCTTTGCAGCAGGAACTTGCCCTTGTGCGCGATCTGCGTGATGCCGTCCAAGTGCGAGAACAGGGAAATGCCTTTGCCCGCGTTGAGGTTGAAGCGCTGGCCGCTGGTGAATTGCATATGCTGCTGGGCCACCGTGTCCACGTTGACGCCGGCATAGCTGACCAGCGTTTTCGGCGTGCTCAAGGCGATGCCGGCCGGCGCCGTCATGCTGAGCGTGGGCTTGCCGCCGTCTCGCTGGCGGTCGGTATTGCTGCCGCCGGCCGCCGCATCCACATGCTCCTTGAGCTCGGCTTGCGGCTCCGCGTCCAGCGCCAGGGCCTGGTGCTCGGCGGCATACTGGCCCAGGGACTTGAACAGGTCCAGGCAATCCTGCATCAGCGCGAGATGTTCGTCGCTGCTCAAATGATTGCCGCACGCGTCCAGCCGCTTCCAGGCGGAGATCAACAGCGACTTGGCGGTGCGGATCGCGCCGCTGTCGTTGGTGGCCAGTTCGAAACCTTCGCCGCGCGGATCGGCTTCGCCGTCGCTGCGTGGATGCGTCAGGAAGCCCAGGTTCAGTTGACTGTGCCCGTGCTCGCTGGCCAGCTGGGCGCTGATCTGCCCTGGCGTGTCGTCCATGCGCAGCTGGTTGAAGCGCTGCCCCTTGACTTCCTTGCTCTTGATGCCGGACAGGTATTTGTCGCCAGGCAGGCGGCTGCGGTGGCTGAACGATGGCGGGATGGTCTTGCCGCCGTGTACCCGGCCGATGATCAGCGGCTTGTCCGGATCGCCGCCGAGGAAGACGCAGATCACTTCGTCGCCGGCGCGCGGCAGGGAGATGGCGCCATACTGGGCGCTGGCCCAGCCGCTGGCCACGCGCACCCATGCCGAATCGCGGTCGCTGTCGGATGCGCCGGCGCCGTTGGCGTGCTCATGGTCCTCGGGGCGGCACCCGGCAAAGCGGATCTTGACACGGCCCAGCGCATCGCAATGGATTTCTTCGTTGGCGGGACCGACCACGGTGACGCTTTGCGCTTCGGTGCGCGGCAGGTCCACACGCGGATCGTAGTGCGGCACGATGGGAATGCCGCGCCGCACGCAGGTGAAGCGATTGGTGTAGCGCACGCCGCGTTGTACGCTGGCCTGCACGATGCCGTCGCTGTCGTTACGCCAGTGATTGAGCGCGAACAGTTGGCGTGCCCGCTCTTCGAACGCGTTGGGCAGGTTGTTTTCCGCCTCCACGCGCAGTTCGGTGATCACGAACTCGCGCTGCTCCTCGGGGTGCGTATCGAGTTCCGGATGGCCGGTCACCCGGTTCCATTGACCGACGCACATATTGCGGTCGCTGCCTTCGCCCTGGAAGAACTTGGCTTCGTATTCGTGCCGCTGCATGCGCAGCGTGCCCAGGTTGCGGTAATCGGCCTCGTCGTCGCCGGCGTGCGGTACGTCGACCAGGTAGTCGTCAAGGCTGTGCGCGAACTCGTTGCCGAGCTTGCCCTGGTCGATTTCATTAAGGTTCTGGCTGCTCATCGACCAGGCTTGCGCGTGGTCCCACGAGTGGCGGCTGACGCTGCCCGGCGTCAAGCGCCGCACGGCATGCCAGCCCATGATGGTGTCGCGCTGCTCGGTGCCGTCGTCGCGGTGATAGCGGATGGCGCCGGCTGCGTTTTCCGTCAGCGACATGGCGTCGTCGAACAGGACCAGCGTATGGACGGGCGTGTCGTCGCTACCTTGTTCGCTGGAGGCGCCGGGCCGGATGAACCAGGCGAGGCCGCGGCGCTTCCACAGGCGACGCAGGAACGCGGCGTTCGATTCGTTGTACTGCATGGTGAATTCGCGCGCCGGGTAGCTTTTCAGGTGGCCCAGATCGAATTGGAATGCCCGCGCCAGGACGGGATTGGCCTGGCGCCATTCGCGCAGGATGGTGTTGGTGATGTCGATTTCGCTGGCGTTGCGGAAGATCCGGCTATTGCAGGACTTGTCCAGCAGCGACAAGGCATCGCGCACGATCAGCTGGTAGCTGGCCAGGCCGCCATCGCTTTGGCCTTCGACGGCGGAGGCGACGATGCCGCACACGGAGCGCAGGCCGCCGGTGTCGGTAACGAATTGCAGCTCGACCGCATCGGCTATGAACTGCTTGAGCGGCAGGCCTGCCTCAGCCGATACGCAGAGCAGGCTGTATTCAATGCCGCCGCAGATGGTTTCGGTTCCGCTGACATGCTTGACCAGCAGCAGATCGTCCCGCGTCTGGGACAGGCGCAGGCGAATAGGGCGGTTGGCACCGGCCAAAGTCCCGGGCGGCAGCAGACCCGCCGCTGAATCAGGCAAGTTATTTAATGGCATGGACGGTGGCCCTGCGGATTGGCGGTCGTGTGTATGAGGATGAGTTGCATGTTGTTACCCGGAGATGCAAAAAAGGTAATACATTATAAATAGAATAATCTTTTTCACCTGACAATGTTCAATCGTGCGCGACGGCAGCTTTTATGCTTTGCCGCGGTGGAGGGGATGGGGATTTGGCGCGGCCCAGGACGGGCGCGAACAGCGGCTCGCGCTAGCCTGGGGCGACTGGCGCGAGTGTATCGAACTGCAGGTTTAGGCCGCGTCGCCGCAGCACTTCTTGTACTTCTTGCCGCTGCCGCAAGGGCAGGGATCGTTGCGGCCGACTTTCGGGCCTTTCGGTGGATGCCAGTAGGCGTTGATCTGGATGACCGATGGCGTCACCGCGTCGGCCCAGGCGTCGCCCTCGCGCTGGAACGGCGCCAGCCATTCCGGATGGGCCGCCCGCAGCGGCGCCCACGCCGCCGCGTCGGCCTGCATGCCGGCCTCGAATCCCTCGCACCATTGTTCCGGTCCCCAGTTGCCGCCGCATTCGTAGATCGGCTCGAAGCTGGACGGGTCCTTGCTCATCCATGTGCGCATGTAGTGGTAGTGGCGCAGCAGCAGCGGCTCGGCGGCCGGATTCTTCAGGGCCGCAGGCAGCCAGCTTTCCGGCGCCGGCGAGCCGGGGCCGATGACCACGGCGGTCAGGAAACCTTCCAGCCAGGAGACGTCCTGCAGGGCGTCCAGCGCATCGTATTCGTCGTCGTTCAGTGGGGTGTGCTGCATGGGATGGGCCTTGTTGACTGTTTGAGCCGACATTCTACGCACCAATCATGTGGCCATGTTTGCGAGTTTGGCAATATGATGCGTGCCAGCACCAAACAATACCAACATTCAAGGAGCAACCATGAACCCGATAAAAACCCTGGCAGCCGCCAGTTTGCTGATGAGCGCCATGTGGGCCCAGGCTTCGGCGCCCACCGCCGCGCCGGACGCCGCCCAGGTCAGGGCCGCGCACGACCTGCTGGTGTCGATGCAGGCCGAGAAGATGGTGCGCACCACCGCCGGCATGAGCAAGTATCCCAGCCCGGCGCAGCGCGAGCTGATGATGGCCAAGCTCGACAAGCTGCCCAACGAAACCGTCTACAGCCGCCTGGCGCTGCCGGTGGCGCGCCTGATCAGTACGGAGACGGCGGTCGAGATGACCCAGTACTACCAGTCCAGCTACGGCCAGAAGGTGCTGACCCAGACCTACAACGGCCCGCCGCGCCTGTATCCCGCCGACCCGACCCCGACCGCCAAGGAAAAGGCCGAGCTGAAGAAGCCAGCCTTCGTCAAGGCCAACCAGGAGTTCAAGGCGGCCGAGCAGGCCATCCACCATGAGGCCTTCCTGCTGATCGGCGAGATCAACAAGGGCAAGTAAGTTACTTCGCCTTTGGCGGCGTCGGCTTGAGTTTGGGCGTTTCGACAATCAGCACATGCTTGTCGACGGCGCCCGACTTTTCCTGCTTGACCACCTGCACGGCGACCGGCCGGTTGTCGTGCACCGACCTTGGACGTTTTGGAACCAGCATCTTCTTCCCCGAGTGATTGTTGTTGAAGCCGCAAATGGGCATGCCAGCGCTTTTTGCAAGTTGTTAAATAGTAAAAAGTATTGGATACTCCAGCTTTCACTCCTGAAGGAATATCGATGTTGAAGAAACTCGCAGTTGCCATAGCGTTGTTGCCGATGGCCGTGCAGGCCTCCAACCTGCCGGACTACCCCTTCATCCACGTCGGCGGCGAAGGCTTCCTGCGGGTCATGCCCGACATGGGCGAGATCGATTTCGACATCAGCGCCTTCGACGCCGACACCAACGCCGCCGTGGCCGTGGTGCAGGCGCGCGTGGCGGAAGTGCAGGCCTTGCTGGCCGAGCAGGGCGGCGACCCCGGCCAGGATACCGAAGCCGAGGTGTCCTTCCGCGACATGCGCAAGGAAATGCGCAAGTCCGCCAATCCCGACCCGAACGCCTCGCCAGAATATGAGATCCGCAGCGCCGTGCACATCGTCGTGCGCGACCTGACCAAGTGGACCGCCATCATGCAGGGTCTGCTGAGCAAACCGAATATCGACCACATGAGTACCGGCTTCGGCAAGAAAGACCGTCTGCAGACCGAGCAGGAACTGACCGCCATCGCGATCAAGGATGCGCAGCGCCGCGCAGAGGGGATGGCGGCCGGCTTCGGCAAGAAGGTGGGCGCCGTCACGGCCATCTCGTCGGGCCAGTTGCGCAACCTGACCAACGCGGTCGGCCTGCTGCCGGTGGATTTCTACAACAATCGTCGCGGCACCAGCGCCAAGTCGGCGGACAAGGACTTGCTGTCGATTCAGTCGCTGCAATGGTCGCAGACGGTGGACGTGATCTTCCGCATCAAGTGAGCGTGACCTTGATCGGCTGCCTGCCGCAGGGGCTGGACAACCCCGCGTGCAACGCCTTCATCCAGAGCGCGCCGCTGGCGGCCTGGATGCCGGTGTTGAGCCATCTTCAACAGCAGTTCGGCCTGCCGGATGGCGCGTGGGAGAAAATCCCGCAAGGCGCCAACGCCTTGTTCGGACTGGGCGGCGAGGTGATCGTCAAACTGGTGCCGCCCAACTGGCGCCGGCAGGGCGACAAGGAAATCGTGGTCGCCCCGCTGCTGGAAGGCAGGCTGTCGCTGCAAACGCCGCGCCTGATCGGCAGCGGGGAAATCGACAACTGGGTCTTCGTCATCACGAGCCGCCTGAAAGGTGTTTTGCTGGCAGACGTGTGGCCCTCGCTGGACATCGGGCAGAAGCGCTCGATCATGGTCCAGACCGGCCAAGTCCTTCGCGAACTGCGCGCGGTGGCGTTCGATGAGGACATCGCGATCAAAGTGGATTGGCCGTCCTATCTCCAGGAGCTGACCGCCGGATGCCTGGCGCGGCACCAGCGCAGGAACATGCCCGACGGCTTGCTCGACCAGGTCCTGCCGTACATCGAAGCGGCGGGGGACTTTGCGGAAGCGGGCGAGCCGCGCTTCATCCACATGGACGTCCACCCGTGGAACCTGATGGCGACGCAGGAGGAGGGCCGTTGGAAGCTCGATGGCCTGCTCGATTTCGGCGACGCGATCGTGGGTTGCAGCGACCGGTTCGAGTTGCTGACGCCGATGATATTCATGGCGCAAGGCAGCCCTTTGCTGCTCGACGCGCTGCTCGAATCCCATGGCGGGACCGGCGTCTCCGTCTTGCAGCGTCAACTGACGGCCTGCATGCTGATCAGGCCGGATTCCGATGTCATGTTCTGCATGCGGCAGGTCCCGGCCAGCGGCCCGCGCGACACCTGGGACCAGGTCGCCGCGCAGATGTTTCCCTTCGATTCAACCAGATAGGGAGTACGCGTGAACCTCGTCAAATTGATCGCCGTCGCCCTGCTTGGCTGCTGTTCCATCGCATCGGCGCAGGATGGCCTGTTTGCCGGACATGTGCAGCGGGTCATCCTGCAGCCATCCGGTACCGAGAATTGCCCTCCGCTCTGCCCAGTCGAGGGGACGCTCCAGCCCAATGGCCTGCGCACCGTTTGCTTCTCCAACGCGGGCGGTTGCCAGACCATGGACATCAATGTGGACCAGGTCTACCTCGGCGAAGCCGGGAACGAGACCCGGCGGTTCGAGTCCCGCATCGGCGAATGGGGACCGAGTTATCCGGTGACTGAAAAACAGATCATCGTCGGCGTCGAGGCGGGTCGCGTCTCCTGGTCGTTGGCGACGGTGAAGGATGGCCGGATCTTCATCGACCCCAAGCGCCTGCGCAGCATCGCCGGCGTCCCGACCGCGGCGAAGGACAGCGAAGAGCTGGTGGCGCTGGATGACGTGCTCGCGAAGGTCAAGGCGAAGTAGCGCAGAGTGCCAGCGTGCGTTGCCGCACGCTGGCGCGCAATCGGGCGCTTGTTTATCCGCCGGCAGCCCCTAATCTGCTTCTTGAATGGATCGACTATTTCAAGGAGGACCGCCCCATGAACATCCGCGCCCACACCACGCCCGAGCCCGACATGCCGCCGCCCCAGCCGGAAAAAGACCCGCCACCGGACAATATGCCGCTGCCGGACCATGCCCCCATCGAAGAGCCGCAACCCAAGCAGCCCCCCGTCAAAACCTGATCCCGTGATGCCCGTGAGAAAGTATGATGGCTGTTGCTCAATGGATACATATTTTAAACTTTGTGTTCGCTGTCACAACGGCGTAACCAAAGTGTTTCTATAATTTAGTCATGTCATCGATTTTCCTCTCACGGAGAGCATCATGGGCAATTCCTTACACAACAAAATCTACCTCGGCCGTCGTAGCGTCGCCTTCAGTGCGAAGCGTGTCCAAGCCTTGATTTGTGTAGCGGCATTTGCCACCATCGGGCTGATCTGGCTGGCGATCCGAGCGTTTTGAGCCACACTTTATTTTCGTTTTGATACGCCCGTGCCGCCGCCGCAGGCGCCGGAGGGGCGTATCCCTTGCCGCCGCCCCGCCGGGCGCGTACCATGAGGGCCGCAGCAGTCTCTTATGGATAAAATGGCAATGAAGAACGACAAATTAACGCAAGACGAATACAACGCACTCGATGAGGTCAAGCGCGGCACCCAGGGTGAGCGTGTCAGCGCCTGCGTTGGCCGCAACACCAAGCGTCTGGCCGGCATCAAGCTGTTCAGCATCGCCCGGAACGGCCGCATCTCGCTCACCGACAAGGGCGAGGAAGTGTTGTTCCTGCGCCGCTGCGTGCTGGGCATGCGCGCCATCGAGGCCGATCCGGCCAGCCCGCTGGATGCCGACGTCGCCCTGTTCCTCGGCAAGAAGTCCCACATCGTGCCGCGCGCCGAAGGCGGCTTCGAACTCAGCGACAAGGGCCGGGAATCGTTGGCCGATATCGCCAATCAAGGCTTGTAAGACAAAAAACGCTCCTCCGGGGCGTTTTTTTTGCGGTAATGTAGAGGCATAACAAAACAAGAAGAGACCGCCGGCCGCCATGAAACCGGATACCTTGCAGAAGTTCCGTAAACTGTTCGGCGTGCTGGTCGCGGCGGTGGCCGCGGTGCTGCTGCTGGTGTCGCTGTTCGTGGCCCATGTGCTGCAGGCCAGCCAGGCGCGCTACTACGCCAACGCGGCCGAGACCGCGCACAACCTGGCCGTCTCGCTGGAAAACTTCCTCCATTCGCACTTCGAAGAAGTCGACCTGGCCATGCGCCGCGCCGGCGTGGAGTTCCGCGACATGCAGACGGCGGGCCGCTTCGACCCGGACAAGTTCAGCGCCTACCTGCGCACGCTGCGCGAACGCATCCCCAACGCCCAGGCGGTGCGCGGCTCGGACGCGGCCGGCCGCGTGATCTACGGCGAGCAGGTCGACCTCGCCCATCCGCAGGACCTGAGCGTCCGCGAGTTCTTCCCGCGTGCCCAGGTCGAGCACGAGCTCATCATCGGCCTGCCGGTCAAGTCGCGCATCAGCGGCGAGTGGGTGCTGCCGCTGGTCTACCCACTGGCCATGCCGGACGGCAGCTTCGGCGGCACCGCCTACACGCTGATGAACAGCTCGCGGCTGACCGAGCTGTTCTCCTCGCTCAACATCGGCCCGCACGGCTCCATCGTGCTGCTCGACGACCGCCGCCGCGTGCTGCACCGCTATCCCTTCGTCGACACCATGGCCTTCGGCGACACCATCAAGGTCTCGCCGCAAACCCAGGCCATCCTCGATGGCCGGCAGGACGGCGACACCTACAACATCATCAGCGACCGCGACAAGCTGGAGCGCACGATGAGCCTGCAGCGGGTCGGCCGCTATCCGTTGTACGTGGCGGTCGCGCTGGCCAGCGAGGATTTCCTGGCGCCGTGGCGCAAGGAGGTGCGCAACGCGCTGATCTTCATCGGCGTGCTGGTGGCGTTCGCGGCGGCGCTGCTGGCGGGCGTGTGGTACGCCATGCGCAAGCAATCGCAGGCGGTGCACCAGCTGCTGGAAACCGACCACGCGCTGCAGGCCTCGCTGGCGCGGCTGACCGCCTCCGAATCGCGCTGGCGCTCGCTGACCGAGGGCTTGCCGCAGATGGTGTGGACCGTCACGCCGGCGCTGCGGCTCGATTTCATCAGCCACCATTGGGAGCGCTTCAGCGGCGTGCCGTCGGCGCTGCTGATCGAGGCGGGCGACTGGGCGCCGGTGCTGCATCCGGACGACCGCCCGGCGCTGATGGCCGAATGGCAGCGCGCCGCCGCCACCGGCGACGCCTTCCGCTGCGACTGCCGGCTGCGCCGCCTGGACGGCGCCTGGCGCATCTTCGACAACCACGCGCTGCCGCAGAAGGACGCCAACGGCCGCATCCTGGGCTGGGTGGGCAGCAGCACCGATTCCACCGAGGCGCGCGCGGCCCACGAGGCGCTGCGCCAGGCCAAGGAGGAGGCCGACCAGGCCGGCCGCGCCAAGTCCGACTTCGTCGCCAACATGAGCCATGAGATCCGCTCGCCGATGAACGCCGTGCTAGGCATGCTGCAACTGCTGCAGCAGACCGAGATGAGCGAGCGCCAGCAGGATTACGCGGCCAAGGCCCACGCGGCCGCCAGCGCCTTGCTGGGCCTGCTCAACGACATCCTGGACTTCTCCAAGGTGGAGGCCGGCAAGCTGGCGCTCGATCCCCATCCGTTCCGGCTCGACAAGCTGTGGCGCGACCTGGCCGTGATCCTGTCGGCCAACGTCGGCAGCAAGAATATCGAAGTGCTGTTCCGCATCGATCCGCAACTGCCGTCGCTGGTGGTGGGCGACGCGCTGCGGCTGCAGCAGATCCTGCTCAACCTGGCGGGCAACGCCATCAAGTTCACCGAGCAGGGCGAGGTGGTGCTGTCGGCCCAGCTGCTGGCGCGCGGCCCCGGCACGCTGACGATCAGCTTCGCCATCCGCGACAGCGGCATCGGCATCTCGGACGAGCAGCGCCTGCGCATCTTCGACGGTTTCTCGCAGGCCGAGGCGTCGACCGCGCGCCGCTACGGCGGCACCGGCCTGGGCCTGGCGATCAGCCAGCGCCTGGTGCGCCTGATGGGTGGCGAACTGAACGTGACCAGCACACTGGGGCAGGGCAGCGTGTTCGAATTCGCGGTCGCCTGCGGCCTGGCGCCGATGCCGGCCGAGGCCGAGACTCCCGACATCGCGGCGGCCGCGCCGGAACGCGGTCTGCTCAAGGGCCTGTCCTGCCTGGTGGTGGACGACAACCCGACGGCGCGCATGGTGCTGAGCGAAATGGCGCAGTCGTTCGGCTGGGAGGTGGACGTGGCCGTCGGCGGGCGCGAGGCGCTGGCCGCCGTCGCCGGGCACATGGCCGCGCAGCGGGCCTACGACGTGGTGCTGATCGACTGGCGCATGCCGGCCTTCGACGGCTGGGAAACCAGCTGCGAGATCCGCAAGCTGGCGCCGCACGGCAAGCTGCCGCTGATCGTCATGGTCACCGCGCACGACCGCGAGCTGCTGGCGCAGCGCCACATGGAAATGGAACCGGTGCTCGACGGCTTCGTGGTCAAGCCGGTGACGGCGTCGATGCTGTTCGACGCGGTGGCCGACGCCCGCATGGAAAAGCGGGCGCCGCTGGCGGCGGTGGCGCTGCCGTCGCAACAGCGCCTGGCCGGCTTGCAACTGCTGCTGGTGGACGACAATCCGGCCAACCAGCAGGTGGCCAGCGAGTTGCTGGGCAACGAGGGCGCGCAGGTCGAGGTGGCCAGCTCCGGGCAGATGGCGATAGCCGCCGCGACGCGCGCCGGCCCGCCGCCGGACCTGATCCTGATGGACATCCAGATGCCGGAGATGGACGGCTACGAAGCGACGCACGCGATCCAGCGCCTGCTGGGCGCGCAGGCCCCGCCCATCGTGGCGATGACGGCCAACGCCATGCCGGCCGACCGCATCGCCGCGCTGGGCGCGGGCATGGTCGACCATATCGGCAAGCCCTTCGACCTGGTCCAGTTGATCGCGGTGATCCTGCGGCATGCGCGGCGCGCGGGCGTGCCGTTGGGGATGGCGGTAGCGCCGGCCTTGGTGGCAGCTGCGGCCGCTGCGACCGCTGCGGCCAACGCGGCCGGCATGGCGCCGCTGGCGGAGGCCGGCATCAACAGCGCGGCCGCGCTCAAGCGCATGGGCGGCCTGCTGTCGGTCTATCTGGTGGCGTTGCGCAGTTTTGCGGTGGAGGCGAACAGGCTGTCGGCCCAATTGCAGGCGGCGGGCGGCGGGCAGGACGGCGGCGCGGCGCTGCCGTTGCTGCATACGCTCAAGGGATTGGCCGGCACCGTAGGCGCCGACCGCCTGGCCGGCCTGGCGCACCGCGCCGAGCAGGCGCTGAAGGCGGACCCCGGCGCGGCAGGCTGCGCCCAGCTGGCGCCGGTGATCGACGCCATCCCCGGCGTGGTGGACGAGATCGGGCGCCTGGTGCGCCAGCTGGACCCGGCCGCAGCAGTTTTATAACCCACGTCGCTCCCCCCCCACTGGGGGGAACGACTTCCCGCGCAGGCGGGAACCCATACAACGCGTCGCATCAGGCGGAGTATGGATTCCCGCCTGCGCGGGAATGACAGTGGCGCGCGTCCCTGGACTTAGCGCGGCTGGAAACCGTCCGCGCTGATCTGCAGCTCGGTCACT
>Ga0308157_10003831_pt1 | contig 21034 bp, 20 predicted proteins | sample PhyBR1_FD_201035 | JGI IMG/M metagenome (GOLD analysis project Ga0308157, IMG submission 201035) | Phyllosphere microbial communities from UC Gill Tract Community Farm, Albany, California, United States - DLSLB.R1 | ecosystem: Host-associated > Plants > Phyllosphere > Unclassified | place: USA...
TCGATTAGCGCGCCAAACCAAACAAATCGCCCAAGTTGAGCTGCTTGGTAAAATGAACGGCGCGGTAGGTAACTACAATGCCCACTTATCCGCCTACCCTGACATTGATTGGCAAGCGCATGCCGAAAGCTTCATCACTGAGCACTTAGGACTTATTTTTAACCCGTATACCACCCAAATTGAGCCTCACGATTACATCGCTGAACTGTTTGATGCCGTCAAACGCTTTAATACCATTTTAATCGACTTTAACCGCGACGTTTGGCAATACATCAGCCTTGGCTACTTCAAGCAGCGCTTAAAAGAAGGGGAAGTTGGCTCATCGACCATGCCGCATAAAGTTAACCCAATTGATTTTGAAAACTCAGAAGGTAACTTAGGCGTTGCCAATGCTATGCTTGCCCACCTAGGTGAAAAACTGCCAATCTCAAGAATGCAGCGCGATTTGTCCGACTCAACGGTACTTCGTAACATTGGCGTGGGACTTGCCCAAAGTATGATTGCTTATGACGCTTGCTTAAAAGGCATTAGCAAACTTGAAGTCAGCCCCGAGCGCTTGATTGCTGATTTGGACGCCGCTCAAGAAGTCCTTGCCGAGCCTATCCAAACGGTCATGCGCCGCTACCGCGTTGAAAATCCGTATGAAAAGCTTAAAGCCTTAACTCGCGGTAATGCCATGACTCGCGATGCCATGCTCAGCTTCGTTGACAGCGATGAATTAGCTGCCGTAAGTGATAGCGATAAAGCGCGCCTTCGTGAGTTGACGCCAGCAAGCTACACCGGAAATGCCGCTGAGCAAGCCCGAAATATTAAAGTCTTGATTGACAAATTATAAATAAAAGCTTTTTTGTTTTAACCACTTTCAAGTTTTAACTAAAAAAGGCGTGACCAAAATTGGTTGCGCTTTTTTTATATCTTCACAACTCTTTAGCAAAAGTCATTTTATCTATCGTAATTTTATGTGAATTTAACTTGCCTAATTAAACAACTTTGATACGACAATACGCCATCATCAAGGCTATGATAGTCCTACCATTTATAATAATAATTGGCGCCATAACAACCGCTTCGCGGCTATAAAACAACTTTGCCAAAACTTTATAAAATAATTAAGAAAAGGACTTATGAAACGACTTATTTTTGATTTGGATGACACGTTGTGCCATACCAAAGAGGGTGATTATAAAAATGCGGTGCCAGCTTTTGACATGATTGACAAGCTTCGTGATTATCATCGTGAGGGCTTTACTATTGTGCTGCACACCAGTCGCAATATGCGCACATTTTCAGGAAATGTGGGCGAAATTAATAAAAACACCTTACCGATTATTATCGATTGGCTTGACCGTCATGAGGTGCCTTATGATGAGATTTATGTGGGCAAACCATGGTGCGGATTTGAAGGATTTTATGTTGATGACAAAGCGATCAGACCTGATGAGTTTTTAAACTTATCTTACGCTGAGGTTTGCAAGCTATTAAGGATGACGCCATGATTATTATTCACTCATCCCGATTTGTAAATGCAGAATTTGAAGCTGAAATTGGGCTTATTCCGCCATGTATGCTGCCAATTGGCAACAAAAAAATGCTTGAGCTGCAAGTAGCAAACTTTAATGCCAAATTCCCTCATGAAAAAATTGTTGTTACGCTACCAAAACATTATAAATTAACCATTAACGAGCAAGCAGTTATCAAAGAGCTTGAAATAAGCGTTCAACGCATTTGCGATCAATTAAGCTTTGCTGAGGCGATCTTATATCTGCTCAATATTGAGTCGGAAAACTGTGACGATACCATTCGGATTTTGCAAGGCGATCGGCTTTTAAATGATATCCCACTTGCTAATGATTGTATTGCCGTAGCAGGTGCTTGCCGGCAAAGCGACTGGTATGATCGCTATCAGCGCCAAGATAATGAGTCACGCTGGCTTGGTTATTTTGCCTTTTCCTCAAAACCCAATTTGACCAAAGCGCTTGCGTTATCAGCCTCAAGCTTTATTGACGCCATTCATCATTATGATGACAGCATTTCACTTGAAGAGGTTCAACCGACGGATTGGTACAATTGCAGTCATTTTAATAGCTACTTTGATGCTCGATCCAGCATCACCACCCAGCGCTCATTTAATGCGCTGACTATTGACGCCGGCGTTGTTACCAAAACCAGTGATGATGATGTCAAGATTCAAGCCGAAGTCCACTGGTTTACCAATTTACCTGCCTCGCTTAAGCGCTTTACGCCGCAGTTTATTGGCAATGGTCGCTTGCAAGATGACATCACGACATATTATCAATTAGAGTTTTTACCGATCCTTCCGCTTAATGAGCTTTATGTTCATGGTCGCAACCCCATTTGGTTTTGGCAGCAGATTTTTGATTTGGTTAAAGAGTTTTTCGCTCAAGCCACCACCAGTGACAAGATGCAGCCGTTAGAGTTGACTCAAATTGATGACTGTTTGGAGGACTTGTACCGTAAAAAAACCTTTGGTAGGTTAAAAACTTATCAGCAATCCAGCCAAGTTGACTTGCATGCGCCCGTTGATTACGAAGGCGTCTCGATTGGTTCTATTTTTGATATTGCTAACGACTGTATAGAGCGCGCGCTGCAACTGCCAAGCCAGCCGATCATTATGCATGGCGATTTATGCTTTAGTAATATGCTGTTTGACGTTCGTGGTCGCAGGCTCAAACTTATCGATCCACGCGGTCTTGATTGTCATAACAATTTTAGCATTTTTGGTGATTTAAGTTATGACTTGGCAAAACTTGCGCATTCTGTGGTTGGCATGTATGACTTTATTATTGCGGGGCGCTTTGAGATCGTCACTCATCAGCACGATCGAAGTCAAAGTCAAAGTCAAAGCATTTGCTTTGATATCGATGATCGTTTGGCACAAATTCAAGATTGTTTTTTACAAACCAAATTTCATCAACAGTTTGAAATGACGGCTATTATGCCCGCTGTCGTGCTGTTGTTTTTATCGATGTTGCCTTTACATGCTGACCGTCCTGATCGTCAAAAAGCCATGCTGCTCAATGCTTATCGCTTGTATAAAACCTATGTTTATCAAGACCAAAGCCCAAAAACCGCTGCTTATCATGATCAAACTTACCATGACCAAACTTATAACAAGGATGTGTTGGAAGGCTAAAGGTTTAAAGACTAATACTATTAAAATTAAGGAATTTTATGATTGTCATTCCAATGGCGGGGCTTAGCAGCCGCTTTTTTAAAGCAGGGTTTGAGGTTCCAAAGTATCAGTTGACGATTAATGATGAGTTTGTGTTTGATTTGGCGCTTAAATCATTCGAGCGCTATTTTTCAAGCGAGCTTTTTGTGATTATCGTCCGCAATGTTTTTGATGCCAAAAGCTTTGTTGAGTCAAGACTGACAGCGCTTGGTGTTCAACATTATCTGATAACAGAGCTTGATTTTGAAACCCAAGGTCAAGCGGAAACGGTGCTGCTTGGTATCGACAATCCAAAGATTGATGATAACGAGCCGTTGTTTATTTTTAACATCGATACCTTTCGCTATGACTTTAGTAAGCCTGACTTTTTACCCGATTGCTCAGGATATTTAGAAGTGTTTGAAGGCGATGGCGATCATTGGTCGTTTATTGAGATTGATGACGATGATAATGTGATTCGAACTACTGAAAAAGAGCGCATTTCAAACCTTTGTAGCGATGGGCTATATTATTTTTCCAGAAAACAGCTTTATATTGATGTGTTAAATGAGGCAAAAGCAAAAAACTTATTGGTTAATAATGAGCTTTATATTGCACCAATTTATAACTTGTTGATTGAACAAGGTAAAAGCGTTCGGTATCACTGTATTACTGATGATGAGATTGACTTTTGCGGAACGCCGGATGAATATCGTGCTTTATTAGCCAATGGCTTAAAACGTGAGCCATTAAAAAAAGCAGGTTAATCAAAGCTTTTTATCAAAGTAAAACTTAACAATAAAAAAGCGGCAAATTTAAGCCGCTTTTTTGATGGGAAATTACAGATTTAAGAATAAATAATTTAAGGATAAATCAAACTCATAGCGACCTGTTCAGCAGCGATTTTATTAGCAAAATTATCACGCTTAAGTGCTAAGCGTGAGTCAGCGGCATTAAGAAGCGCTTGGTCAGGGTTATCAAGTTGCCAATGCTCGCTTAATAAGCGGTACCAATCCTCATGACTGACGCAGTTAAGCGCCATAAAGTCATCACCTTGAACCCAGCCGTATTTAGGAAAGCTTAAGCCAAATTGGTCAAGATCAAGAACGATAAAATGCTCCGCTAAAAAGCGATTGTAACCCGTTAAAATCTCATCATCGATTTGGTTGTAGTGGCTTGGCACTTTATAGCCGCGTGATTTGGCGTATTTGACCGCGATGTGCTGCTCGACGGCAAGCTTGGTGCGAAACTGATTGTCAAAAAACGCCGCGTCATCGTCATGGCTATGACTTTCAAAATAGGTGGCATTTTTTTCGCTCATTGGTTTGACCGACCAATATTCTTGCAAAGCTTTGCGCTTACCAAATTGAACCCAGTCACTCACATGATACGCCATGTGCTCATAAACATTTGGATCGATGGTAAAAAAGCTGGCTACGGCAATTGGTGAGTATTTTTTATTGTTTTTCTTGCGTTTTACGCTGCTAGATTTTGATTTTTTGGAGGCTTTTTGCGGTGATGATTGTGATTGAGCGCTGAGCGTCTGGCTGTCTGATTGCGGCGCTTTTTTAATGGCTTTGACGTAATCGTCATAAATGCTTAGCAAATGATCTGACGCCAAAAAGCTGTCAGCGCGCAATTTTAACGCATATTTGGTAGTGACCAGCGCCATTCCCGCCGCCGTTGAAGCAATTTGGCGGTTGACGTTATTTGGGGTGTCATAGCCAAACTTGATGTTTGGTAGTCCACCTGGATCGGGATTTAATACTAAATGGTCAACACCAAGTTTGGCAGCGGTATTGTAGTCACTTGGAAATTCAAAGCTGTTCCAAGTCGATAAAATGATTCGAGCTTTAGGCAGGGCTTTTTTGGTTTGCGCCAAATTATACAAAAAGTCACTGCCATCCGTGGCGCCCGTTCCAAGTTGATTGGGGTCAATGTGACCTTGAAACACGACCGTTATTTTTTTACTTTTAATCATGATTGTCCTTAATAGCAACAGTGTTAAGCCAGTTATTTTAGATATTGCAAGCTTGATTGCTCAGCGGATAAAGTATATTTCAGCCGCTTTTAAGCGATCTTAATGCTTGATTCTATGGGCTTTCCGCGAATATTGCTGTTCTTAATCTGTAAGCAATACCAAGCGATAATCTTTGACCAATCATCATCAAAATTTAGGGGAGGTTTGCGCGTCAACCTGATGGTTATTTTCGCGATTTATCCTTTTCCTCGTCATCATCGCCATCTGGAATGACGGCGCGAGCAACGGCTGCCGTGCCTTTGACCACGCCTTTGGTGGTTTTATAGGCAATTTTAACCGGAACCGTGACGACTTTATGAACGCAGCCTTGGACGAACAAAAAGCTGGCGAGAATGGCAATTAAGGATAGTTTTTTCATAGCGTCCTAGGTATGATATTGCGATCATTGCAGTGATGATGGCAGGTTAGGTTTCAACCGCCATCATAAACGATTTTTTAAACTTGTAATACCTGCTTACAATAAATTCAGCGGATTATTTTGTTAATGCTACGCTAACGCCAGTCATTTATTCTTTATTGGAAAATTCATGAACGCCCTTCCCCTTTGTTTACCTAAATCCATATCTAAAGAACAGTTCTTATCAGAATATTGGCAAAAAAAGCCGCTGTTGATTAAAAATGGCTTGCCCGCTTTGGTGGGCATGTTTGAGCCTGAGGATATTTTGGGATTAGCACTTGAAGAAGATGCCTCCGCACGACTTATCACGCAGGCGGATAAAAAAATCAATGGCGCGCCGCAGTGGCATGTCAAAAAAAACCCACTTAGTGAAAGCGATTTTGAAAGCGTACCAAATCTTTGGACGGTTCTTGTGCAAAATCTTGAGCAGTGGTCGCCAGAGCTTGGTGCGCTTTGGCAAGCATTTGACTTTATTCCGCAGTGGCAACGCGATGATATCATGGTGTCGTTTGCCCCAAAAGGCGGCTCGGTAGGCAGGCATTATGACGATTATGATGTATTTTTGGCGCAAGGCTTTGGTCACAGACGTTGGCAACTTGGCAAAGTTTGTGATGAGTCGAGCGAATTTGTCGCCGGTGAGCCGATCCGCATTTTTGATGACATGGGCGAGATTGTCTTTGATGAGGTGCTTGCAGCAGGCGACGTGCTTTACGTGCCACCAAAATGGTCGCATTTTGGGGTGGCTCAAGATGACTGCTTGACCTTTTCATTTGGCTGTCGCCGCCCCAATTTGATGCAAATCATTGATAGCCTTGCTGATGTGGCGACCAATGACCCTGCACTTTTTGTGCCGATGCTGCTACCACAATCAAGCCAGCCGTCAGGAGCGCTTGAATCTTCAAGCATTGATGCCATCCGCTCGCAGTTGGTTGAGCTATTGACTTCCGATCAAGGATCAAACCTTATTCAGCAAGCCGTTTGCGAGGTGGTTAGCAAGCGGCAATATGATGCTTTGGTTCCTGAAGAGCTGCCAAGTACAGATGAGTTGGTTGCCGCGATTACTGAGGGCGCAACGCTTAAAGCCGATTTCAGCAGCCGATTAATCTATACGATCATGGATAACGAGACAGTCATTTTTGCCAATGGTCAGCGCTTAGATGACATTTCTGCTGGTGCAGCTCAGCTATTGGTTCAGCTTGCCGATGGCGCGTCACTTGGTCTTGATGATTTGGCGGAAGTGGATAGCGATGAGGTGATGGACTGGATCGAAAACGGTTGGGTTTGGGTCGATGATAGCGATTTGCAATAAAAAGTAATGAGCTATGAATAGCATTAAAAAAACCGATGAGCGCTTGCCATCGGTTTTTTATGTGATCAAACGCTTATATTAAGAAAAAATACGCCCAAAGCCCGACGATCATTGTGGCGATCACGTTTAAAATCAGTCCCGTTCGTACCATCTCGGACTGTTTGATAAGCCCTGTTCCAAAGACGATGGCATTTGGTGGCGTGGCAACCGGAAGCATAAACGCGCAAGACGCGCCAATGCCAATAATAAGCACTAAAACTTCTTGCGGCAGTCCCATTTGCTCTGCAATCGCAGCAAAAACGGGAACCAATAGCGCCGCCGACGCCGTATTTGATGCAAATTCAGTTAAGAAAATGATAAACGCGGAAACGGCAATCATCACCACCAAAAGTGGCGCAACAGACAGCGCATTGGCAACCGTTTGCCCCAAAATGAGCGACGCGCCAGAGATTTTTAAAATATTCGACAGCGCAATCCCGCCACCAAAGAGCATCAACACGCCCCAGTCAGTATTGTCCGAAACCTGCTTCCATGACACCAATCCCAAGCTCACCACGGCTGCCGCCGCAGTCAAGGCAATCACCGCATCAGTATCGGTAATATCAAGAAACGCGCCGACTTGTTTTGAAAATATCCAGCTAAGCGCTGTCAAAATAAATACGATGATGGTTAATATCCGCGGCTTATTCCACTCAATGATCGCTTCATTACTTAGCTCTACGTTTCGGTTTAAATTGGGTTTTAAATACCAATACATTGCTCCCAATAGCGCTGGAAGCAAGACGAGCATCATTGGAATACCAAATTTCATCCAATCCACAAAAGCAATATTAAGCGCCTTTGCCGCAATCGCGTTGGGCGGCGACCCTACAATCGTTCCAAGACCACCAAGACTTGCTGAATACGCAATCCCAAGCAGCACAAATACAAACGTTCCCCGATCTTTGTGGCGATCAACTTGCGTTAATACCCCAAGCGCAAGCGGCAACATCATCGCCGCCGTTGCTGTGTTTGATATCCACATGGACAAAAATGCCGTCACCGCAAAAATCAAAAATACTGCCGTTCGCAAATTGCCACCTGATAGCGACAATATTTTTAGCGCAATTTTGCGATCAAGCTGCTGAACGTGAAGCGCGGCGGCAAGCGCAAAGCCGCCAAAAAATAGATAAATGGTCGGATTGGCAAAACTCGATAAGCCAATCTCAGCATCAAACTCAGGAATGCCAATCAGCACCCCGACCACCACCACCAAAATCGCCGTAATGGTCACATGAAGCGCTTCGGTCAGCCAAAGCGCGCCAATAAAGAACAGCATTGCCAAGCCTTTATTGGCATTGACATCAAACGGTAAAACATTATAAATAATTACGCTGATGATCGCGGCAATTGCCACCACGATCAGCCCTCTTCCTGTGCCCTTTGGAAAAGTATCCGTAAATAAATATTCGTTGCCATCATCAGGGATGTGGCTGTCCAATTTTTCTTCCATAAACTTTCCTTGATTACTCATTACATTGCAGTTATAAACTTTAAAACGTTAAATCACGCAATGATTAAAAAGGTAACACTCAAATCATTTTTAGAAAAATATTTAAGAAGTTTTAGAAATATTCGTTACCAATATATAACATTTAAGAAAATTTTTTAAATGTTATCTCATAAAAAGATTTAATTTTTATCATTTTAATAAAAACTTATATTACAAGGTGTCACTAAAGTTACCTTGAGCTCCCTTTTCAGCATAATAAAACTATTCCATAATAGATAAGTGACAAACAATTTATGATTAAATGATCATCATAAATTGTTTTAAAAATAACAATAACGAAGGAGAATGCAATGCCGCGCAATAAAACGGACGCTACCACCAAAATGGCGCCAAAGGATATCAATCAAGATGGCTTGGCTAAAAAAGACCAACAGCGAACGGACGATTCCGCGCTTGATATGATGCAAGGGCTTCATGAGCATGAAGACCATGATGATTCGGCTGAAACTACCAGCGACAATGACAGCAAATAAATGCCTTTAAATAAAAAAGCGCTTATGATAAGCGCTTTTTTTGTCTATGCCGCCTCGGTTGGCGTTTTTCGGGAAGTTTTTCAGAAGCGTAATTATAAAAAAAGGCAGCCGATAAAACGATGGTAATGGGCACAAATAACGCATGGTAGCCCACTTTAGCAAATAAAAACGCGCCCACTGTACCGCCGCCGCAAAAGCAGTACCAAATGATGGCTTGAAAGCCAAGTGTGGCTTTGTTGATAGAGCGACCAGCAAGCCAGTTGCCAATCGCCGCGCCCATATCAGAAGTCAGCCCCGTCAGATGCGTTGTTCGGATCACCGCACCGCTATAGGTTGCGACCATGGCGTTTTGCAGTCCGCAAGCCATCGCAGCGGCAAGCTGACCTAAATAGTCATGCTCTTGATTTGACCTCCTCCTCTCCCTAAAGTGAGGGGGTTACTCCAGCGAGACGGCAAAGCCCTGCCGCGAGAATGTTCTTAGCGGCATTAATATCTCTATCATGCCATGTGCCACACCTAGCACACCTCCATTCTCTTATTCCAAGCATTGCCCTACCTTTCGGACTGTTTTGGCGTGAGCCGCATCGCGAGCAAGTTTGGGTGGTGTAATTTTCATTCACAATCTCAAACTGACTGTCTGCATGCTTGCACTTGTATTCCAACTGTCGTTTGATTTCAAACCAACCTGCATCATAGATTGATTTGGCGAGTTTGGTGCTCGAAGAAGTGAATGAACGTGATTTAACATCACCGACCACAATCAAAGCATTGCCTTTGACCAATTGGGTGGTGAATTTATGAATTAAATCTTGTCTTGTGTTTTTAATCTTGGCGTGAATGGCACGGGCACGCTGTTTATTTTTGGCTCTTTGGGCAACTGCCAGTTTTGCCGCCCATTTTTGAGTTTGTTTGATGGTAAGCGTCTCACCGTTGGAGGTAGTCGCAGCTTCTTTTAATCCTAAATCTATGCCGACTTGACCTGTGCCATGCTCAGTATGTTTTTTAGGATGGTTTTTAACGGTAATACAGGCGTACCATCTGCCTCTTACATCTTGAACCAATTCAAGGGTATTGATTTGATATAGGCTAAGATTGTAGCTGTCAAACAATTCAATCATTAGCTTTTGATGATTGGCTAAGCTTAATTGAATGGTGGATTTCAACGCCTTTTTACCGCTTTGGCGAGTGCCAATATATTTAATAGCAGACTTTTTAAACGGAATCCAGCCTAGGCTTTTGCGGCATGATTTAGGATTATTAGTTCGCCATTTTAATTTTGCTTTTTTAAACTGCTTACGAGATTTGGCGTGAGTCTCATTGATCGCTTGAATGGTCTGTGAGTGCAAACCAAGCTCACCGCCTGCACCTTTGGTATAAGCGGCAATGTCATAGGCGCTAAAGAATAGACCGGTTCGTTATAAATGCTTAAAACTTAACTCATTGACGTAATTCCAAACGAAGTTAACCGCACGGCTTATGGTATTAAGCGGCTTGCTATGTTTGTCTTTAAGTCGAAGTTTGAGTGTTTTCATCGTTTTAGTTTGCTGGGTTTGGTGAATTTTAGCAAGCTTATCGCTGCTTTAAACGTCAACGGCTGTCGCCTGATATCCATGCTTAGAAGGGCATGGTTTTACGGCGACTTTGGATAAAAAATAGCTTGCCAGTAGTAAAAAAGCTTCGATATAAAGCGCCCGACCGTAGCTTTTGCCGAGCTTTAAGGACGTTTGACCAACGACAAACCCACTTAAAATCGCGCCCGTTAAAAACGATAATAAGGACGCGCCAATAAACAGTAGGCTTTTGATATCAAAATGGGCGATAGCAGCTGAAAAAAAACTCACATTGCCGGTCACATGCGACACTGAAAGCCGAGTAAACCCCATCAGCGCGGCGGTATTCACGCAGCCTGCGCTAAACGCAAGCACCGCGCCGCCCCAAAATACCCATCTTGGAAGCTTGGTAATCATCAGTTGCCCTTGATACTGCTAAATCTGAACTAGTATAACCAAAAAAGACAGCCCTTTGGCTGCCTTCTTCTATGAACTTACGGTTAAATCATTTAAAAACGTCTTAAAACGGCATTTTAATTATCATTATTCAGCTTCATCGAGCATCAATTGCGGGCTGATTGCTACGGTGTTAAATCCAGCATCAACAAATAAAATCTCGCCAGTAATGCCAGATGCCCAAGGGGATAATAAAAATAATGCCGCATTGCCGACTTCTTCTTGGCTGACGTTACGCTGAAGCGGGGCAATTTTTTCGCTAATATCCAGCATTTTACGGAATGATTTGATGCCACTTGCTGCCAACGTTCGGATAGGTCCTGCTGAGATGGCATTAACGCGAATGCCCTCGCCGCCAAGTGACGTTGCTAAGTAGCGGACACTTGCCTCAAGGCTGGCTTTTGCCATTCCCATAACGTTATAGTTTGGCAATACTGAAATGCTGCCTTCATAAGTCAAGGTGAGCATCGAGCCGCGGCGCTTAGCAAGCAGCTCGCGACCGGCTTTGGCAAGAGCTACAAAGCTATAGCTTGAAATATCATGGGCAATCTGACTGCCTTCACGGGTGGTCGCGTCAGTAAAGTCGCCATCCAACTGATCCATGGGCGCAAAGCCAATGGCGTGAACAATACCATTAATGCCATCGCCCCAATGCTCAGCAACTTTATCAAAACAAGCTTTGATGGACTCATCCGACGCCACATCACACTCAATCACCAGATCTGCGCCAAATGCTTCTGCCGCCATATCGACACGCTTTTTAATCTTATCGTTGGGATAAGTCAAAATCAGCGACGCCCCTTCACGGTGCAAAGCCTCGGCAATCGCCCAAGCAATCGATAGTTTGCTGGCAATACCAGTCACGACAAAGCGCTGTCCTTGAAGTAGCATAATAAACCCTTATTAAAGTAAAAGAAATGAGCGTTGCTCTTGATTATACACGATTCAAAATTAAGTAAACAGTCGTAAACCCGTAGCTTTTCACATGATTGGCTCGGATTTTTTGCTGACATTGTAATTTCTATGTTACTAAATTTCACTATGATCAAAGTTTTTAGCGGCAATATTGACCAGCAACTCACAACAAATTCACGCCGGTGGTAGGAAGTTGAGCCAATTTCACGTATAATCAGCGCCACATTAAGATTGCAAGCTTATGCCAAATGGTTATAACAAATTTGGTACGAAGTGATTTTTACCTATTGGACGGTTGACAACCTTATGAGTAACACCCTAACTTTAACCTCCGACTACCAAGAAAGCATCGAATCTTACCGCCAACTTATCAGCTCAACTGGCGAGGATTTAGAGCGTCCCGGACTTGAAGATACGCCAAAGCGGGCGGCAAAAGCCTTTGATTATCTCACCCAAGGCTATCATCAAGATTTAAGTGTCGTGGTCAATGATGCGGTGTTTCCATCGACCAACCGCGAGTTGGTTTTGGTGCAAAATATCGAATTTTACTCGCTTTGTGAGCATCATTTGTTACCGTTTTATGGGGTGGCTCATATTGGCTACTTGCCCAATGGTCAGGTGCTTGGGCTGTCCAAATTTGCTCGAATTGTGGATATGTTTGCCCGCCGATTGCAAATTCAAGAAAACTTAAGTGAGCAAGTTGCGCAAACGATTATGGACGTGACCGGCTGCCGCGGTGTTGCGGTGGTTATGGACGCCGCTCACATGTGTATGATGATGCGTGGTGTCAACAAACAAATGTCAACTACAAGAACCACTTCTATGCTTGGTGAATTTGTTCACGATGCGCAAGCGCGAACTGAGTTTTTAGACGCTGTTCCTAAGCGAAAACCGGCGCTATAAACTAGCATTGTGAATTTGGTCTAAGCCAATAAAAGGATACAAAAGTATCCTTTTTTTTCGCCTAAATGTTGTCAAGATAAAAGCGCTTTTAAAATAAAAGAAATAAATTTGCTTATAAAAGGACAATCAATAATGACTATGCAGCATTTTCTTTGCAGTACTTGTGGCACTTCTTACCCAAAAAGCGAGTTACCGCCAAAACATTGCCCGATTTGTGATGATGAGCGGCAATTTGTACCGCCATCGGGGCAAGAGTGGACGACGCTTGATAAGCTTATCGACTCGCATTGCAATCGCTGGAAGCTTCACGAGCCAAATTTATTTGAAATCAAAACTTATCCGGACTTTGCCATTGCTCAGCGCGCTTTTTTAATTCAAACCCCAAGCGGCAACATTCTTTGGGATTGTCTCTCCTTACTTGACCCTGCAACCGAGCAGCTCATTCGCGCTTTAGGCGGTTTAAAAGCCATTGCTATCTCGCATCCGCACTATTACACCACCATGCAAGATTGGGCGCAGGCGTTTGACGTTCCCGTTTATTTACATGAGTGGGATCATGATTGGGTGATGCGTGAGGATGATCATTTGACCTTTTGGCAAGGCGATACTTTTGAGCTAGGCGATGGCTTAACCTTAATTCGCTTGGGTGGTCATTTTCCAGGCGGAACGGTGCTGCATTGGTCGCAAGGCGCGGATGGCAAAGGCGTGCTTATGAGCGGCGATATCGTTCAAGTAGCTGAAGATGTCCGCCGCGTGTCTTTTATGTGGAGCTATCCCAATATGCTACCGCTTTCGGCTGATACCGTTCAGCGCATTGGCGATACCTTACAGCCTTGGGAGTTTGACCGAATTTATGGGGCGTTTGATGGCAAAACGGTCAAATCTGACGCCAAATGGGTGATTGACCGCAGCGTAACGCGATATGTTGAGCTATTGAACAGTTATCAGCATTAACTTTTAAGGTGTCATTAAAAAAACTTGCCATTGCTTACATTAAACCCGCAGGCAAGTTTTATTTTTCTATATTTTAAGTCGGCTTAATGCTTTTTAGTATCGCCTGCCACTTTATCCATCACCGCAAATAATACCCCTGAAATCACAAAAGTCATGTGAATAATGACTTTCCACATCAGACTATTGGCATCGGCATCGGTCAAATCTTTGGGAATATCCATAAACGATTTGAGCAAATCAATCGCAGAGATCGCCACAATCGCGCCGATAACCTTGAGCTTTAGCCCCGAAAAGTCAATTTTGCCCATCCATTCGGGGCGGTCTTCGTGATTTTCAGTGTCGATTTTGGAAACAAAAATCTCATAACCACTAAAAATGATAATAATCAGTAGGTTGGCAACCAGTGACATATCCACCAGCGCCAAAATCCCCACGATAACGTCTGCTTCTGCCGCAACAAAAACATGCGTGGTCATGTGCCAAAGCTCTTGTAAAAACTTAACGAACAACAATACAATAGCAATCACTAAGCCCACATAAAATGGCGCAATCAGCCAACGACTGTTAAAGATGGCTTTTTCTAGCAAAAATTCGACTTTTTTTAACATAAAAATCTCGAAAAAAAAGAGAAATTATAAAGTATTATTCTAAGCTTGTGATTGCAAAATTATTGCTGAATCGCAAATTTTACCTGTCTTTTCTTGTGTCTATATCGTTATAAAACCACGCCATTCTCAGCTTTTGAACGTAGGCTGCGGCGTAAAACCATCTTAAATTACCGTAACGTCTATCTGGCGATCCTTGCTGGACTTTTTTAAGGGGCTCATCATGAGTCAAATTATTGACGGTGTTCTTGCCATCATGGCAAAGTTTGGCTATCTTGGCATTGCCTTTGCTATGTTTTTAGAAAATGTGTTTCCGCCCATTCCTTCAGAACTTATCATGCCAGCGGCAGGCTTTGCGGTGGCAAAAGGCGAGCTTCGGCTGGTATTGGTGATCATCGCAGGGACAATTGGCGCCACCTTAGGCGCGCTGCCCTTTTATTATTTAGGCTACGTATTTAACGAAGACCGCTTGAGCCTTTGGGTTAAAAAGTATGAAAAAGTGATCTTTGTTAAAGTGGATGATGTGACCGCTGCCAGCCGCTGGTTTGAGCATCACGGCAGTAAAGCGGTGTTTTTTGGTCGAATGGTTCCGGGAGTTCGCTCGCTGATTTCGATCCCTGCTGGCATCAATAAAATGCCGCTTGGGCGTTTTTTATTATTTACCTTGTTAGGGTCAAGCCTTTGGACAACCGCGCTAACCTTGTTAGGCTATTATTTGGGGAAAAACTACACACTCATTGAAGCAGCGATTGCGCCTTATTCCAAAATATTTTTGGCAATCAGCGCGATTTTGGTTATTGGCTGGCTCGTTAAACAAAGGCTTCGGCGGCGGCAAAGTTCACTTTAAGCGCCATTAATTTGTTGCAACAACGCTTGGGTATACTCATGCTTTGGATGATTAAAAACTGCTTCCGTCTTGCCCGTCTCAACACAAACGCCATCTTTAAGCACCAGTATTGACTGACAAAGCGCGCGAACGACGTTTAAATCGTGGCTAATCATCACAAAGCTGATGCCAAAGTGTTGTTGAATATCGCGAAGCAGCTTGACAACCGTCACCTGAGTTGAGCTGTCAAGTGCGGACGTTGGCTCATCAAGGATGATAAGTTTGGGCTTCATGATGAGCGCTCGAGCAAGAGCAACGCGCTGACGCTGACCGCCGGACAATTCATGCGGATAGCGGTGGATAAAATCGGCAGGAAGTTGAACCGTTTGCAAGCTGTCAATAACTTGTGATTGCCGCGTGTTTTTATCGATACCTTGAGCAATTAACCCCTCTTCAATGATTTGCAATACCGTCATTCGAGGGTTAATACTGGCAAAGGGGTCTTGAAACACCATTTGGATTTGTGAGCGAAATTTACGAAGCTCGGACTTGCTAAGCGCCATAATATCTTGATTATGAACGTAAATTTGACCGTCAATTTTTGCTTGATTGCTCAGCAATCGGCAAAGGGCAAGCGCAGTGGTGGTTTTTCCTGATCCTGATTCGCCAACGATACCAAGCGCTTGACCTTGCGGTAAATGAAAGGTTAAGTCTTTTACCGCCTCAAACCAAAGTTTCACCCCACCAAAAAAGCGTTTTTCTATCGGATAACGGACGCTTAAATTTTCAACCGTTAATACGGAATTTGAGTCATCAGTGATGGTTAGCGCATTGCCAAAATTTTGATTTATCAAAGCGCGGGTATAATCCGCTTTAGGGTTGGTAAAAATATCTTGGGTTGCGCCTGACTCCACCACGCGACCGTGACGCATGACAATCACATCGTCACTATAGCGGCGAACGAGGTTTAAATCGTGACTGATTAACACCATTGCCATGTCGCGCTCGGCTTTTAAGCGGTTTAATAGTGCTAAAATCTCATGCTGCAAGGTCACATCAAGGGCGGTAGTCGGTTCATCGGCAATCAAAATGTCCGGATTTTGCGCCAATGCCATCGCTATCATCACCCGCTGACGCTGACCGCCGGACAATTCATGCGGAAATCGCGATAGCTTATCGTTTGGATTATTGATTTGAACGTCAGTTAATAAATTGAGCGTTTGCTTACGCCAGTTGGCTTTTGGAATTCCGGTAAGTTTTAGTGATTCGGTGATTTGCTTACCCACCGTATGCAGTGGATTAAGCGCGGTCATTGGCTCTTGAAAAATCATCCCAATTCGGCGACCGCGAATATTTTTAAACAGTTTTTCGTGATTGTTAGCATCATCAATAGGCAATGCGCCAACTTCGGTTAATTGAGCTTTTCCTGAAATATTAAGACTCGTCGGTAGTAGTCCAAGCAATGCTAAGCTACTAATCGATTTTCCTGAGCCAGATTCGCCAACAATGGCAAGCGTTTTGCCTTTTTGCAATTCAAAGCTTAAGTCCTCCACCAAAACGGTTTGATTTGGCGTTACAATCTGCAAGTTTTGAACGTTTAATACCGAAGCAGCTTTATTATTTACTGTTGAATCAATTGGCTTCATGATGAGCGCCTCGGGTCAAACGCATCGCGAAGCGCTTCACCAATAAAAATCAGCAAGGACAACACGATGGTCAAGCTAAAAAATCCAGATAAAGCAAGCCAAGGCGCGTCTAAGTTGTTTTTACCTTGAACCATCAGTTCGCCAAGCGACGGTGACCCAGGCGGCAAGCCATAACCTAAAAAATCAAGTGCGGTTAACGCCACGATATTGGCAGTGAGCATAAACGGCAGCTGCGATAAGCTTGAGGCAAGCGCGTTGGGTAAAATATGGCGAAACATGATTTGCGAGTCACTGACGCCCAAATTTCGAGCCGCTCGGACATAATCAAAATTACGCGCCCGCAAAAACTCTGCCCGAACCAATCCCACAAGCCCCATCCAACCAAATAGCAGCATCATGGCAAAAAGCAATGCAATGCTTGGGCTAAATAAGCTGACCAAAATAATAATCATAAACAGCTGCGGCATCCCGCCCCAAACTTCCATTAAGCGCTGACCAGCTAAATCCACCCAACCGCCGTAATAGCCTTGAACCGCGCCAACCACAATGCCGATTGCCGCGCCAGCAAGCGTTAGCACAATCCCAAATAATAAGGATACGCGCATGCCATAAAGAATCCGCGCCAAAACATCACGACCTTGGTCGTCGGTGCCAAGCCAGTTTTGCGCATTGGGCGGCGCAGGATACGGCAAGCCAAGCTCGACGTTGGGCGTTTGATCAGCAAAGGCAATCGGCGGCATGATCATAAAGCCTTTGGCAGCAATCAACTCTTGAACGGCAGGGTCTTTATAATTAGCTTCGGTTTCAAATATCCCGCCAAACGCCGTTTCTGGATAGGCTTTGGCAACGGGGGCGAAGTAATGATTATCAAATTTAACCAATAGCGGCTTGTCATTGGCAATCACATTTGCTGCCATACAAATCACAAAAATCACTAAAAACAGGCTGAGCGAGATGACGCCCAAGCGATTTTGCCGAAAGCGCTTTAATCGAGCTTGCCAAATCGGGTTTAAACGGTTTTTTGGGGCGGTTTTAACCATCATTAGCGACCCTCAAAATCAATTCGTGGGTCAATCAGTTGATAGCTGACATCGCTAATGAGTTGCAGTAGCAACCCAATTAAGGTGAAAATAAATAGCGTTCCAAAAATCACTGGATAATCACGCTGAACAATCGCCTCAAATCCCAAAAGCCCCAAACCATCAAGCTTAAAAATAATTTCAATCAAAAAGTTGCCGGTAAAAAATATGCCAACGATGGCGGACGGAATCCCTGCAATAATAATCAGCATCGCATTTCGAAACACATGACCGTAAAGCACTTGCCGCGACCCCAAACCTTTAGCGCGAGCGGTCAACACGTACTGCTTGCCAAGCTCCTCCAAAAAGCTAAATTTGGTCAAATAAGTCAGCCCTGCAAAGCCGCCAATCGTACTTGCCAGCAGCGGCAATGCCAAATGCCAAAAGTAATCTTTTATTTTGGCAAATAGGCTTAACTCAGCAAAATTTTCAGAGGTCAGCCCTTGCAGCGGAAAAATATGCCAATAGCTGCCGCCTGCAAAAAATACCAATAAAATCACCGCAAACACAAACACCGGAACGGCATGACCGACCGCAAGCAGCATTGCCGTGGCTTTATCCATCATCGAATTGTGGTGAATGGCTTTATAAATGCCAAGCGGAATGGCAATCAGATAAATCAGCAAGGTGCTCCAAAGCCCAAGCGATATTGACACTGGCATTTTTTCAAGGATTAAATCTGTGACCGATTGACCTTTAAAAAACGACTTCCCAAAATCAAGCTTAGCGTAGTTTTTGAGCATCAGCCAAAAGCGCTCGGGGGCAGATTTGTCAAAGCCATATTGCTTATTGATCGCGGCGACCATGTCTTCAGATAAGCCGCGAGTGCCTTGATAGGTGCTGTTATTGCCGCTGCCGATGTTGCCTTCAACTGCGCCCATTTTTGCGGCTTGCTCAATAGCGGCGATTTGCTGCTCGACAGGACCTCCAGGGGCAGCTTGGACAATCACAAAATTTGCCAACAAAATCAGAAATAGCGTTGGGATAATCAGCAGCAAACGTTTGATGATATATCGTCCCATAGCGCCGTCCTATCGTTGAGTTAAGGTTTAAAATCAGAGCTTAATCAATAATTTAAAACAAATTTTCAAAGTCTAGAAATTATTTTTAAGTTCCCGAAGCGCGGCAAATACGGTGAGCGGCTTATCATCCGGCAATGGTGTTTGAGCACTTGCTCCGGCAATCACACTTGGCTCAGAGGTTCGCAAAAACACGTTCACCGCGCGCTCATGAGCTAAAGTTACCGGCAGCGTTGGGATACCTTGCGCGGTTTTGGCTTGGGCATCATTAAACGCGTCTTGAATGGCAATATTGTCAGGCTCAATGGTTAATCCAAAGCGCAAATTACTTTGGGTATACTCATGCGCCGGATAAAACAAGCTGTCCTCAGGCAAGCTTGCCAATCGCGAAAGGCTATCAAACAGCTGCTCAATCGTTCCGGTAAACACCCGACCGCAGCCGCCACTAAATAGCGTATCGCCGCAAAAGACGTGCTTTTTACCCTCAATATCAAGAATATACGCCAAATGATTTGCCGTATGTCCTGCGACTTCCCAAACTTGCCCCGAATGACACCACGCATTGACTGTACTGCCTTCTTTAACCGCTTGGTCTTGCGCCACGCCATGCTCATTGTGGGCGACGATATGGGTCATTGGGAAATGCTCTTGCAATTCTGCCACGCCACCAGTATGGTCATGATGATGATGGGTCACCCAAATTGCGGTCAGCTCCAAGCCATTAGCGCTTAAATACGCAATCACAGGCGCCGCTTGACCGGGATCAATCACGATGGCTTGGTGGTTGCTTGGATTAATGAGCGCCCAAATATAATTGTCCGTAAAGGCTTTGATGGGATAGATTTGTAGGCTCATATCGTCTCCTAATCATGGTTTTTTTAAGCTGGTTTTTAATTTAGTAAAATTTTAATTTAGCAATATAGAATTAGTGATTTTTATTTTAAATCGGCGCTTATTTTAAATAGTCGTCCACTCGCGCCGCCGCATCTTTATCCGACCACCAATAATCAATGCCAATGGCGTTGCTTGGCAATTCATCCATGTGGCGGTATTCATCCCAATAGGCGACCGTTGTTGTCGTTTTGCCATAAAGTGGCACTAAATAATGCCCTGCTCGCAGCAGTCTGTCTAAAACTTTGGTGTAAAGAATGATTTCGTCGCGGTTTTTGGCATTCCCAAGCTTAGCAATTACCGCATCAATTGCAGCATTTTTTATTCCCATAGTGTTGTTATTGCCTGCTTCATCTGCCGCCGCGCTGCCCCAATACGCCGCTTGCTCGGTGCCAGGTGATAAACTTTGCAAAAATTGTTCTACGGTCATATCAAAATCATAACGGCGCATCCGTTCATAATATTGCGCGTTATCCACCTGCCGCAGTTGAACGACAAATCCCAAGCGCTCAAGATTGCGCGAATAAGGTAAAATCACGCGAGCAAGCTTTTCATCACTGAGTAAAATCTCAATTGCCGCACGCTTGCCATCGGGCTGATACAGCTGCATATTTTTATAAAAAAATCCGGCAGATAGTAGCAGTTTTCGGGCAGCAAGCAAATTTTCCCGATTAAAACCGCTACCATCGGATTTTGGCGACTGCCAAGGCGCAAGCACCGCTCGACGCTGAATCGGCTCAAGCTTGTCCAAAAGTGGCGATAATACAGCAAGCTCCGCGGTTGATGGCGTACCTGTTGCTGCGAGCTCTGAACCGTGAAAATAACTTTGCAAACGCTCATATTGATGATGAAAAAGGGTTTTGTTCATCCATTCAAAATCATAAGCGAGCGTTAAGGCTTCGCGGACGCGAATGTCTTGAAAAATCTTGCGCCGCTGATTCATAACCAGACCCTGCATCGCTACAGGATTGGCGCTTGGAATGTCTTCTTTTTTAATGAAACCTGCTTTTACCGCCGGAAAATTGTAGCCCGTTGCCCAATTCGCCGCTTTACTTTCAGATCGAAAGCGGTATTGTCCCGCTTTAAACCCTTCAAAGGCAATCTCATCACTTTGATAATAAATAAATTTAATGGTATTAAAGTTAAACCGACCGCGGTTTGCCATCACTTGCCAGCCCCAATAGTTGGGATCACGGACGTAGCTGACCGAGCGCCCCGCCTCAACGCGACCTAATTTATAAGGTCC
>Ga0308157_10003835_pt1 | contig 20993 bp, 15 predicted proteins | sample PhyBR1_FD_201035 | JGI IMG/M metagenome (GOLD analysis project Ga0308157, IMG submission 201035) | Phyllosphere microbial communities from UC Gill Tract Community Farm, Albany, California, United States - DLSLB.R1 | ecosystem: Host-associated > Plants > Phyllosphere > Unclassified | place: USA...
ACAGAGCTTTATTGGTACAAGTAATGTGCATTTTGCAATGGTCAATAATCGAAGACCTTTAGGCACGCACGCTCATGAATGGTTTATGTTTCATGCAGCGCAATATGGCTTTAAAATGGCAAATTCCATCAGTCTAGAACATTGGACACAAGTTTATAGCGGAGATCTCGGAATCGCTTTAACAGATACGTATACTACAGAAATATTTTTCAATCAGTTTGATAAAAAATACTCAAAACTTTTTGATGGCGTGCGACATGATAGTGGTGATCCAATTGAGTTTGCCCAAAAAGTGATTTCGCATTACATCAAAATGGGAATAGATCCAAAATCAAAAGCCATTGTTTTTTCAGATTCGCTCAATTATGATAAAGTAAAAAAGATTGTCGATTTCTGTCAGGACAAAATAAAAATGTCATTTGGAATTGGAACAAACTTTACCAACGATGTAGGTCTTCCTGCAATGAATATGGTAATTAAACTAACAGATACAAAGCCCGATAATTTGCATTGGCAAGGTGTTGTGAAACTGTCTGATGAAAAGAACAAAAATACGGGAACGTCCGAAATGATTGCTTTGGCAAAAGAAGTTCTTGGAATAAAATAGTGTTTTTTTGCCGAAAATGCATTTTTTTATAACTTCGATACTCGTTTTATTTTAAAATCAGCTTAAATAGATTTTAAACTGTTATTATTCATAACAAAAAGAAAATACGCTTTCATTTTTTGTTAAGAAATGGTACATTAGCAAAAAATCCTAAAATCATATATGCTAGAGCAAAATCAATATACCGAAGATAATATTCGTTCGCTTGATTGGAAAGAACATATCCGTATGCGTCCTGGAATGTATATCGGAAAGCTTGGAGACGGTTCTTCTCCAGATGATGGTATTTACATTCTTCTAAAAGAGGTTTTAGATAACTGTATCGATGAGTTCGTAATGGGCTCAGGAAAAACTATTGAGGTAAGTATCAAAGAAAAAACGGTTACCGTTCGTGATTACGGGCGTGGTATTCCGTTAGGGAAGGTGGTCGATGTAGTGTCGAAGATGAACACGGGAGGAAAATACGATTCTAAAGCTTTCCAGAAATCAGTTGGTTTAAATGGTGTCGGAACAAAAGCGGTTAATGCGCTTTCTACTTTTTTTCGTGTAGAATCGGTTCGAGATGATAAACAAAAAGGAGCAGAGTTCTCTGCAGGAAATTTAGTTTTAGAAGAAGATATAATCGATACTACAAAACGTAAAGGAACAAAAGTAACTTTTACGCCAGACGAAACGATTTTCAAAAACTATAAATTCCGTTTAGAATACGTTATCAAAATGGTTAAAAACTATTGTTACTTAAACAATGGTTTGACGATTATTTTCAATGGAGAAAAATACTATTCAGAAAATGGACTTCGTGATTTATTAGAGGAAACTATTAATGAAGAGGATTTAGAATACCCAATTATTCATTTGAAAGATCACGATATTGAGGTTGCGCTGACACACAGTAAAACGCAGTATAGCGAAGAATATCACTCTTTCGTAAACGGTCAGAATACAACACAGGGAGGAACGCACTTAGCGGCTTACCGTGAAGCGGTTGTAAAAACAATTCGTGAGTTTTACAATAAGAATTTCGATGCATCTGACGTTCGAAAATCGATTGTGAGTGCGATTAGTATTAAAGTGATGGAGCCGGTTTTTGAGTCTCAGACCAAAACAAAATTGGGTTCTACAGATATGGGTTCTGACGACGGAACTCCAGCGGTTTCTGTTCGTACTTTCGTTAACGATTTTATCAAAACGAAACTAGATAATTATCTGCATAAAAACCCGCCGACAGCGGAAGCTTTATTGCGTAAAATTCTTCAAGCAGAACGCGAAAGAAAAGAATTGTCAGGAATTAGAAAACTGGCGACAGATCGTGCTAAAAAAGCCAATCTTCATAATAAAAAATTAAGAGATTGCCGTGCGCATCTTCCAGATACTAAAAACCCTAGAAACTTAGAAAGTACACTTTTTATTACCGAGGGAGATTCGGCTTCTGGATCGATTACAAAGTCGCGTGACGTAAATACACAAGCGGTTTTCAGTTTACGTGGGAAACCTCTGAATTCATACGGAATGTCTAAAAAGATTGTGTATGAAAACGAAGAATTCAACTTATTGCAAGCAGCGCTTGATATCGAAGACGGATTAGAAAAACTACGTTACAACAATATCGTAATCGCAACCGATGCCGATGTGGACGGAATGCACATTCGTTTATTGTTGATTACTTTCTTTTTACAGTTTTTTCCAGAGTTAATTAAAGAAGGACATTTGTACATTTTACAAACACCACTTTTCAGGGTTCGAAACAAAAAAGAAACGATTTATTGTTATTCTGAAGAAGAAAGAAAAGACGCGATTGAAAAGCTGAAACCAAAGCCAGAAATCACCCGATTTAAAGGTTTGGGAGAGATTTCGCCAGATGAGTTCAAGAACTTTATTGGAGATACAATTCGCCTTGACCCTGTTATGATGGATAAACATACTTCAATTGAACAATTGTTATCTTTCTATATGGGTAAAAATACGCCAGATAGACAAGAGTTTATTATCAAGAACTTGAAGGTTGAGATTGATGAGCTTGAGGAAGCTTAAAATTAAAGAAGAAGAATTTTTTAGTAGTTATACTGAACAAAATATATGAAAGACGAAGAAGACGATAACATAATTCCAAACGACGACGAGAATAATCAAGATGAAAACCTGATGGATGACAATCAGGATGGAGATGACGATGAGATTATCGACGTAGATGCTAAACATTTTGAAGGACAGCATTTTTACGAAAATCAGGAAGAAGAAGGCGAAGACGTTATTACCAAAGTAACCGGAATGTACAAAGACTGGTTCCTGGATTATGCTTCGTACGTAATTCTGGAGCGTGCAGTTCCTGCTATCGAGGACGGATTCAAGCCTGTTCAGCGTCGTATTATGCACTCTTTAAAAGAGCTGGATGATGGTCGTTATAATAAAGTTGCCAATGTTGTTGGTCACACCATGCAGTATCACCCACACGGAGATGCAAGTATTGGTGACGCAATGGTGCAAATTGGTCAAAAAGATTTATTGATTGACTGCCAAGGAAACTGGGGAAATATTTTAACTGGTGATGGTGCAGCAGCACCCCGTTATATTGAGGCACGTTTATCTAAATTTGCTTTAGAGGTTTTATATTCTCCAAAAATTACAGAATGGGGACTATCGTATGACGGTAGAAAAGCTGAGCCAATTAACCTTCCTGTAAAATTTCCATTGCTTTTAGCTCAGGGAGCAGAAGGTATTGCGGTTGGACTTTCTACAAAAGTGCTTCCTCATAACTTCAACGAATTAATTGATGCTTCGATTAAAATCTTAAAAGGAAAGCCGTTTACGCTTTATCCTGATTTTATGACGCAGGGTATTGCCGACGTTTCGAACTATAACGACGGAATGCGTGGCGGACGTGTGCGAGTACGTGCCAAAATTTCGCAGTTAGACAAAAATACATTGGTAATTACGCAGATTCCGTTTTCGACCAATACATCGAGTTTAATTGACAGTATTTTGAAAGCCAATGAAAAAGGTAAAATCAAAATCAAGAAAATTGAAGACAATACTGCAGCCGATGTTGAAATTTTGATCCACCTTTTCCCAGGTGTTTCTCCAGACAAAACAATTGATGCATTGTTTGCCTTTACAGCTTGTGAAACTTCTGTAGCACCTTTAGGATGTGTTATTGAAGATAATAAGCCGTTGTTTATCGGAGTTTCACAAATGTTGAAAATTTCAACAGAAAGAACAGTTGATTTACTAAAGCAAGAGCTTGAAATTCAGCTTGAAGAATTAAAGAATAAGTGGCATTTCTCTACTTTAGAAAAAATCTTCATTCGTGAAGAAATGTATATTGACTTCAAATTATACGGAGACAGAGAATCACTTTACAAATATTTATACGATCGTTTTGAGCCTTTCAAGAAATCATTCGTTAGAGAAATCAATGACGATGATTTACAGCGTTTGACTCAAATCCCAATGATTCGTATTACACGTTTCGACTCTGATAAAGCCGATGAATTGATTTCAAGGTTAGAAGAAGAAATGAAAGAGGTAGAATACAATTTGGAGCATCTTACAGATTTTGCAATTGCTTACTTTACCAAATTAAAAGAGAAATACGGAAAAGGACGCGAACGTCAGACAGAACTTCGTGTTTTTGATAACGTTGAGGCAACAAAAGTAGTTTTAAGAAACACAAAACTTTACGTAAACCGTGAAGAAGGTTTTGTTGGAACAAGTTTAAAGAAAGACGAATACGTTGGTGATTGTTCTGATATTGATGATGTTATCGTGTTTTTACGAGACGGAACCTTAATGATTACAAAAGTCGATGCCAAAACTTTTATCGGAAAAGACATTATACACGCTGCCGTTTTTGATAAAAATGATAAACGTACCATTTATAATATGATGTACCGTGATGGTAAATCAGGGCCGTCTTATATCAAACGTTTCAATGTTACCGGTGTTACGCGTGATAAAGCTTACGATTTGACAAACGGAACGAACGGTTCGCAAGTAGTTTATTTCTCGCATAATCCAAATGGAGAAGCTGAGGTTGTAACTATTTTATTGCGTCAGGTTGGAACAATTAAAAAATTGAAATTCGATATTGATTTTGCTAAACTCGCAATTAAGGGTCGTGGTTCTAAAGGAAATTTAGTGACCAAATACCCAATCAAAAAAATCGAATTAAAAGAAAAAGGAATTTCAACTTTATTGCCAAGAAAGGTATGGTTTGACGATACTGTAAAACGTTTAAATGTTGATGCAAGAGGAGAGTTATTAGGAGAGTTTAAACCAACAGATAAAATCTTAGTAATTAATCAGTCTGGTAAATTAAAAGTGCTCATTCCAGAATTATCTACGCATTTTGACGAAGATATGATCGTGTTGGAGAAATGGAAACCTAAAAAACCAATTTCTGCAATTTATTATGATGGAGAAAAAGAGCGTTACTTCTTGAAACGTTTTCTGGTTGAAAATGAAGGAAAAGAAGAAAGTTTCATTACAGACCATCCGAATTCGCAATTGGAAATCGTTTCGACAGATTATCGTCCTGTAGCGCAATTGGTTTTTGCAAAAGTAAAAGGAGTTCAAAAAGATGATTTACATATAGATGTAGAAGACTTTATAGCTGTAAAAGGTTTCAAAGCTCTGGGGAATCAATTGACAACTGATAAATTAAGACAAGTAAATCTATTAGAACCGCTTCCTTATGACGAGCCAGTTGAAGAAGTCCCTGAAAAACCGGAAATTCCAGAAGATGATGCTGTAGAGACAGAATTAGATGATGATGGCCAGATTGGTTTGGTTTTAGAATAAAAAAAGAAAACGCTAAGATTTAATTCTTAGCGTTTTTTTTTATAGTTAAATTAATTTTCAACCGAAACTGATTCTGCTATAATCCATTTTACTTCGTTGTTTTCAATAATTACCGAAATGTTGTCATTCTCTTTAACTTCACCAGAAATTATCTTTTTCGCCAGAGGTCTTCTTAAATGCGTACGAATAATGTTTTTGATAGGTCTTGCGCCATATTTGGCATTATAACCGTTTTCAGCTAAATATAGTTTAGTTTCTAAAGGAATTTCTACTGTAATTTTATTGTTCTTTAATAAATCAATGAATTCCTTTTTAAGATGGATTTCAAATATTTTTAAAGCATTTTCTTTATTGATTGGAGCAAAAGGTACAATTTCTGTTAATCGCCCTAAAAATTCAGGTCTGAAATAATTAGCCATGATTTCCATTAACGAACTAGATGCTGGAATTTCACCATTATTAAATGTATTAACGATATGATCTGCACCAATATTTGATGTAAAGAGAATTATGGCATTAGAAAAATCACCTTCTTTGCCTAAACGATCATGCAGTTTTCCTTCGTCCATGATCTGAAGAAATACATCAAAAACGGAAGAATGTGCCTTTTCAATTTCGTCAAATAAAACAATAGAATACGGTTTTTGTCTAATCTTGTTGACTAATAATCCACCTTCTTCGTAACCAACATATCCTGGAGGCGCACCATATAACAATGCAGCAGAATGCTCTTCTTTAAACTCAGACATATCAAAACGGATAATAGCATTTTCATCTTGAAAAAGAAATTCAGCCAAACTTTTTGCCAATTCTGTTTTTCCTGTTCCTGTTGGGCCTAAAAAAAAGAATGAAGCAATTGGCTGTCCTGCTTTGCTTAAACCTGATCGTGATTCTAAAATGGAGCCAGCAACTGTCTCAATACAATGATCCTGACCAATTACTCTTCTGCCTAAAACTTCCTCAATGTTATTAAGTTTCTGTTTCTCTTCTTCTTTAAGTTTTCCCGCTGGAATTCCCGTTTTTTTAGCGATTATCAAGGACAAATCAAAAGCCTCGATATGAGAACGTTTGTCAAGTGCTTTTTCTTCAAGCGTATTAATGAGGTTTTCAATATAATTCAGGATCGATTCTGATGATTCAAAATTTCTTTTTTCATTTTGCTCATCAGGATCCATTAAAAATGCTGTTTTGTTCATTAAATCAACCAAGAACCAATTGTATTCTTTTATTAATTGATTTTCAGATAAATTGTCTTTGTTTTCTTTTAGAAGATTTAATCTGTTGGCAATAGATTGTTTTTCGTTAAGAAAAGTTTCTCCAGAAGTTTTTAAAACCGACATTGTGTGGTCAATCAAATTAATGGCAGACTCAGGAAGGCTTTTTTCCTTTAAGTATCTTTTTGATAATCGAATAGATTCTGAAATCGTTTCATCATCTATTTGTATTTTATGATGCTCTTGATAAGTTTTGATCGACTCGCGAATCATTCGAAACAGAGTTTCATCGTTAGCTTCTTCCAGTTTTACAATTTCAAACATTCCGGCAAGTCCTTGCTCTTTTTCAATTCTTTTGGAATATTCGTCAATTGTAGAGGTGGCGATAATATTTAACCCTTTTGCTAGCTCGCCTTTAAGAACATTTGAAACGCCTGAATCTCCTCCATTTTTATCAAGTAAAATATGAATTTCTTCAATAATTAAAATAGCTTTCGGGTATTGTTTAAGCTCCTGAATACAGTTTTTTAAACGATCTTCTATTTCGCCTTTGTATGAAGCGCCAGCAATAAGTGATGACAGATCAAGTTCAAAAAGCTGCACTTTGTTTAAAACATCTGGAACTTGGTTGGCTATTACATCTTGAATAAGAGTATCAATTAAAATTGATTTCCCAATGCCACGATCGCCAATAAGCAAAACATTAGGTTTAGAAAACCGGCAGAGTATTTCTTTTATGGCATTCAATTCGGTTTCGCGCCCAATTGCAGATACTCTTTTTTTAATTTTCTCAAGGTTTTTATGGATACAATATTTGCTCAAAAAACCTTTTTTTACTTCTTGTTTTACGCCATTTTCAGTTTGTGGGATAACAATCTGATCTTCTAGTAATTCATTTCTAGAAATAGGGTAGGATTTCATTTGATCAAAATTGAAGCCCACACCAGGAGAGCTTAATGCTGTTATAATGGCATAGAGGCTAATTTCATCTTCATTCAAAGCAATTCGCACTGATTCTGCCTCTTTTATGATATCGTCGATCAAATCGCTTGGCTCAGCATCAAGAACATGAGTGGTTTTTGGCTCTTCTTCGATTCGAACTTCTGCCCATTCATCAAGATAATAAACATCTTTGCCCATAGTTTCGAGCCGTTTCAAAAGTGATAAATCTCTGTTTAAAATGGCTTTTAATAAATGGGATGCTGAATAATATTTATTTGAATTGGTTTTAGCAATTTTCTTAGCAATTTCTAATGCACTTAATAATTCTGCACTGAAAACGTTTTTTTCTTCTTCCATATCAAAATTTAATCTTTAGACCATATCAGGTATTTTTTTACCTTATAGCTGATATTTAATCCTTTAATGCAGTTAGTTTGTTTGTCTTTGTTTAAACGTATTGATTCAATCTTTATCTTTTTTCCTTTTACAGAAGCACATAATTGAGAAAAAGTCAATAGATCGTTATCATTTTTTACCACAGGAACATCTAAGTCATCACACAGGAATTCTGCAAAATCATCTTTTGTTTTACTGCCTTCTGCTACTTTTTTGAATAAAATTTCAAACTGATCTTCAGACATTTTGGGCGCTTTTTTTGTTACAGCAGTAGTGTCTTTTACTGTTTTAGTTTTTGGCGCAACTGGAACATATTGCAGCATTTCTTCAAGCGGATCTTTTTTTACAGAGCCTCGGGGCAATGCAAAAGCCTCTGCTTTTTTCTCAAATTCGTATGAACTTACGTCCAGCGGATTAGTCTTTTTAATGACTCTTGGATGTACGTAAATAATCTTTTTTGCCACACGGCTAAAATCTCCGTTTATAACCAAAGTAATTGTTTTTTCACCTGGTGTTATAAAGGTGTAAACAGGATTGGATGAGGTTTCATCAATGCCTTTATTTTCGCCAAACGCCCATTCCCAAGTTCGCGCATCATCAGAAATTGATTTAAAGTACGCGGGTTGTCCCACTGTAATGGTTTTGGGTGTAATAATTTTTGGCGTGCCTATTTTATCAGCAGCAAATTTGTCTTTTATAGTGATTTCTTTTGTATGGGTACAATTGCCATTTATTGTTAAAGTAACATAGTATTTTCCCGGATTTTTATAGATGTGAAAAGTATGTTTTCTGACATCTTTTTCTGACCCGTCTCCAAAGTCCCAAATCCATGATTTTGCATTGGGAGTTTTGTCATAAAATTCTATCGATTCTTCTGATTGTGAATGATCTGTGAAAATGTAAAACTTGGCATCTTCACAATCGACATGATTAAAAAATTGTATGATAAATGCAATAATTCCAGCTAATAAGAGAAGTGCAAAAAAAAATACTACCCTAATATCAATATTTTTTTGATTCATTTTAATATTTTACTATGTAAGATAATTTTAACAAAAATTGGAAGCAAATGTAGTTTTATTTATTTTAAAAAACTTATTTTTTATACTATAAATTTTACAAATTTTATTTGTATTCTTACAAAATATTTTGCTAGGTTTGTAACCACCACGTCTAAAAATGTAAATAAATTCATTATAAAGGAGTTACGTTCAAAAAGAAGAATTTTCTCAGGTTTGAAAAATAAAAATAAGTTGAAAAATTTGTTTTTTATGTTGCTTAAAATTTAAGAATGATCCATTTTGGTTGCGAAATAATTTTTAATTATCTAAAAAAAGAGTACTAAATAATATTTTTTATGAGGCAGTTTGTTATAATGATTCTTATGATGCATTTATTTACGGAATGCCATGCTCAAAAATATATTTCGCAGATTCCCTTCAAATATGATTATTCTTTGGAGCTGTTAAAAAAGCAGGCTCAAATGAATGAAACCGGTTTAAAAAATAAAACCGTTGTCAATGATAATTCAGAGAATTTAAATGACGAAATACTTGCTTTAAAAGAAAAGTACTCCATTATTCTGGCTGTAATGCCAAATAAAATTACCAACTACAAATTATACTCTTATATAGATCCGTGGCTTAACACGCCATACAAAGAGAAAAGCTTTTCTAAAAAAGGAATAGACTGTTCTTATTTTCTGCAGTCTTTATACAGCGATGTTTATAAAGTTACGCTTCCAAAAGACCCTGCGGGTATGTGGAAGTCCAAATCTATACAAATTTTTACTGGCCGCAGTTTCCTTGCCGAAGGCGATCTGGTTTTCTTTAGATACGATAAAGACCACCCGATATCTGATGTTGGTTTGTACCTGCATAATGACCGAATTCTGGCTTGTACAGACAAAGGTCTTGCAATATATAATTTCAATGATGAATATTTTCAGTTACGATACATAGGCGCAGGACGAATTAACGAGGATGGAAAGAAGAAGTAAAAAAAGTCTTGAGGATCTTGCATTCGAAATTGAGAATATTTCGTATGACATTAGGGCTGAAGTTATTGCTAATGAACTTCTTGAGTCCAGAGCTGTCGTGCAGGATGAAATTACGGTTTCTAATCAGGGACAATTTTCTCGTGCGTACAGAAGCGATATTTTGGAGGCAGTAATTCAGGATGATAATTATGATAAACAGGAATATTTAAATATACGATTATCACGTGATAGTATGTACGATGCGCTTCCAGAAGGTTTTGTGCATAGTTTGACTGAGAATAATTCTGATAAGTCTGTAAAACAGATGATAAAGGAACATAAACATCAGAAAAAGCAAGAAGCCGAGGCTCGTGTTTTTTTTACTCCTTTTGAAAACGAAATTTTTCATTATCGTACTAAAGTAGAAAGTGTTGAAAGGAATTTTTTATACAAACTGAACGGAAGCAAACCGTTGGATTTTTTCTATGATTTTTGGGGATTATCACACATTTACCCTGAAATTTTAGTTTCAAAATTTATACAGCTGCTGCCTTATGCCTACAAAATAGTGGGAGACATTGAGCTTGCCTGCCATTGTTTATCAAGCATTATTGAAGAAAAAGTAACCTATACAACAACAAGTTCTAAAGAATATAGCGAAGAAGGGGAGCAGGGTAAGTTAGGAGAAAATAGATTGGGAGTCGATTTTATTACTGGAAAAGATTACATGGATTATTCTATGAATGTAAGGATAGAAATTGGCCCTATAACCCATAAACCTTACCAGCAATATCTTAAAAACGGCGATATAAAAATATTTATAGATTGTTTTTGCGAGCATTTTTTTCCAATGGAAGTTGACGTAAAAACAGTGTTATTGATTGATAAAGAAACAGAAGAGTTTAATTTTAGTAAAGAACCTGTGTTAGGGTATACAACACGAATTTAGTAATGGTAAAAAAACATTTATTAGCCCTTATTGATATTAGGCTTATTGTATTTTTAGTAGTAATCATAGCAGTAAGCGCTATACTTACTATGGTATTCAGCGATAAAATAAAAGAATTTGCAACACAATATAAAAGAAAATTTTACATCTATATTTTTTCATTTGTATTGATTTATGCTCTGGTTGGTTTTTTAGGCTACAATAAATTATTTACAGAGCTTTCAGACGAATTTCGATTTTATCAAATTGCGTCACTGCTATTTGGAATCCTTAATGTTTACTTGTATCGATGGTACTTTAACGAGTTTAACCTAAAAGGTGTTGTGGGTATCGAATTATTGTTTTCATTTTTAATAACGCTTTATTCAAGTGTATTGTTTGTGATTATTTATACTGCCTTAAACGGAATTGCACTAACATTTTTAATGTGCTCACATTTCTTGGTATTTATAGTTCCAACAGGCGTTTACGCAGTTTTTAACTATATGATGCAGATTCCTCCTAAAGAATATGTTACATGGAAAATTCCAGAAAGAAAAGATCCTTTTCCAGAGATTGAAAATGTTCAGATGAAAGATTTGCTGCTTATTACATTATTAATCCAGAAAAAAGAAAGTGATACAAAATATACTTCTATAAGATCTAAAGGTCCCGTAAGAATTGATTTTGGAGCGCTATTCTATCATACTGTTTCAGGATATAATGAGCATAATGCTGAAAGTAAAATTGATTTAAAGCAAAATGGAGAAAATTGCAACTGGGTATTCTTTCTACAGCCAAAATGGTATCAAACAGCCAAATATGTAGATGCAAAATATACTTTGGGTATGAATGGTATTACTGAGAATTCAGTGATTATTTGTAAAAGACAGAAAAAAGAAGAAACCAAAGTAAATAAAAAAGGTAAGGAAAAAGAAGGGTTTATGTATGAACCTAAGATTGAAAATAAAGAAAAAGAAAAGGAAAAAGAAGCAGTAGTTTAATGTTTATTGAGATATTATGTATTACATAGATAAACCTGAAAAGGCATCATACGACAAGTTTCGTACTTATAAAATCAAGAAAGGAGATACACTCGAAAGTGTTGCTCGAGATCTTGGCATGGATGCTCAGGAACTTAGAAGGTATCATAATATGTACTGTGAAATTCCGGATTTAATAGAAGCTGATTTTAAAAGTTACTTAGAGTATTTGATTTTAGCACCCGAAAAAGCTATTGAAGCTAAAAAGGAACAAACAGAAAAAAAATATCAGAAAGTTAGTTTAGCAAGTAATTATACACTGCCATTTGTTGCAGACAAAATTAATAATGATTACCAGGTTAGCTATACCACTTTTTTTGGAGATGCTGTTGATACAATAGAAATGAAAGTAAGTGTAAAATGGCTTGCTACTGATAGAAATAATTATCATTTGTTTGAAATAAATAAGGGATCTATTTATGTAAACAACATTATACCAGATACCATTATGGATGAACTGGCTGCTAAAACTGCTGCTGTTTTATATCCTTTAAAAATTGTGGTAGATGATTCTGGAAAGTGGGTTGATATTTACAATTATGATGAAATAGAAAGCGGATGGAAGGATACTAAAGAAGAAGTTCTGGATTATTTTGAAGGAGAGGTTGCAGAAAATTATATTGAACATACAGAATATGCTTTAGTAAATTCTGAAACATTACTTAATTCTCTTGCTTCAGATTATTTTTTAAGAGCTTTTTTTAGTGGTATTTATGTTGGCTATACATCAAATTATTCGTTTCAGAACGAAGTCTTTTTTCCATTAGAGAAAGATGAAGAATCGAAGTTTGCGGTAGAGCAAAAGATAGATTCGATTTTGGATGAATCAAATTTGGTTAAAGTAGAACAAAAAGGAGATTATATAGATTCTGGAAGTGAAGCCAATTTTGGATTTGAACCGTGGAAAGGAAAATTCAGCGCTTCGTATTTTCTGGATGAACATAGTTACTGTATCGAAAAGATAAATTTAGAATGCAATATCGAGTATGATGAACCAATAAAAGTGATCATACAAATTGAATCTTTAAAGAATGAAGAAACTCAAAGTTAAAGAGTTATAAAAGAGTAGTTAAGCGGATGTAATATTTATAATGGTAAGGCAATGAGTGAGAAACATATAGTAGTTCAGGGAGCTTCACTAAAATGCAAATTTAGCGTAGAACCAAAAAAAGATATATTAAAAGTAAAATCGCAGGATAAGCATTATGCTAATGATAAAGATGCTGAGAAAAAACTCATTGCTACCGACAAAGAAATTGGACAGACATTAGAGAAAAATACGTTTGGAAAATGCAAAATGCAGCCAAATGGAAGCGGAGATTATTTACCATGTCAGGCCACAATTACGAAGTGGAGTGCTTTTTACGAAAAAGTAACCTTGAGCAATCAAGGGAAGATTTTACTAGAAGACAGTAAAGGAACTTGTCCTATTGGAGGACCAGATTGTATAGAAATAGATAAACATGGTCAAAAAGCAGAAGCGAGCAAGCAAAATGCTAAAAAAGCAAAACCGCAGGTAAATAATCAAATAAATCCTTTGGTGAATACCGCAAAATTTCAGGAGAGTTTAGAAGAGAGTGATTCTATTTGTAAATAAAAGAAAAATAGCATGTCAGATTTTAAAATAATTGGAAATCCGGATCCTGTTGTAGGTAAGGAAGAATTCTACTCAGTAAATACTTTTTTACCGAGTGTTCTGCCTTTTCAAAATCCAGCTTCTAATAATAGTTTTGAACAGCCAGTAAAATGGGAAATATACATTCTTGAAAACGGAAGATGGCGCAAGACAAAAGAAAATGATAAAACCGGAAAAAGAATCTCTTATACCTTTCTTCAAAAAAGTTTAGAAAGAAAAGGCATCCGTATTCTGGCAAGAAGAGGAGAAGATGTGGCACGCCTTAATATAACTTCACATCCTGCAGAAAAACCAAAAATTGAAAGCATTGAACTGCTTGATAAAAACGGACAAAAACCTGCAAAACCGCTTTCATACGGACAGACTCTAAAAGCTAGGGTTCACTGTCTTCATATGGAAAAACACAAAGTATCTGTAACCTTGTGGGAAGATGATGCTGCTGGCGCCGGACATAACAAAGCAAACGAAAAGAATCTAATACAAACACTTTCGGGAGTTGTTGCAAACGGTAAAGCAGATGTTGACTTTTTGCTACGACCAAGTTTTGCGAAAATTGCAAAACAAAACGGGCCGGAAGAAGGTAAAATACATGAGTACTATGTTACCGTTGATTTTAACAAAAATAAAATTGCAAGTAACAATGTAAACGTAAATGATATTGAAGCTCCTGTCGCTCCCTATAAGGGAAAGACAACACCAAAAGAAGCTGAAAAGCCAACGATTCCTTCTAAGAAAGATTCTCCAAAGCAAGATGCATCAGGTGCTAAAAAAGAAAAGGGTCGAATCAATTCAGTGAATCTTACTGATACAGTTGGAAATAAGATTAAAGGAGTATTTAAAGAAAAACAGATTAAAGTCTGGATCAACTCAACCGGGTTAAAAGGAAAGGATATCATCCTTAAACTATATGATGAAGATGTAGCTAGCAACGATTTGCTGTTTCAACAAGAATTTACGCTTAAATCAGATTTGCATGCCATTGTTGTGCCTCTAGATACAATTCCTCGAAGCCTCGGAGGAAACTTTTGGACTGAAGGTGCAGAACAGGAGCTGTTTGCAGAAGTTAAAGTATTGCAGACAAATGATCTAAAAAAGAGTGAAGTTGTAGATGTAGATGCTAAAGTTTTTAAACAGGATCCTGTAGAGCAGACTAATAAAGTCGCTAAAATTGCTCCACCTGATAAAAAGAAGAAGGAGAAATTTGAAAAAGTAAAAGAAAAAGCGGAAGAGGCTATCCTTTACATTACAAATGAAATTGCAACAGGAATCGAAGTGGATAAAAATGGTAAAGTAACATCATATCCTGATAATGGGAAGTACAATGGAATTAATGAATTTAAAGAAAAAAATATTCTATATAGTAAAAAAATAGATATAGGAAAAGAAGTAAAAAGTGCCTTCCCGACTTATAAAGCATATATTTATAGAGGGAATGTAAAAGGTGAGGCAGTTAAAAAATTAAAGCAAGATTTAGAATACAAAACACATGAAAATGCTGAAGCTACTGTATTTGAAGTGGCAAGACACACCGGAACAAATAATAAAAATTATAAGTCAGAGGGGCCAACTCCGCCTAACACCATTGATAAGTTATATAGGTTAAGTTATAAAAAAGCAGAGAATAGTAAAGGTAAAGTAAGTTATCGTTATCGTATTGTTGATGATAATAAATCTAATTTTCCTGTAATAAAAAAATATGAAGACGAATATAAAAGCGGTACAATGACTTTAGGTGATAGGGGATCGATTTCTATTGATCCTTGGAAATCTGGAGGGTTAATTGGTTGTATCGGTATAAGAGGTGACAAAGGTGAAAATCATGATAGCGTAAAAGATGTAATTTCAAAACAGGATAAAACTAATTATAAATTCATTTATCATGCTTTAAATAATTATATAGAAGGCGTAATCCCAGAGCTCACGGGAGTTTATGGACGAAGAGGTTTTTCATCTAGTAGTGGAACAGTTACGGTTTCTGAATCAACATATGATCATGAAGTGAAGGTATTTGTTTTAATAGATCCATTGCCTGAAATTGATAATTGTAATTGTCAAGCTTTGAAACAAGATGGAAGAAAAGAATTTTATGATTCTTTTGGGGCAAAGACTATAAATTATATTGATAAAAAATCTAATGCAAATAAGTTTAAAGGTCTGTATATGATAGCTCAACATAGACAAGAAAATGGTTTTAGCCTAAAAACTATTGGTAACAATCCGATGAATATTAAAGGAAAAGGTGATATGGGACAAATTGCTATAGATACTCACGAAACAGTTAATGGTAAATATGTAAGTGTTCCCGGTGAGAAGTTTGCAAATTTTTCATCTGAAGATAAAGGTTTTCAAGGTTATTTGGATTTACTAAATCTTAATTTTAAAGATGCGTACGAATCTTTATTTGACGATTCTAAAACAATTGATGATTTTACTTCAGGTTTAGAAGATACTGGAAAAAAAGGACCTTATGCTACAGGAAAAGCCACAAAGACATTAAATGCTACTGATGCTTACAAAGCATTGATTAAAGAGCTTTTTAACGGAACTAAGAAGGATTATCTTAAAATGTTTGAGTGTCAGTTATGCAAAGAAAAAGATACTGATAAAAAGAAGAAGATTCAAGAGGATATTGAATTATTAAAAAAACTTAAATAATGAGAAAAATTTTATTATCAATTACATTACTGTTTTTTCTATCAGGATGTAAAAAGACTGATTCTTTAGAAAAATCAAATACTCCGAAAGACACTGCAATTATTGATAAAAATAATGTTAATGACGATACTATGAAAGACGATGATCAAACTATTAAATTTTCTGATTTATTCAATGAAGGCTCAATTATAAAATTTGTTCCTAAAGATCTTGTAGACACAAATGATGCTGAAATATTAGAGTTTAAAAGAAAATTGAGTTTATATGAAAAAGAAAATCCTTTATTAGAAGATTTTGATCCTGAAAATTTAAAAATTTTAATTAATCATGAAACTTTTTCTGAGAGTAATCAATTTATAAACAGTGAATGGCTTGATTATTACATTAAGAAATATCATTTAGAAAATTATCTAAAAGAGATAATGAAAAAAGCTATTGAACAAGAAGATTATCAGGCAGTTAAAGTGTTGTTAAAGAACGGATATGTTGTTTCTTTAAGAGATGTTAATATTGCTAAAGAAACTAAAAAAGAATCAGATGATCTGAAGAAAATTAATTTAAAAAATAATGGACTTTATGAAAATGGAGACCCGACTTTTTATGATAGTGAAGCATCAAAGATTGATGATATTTTGAAATTTCTTGATGTAAGATATAATCAAAATAAAATTTATGATAAAGACGGATTTACAAATCTGCGAGAAAATGCAAGTATAAATTCTAAGGTTCTTATAAAAATAAATTCAGGAGAACATATAATTGTACTAGATAATATCGAAAAGGATGTTGAAGAATCTCAAAAAGGATGGTGTTTAGTTGAAAATAAAGAGGGACAGAAAGGATATATTCATAAGAGTAGAATAGTATCTAATTAAGATAAGTTCGAAAGTTCGAAATAAAAAATTAAAATATTTTAAGCTCCTTGACATATTGAAAAGAAAAGCCCCAGCTAGCAGGAGTTTTACGCTTTTGTTAGCTGAGGGAATTTAAACTGAGATAAAACTGAAATGGCATATGAATAAGAAAGAAAACTTAAAATTGAAGATGTTCGGTAATTTATCATGTGGTCTTTTATCAATTCTATTACTGTTTTCATTTACGAATTTTTCGGCTGAAGGTGACGATCCTTTGAAATTAAAGAGTGCATATTTAAATAAAGACGAAAAAAAATTCATTCAAAATTTTCCAAAAACATTTACAGATTTTAAATCAGTTTTTGGATGGAATGACAAAGCAGATAAACCAAATATTCTGTATAGTGAAGCGTATGACTTTATAAATTATTTCTTTAAGCTATCATCAACAAGCGAAGATTGTAAAGAGATAATAATAAAAATTGCGACACAAGCGAAATGGGAAGCAGATGGAGTCAATTATTTTCATATAAACTTAGTGACTTTAGTTGAAAATGATAAAGAATTTAATAAAAAGCTAGAAAGATTAAATAATACTGATATAAATACTTTTTGGCATTTTTATTTTGATATTGAAAATTTAGTTTATTCACCAAAACTATATAATATTCTTGATCATCAAATGAGAGAAAAAGCAATGTTTGTATATAATACATTAAAAAAAGAGAGAACAAATAAAAATGACATAAATATAAAAACATACCAAATATTTGACAAAGATGGTTATTGTAATTTAAGAAAGTACAAAAGTGTTAAATCTGATATAATAGAAAAATTAGAAAACAATGCTGTTATAACTGTATTGGATAATAGAGATGACTGGTGGTTTGTTCAAACAAAAAATGGATTAGTAGGTTTTGTGCATAAAAGCAGAATTAATGTAAAATAATTGATATGAGAAGAATAACTTTTTTTAATTTGACTATCATCTTTTTATTTATATCATCATGTAAAAAAAAGGAAAATTTAAATACTCAAGAATTAAAAACAAATACAGCAGCCATAGTTAGAAAATCTGATAATCAAACAGAAAAGAAAAATATTTTGAAAGATTATATAAAACTTTATAAGTTAAAAAACTATAAAGTAAATATTGAAAAAGATTGTGATCTAAATATGGATGGTCAAATGGATAAAATTATCATTTTTGAGCCTTCTGAAATACCTAATAATAAACTAACAAAAGAATCACCTGTTTGTATTTTTATCAAAAAAGAAAAGGGCTATGATGTTTATGAAAATAAAAATATTATTTGCACTTCTTTTTTAAACTCTATGGCAGAAGGTCTTCAAGATTTAGTAGTTAAAGACAATTATTTCACATTCGAAGAAAATAATCAAGCAGGAGAAGTTAGAGGTAATGATTATATAACATTTAAGTATGACATAAAATCCAAAGAAATTGTATTACACAAATACAGTATTGAATTACTTAGTGTTGATGGTGAGAATGATAAAACTTTCACATATGGCAAAGAAGTATTTGGAAAGATATTCTTTGACGATTTTGATATTGATAAAATAAAAGAGAAAATCAACAATTAGGAAATTAAATATTTTTAACCTAGAACGTTGAATATTAACGATAAAATAATAAAGAAGTATGCTCCTTGACATATTGAAAAGAAAAGCCCCAGTTAGCAAAACCATTATGGTTTTGTTAGCTGAGGGAATTTATTAAATTAAATAAAATGAAAAAAATACTAAGTTTTGCAATTTTGACTTTATTGTTTGTAAACTGTAAAGAAGATTCAAAAATCAATGACAGTCTAGGAAAAGACTTAAAAGAAGATTCAATACAAAGAGTTTCTAAATTAGAACAAAGTCATGATAAAGAATTAAATGATAATAGTTTAGTAGGGAATTATTGGTCATTTTATAAAATTTCTGAAAATTCGATCTCAGGAACATCTAAAATGGCGAAAGATGAAATTGTAAGTCAATTTAAAAATGTTAAAATAGAAATTGATGAAAAGAAAGTAAAAATAGGAGAATCATGTATTTATGATTATTATAAAAGTAATAAAACCCTAACAGAATATTATGAAAGCACTAAAACGGCTAAACTGTATGAGGATATATTTATAAAAAACAAAATAAAGTTTGGAAATGAAATTACAGTTTATCAATCATTATATCCTGAAAAGGCTTGTGAAATTCCTTGGGACGAATTAATTATTGCTGATAATATAATTATTATAACATTTGATGACTATCTGGTATTTTTTAAAAAGCAAAATGGCAATCATCAAAGTGATTGTTATTCAAAGACTAAGATTGCAAATTTACCTATAACAAATAAAATTATTAATGGTAATAATGTATGGAATCAACTAGATTGTAATATAGCCAATTTAGACACTAAAGATTATTTAAGATTACCAGACATAAAAGATATTAAGGTTTTTATTATAGCAAATTTCAATTTTGATGATTTTACCTATACGTTAGTAACGATAAAAAATGATAAAGTTATTACAAAGAAAGATATTGGTTTTGCTAAAGATACTGATGAACCAAATGCAATATCTGAAATAACAGAATTTGAAATAGATAAAGATTATGTTTTTACACTAAAGACCAAATCAAAAACGGAGAATGATTTTAAAGTCACAAAAACTGAAAGATTTAGAATAAATGAGAATGGCTTAATTATGGTTGTTAAATAATTAAAATTAGTTCACATGCACCTTCTTTATAATAATGAAAAGAAAAAGTCTCGACTGGTAAATATGTGATTTTTATTAATTCATAGATGATAAAATAGAAAATATGAGAAAAATAGTTTTTGGTCTGTTACTATTAAGTTTATTGTTATCCTGCAAATCTCAGGATAGTAAAGAAGATTTTAAAGGAACATGGATTGAGGTACAGAAAAGAGGTAATGAATTTTTGATTATTGATTGTGGATATAAAGGTGAAGATATAAAAATTATTAATGATTCAATTTTTGAAAATGGTATAATGGAAAGTACTAAAGCAAAGATTGATCATATAAAAGAAGATGAAACAGGAATATCATTGTTTACAGATAAAACGGAAAAATCATATTTTAAATTTTCATTTGTAGATAAAGAAAAAGGTCTTGCCCAATTGGAAATTAAAAATAATGATTTACCAATTGTTGTTAAATATTTTGTGAATGAGGTTAGTACTGATAAAATAAAAAAAATAAAAGGTACAAAAGCAGATTGTGTCACTAATGACGATGTAGGTGATTCTGTAAATGATTCTCTTATCCTTAATGATGGAAATGTCCTTTTAGTAGAGGATGATAATTGTATATCATTATTAGACAAAAAAGAAAATTTAATGTTTGAAAGATGTTTTGATAATTGTAATGTGAAAATTAATCATATAAAAACTACAGGTTTGCCATTAACTATTATAAGTGGACATAATTCAATTGACGTAGAGTTTCATAAAAAAGGAGAAGATTGGGTTTCTAACTCAGTTACATATTTTAAAAGTTTGCCAACTGGAGAAGAAAAAAGCACTAAACAAATTGAAGTATCTCTTAAAGAATTCAATTTTGATAGCGTTATTGAACAGTTTGGAGATAATGATATAAGTAACTTTTAATTAAGATGTGTAACAGCTTTATGCTTTTTAGAACTAAAATATAAATCCAAGAGAGAAACTGAAAATCAGGCTCATTGCGCATAATTGTATCTATTTAACCCGTAAAATCTTGTTATAATAACAAAATAGCACTAATAATCAAAATCTAACCCAACAAAAAGAGAAACGAAAGATTCTCATTTCAAAATAAAAAACTATAGAATTATGATAGAAAAATTAAGTCATTTTCCCGTAAACTGGATTGATGGGATGAAGATAAATAAGAGTCATTTTTTATCTATTCAGGACAACGTTTCTGAGT
>Ga0308157_10003838_pt1 | contig 20976 bp, 19 predicted proteins | sample PhyBR1_FD_201035 | JGI IMG/M metagenome (GOLD analysis project Ga0308157, IMG submission 201035) | Phyllosphere microbial communities from UC Gill Tract Community Farm, Albany, California, United States - DLSLB.R1 | ecosystem: Host-associated > Plants > Phyllosphere > Unclassified | place: USA...
GACGTCACTGGGATACTCGGGCATAGTTGGCGAGAAGCCGTTGTTGCGATGGGCGTAGGATACACCAAAAGGCACATTGCCTGTTTTTGATGCAGGCGTGCGGCCTGAGCGGCAGGCACGCCGCCGCGCAGGCCAGGCTGACTTTACTCAGTCCGCATACGGATCCGGGAACCCCAGCACTTCCATGATGTCGCGCTCGAACTGTTCCATTTCTTCGGCATCGTCATCGTTGTCGTGGTCCCAGCCCTGCGCATGCAGCACGCCGTGCACGACCAGGTGCGCCGTGTGTTCCTCGACGGTTTTCTTTTGCTCGTCGGCCTCGCGCTGCAGCACGTCGGTGCACAGGACGATGTCGGCCTTGACCGGATCATCCTCGGCCAGGTCTTCATCTTCGTTGTAGGCGAAGGTGAGGACGTTGGTCGCGTAGTCCTTGCCCCGGTACGCCAGGTTCAGCGCCTGGCCTTCGGCCGCATCGACAAAACGGATCGTCAGTTCGGCCGGGCCGAGCAGGGCAGACTCGACCCAGGTACGCAAGGTCGCTTCGGGCAGCAGGCTTTCCAGGCGCGGGTCGGCGAACTGCACCTCAAGTTCAAGCGGATGTTTTTTTTCTTGCATTTTTCACCGGGATCGGTTTGGGGAGATCGGCCAGTTCCTGCACCGAATTGTCGGATTCGTAGGCATCGATGATACGCCCGACCAGCGGGTGCCGCACCACGTCCACGCTCGAGAACTGGGAAAAGGCAATGCCGCGCACATCCCTGAGCACGTGCATGGCGTCGACCAGGCCGCTGCGCTGGTTCTTGTGCAGGTCGACCTGGGTGACGTCGCCCGTGATCACGGCCTTGCTGCCAAAGCCGATGCGGGTCAGGAACATCTTCATCTGCTCGACGGTCGTGTTCTGCGCTTCGTCCAGGATGACGAATGCGTGGTTCAGCGTGCGTCCGCGCATGTAGGCCAGCGGGGCGATTTCGATCACCTGCTTTTCGAACAGTTTTTGCGTGCGGTCGAAGCCGAGCAGATCGTACAGCGCGTCGTACAGCGGGCGCAGGTACGGATCGACCTTTTGCGCCAGGTCGCCCGGCAGGAAACCCAGGCGCTCGCCGGCCTCGACCGCAGGGCGGGTGAGGATGATGCGCTTGACAGCGTCGCGCTCGAGCGCGTCCACCGCGCAGGCCACGGCCAGATAGGTCTTGCCGGTGCCGGCCGGGCCCACACCAAAGGCGATGTCATGGTTCAGCACATCGTTGAGGTACTGGATCTGGTGCGGCGTGCGCCCGCGCAGGTCGCTGCGGCGGGTTCTCAGGGCCGGGCTGTCGACGTCGTTGGGCGCAACGTCGTCCTGCGCCATGTCGGGCACGGCCTTGACGGCCTTGACGCCCTTGATGGCGCGCGGCTCGCCACCCGGTGCGTCGAGGCTGCGCGGCTTGATGCCGGCACGCTGCTCGACCAGGGCCAGCTGCACTTCTTCGATCGGCACGACCTTGTTGGCGACCGCGTAGAAGCGTTCGAGCAATTCGACGGCGCGCTCGGCGTTGTCGCCGGTGACGATGAATTTCTCGCCACGGCGAAATACGGTCACGTCGAGCGCGGCCGAGATCTGGCGCAGGTTTTCATCGAGTGGACCGCACAGGTGGGCAAGCCGCGTGTTGTCGAGCGGCTCAGGAATGAAGTACGAGGGCTGGGTTGGCTGTGTTTTCAACTGGCGATGGCAATCGTATCAAGGTTGGCGACGAGTTCGCCGCGCAAATAATAATCGTGGCTGGCGCTGATGCGCACATCGACCAGTTGGCCGATGAGCTGGACACTGGCTGCATCCACGGGGAACAGGACGACGCGGTTGTTCTCGGCGCGGCCCTGGAGCTGGGTTACATCTTTCTTGGCATACCCTTCGACCAGCACGCGCTGCACGGTGCCGACCATGGCGGCGCTGTGCTTGCGGGTATTGGCGTCGATCAGGGCTTGCAGGCGCTGCAGGCGCGCCAGCTTGACCTCGTGCGGCGTATCGTCTTCCAGGTTCGCGGCCGGCGTGCCGGGGCGTTTGCTGAAGATGAAGCTGAAGCTGTTGTCGAAATTGACGTCGGCCACCAGTTTCATCATCGCCTCGAAGTCGGCCTCGGTTTCGCCCGGAAAGCCCACGATGAAGTCGGACGAGAACGTGATGTCCGGACGCACCGCGCGGATGCGGCGGATGATCGATTTGTACTCAAGGCCCGTATAGCCGCGCTTCATGGCCGACAGGATACGATCCGAGCCGTGCTGCACGGGCAGGTACAGGTGGTTCACCAGTTGCGGGATCTTCGCGTAGGCGTCGATCAGGCGCTGGCTGAATTCCTTCGGGTGGCTGGTCACGAAGCGCAGGCGCTCGACGCCGGGGATCTCGGCGATGTATTCGAGCAGCAACGCAAAGTCGGCGATCTCGCCGTTTTCCATGGTGCCCCGGAACGCATTCACGTTCTGGCCCAGGAGCATGATTTCCTTGACGCCCTGCGCGGCCAGGCCTGCCACCTCGGTCAGCACGTCTTCGAAGCGGCGCGAGACTTCTTCGCCGCGGGTGTACGGTACGACGCAGTAGCTGCAGTATTTGCTGCAGCCTTCCATGATCGACACATACGCCACCGGGCCGTCGACCTTGGCCGGCGGCAGGTGGTCGAACTTTTCGATCTCGGGGAAGGCGATGTCGACCTGGGCCACGCCGGACGCGCGCCGGTCGCTGATCAGCTTGGGCAGGCGGTGCAGCGTCTGCGGGCCGAACACGACATCGACGAACGGCGCGCGCTTGATGATGGCCTGGCCTTCTTGCGAAGCAACGCAGCCGCCCACGCCAATGACGAGGTCGGGCTTGTTGCGCTTGAGTTCACGCAGGCGGCCGAGATCGGAGAACACTTTCTCTTGTGCTTTTTCACGGATCGAGCACGTGTTGAGCAGGATGACGTCCGCGTCTTCCGGCTTGTCGGTGCGTACCAACCCATCCGAGGCGCCAAGGACATCGACCATCTTGTCCGAGTCGTACTCGTTCATCTGGCAACCGAAGGTTTTGATAAAGACTTTTTTCTGCATGGAGAGGGTAGTTGGGGACGAATTGCTGTGCCGACAAGGCAGGGGAATCAGTTTACCGTAATTCGGTATTGACCCGATAAAAACACGGGCAGGACAGAAAGAATAATTCCAAAAGGAATTCTTAGTTTCTTTACTTAAAGTAATTATCTTTTTATTTACAATGTTAAATGTCCGCTAGCGAACATACTTTATTTTCGTCGCGCTATGGCACCGTATGCACCAAGTATTTCTCTATGTAAATCAAAGAGTTCCGTGATCATTCTGATTGGAAAAATTTATCAGGGAAATCTCTTGCGTGCGCCACAATGTGGCCCCATGTGCTGAAATGCAAACGTGACAAGCTTTCCATACGTTAGCTTGATTTCTGACAAGGAGTCACGTGCGCAGGGTCGGCCCCGGCCCGGCGCGCGCCGCCATAATTTGTTTGAAAGACAAGTGCGCTTGCAGAAACTACGTAGTGCACCGCAGGACCGGAATTCTTAAGGAACTACTCAGATTCGCCCTGTTTAATTCCTGAACACGTTCCGGGAACTTAAGCCGAAGACATGTTGTCTTCTACTAAGGTTCACAAGGGAACTATTTTAACCAACTCGTGAGGTATTATCATGGCACAACAACATCACGCTCTGTCGTCGCAAGAGAGTTACAACCCGAACCATTTGCTCGACATCCTGCTGGGCAAGATGCAGCTGAAGAACGATGCTGCGCTGTCGCGCATGCTCGAGGTGGCGCCACCCGTGATCAGCAAGATTCGCCACCACCGTCTGCCGGTCGGTGCGTCGCTCCTGATCCGCATGCACGAAGTCACGGGCATGAGCATCCGCGACCTGCGTGACCTGATGGGCGATCGCCGCACCAAGTACCGCCTGTCCGACGCACAAGGCCGTCCGAAGCCAGAAGAAAAAGCAGCAGCAGCAGCTGCCGCAGCAGCCCAGCAGGCAGGTCAGCCAGCACAGGGTCAGGCAAACCAGTCGGGCGACGTGACGCCAAAAACCGGTAATTATGCGCACTGAAATCGGGGGCATGCCAGACGTGTCTGTCATGCCTTCGTTGTTGGCGTGCCGCGGCGCCGCCTGAGTGGCGCCGCACAGCAGTTCATCTCGTACTATCTGATTCCGTCCTGCGGCTTATGCCAACAGGATGGCGGTCATCTCTTCAAATTGCAGCTCCGTCTCGCGGAATACCTGCAACCACGCTTCCTCGGATAACCCGAGCGCCGTCCAGGCAACACTCGACACGGTCGGCACCACGTCGTTCGCATAGCCTGCTAGATCGAGCGCATGCGCCACGGCTTTTGCCACGTGCACGATGGTCGCCAGGAACCCTGCACCCGGCATCTCCGGCTGGCCATAGAACGCGATGGCCTGGCGCAGCGTGTCCGAAAATTGCCAGTGCTCGGCCAGCGCCCGGCCTGCCAGCACGTGATCGACACCCAGCATGGCGTGCTCCGTCTCGAGCAGGTCGCTATCGACGCGCTCGCATTCGCGCAGGACAGCGTCGTATTGCTCCGGATAACGCGTCACCAGCACCAGTCGCCCGATGCCGTGCAACAGGCCGGCGGTAAATGCCACGTCCTGATTGAAGTGCATATGGCGCGCGAGTACCCGCGCGCACGCGGCGGTGGCGATCGACAGGCGCCAGAATGCCTTGTGGTCGAACGCCGGACAGCGTCTGCCGGGAAAGCAGCCCGTGATCGATGCCGCCAGGATCAGGTTGCGCGTGGCTTGCACGCCGAGGAATGTCATGGCCTGGTGGATCGTCGTGACCTTGACCTGCAGACCGAGGGCCGACGAATTCGCCAGACGCAGTGTTTTGGCAGTCAGGGCCTGATCCAGGGCCACCTTTTTTGCCAGCAAGGCCAGGTCGGCATCTTCCTGATCGATACTGCCCAGCAGCTCCATCACGACAGCAGGCAGTGAGGGCAGGTCGTCCAGGCCGGCCGTCAATTCGTCGAGCGTCATGGCGCCACCTGCCGCTCGAGCCGGTAATCCTCGACGTAGCGGCGCAGCAGGTTGCCGGCCCAGTCATTGTCGTCGTCGCGATCGTGGCGGCGGAATACGACGTCGAGCCGTGCTTGCACCGCTGCTGCATCCGGCGCGCGGTGCGCCTCGACGCGCGCCACCGGCAGCATGTCGATGTGATGGCGCGCGAACGAGGCAATGATCGCCTCGCTCAAGACCGTGCCTTTGGCCAGCAATACGAGGCCGTTGCTGTCGAGCAGTTCGTCCGACAGCACCATGCCCGGTAGGGCGCTGGTCACCGGAACCAGCTCGTGATCGTCGCTCATAGTTTCCTCCATTCAATATTCAAGAGATGGTATCACCGGTGCGTGGGCAGATCACGGCGGCGATGCAATATGTCGCGTTCATGCCGCAGCGCCTTCGGCTGGAGGGCGGCGCCAAAATGCTGTAGGCTTTTGCCATCCATCACCATATTCAGGAACACCGTGAAACTCTACTTCAGTCCCGGCGCCTGCTCGCTTGCGCCCCGCATTGCCCTGATCGCCTCCGGCCTGCCGTTCGACAGCGAGCGCGTCAACCTGCGCACCAAGCTGACCGCAGACGGCGAAGATTTCCGGACCATCAATCCAAAGGGTTATGTGCCGGCGCTGGCGCTGGACGATGGCCACCTGCTCACCGAGAGCCAGGTCATCCTGCAATACGTGGCCGACCAGGCCCCGGCAAGCGCGCTGGCGCCTGTCACCGGCAGCTTCGAACGCTACGAACTGATGGAATCGCTGGCATGGACATCGACCGAGCTGCACAAGCGTTTTTCGCCCATCTTCGCACCGGGCGCGTCGAGCGAGGCCAAGGAAACAGCCTGGGCTGCACTGGCCGCGCCACTGACGTATGTGGCGGGCCAGATCGGCGACGGCGGCTACCTTATCAACGACCGGTTCACCGTGGCCGATGCCTACCTGTTTACCGTGTTGAACTGGGTGGGGTTCACCAGCTTCTCGCTGGATAACTGGCCGGCACTGCAGGCCTATCATGCGCGCATCAAGACGCTGCCTGCGGTGCAGGAAGCGTTGCACCAGGAAGCATTGCAATAACATGGGGGCCGACACGGCGCTGCGGTTGCGCTACATTGCCTTGCTGCGCGGCGTGAATGTCGGCCGCGCCAAACGCATTGCCATGGCCGACCTGCGCAAGCTGGTCGAAGACCTCGGCTATACGGGCGTGCGCACTCTGCTCAATAGCGGCAATATCGTGTTCGACGCCGCCGTGCCTCCCGTCGATGCGGCACAAGAGATCGAAGCGGCGATCGCCCTGCATCTGGGTGTCAGCGCACGCGTGTTCGTGTTCGCATGCGATGAAGTGGCCGCAATCATCGACGACAACCCCTTGCTGCACCTGGCCACCGACCACGCGCGCCTGTTCGTCTTCCTGCTGGCAGGGGCGCCGCAACGCGCGCTGGCGGCCGACCTGTGCCGCCAGGACTGGGCGCCCGAGAGCATGGCGCCTGGACGCCACGCTGTCTACGTCTGGTGTCCGCAAGGCTTGCTCGACAGCGCAGCCGCGGCAGCGCTCGGCAAACGGCTGGGCGCTGGCGCCACGTCGCGCAACTGGAATACGATGATCAAGTTGCATGGGCTGTGCCGCGCTGGCGCCGATTAATTGCCGCCTGTCTGAATAAGCATTTGACGCCTTTCGTGAAATAAATTTTATTGCTCGATTCTTCCCGGCCGGGTTTTCCAACCGGCGCGAGCCTACAAGCATTCGGTGAGCAGTTGCAGAAATAGCCACCACTTTATCTACCGATAGCGCCCTATTGCATGCAGTCGTAAAAAGTTGACTGTGGTAAATATGCAGCGCTCAGCAATACGGATATTCACCTTTCAGGTATTTCATCATGCCGTTCTCACAAGAATTTCCGATTTATTTGACACACTCATCACGAATGCTGTCAGTCGGATAATCAATTCTCTTATCAAGACTTTCATTCGCCTTAAATCGCGTGCGTTTTTGACTTTTTGGTATTCCCGGCGATTTTTTTTGAAGGTATAGTCTTCTTACTCCCTTGCCGCCAAGCATCAAAAAGCAAGCCGCAGCATCTCGGATTCGTCGGCCCATTGCCGACGCCGGCTACCGATACCGGTGGCATGGCACCCCAGTCTCTCTTTGCTTTACGCATTTTCGACGAGTACACCTTATGCCCAATTTTTCCCGTCTTCAGATTGCATTCAAGAACGTCTACGTCCGCATCCTCGCCGTCATCCTGATGGCCATGCTGGTGACGCTGGCGATCTTCAAATCCAATGTGCCGCAGGACGCGCGCCCGGTGGTCCACTCGCAGAACATCGCCGAGATCACCGCACTGGCCAGCCAGAAGGCCCGGCTGGAATACCTCTTGATTGCCAAACCGCTGTCCGAAGCGCCGCGCTATATCTACAAGTTCAAGGATTCGGCCGCGCTGAACGTGGTCAAGGTACCGAGCACCTCGCACCTGTCGCTCGAGCGGGAAGTGCTGCTCAAGAACGCGATTCCCTATTCGATCGCCAAGGATGATTACCTGGCGGCCCACGAAGCCGTGATGGACGAGGGCGAAAGCACGCTGGCGCGCGCCGGTGCCTTCCTCAAGCAGAACGCCTTCAATATCGCGATCGTGCTGCTGGTTCTTTACCTTATCAAATTCGGCATGCCGGGCACGGGCATGAGCGCATCGGTCATCACCCCGGACAAGCTCAAGGGCAGCATGGATGACCTGATCGGCATGGACGACATCAAGCAGGAAGTGCTGCACCTGGAAGAAATGATCCGCAACCGCGCCGAATACCAGTCGCACAATATCGACAAGCCGTTCAACGTGATGCTCACCGGCCCGGCCGGCACCGGCAAGACCAAGCTCGTTGGCTACCTGGCCAAGCGCCTGAATTTGCCGATGATTTCCGCGTCCGGCTCGGCGCTCGAATCGGGCTATGTCGGCGGCGGCTCCAAGGCGCTGAACGCCTTGCACCGCAAGGCCTGCGCGAAGGGCAAATGCATCATCTTCCTCGACGAAGCGCAAAGCCTGTTCATGCCGCGCGGGCGCAGCGAAAAGAAATGGGAAGACGACACGGCCAACACGATGCTTGGCCTGCTCGACGGCGTGAAAAGCGACAAGGGCGCGGGCGTTATCTGGATCGTCGCCTCGAACTTCGATGACAGCTCGACCGAGATGGACGAAGCGATGCTGCGCCGCTTCTCCGTCAAGATCAACTTCCGCCTGCCGAACAAGGCCGAGCGGCGCGAACTGCTGCGCAGCTTCCTGTCACGCAAGAAGGATGGCCTCGTCGACTGGAATGACCTGAACCTGGACCAGGTCGCCGAGATTACCCAGAACCTGAGCCCGGCGCTGCTGGAAACCGTGGTCGAACGCGCCAGCATGCTGTCGATCCAGGAAAAGACGATCATTAACACGAACCTGCTGTTCCGGGCCTACGAGCGCGCCACGATCGGCCTGACCGACCGCGCCACGACGCTCGACAAGCACAAGCAGCGCGAGCGGATCGCCCTGCATGAGCTGGGCCACTTCTTCATGCAGATCGACCCGTTCCTGCGCCAGGGCCTGACGCTGGCCGAAGTCAAGGAGCGCTCGCACCTGCTCAAGATCAGCACCGAGGCGGTGTCGAAGATCGGCGCGCTGGGCTATGTGCTGCAGTCGGGCGAAGACATGTCGCTGCGCACGCTGGAAGAGCTCGAGCGCGACGTGGTGGGCCTGTACGGCGGCGTCGCGGCCGAAGAAATGTTCTACGGCCCGCGCGGTATTTCGGTGGGCAGCCAGAACGACATCGAAAAGATCACCAAGATGCTCAACCTGATGGTGAGCCGCCTGTCGATGTATTCGCGCTCGAAGATCGACTACAGCCAGTTGCAGAAGGATATCGGCGGCGAGCACACGGTGCGGCTGGTGGAAGAAAAGGCCGATGCCCTGTACAGCTACACGCTGGACGCGATCCGCGACTACAAGCTGATGATGGAGTCGCTCAAGGACACGCTGCTGGAGCAGTACGTGCTGTCGAAGGACGAAGTGTTTGCGCTGCTGGAAGAACGCAGCGAACTCCTGCTGCCGCAGCTGCATGGACAGCGCTGCGCGAAGCTGACCTTGTGCGAGGAAGAAGTGGCGGCGTAAGGCGGGTGCTGGCACTGATGCGCTGAAGGCAGCCGGCGCGTCACGCGCGGGCAAAGTCGGCTAGCATGGCAGCATCGCCACAGCCGGGCCGCCCCGCATGCAAAAGCACGACGAACTGCGCAAGTCCAAACTGATCGCCCTTGGCTTCTTTGTCGGCGCAGCCGTGCTGTTCGTGGTCAGCCTGCTGCTGCCGCAGACCTGGTGGACGGGCCTGTTGCGCGCGTTTTCCGAAGCCGCGATGGTCGGCGCGCTGGCCGACTGGTTCGCAGTGGTGGCGCTGTTCAGGCGCATCCCGATCCCGATCATCTCGCGCCACACCGCCATCATCCCCGGCAACAAGGACAAGATCGCCGACAACCTGGCGCTGTTCGTGCGTGAAAAATTCCTCGATACCGAGTCGATCCTCAAGCTGATCCGCCGCCACGATCCGGTGCAACTGCTGGCCGACTGGCTGGCCAAACCCGCGAATACCGAACTGATGGGCGCACACCTGGTGCGCGCTGCCACCTTCATGCTCGACTTCATCGAGGATGCGCCGGTGCAGAACGTCATCCGGCGCGCGGTGCACACGATGGTGGGGAGCGTCGACCTGTCGAAGTCGAGCGGCGCGATCCTCGAGAGCCTGACGCGCGGCCGGCGCCACCAGCAACTGCTCGACGAAGGCATCCGCCAGCTCGCTCATCTGCTGGACAATACCGAGACCCAGGGCGCCATCGCGGGCGGCATCGTCGACTGGCTCAAGGAAGACTACGCGTTTGTCGAACGCATGCTGCCATCCGAACTGATTGGCCGCAAGGGCGCCGACATCGCCGTGCGCCTGGCCTCGGGTATTCTCAACAAGGTCGCGGCCGACCCTGCGCACCCGCTGCGCGCACGCTTCGACGAGTACGTGGCCGATTTCATCGAGCGCCTGAAGGTTGACCCGGACTTCATCGCCAAGGCCGACGACGTCAAGCGCTACCTGCTCGAAGACGCCACCTTCAACGGCTACGTCGGCTCACTGTGGACCGAGCTGAAAGCATGGCTCAAGCGCGACCTGGCCAGCGACGATTCCAGCATGCGCCGCCGCATCATCGGCATGGGCGCCTGGATCGGCAAGGCGCTGGGCGACGATCCACAGCTGCGCCAGTCGCTGCAGGAGAATCTCGAGTCCGCCGCGCGCGGCGTGGCGCCCGAATTCGCGGGCTACCTGACGCGCCACATCGCCGACACCGTTAAGCAATGGGACGACCGCGAGATGTCGGCGCAGATCGAACTCAATATCGGCAAGGACCTGCAATACATCCGCATCAACGGCACCATCGTGGGCGGGATGATCGGCGTGGTCCTGTACCTGTTGTCGCACCTTCCCGCACTGCTGCGCTAAGCCAAGGAACCCCGATGCATACGCTCTCCCTGAACGACTGGCTCGCCGCCCACCCCGACATCGAAGCCGTGCCCGAGCGCGATCTGTACGTCGTGGCCCGCTACATGATTCCCGTGGACGCCACGCTGGCGCAGGGCTGCCTGGAAGCATCCGGCATCCCGGCGATGCTGGCTGACGCGCACCTGATGCAGACCGACCTGCTGCTGGCGCCCGCGCTGGGCGGCGTGCGGTTATTGGTACCGGCCGAGCATGTGCAGGCGGCGCATGAGGTGCTGCTGGCGCTGGCGCGCGGGGATTTTGCGCTGGACGAGGATGCGCCGGACGGGGAGTGGCGTACGCCGGTCTGAGGTGATTGAAGAAGGGTATGAGAAGAAGGGTGTCGGAACGAAGAAAGCAGAGCGCCACGCGTGGGCTACCGAGAACAAGGTTGAATGGAGAAGGCTTTGTCTGCAAGCCTTGACGCTCTGGTACTACGGCTGAGCTTGTGTCCGTTTGTCAGACCTGACCCTCGCTTTGCTGACCTGATCTGACGATCGCCTCAGACAATCATGGCATGGCTGGTGAGTAGCGATCACGATCGATTGGAATCATGTGCATTGAAGTAATTAAATTTTTTATTGAGAATGTTTTTTCGTTGCAACTGAGCGCATAATCAAGTCGTGACAAGGGCAACACCCGATTTCACCCAACCGTTTTTTGTCAGGCGGACAGGCCATGCCAGCTATGCACAATACTGCGACCAGACCAGCCTTCATGCTGGCTTTGGCCAGTGGCTGCGGCCAATCTCGCGCACCCGCGCCGCCCCGCGTGTCCACCACCGGCGCATCCCGATGAGCACGTCGATGACCGCGCCTGGCATTCTTCCACCTCAAGCGTTGCGCCCGCCTGCTCCGCACCGGCGCCTGTTGCTGGTCGACGACGAACCGAATATCCTGGCGGCGCTGAACCGCTTGCTCAGGCGCGATGGCTACGAGGTGTTTTGCGCCGACAGCGGGGCCGCCGGGCTCGAGGTGTTGTCGAAGCACTGTGTCGATGTCATCGTTTCCGACCAGCGCATGCCTGGCATGCTGGGTGTGGATTTTTTGCGCCGGGCGCGTGCGCTCTGTCCCGACTCGATCCGCATCATGCTTTCTGGCTACACGGAGCTGCAGTCCGTGACCGATGCGGTCAATGAAGGGGCGATCTTCAAGTTTCTCACCAAACCCTGGAACGATACGCAACTGCGCGGGCATATCGCCGAGGGCTTCAGAATCAAGGAAATTGCCGACGATAACCAGCGCCTGCATCTGGAAATACGCAGCGCCAACCGCAAGCTGGAGCAATTGTTGCTCGAGAAGCAGGAGCAAATCCGCCTCGAGGAGACAGCCCTGGAGGTGGCGCGCGATCTGATGGAGCACTTGCCGCTGGCACTGGTCGGCGTGGATGACAGTGGCATGATTGCCTTTGCCAACGCCTGCGCCAGGCGCCTGTTCGGTGCGCGGGTCGCTGTGCTGGGCGACGCAGCAGATGTGCACCTGGCCAGGCCAGCCAGCGAGGCGCGGGACATTCACAACAACCCTTACGACATCATCCGTTATCCGATGGGTGAACGCCCGGCGTCGCGCGGCACGCTGCTTACCTTCGTCCCGAGGCAGACACATGAATAGCGCTGACCCTATCCGAACCGAACCGTGTGCCGGGCCGTCCGGCCTGACGCCGCCTGGCTGTGCCACTGCGCTGGAGGGCGACTATATCGACCGCGTGCGCGCATTGCCGTCGCTGCCGCAACTGGTGATGGAGCTGCAGGCGGCGATGCAGCAGGAGGACATCGATATCCATACGCTGGCCGAGCGTATTACGCTCGATGCCGCCCTGGCGGCGCGCATTTTGCGGCTTGCCAATTCATCGTTTTACGGCGTGTCGAGCAAAGTGGTGACGGTGCAGCAGGCAGTGTCCATCATTGGCTTCGCCAGCATCCGCACCCTGGTGACGGCGTGCTCGATCATCGGCAATTTCGCGCCGCACCGCGATGCTGCTTTCGACCTGGTGGGCTTCTGGCGCCACGCCACAGCGACGGCAGTGTGCGCGCGTGTGCTGGCGCCGTATATGCAGCTCAATCCGGAGCACGCTTTCATCGCAGGCATGCTGCACGATATCGGCAGGCTGGTCATCGCCACGCAGTGCCAGGAGCAATACCTGCAAGTGGCACGGTTTGCCCGCGACAACGATTGCAGCCTGCTGTTTGCGGAAAATGCCGTCCTCGGCATCGACCATGCACGCATCGGCAGTGCACTGGCCGCGCACTGGCATTTCCCCGCCCTGATCGGCGCCGCGGTCGCCGGTCACCACCAATGTGCAGGCGACGCTGCGCAGCCTGCGCTGACGGTGCTCATTGGCCTGGCGAATGCGCTCGCCCATGTTGTCGATGCACCCGGCGGGTCGCTGGCGCCGCTGTCCTGTGTGCTGCCGTTCATGATCCCGGTGCCAGACGACGACTGGGACCGTGTGCGCGGCGAGATGGTGACCCTGTTTGGGGAGCTGTGCCAGGTGTTGACGCCATGAACGCCCTGGCGTCCTCCCCGTCACCTGCGTCGCAGCCCAAAGTGCTGTGCGTCGACGATGAGCCCAATATCCTGTCGTCACTGCGGCGGCTGTTGCGCGCCAACGGCTATCAGGTACTGGTTGCTGACAGCGGCGCCGCCGGGCTGGCAGTGTTGCAGCAGGAAGCCGTCGACGTGATCATTTCCGATATGCGCATGCCGCAGATGAACGGCGCGCAGTTTCTTGCCGCCGCACGGGCCGCCTGGCCCGCCACCATGCGGCTGCTGTTGACCGGTTACTCGGAAGTCCAGTCCATCCAGGACGCGGTCAACGCCGGCGAAATCTGTCGCTACATCACCAAGCCGTGGGTCGACGGCGACCTGTTGATGGTGCTGCGCGATGTACTCGAGCGGCGCCAGCTGGAGCAGGAAAAAGTGCGACTTGAAGCACTGACGGTGCAGCAAAACGCCCAATTGCGCGCGCTCAACCAGAGCCTCGAGGCGAAGGTCGAAGAGCGCACCCGGCTGCTGAAGCTGGAGCACACCGCGACCATCGCCGCCAACGCCAAGCTGCGCCACAATTTTGTCGTCACCATCAAGATTTTTTCGAACATGATCGAGCAGCGGGCCCACAACCTGCCGGGCCATACGCGCCAAATTGCCGAGCTCGCGCGCAAGATGGGCGCCGTGCTGGGCCTCGACACGCGCGACAGCCAGGATCTGGCAATTGCCGCACTGCTGCACGACATCGGCAAGATCGGCATGAGCGACGCCATGTTGCAAACGCCGTTCACGGCATTGCAGGGCGAGACGCTGGGGCTGTTTCGCAGGCATCCGGTGCGCGCCGAAGAACTCTTGATGCCGCTGGAAGACCTGCGCGGCAGCGCCGCCATCTTGCGCAGCCAGCTGGAGCGTTTCGACGGCAATGGCTTTCCGGATGGCCTGACCGGGCTCGCCATTCCAATCGGGGCGCGCATCCTCGCCGTGGCAGTCGATTACTACAACCTGCAGCAGGGCGCCATGGTGCAGCGCCATCTGCGCGCCGACGAGGCAGTCACCTTGATCCTCGATGCGGCGGGCAAGCGCTACGATTCGCAAGTGGTGGCCGCGTTCCGGCAGGTTGTGAACAACAGCGACATGGGAAGCGGTGCCGGGGTGGAGGTGCTGTCGACCGAGCTGGTGCCCGGCATGGTGCTGGCACGCGACATGGTCAGCCGCGACGGCCTGATGCTGTTGTCGGCCGACCACGTGCTCGACGCGCGCATCATCGCCCACGTGCGCGACTTCGAGCAAAAAGCGCGCTGCCGCCTCGCGATATGGGTGCGCAATCCGACGGGGGCAGCATGAGCAGGATTTTACTGGTCGACGACGATCCACATGTGCTGCATGCCTTGCAGCGCGCGTTGCGGCTGCTGTTCCAGCACGAACAGCTGCACATCGACGCCTTCACCAATCCGATGGCGGCGCTGGAACATATCTGCACCTGCGACGTCGACCTGGTGATATCGGACTACCGGATGCCGCAGTTGAACGGTGCGGAGTTGCTCGAAGCGCTCAAGGAGGTGGCGCCGGATACGGTGCGCATCATGTTGTCGGCGTCGGCGGAATTCGACACCATGCTGCACACGATCAATCAGGCGCAGGCATTCCGATTCATGCTCAAGCCGTGGAACCCGGTCGAGCTCGAAGAAAACGTGCGCTTGGCGCTGGCGTTGCGCGCCCGCCTGGTGGCAGCAAAAGCCGCCGCGCCCAGTGCCCAGGAGCTCGAGGCTGCGCGGCTGGAGGCGGAGGAACCCGGCATGTTGCACGTGCGGCGCAATGCCGACGGCGCTATCCTGCTGTAGCGGTCGGCTGGGGCGGGGTGACCGGCAGGTGCACGGTGAAGCGGGTGCCGACGCCTGGCTCGGACGCAACGTCGATGCGGCCGCCATGCCGGCTGACGATGCCATACGACAGTGACAACCCCAGGCCAGTGCCGCTGCCGACCGGCTTGGTGGTGAAAAAAGGTTCGAAAATCCGCTTCATGATGTCCGGCGGGATTCCGCTGCCATTGTCGCCCACCTCGACCCAGACCCAGCCGCCGGACCCGCCGGTGCGGATCGTAATGACGCCATCGCCCGTGAGCGCCTGCGCTGCGTTGACCAGCAGGTTCATGAACACCTGGTTGAGCTGGGACGCCAGACACGTGATGGGCGGTATGTCCCCATACTGTTTTTCCACCCGCGCCCTGTACTTGATTTCGTTGGCGACGATGTTGAGGGTGCTGTCGAGGCCCTGGTGAAGGTCGGCCACTTGCCAGACCGCATCGCCTACGTGCGAAAAATCCTTGAGCGCCTGCACAATGTCCTTGACCCGCTTGAGGCCGTCCATGGATTCACCCACCAGATCGACCACATCGCCTTTCAAGAACGCCAGGTCCACTTGATTGCGCACCTCGGCCATCTGCGCGGCAAGCTGCGGATGCGGCGCCGCCGCCAGTTCGTAGCGGTCGATCACGTCGAGCAGCGTCTCGACGTAGGTTTTCAGGGACCCCATATTGGAATTGACGAAGCCGACCGGGTTATTGATTTCGTGCGCAATGCCTGCCGCCAGCTGGCCGATCGACGCCATTTTTTCCGATTGCAGAAGCTGCTCGTGAGCATTGCGTAACTCGGCGATCAAGGCCTGTTGTTCGAGCCCCTTGATCTTCAGGTCTTCTTCCATTTGCTTGCGCAGCGTGATGTCGGTCAGCGACCCGATCACTTCGAGCGGCACCCCATTCTCGTCGCGAATCAGGCGCAGCGTATCGTGCATCCACAGGTAGCTGCCATCGTGGGCGCGGAACCGGTAATCATAGCTGCGCTGGCCCTGGGTGAAGATGAGTGCCAGGCTGGAAAAAATATGCGGGGCGTCGTCGGGATGGATGTGGTCGAACCAGAAATTCGGATCGGCCAGCATCTGCTCGGGGCGGTAGCCGAGCACATGGATGGCGTTGTTGCTGACGAACGTCATCTTGAAGTCGCCGCTGGGGACGGTGCAGTAGATGATCGCCGGCGTATTGTCGACGAGGTACTGGAATCGTTGCGGTGGCGACGCTTCCTCCGACGTATTGGCAAGGCCGCGCGCAGACTGCGTGCTGGAAAAATCAAACTCTTCGAATTGCATGACGACCACCTTTCGAGATGCCGGCCCGCTTTCAAACAGATATTTCTCAAAGGAACTATACGTCAATTCAGCGTGCATGGAACATCAGGAAGGGGGCATGCGAGAAATAAACTTTGCTGACAGATGCGGGTTGTCCTGGTACGCCGCTACGTCGCGGGATTGCAGCAGCATGCCCTGCATGATGCGCAACCGTTCCCATACAGCACTCATGATGGGGTCACGCATGATGGGGTCAGGTCTGGAAAATGGACACGGCCTTATCTGTAAGCGTCAACGTTCTGGTACTACGGCTGAGCTTGTGTCCGTTTGTCAGACCTGACCCCCGCTTTTTGAGCAGGGTTGACGATCGCTTCGAAGTGCTCAAGCAGTCCGTCGGCCACCTTGTCCCAGGTGTTTTCCAGCGCGTAACCCCGTAGCCGCGCCGGGTCCCAGGCTTGCGCCAACGCGACCCCGATGGCCTGCGCGAACGGCGCCGGCTCCCGGGCGTCTACCAGGATCCCCAGGTCCGGCCCCGTGATGATTTCCGGCACGCCCCAGGTGCGATGGGCGACCACCGGCGTGGCGCAGGCCATGGCCTCGAGCACGACATTGGGCCAGCCTTCCTTTTCGCTGGCCAGGCAAAACACATCGGCCGCCGAGTACCAGGCGTGCAGGTCGGTGTTCAGCACGGCACCGGCCCAGATGACGTGTTCGGCGATCCCGAGCTCGGTCGCCAGGGCGCGCAGATCGGCTTCGCAGTCGCCTTCCTCGCCGCCTTGCCCGACGACGATGAAGCACAGGTCCGTGTGCCCCCCGGCGCGCAGCAGGGCGTGGGCGCGCAGCAGGATATCCACGCCCTTGCGCGGCACCAGGTGCGACACCGACAGCATGTAGCGCCGGTCGGTGGGCAAGCCCAGCGCCGTGCGGGCGTCACTCTTTGCGGTGGGACGAAAACGTGCCGTGTCCACGCCGTTGGTGGACGCATGGCCCTTGTCCGGCGGCGCCCCCAGGCGGATTGCCCCGTCCACCAGCGCCCTGGCGACACCGAAGTAGCGCGCGCTGTGGCGCAGCGCAAACAGCACTTGCCGGATCCGCACGGGAAACCGGGGCAGGTCGTTGATGTCGTGGCCGCGCAAGGTGACGACGTATGGCTTGCCGAGCATGCGGGCCAGCAGGGCGCCTGCAAACCCTTCCGGAAACGCCAGGTGGCAATCGAGTACGTCGATCTTGTCCCCGAGGCCATGGGCCGCGATGAAACGCCGCAGCGCGAAGGCCAGGAAGACACCTTCCAGCGGCTTGAGCACGGCCGGGATGGAGAAGAATTTCGGGAAATAGGTCAGATACGCGTTGGCGTCGGTTTGCGGCGCAATCTGGTTCCGGTTGGCATAGCGCGTAAAGTACCGCTCGCCAGGGAACCAGGGGATGGGCGAGACCACGATCAGATCGACCTTGGTCGACAACGCGTCCAGTCGTTGCTTGACGAACTGGGCATGCACCGGCATCCGTGGATTGGGAAACATGGTTGCGATACAAAGGATGCGGATGCGGTCGGTCATAAAATGCTTAGAGATCGTCCATGACATCGGCCAGGAAGCGGTCTGCTTTTGCCTCCCAGCTTTCGCTCTGGAGAAAGTCGTCGAGGCGCGTGCGTGCGTCGTTCGGATACGCGTCATCGCCCGATTCGAGCGTGGCCAGCGCCGCCGCCACTGCCTGTGGGAACGCATCCGATGCCGCCAGGGTCAGGTAGGCAGCCAGCCGAACCGCCTCGGGAAGCGGCGACGTGATCACGGGCTTGCCCGTGGCCAGGTATTCCTTGAGCTTGAGCGGATTGATGTTCCAGGTCGATGCGTCGACCACGTAAGGCAGGATGCACACGTCGAAGTGCGCGACGTGACCGGGCAAGTCGGCATACGGCACTGCGCCATAGAAGCGCAGGTTGGGGATAGCTAAAAATTCGCCGGGATCGCGATCCACGATCGGGCCCAGCACGACGAAGGTTGCCTGTGGTGACAGGAGCGCGGCAGCCCTGAGCGCCTGGCCATCGACACGCTGGTCGAACACGCCGAACATGCCCACCAACGGATGGGGCAAGGCAGCCAGCGGGCTGGCAGGATCGGGTTTGGCGCTCGAGAAATGCGCCAGATCCACGCCATGCGTTAGCAGGGTCGACACACTGGCAAACGGGGAGCGGGTTTCGAGAATCGAGGTGGAGGTGGCGATCATGAGATCGCACGCATGCAGCGTTTCTTGCTCCAGGCGTTGCATGGCTGGGCCATTGATGCCATGCCAGTGCGTGAAGTCATCGACACAGTAATAGACCTTGCGCCTGAAAATATGATCGCGAAAGAGTCCGGGAACGATGGGGGACGTACTCACCAGAATGGGGTACTTGCCTGGCGCCACATGCCGAAGCGCCTCATGCACGGCGCTCGACAGAAGGTGGTGATTCAGTGCGGTGGACGTGGGACCCTGAAACGATGGCCACATGACCGGATTGACGATATACGGGAAAACGGCGTCCCTGGACGCCGCCGGCGAGCAGGCATTTGCAGCACGACGTCCCCGGTCTCCCAAGCGCCTCTTGAATCGCGCACCGGGACGAATCCAGGAACGAATGACCTGCACGGTCCTTTTGAAATCATGCAGGTTGAATCGCGGCGTGCGCAGGCCAATGGTATTCACCCAAATAACCTGGACGTGCGGAATAATTCTCAGGAATAAATGCTGGCAACTGGATGGATGCCGGCCCCAATCATCGGCAAATACGACAAAAACGTACTGGGATAGCGGATGTTTAGGGTCTGGCATTCTGGCCAATTAATTCAGGACGGCACTTGGTAGAAAGAGGGTAATGTGTAGTTGCACAAAAAACGATACACAATTCACATTGTCTGCCGAGAGAAATAATCCCAGACTTTTTCAGCAATGACAATTGCCATTATAATATCATCTGATACGAGCCAATCGAGATCAAAATAAAGTCTCTGTCGCTGCAAACCAACTGATCCGTTATGTCATAAAAATAAGCTTGGCATTGTTTCGTATTTATGCAATACGCGTCCGTAACCCGGACAGCATTTTATCGATCTCCGGCGTTAATGGATGACCCGTAATGCGGAGTGAGAAATACCAGAGGCATGCCAGGGGCAGGGCCGAGGCAAGAAGAACGAGAGCCGGTGTGAACGAGGCGGGAAGCGCCATTTTGAGCAACGCGGCGCCCGCCATGCAAATGAGCGCGACGGCAGCGCTGGGCCATAGAGCGACCAGCATGGTCGACAGCCGATGGCGGAAATAGATACGCTGCTGAATCAGCAGCACGGGCATCGCAACGATGGTCGCGCCGCAAATCACCCACGAAAAGCTGCGAATACTGCCGTCGAACAGGGCAAAGGCAAATGCCACACGCGAGACGAGCGTGACCGCGATCGGGAACGAGGCCAGGAACGGCCTGCCGATGGCCGTCATGGCCGCAGGGTAGTAATTGAAAATCGTGCCAATGGCACAGGCCACCAGCAAGCCATCGATGGCCGGCACCGATGGCAGCCATTTTTCCCCATACAGCACGGTGATGATGTCCGTGGCGAACACATACGTCAGTCCGAGCGCCGTCCAGGCAATGCCGGTCAGTAGCGAGGTTGCCTTGTTCAGCAAGGCCCCGACCGGCTCGCCGCGGTGGTGCGCCTGGGCGATGTACGACACCGAGCCATAGTTGGCCGTGCTGCCGGCAATATGAAAAAAAATCGTGACGGTCGAATTGGCCCGGCTGAAAAAGCCAACCAGCGTTGCATTGCCCAGTTTCCCGAGAAGGATATCGGGAATCGAATTGTTAATCGAGCTGAGGCAATTTGTAAGAAGTGAGCTCATTCCGAAATGCACGACGTCGCGCCAATGCCGGAAGGATGGCATCCATGGAAGATATTTGGGCCGGAAGGGAATGTAGGCAATGGCGCACGTGATGATATTGACGAGATTGGCCCAGGCCATGCTCAGCGCGCCAAAACCCATGAGGGCAAGAATAATGCAGGTGGCGGCCGAGGTTGCCGTACTCACTGCCGTTACCCATGCCTGTTTGCCCGCAGCGAAATCGCGTATCAGCAGCGAATTGGTGATCGAGCCAAACGGGATGAAGACGAAGCAAATTGCCAGCACCTTCATCACGGGCACCATCTTGGGTTCATTGAACCAGTCGCCAAACCAGCTACTACCGGCATAGATGGCTGCAGCAATCAACCACGAGGTCGTGAAAATCACGCCCGTGGCGGCGCGCAGCTTTTCCGGCGTCAGCTCTTTTTCCCGCTGCAGATAACTGCCGACACCAAAATCCTGAAAAATATGCGCGATATTGATGAACACGATGGTCATCGAATAGATGCCAATATCGCTGGGACTCAGTACGCGGGCCAGAAATAACGTGACGGCAAACTGGACAACGGTTCCACCAGTCGAGGTGAAGAAGTTGATGAACAGGGAGCGCCGGATGTTCGCCATGGAATAAAGCCGCTTTTATTATGAATTATTTGGCACATTATGCACGGTGGCGCAGGCTGAATGGTCATTGCCAGGGGCCAGAATTTGGTGTTGCAAGCCGTGGACGCCGCGGGCACAAAAAAAACCGCAGTCCCGGTGGCGGGAACTGCGGCTTCCTGGATCCCGCTGGCTGCGGGAATCGTGTCTGGTGGTGATAGGTGGACTTGAACCACCGACCCCAGCATTATGAGTGCTGTGCTCTAACCAACTGAGCTATATCACCGGAACGGGCAAAAGCAAAATGGCCTGACTCGTTGGAGCCAGGCCATCGCC
>Ga0308157_10003839_pt1 | contig 20970 bp, 21 predicted proteins | sample PhyBR1_FD_201035 | JGI IMG/M metagenome (GOLD analysis project Ga0308157, IMG submission 201035) | Phyllosphere microbial communities from UC Gill Tract Community Farm, Albany, California, United States - DLSLB.R1 | ecosystem: Host-associated > Plants > Phyllosphere > Unclassified | place: USA...
ACGGGGGTGCAATGCCTCAAGCAAATGTTATGTATTCACCAAATAAAAATAATTCGGTATCAACAAACTTGGCACACTATTGAGTTCTCAAACAACAAACACTCTCGACACCACAACCACCAAAAACCCAGTGGCTGCTTCGCTCCGGAGCAACTTTTCAAGCTTACCACCAAGTCAACCAAAGTCAACTCGACGTTTCCAGCTCGTTCACCCCACTGCTTCTTCCAGGCCTTTTCGGCCCGTCCGGATCAGCGGCGCGAGATAAAACTTTACACGGGTTCCCACCAGACGCAAAATCGGCCTGTACACTCCGTCATCGCCTCGAAAACACCGTAACTACGCGGATTTTTGGGCCGCCCATATGAATTCTGGTCAAAAACAACTGAAATTTGTTGTTATGAAGCGGGTCACTCTACAAAAATGGGCCGCCACCTGTCCGGGGACAGGTGGCGGCCCATTGAAGAACGTCGGGTGCTACTTGGCGCTCTGGTTACGCAGGCGGGAGACTTCGTAGAGCGAAATACCCACGGCCATCGATGCGTTCAGCGATTCCATAGCGGAGTCGATCGGGATCGAGACGATCGCGTCGCAGTTCTCGCGAACCAGGCGCGAGAGGCCCTTGCCCTCGGAACCAACCACGATGCACAGCGGGCCGGTGGCCAGCTCGAAGTTCGGGAGCTCCATGTCTCCGCCGGCGTCAAGGCCGATCACGAAGATGCCGGCAGCCTTGATTTCCTTTAGGGCGCTGGTGAGGTTGGTGCACTTGGCAACCGGAACGCGCACTGCTGCGCCAGCACTGGTCTTCCATGCCGAGGCGGTCATGCCGACACTTCGACGCTCAGGGATGATCACACCGTCGGCGCCGAAGGCGGAAGCCGAGCGAACGATCGCGCCGAGGTTACGCGGATCGGTGATACCGTCCAAAGCCAGGAACAGCGGCTGCGACGTGGTGTAGCCGCGGTCGTAGTCCTTGACAGCTTTGGTCGCCAGCTGCACAGCGTCCTTATATTCGTACGGCGGGATCTGCAGGGCAAGGCCCTGGTGAATCGCGTCGTCGGTCATGCGGTCAAGTTCCTGCTTCGATGCTTCCATCAAAGGGATGCCCTGAGCCGCAGCAAGCTTGAGGGACTCACGCACGCGGTCATCCACGTCGATGCGGATGGCTACGTGCAGCGCCTTGGCAGGGATGCCAGCACGCAGTGCCTCGACAACCGAGTTGCGGCCGGTCACGAATTCCGCGTTGACCTTGATCCGGTCGGTGCGCTTGCCGGTGCTGCGCTTAGCGGCCGAGCGTTCGGAGAGCTGCTTGGCGCGGTAAGCCTTGTGGTACGGGCGATCTTCAGCTTTGGGGGTCGGGCCCTTGCCCTCGAGGGAACGTCGTCCCTTGCCGCCACTGCCCTTGGTTGGGCCCTTTTTGCTCATGGTATGTGTCCTTAAAGTTGAGTTTGCGGTAGCCGATCAGCGGCTAATTGTTCAGTGTCCAGCGGGCGCCATCTGCGGAGTCGAGCACCGTGATACCTGCGGCGGCCAAGGCGTCGCGGATCGCATCCGAACGCGACCAGTCCTTGGCGGCGCGTGCTTGGGCGCGTTCTGCCAGCTGTGCCTGGATCAGCTGGTCCAGCACTTCGTGCTCTGCGGATGCGTCGGAGTTCTGCTGGTCGCCGGCATCGTCCAAGCCGAGCACCTGCGTCATTGCCAGCACCTGTCCAAGGGCTGCGGCAACGGCTGCATCGTCGTGCTTATCCAGCGAAGCGTTGCCGTGGCGCACAGTTTCATGCAACGCAGCCAAAGCCATCGGAACGTTCAGGTCGTCATCCATCGCTGAGGCAAAAGCTTCCGGCACTTGCTTGGCAGCAATCGCCTCTGCCGCGGAGCCCAAGCGATAGCGCGCGTTGGAGATGAAAGTGTCGATGCGTTCCACCGCAGCGCCAGCTTCGGTCAGCGAGTCCGGGCGGTAGTCCAGCATGGAGCGGTACTGGGCCTGGCCCAGGAAGTAGCGCACCACGCGGGCGTCGGCCAGGGCAAGCATTTCCTCGGGGGAAATGGTGTTGCCCACGGACTTGGACATCTTCTCGCCCTCATAGGTGACCATGCCGTTGTGCATCCAGAAGTTCGCGAATCCGTGTCCGGCCGCATTGGACTGGGCCATCTCGTTTTCGTGGTGCGGAAAGCGCAGGTCCAGCCCGCCGCCGTGGATGTCGAATTCGCTGCCCAGGTACTTGCCGGCCATGGCCGAGCATTCCAGGTGCCAGCCCGGACGGCCTCGGCCCCATGGGCTTGGCCAGGAAGCGGTGAGTGGATCGGAGTCCTTGTGCCCCTTCCACAGGGCGAAGTCCCGAGGGTCCTTCTTGCCGCGTGGGTCCGAGTCGGCGGCATCCTGCATGTCGTCGATCTTCTGGCGGGTCAGCGCACCGTACTGCTCGTAGGAGCGCACGTCGAAGTACACATCGCCGGAGCCATCGGCCGCCGGGTAGGCGTGCCCGCGGTTGATCAGCTCGGTGATCAACTCGTGCATTTCAGTGATGTGCCCGGTGGCCCGTGGCTCATAGGTCGGCCGGCGCACGCCGAGCGCTTCATAGGCGCGGGCGAATTCCTGCTCAAAGCGGTAGGCCAGCGCGAACCATTCTTCGCGAGGCTTGTAGTGTTCGTCGGCCTGGAAATCCGCGGCGAAGGAGTTGGCGGACTTTTCCAGGATCTTGTCGTCGATGTCGGTGACGTTGCGGACCGTGGTGACCGCGAAGCCGCGGTACTCCAGCCAGCGGGAGAGTACATCGAAGACGATGGCGCTGCGAACATGGCCCACATGCGGCATGCCCTGCACGGTGGCGCCGCAGTAGTACAGCTTGACTTCGCCTTCGGTTAACGGCTGGAAGTCACGTACTGATGCTGTTTTGGTGTCATAGAATCGCAGGCTCACGCCTTTAAGGTTATCCGATGGATGCACCCTTTGTACTTCACTTGTGATGCGCTCGCTGATCTGGGGTTTTCACCGGCTCCCCGGCCTTCAGTTCTGCGCGGCGTACACCAGCGCCGTGGCGTAGGCGGTAATACCGGTTCCTTCGCCCTCGTAGCCCAGCCCGTCGCTGGTGGTCGCAATGACGCTGACTGGGGCGCCGATCGCATCGCTGAGTACCTGGCTGGCCTCTTCGCGCCGTGCCGAGAAGCGCGGGCGGCGTCCCACGAACTGCACCGCGACATTGCCGATTTCGAAGCCGGCCTCGCGAACCAAACGCGCGGCTTCTGCAAGCAGTCTCACACCGCTGGCCCCGGCGAATTCTGGCCGGTCCACCCCGAAGTGGGTTCCCAGATCGCCGATCCCGGCCGCGCTGAAAAGCGCATCGCAGGCTGCATGGGCAACCGCGTCGCCGTCCGAATGCCCCGACAGGCCGATATCCTCGGGGAAGTGCAGGCCGGCCAGCCACATCGGCCGGGCGGGGTCGGTGCTCACGGCGTGAACGTCGATACCGTTTCCGATGCGTGGCAGGATCATTGGTTCCTTCGCGGGGTTGGCGGAGCTGCTCTGGGTGCTGATGAGCTGGTTGACAGTATCGAGGTCCTCGGGGTGGGTGACCTTCAAGGCTTGCTGCGCTCCGGCGACCACTTGCACTTTTTCGCCGTAGGCGCGCACGATCGAGGCATCATCGGTGACTTTTTCCAGTTCCGCCTCGGTGCAGTGGTCCAGCTGGGCGTGCGCTTGGCGCAGCACCGAGGCGTTGAATCCCTGCGGGGTCTGCACCGCGCGCAGGGTAGATCGTGCCGGGGTGTGCTCGATGTATTCGGTGCCATCCTGCGCTCCGGGTTCCACCACGGAGATCGTGTCGGTCACGGCCAGGGCCGGAATGACCGCGGCGGCTTGGCCCTGATCCAGCGCCTGGATCACGCGCTGGTAGAGATCGACCGGGGCAAAGGCACGGGCGGCGTCGTGGACCAGGATGTTCGCGGCGTTCGGGCTCACGGCGCCAAGTCCGCGGCGTACCGAATCGGCACGGCTGCTTCCGCCAGGAATAGTGCGCAACGCGGTGCCGTAGGGGGTCAGGACTTCGGCCATGCGGCGGTCATCTGCGGGAGTGACCACAATGATTTCAGTGATCTGCTCGACCTTGAGGATGCGGTCGATAGCGTGTTCCACCAAAGACTTGCCAGCTACCTGAACCAGTGCTTTGGGAATGCCGGCTCCGAGCCGGGTGCCCATTCCGGCGGCAACCAGGATCAGGCTCGAAGTATGCGATGGGGTTTGCTTCACAGCGCCCAGCTTATCGTGTTCATCCGGGATTGATCGGGCTTTTAACGGCAACAGCCGTGAAACGCTTTTCAGCGCTCCACGGCAAGATGCAATCGGGAGTTTTGCTTAGGCCGAAGCCAAAACCTCATCCAGCAGGCCCTCGGCCTTGGTCTCATCCAGGTCCTTGGCCAGAGCCAATTCGCTGATCAGGACCTGACGGGCCTTGGCCAGCATGCGCTTTTCGCCTGCCGACAGACCACGATCATTTTCTCGGCGCCAGAGATCGCGAACGACCTCGGCAACCTTGATGACATCGCCGGAAGCTAGCTTCTCGACATTTGCCTTGTAGCGGCGCGACCAGTTGGTCGGCTCTTCGGTAAATTCAGCACGAAGGACATCGAACACATGGTCCAAGCCTTCCTGACCTACCACGTCACGTACGCCAACCAGATCAACGTTCTCTGCAGGAACTTCAATGGTCAGGTCGCCCTGAGCCACCTTGAGCTTGAGATACATTTTCTCTTCGCCCTTGATCTTGCGCATCTTGATCTCTTCGATCATTGCGGCGCCGTGGTGCGGGTAGACAACAGTCTCGCCAACCTCAAAAACCATGTGGATAAACCCCTTTCCCACAACCCAGTCTAACATGTTTGCCATCCGCGAACCCTCGATTGTGCCCGATATAACCGCGAATTCACGCGGATTCACCTCTTCCATTCGCAAGAGAAACATGGTAGGAAGAAGGTAGGTTGAGCTACGATGCATACCCCTTTATCCCAAACCCGGTTCTCTACTTCTTGTCGAAAAGTGTGTGTTGCACGTCGCTAAATCGCGTCTTTGCGTGAAAAACAGCTAGGCTTAGAGGTAATCATGGTCTAAATCTTGGGTTGCCCCTGCTCTGGGTGCAGACGAGCCAATAGCCATGAACCGAAGCAACTCATTATTCTCACCGAGGAGTTAGTGTCGTGATCACCGCACGCATGACCGCTGGACGTCGCATTGCCGCGTCCCTCGCTGTGGCTGCCCTGGCATTCGGTGTCACCAGCTGTGGCGCCATCAACGAGCAGGCCACCAACACCGACTACGCTGCCAGCGATGGCGTGCATGTCGACGTCGCCGACGCACAGGTTCGCAACCTGCTGTTGGTTACCAACAGCGACGGCTCCAAGGCGCGTCTGATCGGCTCTGTTGTCAACGACAGCGATTCCTCGCTGACCCTGACCGTCGAGGCAGCCAGCACCAAGCCAGTGACCATCTCGGTTCCAGCCGAGAAGAGCGTCAAACTGGAAGATGATGCGAACCAGAAGGTCGTCTCCGGCCTGAACATCGCTGCCGGAGAGCACGCAGAGACCACCTTCACCTCGGGCGGCGAGACCGTGGACTTCAGCGTTCCTGTCGTCGATGGCACCCTTGCCGAATACCGCGATTTTGTACCAGGCGGATCCGATGCATCGGTTACCGATCACCTGAAGAAGACCGAGAGCCACTCGACCTCGGAGCACTAAGCAAAAATCAGGGAGCCTGGGAGCGAATCAATTGATTCGCTCCCAGGCTCCCTGGTTTTTAAGCCTTGGCCAGCTAGACCACGAACTTGTAGCCCAAGCCGCGCACAGTCACCAGGTGTTCGGGCGAGGCCGGGTCCGGCTCGATCTTCGAGCGCAGGCGCTTGACGTGAACGTCGAGGGTCTTGGTATCCCCCACGTAGTCGCTGCCCCAGACCCGGTCGATCAACTGTCCGCGGGTGAGCACTCGGCCGGCATTGCGCAGGAGCATCTCCAGCAGCTCGAATTCCTTGAGCGGCATGGAGACCTCGGTGTTGTCGACCGAAACCATGTGGCGCTCGACGTCCATGCGTACCGGGCCGGCGGTGACCACATTGCTGATCAGCTCTTCACCCTCGCCCTGGCGGCGCAGGACGGCGCGGATGCGTGCGAGCAGCTCGCGGGACGAATATGGCTTGGTAACGTAGTCATCGGCTCCCAGCTCGAGGCCAACCACCTTGTCGATTTCCGAATCCTTGGCGGTGAGCATGATGACCGGGACCTGGCTGTTCAGACGGATCTGGCGGATCACCTCGGTTCCGGGCTGCCCTGGCAGCATCAGGTCCAAGAGGACCAGATCGGCACCGTGGCGTTCAAACTCGGTGACGGCAATCAGCCCGTCCTCCGCGATCCGTACTTCAAATCCTTCGCGTTCCAGCAGGAAAGACAGCGGATCAGAAAGCGATTCCTCATCCTCTACGATCAAAATTCTGGTCATCGTCGTCCTCCTTCGCGATCGGAGGTTCTCGCCTCGACCGCTCGTTCCTTCATCATCTCGTCGGCAGCACCATCAGTGCCTGCCCGTTCTTCATCCGCTAGGGGAAGTCTAAGGGTAAAAGTGGAGCCCTGGCCGGGCTGCGACCACAGCGACACCTCGCCGCCGTGGTTGGCCAGCACGTGCTTGACGATGCTCAGCCCCAATCCGGTACCACCGGTTTGCCGTGAACGCGCGGAGTCCACGCGGTAGAAACGCTCGAAGACGCGCTCCTGCTCCTCGGGCGAAATGCCCGGGCCCTGATCGGTGACCGAGATCTGCGCATAGCCATCGCGCTGGCGGATCCCCACGCCTACCTTGGTGTTCTCCGGGGAGTACCGGATCGCATTGTCGATCAGGTTGCGCACTGCGGTCATCAGCAGATCGGGATCGCCCAGAATCGGCTCATCCAGGTGCCCGCCGACAGTGATGTCGATGCCTTTTTCCTCGGCAATCAGGTGGCTGCGATCCACCGCTTCGGCGACAACGGAATCGATATTCACTTCCTTGCCCTGCACAATGGCATCGCTGGCCTGGAGCCGGGATAGCTCGATAATGTCCTGGACGAGCGCGGCAAGCCGTCGTGATTCCTTGTCCATGCGGGTGGAGAAACGGCGCACCGCGGTCGGGTCATCGGCCGCTTCGGTAATGGCCTCAGCCAGCAGGGAGATGGCGCCGACCGGCGTTTTCAGCTCGTGTGAAACGTTGGCCACGAAGTCATTGCGCATGGCTTCGGTACGCGTGATCTCGGTGCGGTCATCAGCCAGCAGCAAAATGTACTCGTCACCCAATGGCGCGACGCGCACGTGGACAATCAACTGTCCGGCGCCGAGCGTTGAGCGCTGCAATTCATACTGGCTCTCCGCGATCACGCCGTCTGCGCGCACCTGGCGGACCAGGGCCAGCAGCTCGTTGTGAACGAGCGTATGGCCTCGGACCAGGCCGTAGGCATAGGAGGCCGGATTGGCCCGCACTACACCGTCAACATCATCGAGGATCACGAAGGCGCGTCCGATGACGGACAGGACGGCAGCTGCGCCTTCAGGGAGCAGAGGCTCGTCCACCTGTGGCAGTCGGGCGGTCCGGCGTTGGGAAATCCTGAAAGCGATCACGCCAACGATGCCCAGGGCCAGACCGAGGACACCGGCTATCAGAGTCGAGATCACATCGTTCACCCTTTTAGCGTAACTTCCCCACTGGGCAGCTTCGTTCCTAAATGACGCGAAAATGGCCAAATCGGCGCGCTGTTCACCAAACGTTCACGTTTCGTGGCATATTCGTTAATCACCCGCTGACAGGCTGGAGTAAGACCCTCCACCATGCCATAAATCTGTTTGGGGTGGCTTGCCGCTACGGCGGAAGGCCAGCTGGCATGGGAACCGACACTCGAAAGGAACTGCTGTGCGTAAGGTTTTTCAGGCAGATCTACAACAAATTGGCGAAGAACTTATTGAGATGGCCAACCAGGTCGCGGCCGCCATGGATCGCGCATGGGATTCATTGGCGAATGCCGACGTTGAGCTAGCCCAGGAAGTCATCGCGGCAGACGCGAAAATTGACTTCCTGCAGAACCAGCTGGATGAACGCGCTATCGATACCCTGGCACTACAGGGCCCTGTGGCCAGCGACCTGCGCATGATCGTCGGCTCGTTGCGCATGAGCGCTTCTCTGGAACGCATGGGCGACCTTGCCCGCCACTTGGCGCAGCTAGCCCGCTTGCGTTTCCCGCAGCCGGCAATTCCAGAGAAGATCTCCACGACCTTCGCTGAAATGGCGAAGATCGACATCCAGATCGCCCAGGCCGTAGCCCGCCTGCTCGATACCCGCGATCTGAATATCGCCGCCGAAATTATTGAATTGAACCACGAAGTCGATCGCCTTCACTCCAGCGTATTCGCTCGCATCGCCGAAGCGGATTGGGATGCTTCGGCCCCGACCACCGTGGATGTTTCCTTGACCAGCCGCTACCTTGAGCGCTTCGGCGATCACGGTGTTTCCGTGGCTCGCAAGGTCACCTACCTGGTCACCGGCGAATGGGATCCATCGGACGCCTAAGCCGATCACGGCATCAAGACCCTAAGCCAGTGCCTGCACCCGGAAGCCTTCCGGGTGCAGGCACTGCTTATTTAGCCAATTATTTAATGAAGCCTCAACGGCAAAGGGCAGCCCGCCAGTTGGCGGGCTGCCCTTGAAATTTTCGGCGCGCAATCGGCGCCAGCGTACAGCGGCTTCTTAGCCTTCGCACTCTACGCAGAAACCTACATTGCCTTCTTCGCGAACCAGCTGCGAGCGGTGGCGAATCAAGAAGCACGAGCCACAGATGAACTCGTCGTCTTTCTGTGGAATGACGGTGACCGTCAGTTCCTCGTTGGACAAATCTGCACCCGGCAGATCCATGCCATCAGTGTGATCGGCTTCGTCGAGCTCGCGCACGACGGACTTGGCGTCCGGTGCGTTTGCGGACTTAACCGCATCCAGAGAAGCCTTACGTGCCTCAGCAACGTCTGGGCGGACTTCATCGTAATCAGTTGCCACGAATTGCATTCCTAACGTGAGCCATTGAGCCTATTCGAAATAGGAGATTACAGCATACTAATGCCAAAAATACAATCGTGCGCAGTTGTTTCGCTCACAGCCATATAGCGGGCCCATTTTGTAGGTTAAATACAAAACAGCGGCACCAGAACTTCCAAGCTCAATGCTTGGGGTTCTGGTGCCGCCGAAAAGCAGGTCTTACTTGCGTCCCTGGTTGGCGACAGCCTTGATGGCGTCTGCTGCAGCGGCAGGATCCAGGTAGGTTCCGCCCTTGGTGATCGGCTGGAAGTTGTCGTCCAACTCATAAACCAGCGGGATGCCGGTCGGGATGTTCAGGTTGGCAATATCTTCGTCGCTGATGCCGTCAAGGTGCTTGACCAGAGCGCGCAGCGAGTTGCCGTGAGCGGTAACCATAACGGTCTTGCCGGCCGACAGGTCCGCCTTGATGTTCTCTTCCCAGTAAGGAAGCATGCGCTCAAGCACGTCCTTGAGGCACTCGGTGCGTGGAGCGGAATCGCCCAGCGCGGCGTAGCGCTCATCGTTGATCTGGCTGAATTCCGAGGAGTCATCCAGAACCGGTGGCGGGGTGTCGTAGCTGCGGCGCCATTCCATGAACTGCTCTTCGCCGAATTCGGCCAAGGTCTGGGCCTTGTCCTTGCCCTGAAGCGCACCGTAGTGACGCTCGTTCAGGCGCCAGTCGCGGTTCACTGGGATCCACGAGCGGCCGGCGGCTTCCAATGCCAGGTTGGCAGTGACGATCGCGCGGGTCAGCAGCGAGGTGTGCAACACCTCTGGCTTGTAACCGGCTTCGGCCAACAGCTGTCCGCCGCGGGAAGCTTCAGCACGGCCCTGTTCGGTCAGCGATACGTCGTACCAGCCGGTGAACAGATTCTTTTCGTTCCATTCGCTCTGCCCATGGCGAAGCAAGATCAAAGTGTGACTCATACGATCCATCCTATCCAATGCACCAGCGCCGAAGCGCCAAAGTTAAGAAGTGTCCATTAATTGAGAAGACCCGCCCTCGTCTTAGTACACGAGTGCGGGTCATCAAAAGTTCAATGCGGTTCTTGGCGGCCTAGTAGTTGTACCAGCCGCCGCCTTGTCCGCTGACTGCAGGCTTGACATCTGCAAGGTAGACACAGGCAATGCAGGCGCCGATGAGCTGCAGGAAGCCAATTCCGCCACCACTGAGGATGCCCAGCAAGGACACGACAGCACTCGCCGCGGTCAGGCCGGTCCAAAAGCCTTTGGTTCGTTTGCCTTCTTGCGCGAAGCGCTGGGCTCCGTGGCGCAGGCAGTCAACCAGCGCCCAGACGGCGAGCACCAGAATGATGACGCTCAGAGCCAGCATCAAGTAGTACTCGATCAGGTGGGCAACATTCATCATGGACATATCTTCACTCTACCTATGAGACTTCACGTTTTTGGAACTGCCACGCGCTAAAGCTGCTCCAGGGCCTGCTCCAAATCGGACCACAGGTCTTCGACCTCTTCGATACCCACCGACAAGCGGATCAGGTTATCCGGGACTGTCGCCGGTTCCGATGCATGGCGGGCTCGACGCTCGGCCAAGGTTTCCACCCCGCCCAGCGACGTGGCACCGGTAATGAGGTTGAAGCCGGCGACAACTTGATCTGCGTCTTCGGCGTTCTGCCCGGCTTGGAAAGCGATCACCGAGCCAAAGCCATCCATCAGCCGCGCAGCGCGCTCATGGCCTGGATCCTGTGCCAGCCCCGGGTAGCGCACTGCTTGCACCTTGGCATGCGCTGCCAGGCGTTCAGCCAGCACTTGGCTGTTCGCCTGCGAACGATCGATGCGCACGGCCATGGTCCGCACGCCGCGCAGGGCCAGGAAGGTGTCCATCGGGGAGCTGATCGCTCCGTGCAAGGTTCGGTAGCCATGCAGCTTCTGGCGCAGCGATTCATCACTGGTCACCAGCGCGCCCATGATGATGTCCGAGTGCCCCGAAAGATACTTGGTCACCGAGTGGACCACCAGGTCGGCGCCCGCGGTCAACGGGCGTTGCAGCAACGGGGTGGCGAAGGTGTTATCCACGATGCTCAGCACGCCGCGGTTCTTGGCTTGTTCCAACAGCACCGGCAGATCGGCGACCTCCAGCATCGGGTTGGTCGGCGATTCCACCCAGAGCACGTCGGCACCCTCCAGGGCGGCAATCACTTCTTCGGTGTCGGCGATATCCACCGGGCGGATGTCCAACCGGCCAGCAGCCTGCAATTCCGAGCTCAGCGCCAAGGAACCGTTATAGGAGTGCTTGGGCATGACAAGCACTCCCCCGGCAGGAACCAGGCTCAAAGCCGCGGCGATGGCGGCCATGCCCGAAGAGAAAACCAGAGCGGGCAAAGCTGCAACTTCGAGCTGGCCCAGGACCTCTTCGAACGGATCCCACGTGGGATTGGAGAATCGCGCATAAACACGTTCGTCCGCGGCCGCCTGCCCCTGGGAGTGATAGGTCGAGGTGAAAGTCACCGGGTAGTTCACCGGCGCATCGGTGTCATGGGCCGGACGGCCGCCTGCCACGATAAGAGTCTTCGGATCCCATTCGGGGCGTGGAGCTGATGGCATGCTGCTGGAGTTCATGGAAAAAACTTTACGCGCAGCCGCCGCCTGGCCGCGGATGGGTTTCACTACATTTCATCCGTCGAATCCACCACACTGGGCGATTAGTTGCGCACAGGCCAGGGGTTGCGCAAATGTTTTGCCGACTCCTTGGATAGGCTAGAGGGGTGAATAACGAATCGAGCGCGCCGACCCCTGGCTTGTTCATAGTCTTTGAAGGCGGCGACGGCGCGGGCAAATCCACGCAGGTCGCCCTGGCCCAGCAATGGCTGGAAGCACAAGGGTCCAAGGTCATCACCACCCGCGAACCCGGTGGAACCCAAATCAGTGAAGCCCTGCGCTCGCTGGTCCTGGAACATGGCCACGGCGACATCGATTCCCGCACCGAAGCCCTGATCTACTCCGCAGCACGCGCTGCCCATGTGCAGCAGGTCATCAGCCCCGCCCTGGCCGCCGGCACCCACGTGATCTGCGATCGTTTTGTCGATTCTTCGCTGGCATACCAGGGCATGGGCCGAGCTTTGGGCTTCGACGCCGTCGCGAACATCAATGACTTCGCGACCAACGGCTTGAAGCCCGATGTCACCATCATCTTGGATATCTCCGCTGCCGATGGCCGTGCACGACGGGTTGCTGCCGGTGGTGGCGTGGAGGCCGCTGACCGGCTGGAAGCCGAGCCCGACGACTTCCACGAACGCATCCGCCAGGCATTCCTGGAACTGGCCGCTCGCGATCCGCAGCGATACCTTGTCCTGGATGCCAATAACAGCGTTGAAGATCTGCACCGGTCCATCACCACGCACTTGGCTGGCCTGCTGTGAACCGCCCGGTCTTCGCCGACCTTGCTGGCCAGCAGCGTGTCATCGATAACCTGTGCGCAGAAGTCGACCGCGGCAACCCCACGCACGCGTGGCTGGTCACCGGCCCACCCGGGTCCGGGCGAACCACCGCGGCCCGCGCCTTTGCAGCAGCCCTACAGTGCACGAACACCCCTGCCGGCTGCGGCGAGTGCGAGAACTGCAAATTAGTCCTCGCCTCCTCCCATCCCGATGTCTCGTTCGTCTCCACGGATAAATTCGAATACCAGATTGCTGATGTACGCCACCTGATCACTCGCGCCCAGGAAAGCGCCAGCACCGGGCGGTGGCGCATCATCATCATCGAGGACGCGGACCGCATGTCTGAACGCAGCACCAATGTGCTGCTTAAAGCCATCGAGGAACCGCCGGCGAAGATGATCTGGATCCTGTGCGCCCCGTCGCCAGCCGACGTCCTGGTCACCATCCGTTCGCGCTGCCGCGCAGTCAACCTGTCGGTCCCTTCGACCTCGGACGTGGCGGATCTGCTGGTGCGCCGCGACGGGCTTGATCCGCAGCAGGCGCTATTTGCCGCCCGGGTCTCGCAGTCGCATATTGGCGTGGCCCGATTGCTGGCACGTGACGAGCAGGCCCGCATCCAGCGGGAAAAAGTCGTCACCTTGCCGCTGCGCACCACGACTCTGCCCCAGGCCATGGCTGCTGCCGCCGAAATCTCCAAATTGGCTACCGAGCGTGCTGAGAGCATCACCGGCACGGACCTGCAGAAGAAGACCGAACAGCTACGCCATGCCAACGGCCTGGGTCCTGAAGAAACCATTCCCCCGGGCCTGCGCAGCCAGTTCAAAGCCCTCGAAGAGGATGCCAAGCGTTTCGCTCGACGCGCCAGCTTTGATGCTTTGGACCGGACGCTGACCGACCTGACCACCTTTTTCCGGGATGTGCTCAGCTTGCAGCTGGGAACCGGCATCGAGCTGATCAACGAGCATTTGCGCGAGAAGCTTGAGGCATATTCCCGTGGTCAGAGCAAGGAAAAATCGTTGGCGCAGCTGGATGCGATCAACCAGACGCGCAGCCGCCTGGCCGCCAACGTCAATCAGCTCATGGCTTTGGAAGCATTGATGACCCGCCTTTTGCCAAATCCCGGCCGACGCTAACCCACGCAAGGAGACACTCAACGTGCCTGTACGCTCATCCAAACTGCGTTTGCTTGCGGTGGGAACCCTGCTGGCCCTGACCGGGCTCACCGGTTGCTCCGCGGGATCCACGCTCCCTGACGCCGAAGGCACGGACGCGAACCCCAGCGCCAGCAGCCCCGATACTCCCCGCGGGCTGGAAAGCTACTACTCCCAGCAGGTCGATTGGGAGAACTGTGGCGATGCTCTGGAATGCGCCACCATCAAGGTGCCGCTGGACTATGGCGATCCCACCGGCGAGAGCATCGAGCTTTCGATTAATCGCCGGGCAGCAGATGGCGCAAGCCGGAACCTGCTGGTGAATCCCGGCGGACCCGGCGGCTCAGGCTTGGATATGGTCGAGTCTTCCGTGCAGACCATGTTCAGTGACCAGCTGCAGCAGTCCTACAACGTCATCGGGTTCGACCCGCGTGGCGTGGGCGAAAGCTCCCCGGTCACTTGCCAGAGCGATGCCGAAACCGATGAGGGCCGCCAGGAAAACCTCCGCGCCTGGCTGCCCGAGGACCAGGAACAGATCATCGAGGAAACCGAGGACTATGCGGCCGACTGCGCTGCCAACACCGGCGACCTCTTGGGCCACGTTGACACGGTCTCGGCTGCCAAGGATATGGATGTCATCCGCGCCGTTCTGGGCGACAAGCAGCTGGACTACCTGGGATTCTCCTACGGCACGTTCCTCGGTGCGACCTATGCGGATTTGTTCCCGCAAAAGGTGGGGCGTTTTGTCCTTGACGGCGCCATGGATCCCAAGAGCCAGGCCGCGGATTTGACCAAGGCACAGGCCGTTGGCTTCGAGCACGAAATCGAAGCCTGGCTTGCCCAATGCATCGATTCCGAGGGCTGCCCCTTCAGCGGCACCGTGGAATCAGCGAAGGTGCAGCTTCAGCAGTTCTTCGCCCAGGTCGAGAACGAGCCCATGGTTTCCAGCGACGGCCGAACTGTGCCAATCATCGATTTCGTCAACGGATTTATCCTGCCGCTGTATGACAATTCCAATTGGCCCTACCTGACGCAGGCTATGGCTTCCGCCGTTAATGACGGCGATGTCGATACCATTCTCGGATTCGCCGATCTGGCCGCTGATCGGCAGAGCGATGGAACCTACGCTTCGAATTCCAGTGACGCGTTCACGGCCATCAACTGCCTGGACCGTCCCATGAACGCCGGCGAAGAGGCGATGGGCAAGGAAGCCACCGAGTTGATGCGCGTGGCTCCGACGTTGGGAAAGTACCTGTCCTACGGTGAAATCGCCTGTGATCTGTGGGATCACAAGCCAACGGGCAAGGCTGGCGCGCTGGATGCCAAGGGATCCAATGAGATCCTTGTCGTCGGCACGACGTCCGATCCTGCCACCCCGTATCAGTGGTCCCAGTCGCTGGCCAAGCAATTGGATAACGCCACGTTGCTGACCTATCAGGGTCATGGCCACACGGCTTACGGGCGCTCCAATGACTGCATCACCAATGCGGTCGATGGCTACCTGATTGACGGGAAGGCCCCGGCACCTGACACGCAGTGCTGATAGGGAACAACGATGTCTTCCTCGTTTTGACGATCAGACAATTCCTCGGATAAAGTGACGTGGTGCCTGTTTGCAGGTACAGGCCTCCTTAGCTCAGGGGTAGAGCAGCTCCCTCGTAAAGAGCAGGTCGCCGGTTCAAATCCGGCAGGGGGCTCATGTGAAGAAAATCCCCGGAATCACGCAAGCGTGATTCCGGGGATTTTCGCATTTCTCAAGCCTCGTTGCCGCCGGTGATTTCGAAGTCGAGCGTTATCGCTCCCCCGGTGGCGTAGTTGGGGACATCCGCGGCCACCGCCTGCCCCTCGGGCGTGCTCATGGCCGCGCGAAATGCATCGACATCGCTGAACTCGGCCTCGAAAATCGCGAAGTACTTCGCCGGGTTGCCTTGCGCGTCCGGGGAAATATTCGTCGAGTAGCGCCACGAACGAAGCCCTGGAAGCTGGGCCGCAAGCGGCAAGTGGGTCTGTTCGTAGTACTTGACGAAGGCATCACGGTCAGCGGGTTCGGGATAAAGAACGGTGAGCTTGTGCATGTCGGCTTCTCCTCAGGGGTTGCCATTGTTCGGGTACGCAACGGCCCCTCGAATTCCGGAAAATCCGAGGGGCCGATGCCGATATTATGACTTATTCGAAGTCGGCAGTGGCTGGGTCAGCCGCAATGCGTCCTTCTGCGCCGCGATCCAAGGTGGCGATCGCTTCGATGTCTTCAGCATCCAGGGTCACGTTCAACGATTCGAAGTTCTCCACGATGCGCGCATCGGTCACGGACTTCGGAATCACGACGTTGCCCAGGGCCAGATGCCAGGCGATGACAACCTGCGCCACGGAGGCGTCATGCTTCTTGGCAATGCCTTCAAGCACTGGATCCTTGAGCAGGTCTCCGCCCTGTCCCAGTGGCGACCACGACTCGTGCAGGATTCCGTGTTCGGCTTCGTAGGCACGCAGTTCGGCCTGCGGGAAGTACGGGTGGGTTTCAACCTGGTTGATGACCGGGCGGACGCCGGTTTCGGTGTAGAGCTCTTCGAGGGCTTCTACGGTGAAGTTGCAGACGCCGATGGACTTGGCCTTGCCGTCCTTCTGCAGCTGGATCAGCGCCTTCCAAGTATCCACGTAAGTGCCGCGCTTGGGCTGCAGCCAGTGGATGAGGTACAGGTCAACGTATTCCAGGCCCAGACGCTCAAGCGATGCGTCGGCTGCTGCGATGGTCTTGTCGTAACCCTGGTCCGCATTCCAGACCTTGGTGGTGATGAACAGGTCTTCGCGGGCAATGCCGCTGGCGGCAACCGCGCGGCCGACACCTGCTTCGTTGCCGTAGATCTTCGCGGTGTCGATGTGGCGGTAGCCAGCCTTCAGGGCCTTGCCAACCGCGATTTCCGCTTCGTCGTCCTTGACCTGCCACACGCCGTAGCCCAGCTGGTCAATGGTGTTTCCGTCGAGGAATTTACTTGTGGGTATTGTTTGGGTCATGCAACCAATTTAGTGCACGGTCCGACCCGATTTCTAGGACCACCACGCAACTGATCGGGAATTGTCAATTATTCGCTGTCGGTGAGCAGCTGGGCGGCTCGACCCACATCTTCCTTGACCAGTTGCGCACGATGGCGCACCGATTCGATGTCGATCGACTCCCCCGCTTCGGCCTGCATCCGCATCATCGCAATGACCTGCGCAGTGGTCGCGAGGTCATTGGCAGATTTGGTGAGGCTGCGGTGCACCCCGGCCGTGGATTGCGGAATATGCTCGTCGTTGCTCGGCGTGATCCGCTGGGCCATGGTGCACAGCTGCCGCACGGTGGCCAGGAGGTCAGCCATCTCATTGGCTTCCTTCACCAGCTGGTTATAGACCTGGTCATCGGCAATGCCCTCGATCACCTGGAACACGCGATCCAGGGAACGCTGGAAGCGATCGTGGGCGCGGCGCCAGACCCCCTCGCCAAGTTCGCGAGTGGCTGCGCGCTCAGCGCGAAGTCGTGAAAAGAACGCCATGACTCTTCTTTACCGGTGATGTACAAGAAACGATAGCTCTAGCCTACCGGTGCCACGGCGCCGGTTAGAGCATGGATGTGACATAAAACGACACCGGCCCCGAAACCTCCCGCAGGTGCGGGTGGTTTCGGGACCGGTGATCAGTGCATTCAGCAGCAACGCCCCTCGGGGTTCTTTTCCTGCCAGTCGGTGTAGTCCTTCCAGAACTCCCGTTCGCTCATCGGAGGTTGCTCCGGATGATTGCGGTGATGGTGTTCCAGATAGTGCTGGTACTTATCGGCACCCAGCACCCCGTCGACAAACCGCTTGGCCTGCGAGAGGCGTTCCATCAGCGTTGCCATGGCTAGTGGCCGCCGCGCTGGACTTGCGATGAGGCAGGAACCTGCTTCCATTCCTTCTCCAGCTGCTTTTCAGCAGGAGTGGAAATCAGGCCGGCCGGCGCGTACATCTTCGAAGGGACTGCAGGATCCTCGGTGTTGTTGCCGCCGCCGTTCTTCTTGGCCTTGATCGTTGCCATGATCGCGGTAACGATCACCACCGCGGTCAGCAGCAGGAAGAGCACCGAGAGCCAGCCCTGGACGCCGGTATTGCGCACCACAGCTTCCATGGCTTCGACGGTTTTGGCAGAACCGAGCGAGGTTTCGCCGTTGGCCAGCGCGTCCTTGTAGGCATTATGGTTGGCGAAGTATCCGACCTTGGTATCCGGCGAGAAGATCTTCTGCCAGCTGGCCACGAAGGTGACCACCACGGTGAAGGCCAGTGGCAGGGCGACAACCCACAGGTACTTGAAGTTGTTGCGCTTGGCGATGATGGCCATGACCACTGCCAGGGCGATGGCCGCCAGCAGCTGGTTCGCGATGCCGAACAGCGGGAAGAAGGTGTTGATGCCGCCCAGCGGATCAGTCACGCCCAGGATGAGGATGTATCCCCATCCGGCCACCATCACCAGGGTGCAGATCCACACCCCGGGACGCCACGAGGTGTCCTTGAACTTCGGGAAGAAGTTGCCGATGGTGTCCTGCAGCATGAAGCGGGCCACACGGGTGCCGGCATCAACAGCGGTGAGGATGAACAGCGCCTCGAACATGATGGCGAAGTGGTACCAGAAGCCCATCATCGCGGTGCCGCCGAACCACTGGTGCATGATGTGGGCGATGCCCACGGCCAGGGTCGGAGCTCCACCGGTACGCGAGACCACGCTGGTCTCACCCACATTGGTGGCCAGTTCGGTGAGCGTATTCGGCTCCAGGTTCACGCCGGCAAGGCCCAGCGAGTTCACAAAGGCCACCGCGGTTTCCACGGTGCCGCCGGTGGCGGCCGCCGAGGAGTTCATCGCGAAGTACACACCGCGGTCGATGGAGATCGCAGCCACCAGCGCCATGATGGCCACCATGGATTCCATGAGCATGCCGCCGTAGCCCAGGAAGCGGGTCTGCTTTTCCTTCTCAACCAGCTTCGGGGTGGTGCCCGAGGAGATCAGTGCGTGGAAGCCCGACAGCGCGCCACAGGCAATGGTCACGAACAGGAACGGGAAGATATGCCCGGAGACCACCGGGCCATCGGACCGCGAGGCGAACTCGGAGAACGCTGGAACAGTGATTTCCGGGCGCACGATGATGATGGCCACGGCCAGAAGGGCGATGACGCCGATCTTCATGAACGTGGACAGGTAGTCACGAGGGGCCAGCAGCAGCCAGACCGGAAGCACTGCGGCGATGATGCCGTAGATGATGATGGCCCACGCGATGGTGGTGCGATCCAGGTGGAAGAATTCGGCGCCCCATGGCGATTCGGCGATCCAGCGGCCGGAGATGATCGCGAACATCAGCAGGATGAAGCCGATGATGGAGATCTCCAGGACCTTGCCCGGGCGGATGAAGCGCAGGTAGATGCCCATGAAGAGCGCGATCGGGATGGTCAGGCCCACCGAATACACGCCCCATGCGGATTCGCCCAGGGCGTTGACCACGACCAGCGCCAGGATGGCGGTAATGATGATCATGATGGTCAGCGTGGCGATCAGGGCGGCGGTGCCACCGATCAGCCCAAGCTCTTCGCGGGCCATTTGGCCCAGGGAACGGCCGCCGCGGCGCATGGAGAAGAACATCACCAGGTAATCCTGGACCGCTCCGGCCAAAACAACGCCGACGATAATCCAGATGGTTCCCGGCAGGTAGCCCATCTGGGCGGCCAGGATCGGGCCGACCAAAGGACCGGCGCCGGCGATCGCGGCGAAGTGGTGTCCGAAGAGCACGCGGCGATCGGTCGGAACGAAGTCGCGGCCGTTGTTCACCGTTTCGGCGGGCGTCGCACGGAAGTCATCGGGCCGGACGATCTTGCGTTCGATGAACTTCGCGTAGAAACGGTAGGCAATCAGGTAGGTGGCGACGGCTGCGAAGACAAACCAAATCGCATTGATGGTTTCTCCTCGCGAAAAAGCAAGGAAGGACCAAGCAATGCCACCAACTAGGGCAATGGCGATCCAGACGGCGATCCGCAGAGGCGTCCAACGCGTTTCTTCGCGTTGGGCGACCTCCGGATCAACGCCTGCCGGGGGCAGCGTATTCTGGGCACTCAAGGTGAGCATCCTCCTCAGGGCGTGGCAAGTGATGTGCGCGATCGCACTATATAAGCTCGATCACGCGGTTAAGACTACTGTGTCACTTTACGCGCCTGAAACATTTCCCGCTAAGCCTTCACAACGATTTTTCCTGTGTGCTCACCCGAATCAAAATACTCATGTGCACTAGTCAGATCCGAGAAATCGAAGATCTTGGAGACGTTGATGGCTAGTTTTCCTTCATCGACCAACGGCATCACTCGTGCGATGGTCTGCTTGATGATCTCGCTCTTCTGCTCCAACGGTCGGGAACGCAGCGTCGTGGCGATAACCCGGGCACGCTTTCCAAGCATCACGCCCAAGTTCACTTCGGCTTTGGTTCCGCCCTGCAGGCCGATGATGACCAACCGCCCGTTCACGGCGAGCGCATTGATATTCGGCTGAAGGTACTTCGCGCCGATGACGTCGAGGATCAGATCAACGCCCTGCCCATTGGTCAGTTCGCCGACCTGCTGTTCGAAGTCCTCCTCGCGGTAGTTGATCCTCTCATCAGCTCCCAGCTCTTGGCAGTAGGCCAGCTTTTCTGCCGACGAAGCAGTGACGAACACGCGAGCGCCGGCAGCCTTGGCCAGCTGAATGGCCATGGACCCGATGCCGCCGGCCCCACCGTGAATCAGGATCGACTGACCCTGCTCCAGTCCACCTTCAATGAAGAGATTGGATACCACCGTGGCCGAGACTTCCGGCAGGGCGGCTGCTTCCTCGATCGACAGCTCGTCGGGGATCCGGATCAGCAACTCGGTCGGCACGTTCACATACTGCGCGTATCCACCTCCGGCTAGCAGTGCCGCTACACGCGTTCCAACGCTCCAATCGCTGGCCCCGTCACCGACCGCGACGATGCTGCCTGCGACTTCCAGTCCGGGTATATCACTGGCTCCCTCAGGCGGTGGATAAACCCCTTTGCGCTGCTGCACATCGGCACGGTTCAGCCCAAAGGCTTCCACCTTGACCAGTACTTCCCCGGATCCAAGACTAGGGATGGGCCGTTCGGTCAGCTCGATGACCTCTGGCCCTCCGCCGGCGTTGTAGATGTAGGCGTTCATTGTTTCGCTCATGGATCTCAATTCCTTTCAATCGGGGTTCATGCCGTATACTTTTTCGGGTTGGATGGTTGTCCGAGCGGCCGAAGGAGCTGGTCTTGAAAACCAGTAGGCGGCAACCCCGTCTCATGGGTTCAAATCCCATACCATCCGCGTTATGA
>Ga0308157_10003840_pt1 | contig 20970 bp, 19 predicted proteins | sample PhyBR1_FD_201035 | JGI IMG/M metagenome (GOLD analysis project Ga0308157, IMG submission 201035) | Phyllosphere microbial communities from UC Gill Tract Community Farm, Albany, California, United States - DLSLB.R1 | ecosystem: Host-associated > Plants > Phyllosphere > Unclassified | place: USA...
GGTGTAGTGCAGGTGGTGCGGGCCGGCCCACATGTAGGTGAAGATCAGCGCCCAGAAGTGCACGATCGACAGGCGATACGAGTACACCGGACGCTCGGCCTGCTTCGGAATGAAGTAGTACACCATGCCCAGGTAGCCGGCGGTCAGGATGAAGCCCACCGCGTTGTGGCCGTACCACCACTGGATCATCGCGTCCTGCACGCCCGAGTAGGCGGAGTAGGATTTGAACAAGGTTGCCGGCATGCTGGCGCCGTTGACCACGTGCAGGATCGTCACGGCCAGGATGTAGCCGGCGAAGAACCAGTTGGCGACGTAGATGTGCTTGACCTTACGCTTGATCAGCGTGCCGAAGAACACGATGGCGTAGGACACCCACACCACGGCGATCAGCAGGGTGATCGGCCATTCCAGCTCGGCGTATTCCTTGCCGCGGGTCAGGCCCATCGGCAGGGTGACGACGGCGCTGAGGATGACCGCTTGCCAGCCCCAGAAGGTGAAGGCGGCCAGCTTGTCCGAGAACAGGCGCACCTGGCAGGTGCGCTGTACCACGTAGTAGGAAGTCGCGAAAAGTCCGCAGATGCCGAACGCAAAGATGACGGCATTGGTGTGTAAAGGCCGCAGGCGGCCGTAGGTCAACCATGGAATGTCCAGGTTCAGCGCCGGCCATGCCAGCTGGGCGGCGATAATGACGCCTACCAGCATGCCGACGATACCCCAGACCACGGTGGCGATTGCGAATTGCTTCACAATCTTGTAGTTGTAGTTCTGTGCAAGGTCCACTTGAAGTTCTCCCAAGAACGCTTTAATGATGTAAGTCAAAGGTTACTTAGGTGAGACTTAAAAAACCTTGATGTGAATCAAAATTTCCCGGATCTGGTCAATCGGCCTGTGGTTTGTCGTCATCCTGCAGGACGCGCAACCCGGGGCCGACCAGATCGTCGAACTGGCCGTTGTCGGAGGCGCTGAAGAAGATCCACAGCGCGACAAACACCAGCAGCACGCTGAGCGGAATAAGCAGGTACAAGGCTTCCATCATGCACTCCTTCTGAGACGCAGCGCGTTGGCCACCACCACGGCCGAGCTGAGCGCCATGCCGACCCCGGACAGCCAGGGGTTGAGCCAGCCCATCGCCGCCGCCGGAATCGCCACCGCGTTGTAGACGCTGGCCCAGCCCAGGTTCTGGCGGATCACGCGCATGGTCTTGCCCGCCACGCGGGCGCTGTCGGCCACCGCGTCGAGGCGGCCGCACAGCAGCACCGCGTCGGCGTGGGCCTGCGCCAGCGCGGCGCCGGCGCCCATCGCGAACGAGACGTCGGCCGCGCTCAGCACGGCGGCGTCGTTGATGCCGTCGCCCACCATCGCCACCACCGCGCCCTTGTCCTGCAGGCGCTTGACGAAGGCCAGCTTTTCATCGGGCAGGTAGCCGCCGATGGTGGTCTGGATGCCGAGCTGGTCGCCCACCTGGCGCGCCAGCACGTCGTGGTCGCCGCTGAGCAGCACCACCGTCTTGCCGGCTTCGCGGAAGTAGTCGACCGTGGCCTGGGCCTCGGGCCGCAGGCCGTCGTGCAGGCGGAAGCAGGCCAGCCACTGGCCGTCCACGCCCAGGTAGACCGGCGTGACGCCGCTGCCCGGATCGTGCGGCGGCGCCGCGCCGCTCAGCTCGGCCACGAAGCCGGCGCTGCCCAGCCGGTACAGCCGGTTGTGCAGCACGCCTTCGATGCCGCGTCCGGGGATTTCCTTGGCCGCCACCGGCTGCCAGTCGGCGCGCGCGCCGCCCTGGGCCTCGGCCGCCGCGCCGACCAGCGCGCGCGCCAGCGGATGGCCGCTGCCGGCGTCCAGCGCGGCCGCCACCTGCAGGCAGAAATCGGCCTGCATCAGGCCCAGCTGTTGAATTTCCCGCAACACCGGACGGCCGTAGGTCAGCGTGCCGGTCTTGTCGAACACCACGTGGGTGGCGCGGTGCAGCGTTTCCAGCGTCTGCGGGCCGGTCACCAGCACGCCTTGCCGCAGCAGGGCGTCGGTGGCGGCGGCCAGCGCGGTCGGCGTGGCCAGCGACAGCGCGCACGGGCACGACACCACCAGCACCGCGATGGCGATCGGCCAGGCGCGGCGGGCGCTGTCGCCGTCCAGCCAGAACCAGAAGGCGAAGGTGGCCAGCGCGAACAGCAGCAGCGCCAGCACGAACCAGCCGGCCACGTCGTCGGCCCACTGGGCGATGCGCGGCTTGTCGCGGCCGGCGCGGTCGATCAGCTGCACCAGGCGCGACATGGTGCTGTCCTGCGCGATGCGCGTCACGCGCGCCAGGATCACCGAGCCGGCGTTGATGGCGCCGCCCGGCAGCGTGTCGCCCACGTCCTTGGGCACCGGGGCGCTCTCGCCGCTCAGCAGCGACAGGTCCAGCACGGTGCGGCCGTCGACGATCACGCAGTCGGCCGCCACCGCCTCGCCCGGCTTGATCATGATGACGTCGTCCACCGCCAGCGCGGCGGCCTTGACCAGGCTGGCGGCGTGGCTGTCCGGATAATGTTCCAGCAGCGTGGCCGAGGCCGGCAGCGCGTGCTGCAGGCGCTCCAGCGCGGCGCCGGCCTTGCGGCGCGCGCGCAGCTCCAGGTGGCGGCTGCACAGCAGCAGGAAGATGAACATCGTCACCGAATCGAAATACACCTCGCCCTGGCCGCGCACCGTGGCCACCACGCTGGCGCCGAACGCGGCCGCGATGCCCAGCGCCACCGGCACGTCCATGCCCAGCGTGTGGGCGCGCAGGCTGGCCCAGGCGCCGCGCCAGAACGGCAGCGCCGAATAGCAGATCGCCGGCACCGTCAGCAGCAGGCTGGCCCAGCGCATCAGCGTGGCCATGCTGTCGTCCAGCGTGCCGGCGTCGGCCAGGTAGGCCGGCGCCACGTACATCATCACCTGCATCATCGACAGGCCGGCCACGAACAGCTGGCGGCCCAGCGTCCTGGCGGCCTTGCGCTGCTGCTCGCTGTGGCGCTCGACGTCGTACGGATAGGCGGCGTAGCCGATCGCGTGCAGCGCGGCCAGGATGTCGCCGGGCTGGCAGGCCTCGCTGCGCCAGCGCACGTACAGGCGCTCGGTGGCGACGTTGAGCTGGGCGCTTTCGACGCCCGGCAGCTTGGCCAGGCGCTGCTCGATCAGCCAGACGCAGGCGGCGCAGCGGATGCCCTCGACGGTCAGCGTGGTTTCGCGGCTGTCCTCGTCCAGCGCGAAGCGCGGGTCGGCGTTGTCGTACAGGCGCAGCTCGGGCGGCAGCATCTGCGCGCCCTCGGCGCTGGCGGCGAAGGCCGAGCGCTCGCGGTAGTAGGATTCCTGGCCGAGGTCGACGATGGTCTGCGCCACCGCCGCGCAGCCGGGGCAGCACATGGCGTGCTCGGCGCCGGCGATGCGCACGGTCCAGGCGGGATTGACCGCGGCCGGCAAAGCCAGCCCGCAGTGGTAGCAGACGCCGGCGGCGGCGGCCGGCGGCGCGAATTGGCTCATTGATGTGGTGTCAGGCATAGGGTATCCATCCAGTCGGGCGCGATGCCGCCGGCCGCGCGGGCCAGGCCCAGCACGCCGAAGGCCAGCACCAGCAGGCCGCAGGCGATGCGCACGCGGCGCTGTTGCAGGGCGCGTTGCAGGCGGGCGCCGGCCAGGCCGAGGCCGGTCAGCATGGGCAGCGTGCCCAGGCCGAAGGCCAGCATGACGGCGGCGCCGTCGCCGGCCGAGCCGCTCAGCATGGCGGTCAGCAGCACGCTGTAGACCATGCCGCACGGCAGCCAGCCCCACAGCGCGCCGAGCGCGAAGGCCTGGTGCGGGCGGGTGGCCGGCATCAGCGATTTCATCAGCGGCGCGATCACCGGCTGGGCGCGCGTCCACAGCACGCGGCCGCCCTGCTCCAGCACGGCCAGGCCGCGCCAGGCGTCCATCAGGTACAGGCCCAGCGCCACCAGCATCAGGTTGGCCAGCCAGTAAAAGCCCAGCTGCAAGCCGGCCAGCGAGGCGATGCTGTGGGCGCCGCCGGCCAGTCCGCCGGCCAGCGCGCCGGCCGTCATGTAGCTGGCGATGCGGCCGGCGTTGTACGACAGCACCCGCGTCAGCGCGCTGGTCTGCGGGGCGGCGACGATGGGGATCACCGTTCGTGGCGGCGGCGGCGCGGTGCCGACCGACAGCGCGCCGACGATGCCGCCGCACATGCCGACGCAGTGGACGCTGCCCGCGAGGCCCACCAACATCACCGGCAAGAGCTGGAGTGCGTTCATGGCGCGCTCAGATCGTCTTCGAGTAGCGCAGCGGTTGCGGGCCGTCGCTGCGCGGCAGGCTCAGGTAGCGGTCGAACACCATGCAGATGTTGCGGATCAGCAGGCGGCCCTTGGCCGTCACCGTGATCCACTGGTCGTCGACCTGCACCAGGCCGTCGTCCTCGAAGGCGCGCAGCTTGTCCAGCTCGGCCGCGAAGTACTGCGGGAAGCGGATCGGATAGGCTTGCTCGATGGAGGAGATCGACAGTTCGAAGTTGCACATCAGTTTTTGGATGACGATGCGGCGCAGCAGGTCGTCGGTGTCGAGCTTGATGCCGCGCGTGACCGGCAGCTTGCCGTCGTCGAGCTTTTCATAGTACGCCTCCAGCGTCTTCTCGTTCTGGCTGTAGGTGGCGCCGACCGCGCTGATGGCCGACACGCCGCACGAGATCAGCTCGGCCTCGGCGCGCGTGGAGTAGCCCTGGAAGTTGCGCTGCAAGCGGCCCTGGCGCTGCGCCACGGCCAGCTCGTCGTCCGGCTTGGCGAAGTGGTCCATGCCGATGTAGACGTAGCCGGCCGCGCACAGGCGGCGGATGCACAGCGCCAGCAGCTCCAGCTTGACGGCCGGTGTCGGCAGGTCGGCCTCGGCGATGCGGCGCTGCGGCTTGAACAGGTGCGGCAGGTGGGCGTAGTTGTACAAGGCGATGCGGTCGGGGTTGGCGTCGATGACCTTGTCCAGCGTCTGCTCCATGCTGGCCATGGTCTGCTTGGGCAGACCGTAGATCAGGTCGATGCTGATGGAGCGGAAGCCGGCCGCGCGCGCCGCGTCCATCACGGCGCGGGTCTCGGCTTCCGGCTGGATGCGGTTGACGGCCTTCTGCACCTCGGGATCGAAGTCCTGCACGCCCAGGCTGATGCGGTTGAAGCCCTGCGCCCGCAGCGAATGCACGCGCTCGACGCTGACGGTGCGCGGATCGATCTCGATCGAGTACTCGCCCTGCGCGTCGGAGGCGAACTGGAAGTTCTCGTGCAGGTGGGTCATCAGGTCGCCCATCTGGCGGTCGCTCAGGTAGGTCGGCGTGCCGCCGCCGAAGTGCAGCTGCTCGATCTGGCCCATGCCGGCGAACAGGCGCCCCTGCATGTCGATCTCCTGCTTCAGGTAGCCGAGGTAGGTGGCGGCCTTGCTGTGGTCCTTGGTGACGATCTTGTTGCAGCCGCAGTAGTAGCAGACGGTGTCGCAGAACGGAATGTGGATGTACAGCGACAAGGGCCGCTGGCTGCGGCGCATGCGCAGGCCGGCCACCGCCTCCAGGAACTGGCCGTAGCCGAATTCCGATTGGAAGCGGTCTGCGGTTGGGTACGAGGTGTAGCGTGGGCCGGACTGGCTCAGCTTGCCGATAATGGCGGCGTCGAATTCGACGTCGGGGAATGCGCCGCCGGTGTGGCTTACAGTGGTGTTCATGGTCATGCCGCGAGGCGTTTCATCGGTTGAGGTTGAGAGGTGGCGCGCAGCGGACGCACCTTGCGCGTGGTGCCGAACTTGAACAGGCTGACCGCCTGGGTCAGGCCGCCCGCTTCCATCGCCAGGCTGGCGGTGGCGGCGGCCGCCTCCTCGACCAGCGCGGCGTTCTGCTGCGTGACCTGGTCCATGTGGGCGATGGCGGCGTTGACCTGGTCGACGCCGATGCTCTGCTCGTGCGAGGCCACCGAGATTTCATGCATGATGGCGGTCACCTGCTGCACCGAGGCCACCACTTCCTTCATGGTGGCGCCGGCGCGGTCGACCTGCACCATGCCGGCGCTGACCTTGCCGACCGAGACGTCGATCAGGTTCTTGATGTCCTTGGCGGCGGTGGCGCTGCGCTGGGCCAGGTTGCGCACCTCGCCGGCCACCACGGCGAAGCCGCGTCCCTGTTCGCCGGCGCGGGCCGCCTCGACGGCGGCGTTCAGCGCCAGGATGTTGGTCTGGAAGGCGATGCCCTCGATCAGGCCGATGATGTCGACGATCTTGCGCGACGAGGTGTTGATCTCGTCCATGGTGGCGATCACGTCGGCGACGATCTCGCCGCCCTGCACCGCGACGTTGGAGGCGTTCTGCGCCAGCTCGTTGGCCTGGGCCGAGTTGTCGGCGTTCTGCTTGACGGTGGACGAGAACTGCTCGACGCTGGAGGCGGTCTCCTCCAGGCTGGCGGCCTGCGCCTCGGTGCGGCCGGACAGGTCGGCGTTGCCGGCGGCGATCTGGCGGGTGGCCACGGCCATGGTCTCGACGTTGTTGCGCACGTCGCGGATGGTGGCGATCAGGTTGCAGTTCATCTGCTGCAGCGCGCGCACCAGCTGGCCGACCTCGTCGGTGGCTTCGGTCTCGAACGAGCAGGACAGGTCGCCGGCCGCGATCGAGCGCGCGCCCTGCAGCGCGCGGCCCAGCGGCTGCAGCACCGACACGCGCAGCGTGTACCACAGGAAGACGTTGATCAGCAGGCCGACAAAGGTGGCGGCGAAGATGCCGTAGCTGTTGCCGCCGCCGCCCATCAGCGCGGCCGCGCAGACGATCACCTGCAGCACGTTGACCACGCTGGTGGCCAGCCAGATGCGCATGGCCAGCGACACATGGCGCAGGCGCGACAGCAGCGAGCCGGCGCCGGTGCGGATCAGCTGGCCGTTCTTGATGCGCAGGCCGTGCTTGCCGCCGGCGCGGATGGCGCGGTAGGCCTGCTCGGCCTTTTCGATCTGGTGGCGCTCGGCCTTGACCCGCACCGACATGTAGCCGGTGGTCTTGCCGTTGTCGCGGATGGGGGTGATGTTGGCGCGCACCCAGTAGAAGTCGCCGTTCTTGCAGCGGTTCTTGACGATGCCGGTCCACGGCATGCCGCCCTGGATCGAGCTCCACAGGTCGGCGAAGGCCTCGGCCGGCATGTCCGGATGGCGCACGATGTTCTGCGGCGAACCCAGCAGCTCCGCCTCGCTGAAACCGCTGACTTGCGTGAAGTAAGGATTTACATAGACAATATTGCCATTTAGGTCAGTCTTTGACACGATGGCCTGGTCATCCAGGACTTCCACTTCGCGGTTGCTGACGGGCTGATTGTTGCGCATACGAGGCTCCGAGGGATATATATTGCTTTATCGCAATTGATATGATCAGTTTACGGAGTCCGGTCGCGAATTTTATTGATGTGGATCAAAAAGCTCCGGATTGGGCTTGCCAAGGAAATCATGAAACTTCAACGCCCCATCGGCATTTTCGACGCCGGCATCGGCAGCTACGCCATCGTCGAGCGCGTGCGCGCGGCCTTCCCGGCGCAGGACGTGGTGTATTTCGCCGACCGCGCCAGTTTTCCCTACGGCGCCAAATCGCCGCAACAGTTGCTGGAAGTGGTGCAACGTGCTACCGCGTTCCTGCGGGACCAGGGCTGCGTGGCGGTGGTGCTGGCGTCCAACGCGCCCAGCGTGGTGGTGCTGGAGCCGCTGCGGGCGGCGGCCGGCGTGCCGGTGATCGGCATCTTCCCGCCGGTGGCGGAGGCGGTGCGGCGCTCGGCCAGCGGCCGGGTGGCGGTGCTGGGCGTGCGTTCGATGGTGGACAGCGCCGCCATGCAGGCCTACGCGGCGGCCCACCGCGGCGCCGGCGAGGTGCTGCTGGTGAACGCGTCGGCGCTGGTGGAGCTTGTGGAGAACTTTGACTTTGTCCACAGGCCGCAGGCGACCCGGGCCGCCATCGACCGCTTCATCGGCGAACTGCGCGCGGCCCATCCGCTGGTGGACGTGATGACGATGTCGTCCACCCACCTGCCGTGGCTCAAGCCCTTCTTCGAGGCGGCCGCGCCGGACGTGCGATTCCTCGACCCGGCCGACAGCGTGCTGGACGAGCTGGCGCCCCACACCAGCGCCGGCGGCGGCCAGACGCAGTGCCTGGCCACCGCCAGCGCCGAGCTGAGCCTGGAGGACTTCAACACCGCGTTGCGCGCGCTGGGCACGCCGCTGCGGGCCGAGCTGGTGGCCGTGGCTTAATCGTCATCCTAGTCGCTCACGCTGAGCGGGCGCAGCGTGCCGACCGCGTAGCCCTGGGCGTAGTCCAGGCCCAGCTCGCGCACCACGGCCAGGGTGGGCTCGTCCTCGACGTACTCGGCCACGGTGCTGATGCCCATCACGTGGCCGACCTCGTTGATGGCCTTGACCATGGCGCGGTTGATGGCGTTGTTGGCGATGTCGCGGATGAACACGCCGTCGATCTTCAGGTAGTCCACCGGCAGCGCCTTCAGGTAGGCGAACGAGGACAGGCCGCTGCCGAAGTCGTCCAGCGAGAAGCGGCAGCCCAGCGCCTTGAGCCCGGCCATGAAATCCTGCGCCTTGATCAGGTTGGCGATCACGGCGGTCTCGGTGATCTCGAAGCAGATCTGCTCGGGCGCGACGTCGTGCTCGACGAACTGCTCGATGATGTAGTCGCGCAGGCCCTCGTCGCTCAGCGAGCTGCCCGACAGGTTGACCGAGTACTGGGCCGGCGCCGGCTGGCGCTGCGCGATGTATGCCTGCCGCGGCCCCAGGCTGTCGCGCACGCTTTGCACGTGGCGGCACACGGCCCGTATCACCCAGCGGTCGATGGCGGTCATCATGTCGTAGCGCTCGGCGGCGGGGATGAAGGCGCCGGGCAGGATCAGCTCGCCCTTGGCCGGCTGGATGCGGATCAGCACCTCGTCGTGCCCGCCGCCGCGGCCGCACAGGCCGACGATGGGCTGGGCGTACAGCCGGAAATACTGGTGCTCGAAGGCCTCGTTCAGGCGCGACACCCACAGCATCTCGCCCTGGCGGCGCGCCAGCCGCAGGTCCGAATCCTGGTACAGGTGCACGCGGTTGCGGCCGCGCTCCTTGGCCAGGTAGCAGGCCTGGTCGGCGGCGATCAGCAGCTCGGTCATCGACTTGCTCAGGTGGTTGATCTCGACCAGGCCGATGCTCACGCCCAGCTCGAAGGTGTGGTCGTCCCACACGAAGCGGAAGTTCTTGATCGATTGCCGCAGCTGGTCGGCGATCAGCAGCGCCTGGTCGGGCGGGCAGTGCGGCAGCAGCACGCCCAGCTCGTCGCCGCCCAGGCGGGCCAGGATGTCGCTGTCGCGCATCTGCGTCTGCAGCATCTTGGCCAGCAGCTGCAGCAGCAGGTCGCCGGCGCTGTGGCCGCAGGTGTCGTTGACGATCTTGAACTGGTCCAGGTCCATGTACAGCAGCGCGTGCACGTGGTTGTCCTGCTTGGCGCTGTGCAGCGCGGTGGCGATCTGCACCTCGAACTCGCGCCGGTTGATCAGGCCGGTGAGCGTGTCGTGGCTGGCGTTCCACGACAGCTGCTTGCTGAGCTTGCGCTCATGGCTGACGTCGCGGAACACCACCACCGCGCCCAGCAGCTCGCCGCGGTCGGACCAGATCGGCGCGGCCGATTCCTCCACCGCCACGTTGCGGCCGTCGCGCGTGACCAGCTGGTTGTGCGACGAGGCGCCGATGGCCTGCTTGAGCCGCAGGCATTGCAGCGCCGCGTGTTCCGGGATGGGCGCGCCGGTGTCGTCGATCAGCTTGAGCGTGGTGGAGATGTGCAGGCCGCGCGCCTGCTCCAGCGTCCAGCCGGTCAGCTGCTCGGCCACGTGGTTCAGGTAGTCGGTCTCGCCGTCCGCGTTGGTGGTGATGACGCCCTCGCCGATCGAGCGCAGCGTGACGGCGGCCAGCTCGCGCTGGCGCGCGGTGGCCTGCTCGTTTTCCTTGCGCTCGGTGATGTCCCAGACGATGCCCAGCGTGCCGACCGGCGCGCCGTGCTCGTCGCAGAACACGTGGGCCTTGGCGGCCAGCCAGTGGCGGCTGCAGTCGGGCCACTGCACGCGGTATTCGACCTCGTAGCCGGTGCGCTTGTCGACCGCGTCCTGCATGGTGTCGAGCAGGTGGTCGCGGTCCTCGGGGCAGACGATTTGCAGGAAGGTCGAGAATGGCTGGGTGAGATCCCCCGGCGGCAGGCCCAGCAGGCTGGTGCCGGCGGCGAACCATTTGACGGTGCTGTCGATGACCTTGCCGTTCGACAGGTCCGAGTCCCAGATCATCATGCGCGCGGCGTCCAGGGCCATGCGCAGATGTCGCTGTGTCGATTCCATACCGGCCTCCTTTCGCTGTTTGAGCGAAAGGGCGGAAAAGAGTTCCGTGGCCGGCTGAAATTTTTTAAGCTGGATCAGCCCAGCTCGCCGGCGCCGCCGGTCTTGATGGCCGCGACGTCGCGCACGTTCTTCTGCACCGCCACCGCCGCGAACAGGCTGAGCGCGAAGCCCATGGCGTAGAAGCCTTTTTCGCTGGGCGCCAGCGTGGCGTTGAACAGGCCCACGCCCAGCAGGCCGATGACCAGCAGGATCGAGGTCCAGCACAGGCTGAAGTACAGGCCGCTGACCGGGATGCCCTCGCTGCGGTCGCGCACCGATTTCTGCAGCGAGACGGCGGCGAACAGGCCGTACATCAGCAGCGTGAAGTAATAGCCTTTTTCGTTCAGCGCCATGGTGGCGTTCCACAGGCCGATCAGGTAGGTCAGGGCGCCGGCGATCAGGGCGACCCAGGAGGCGGCGATAAAGGCGGTGGTCGGGCCTTGGTGGGTGGTGTGGGCCATGTGTGCTCCTTGCAGTGGGGTGTGGCGGCGCCGGATGGCGCCCGCTGCCGGATCATATCAAAAATGCCAGCTTCATTTCCTGATAACGCTCAACAGTTTTCCACCCAGCATCACCACCGCCAAGGTCAGCGCGCCGGCGACCACCCCGGCCAAGGCGTCCAGCGCGACCGGCGTGGCCCAGGCCAGCAGCGGGCCGGCCGCCGGCACCGTGGCCACCGCCTCGGTGGCGTGGTGGATCAGGTCGTGGGCGCCGGGCAGGCCGTGGGTCAGGATGCCGCCGCCGACCATGAACATGGCCGCCGTGCCCACCACCGACAGCAGCTTCATCAGCTTGGGCGCCGCCGCCAGCAACACCCGGCCCAGCGCGCGCACCGCGCCGCCGCCGCGCCGGCTCAGGTAGAGGCCGGCGTCGTCCATCTTGACGATGCCGGCCACGATGCCGTACACGCCCACCGTCATCACCACGGCGATGCCGGCCACCACCGTCACCTGCTGCAGGAAGCCGGCCCCGGCCACCGTGCCCAGCGCGATCACGATGATCTCGGCCGAGAGGATGAAGTCGGTGCGGATGGCGCCCTGGATCTTGTCCTTTTCCAGCGCCACCAGGTCGACGTCGGGATCGCTGACGGCGTCGGCCAGCTCGCCCAGGTGCCGGTCCTCCTCGTCCTTGTGCAATACGCCGTGGGCGATCTTCTCGAAGCCCTCGAAGCACAGGTAGAGGCCGCCGGCCATCAGCAGCGGCGTGATGGCCCACGGCGCGAAGGCGCTGATGGCCAGCGCGGCCGGGACCAGGATGGCCTTGTTCTTCAGCGAGCCGAGCGCCACCGCCCACACCACCGGCAGCTCGCGGTCGGCGCGCACGCCGGCCACCTGCTGGGCGTTGAGGGCCAGGTCGTCGCCCAGCACGCCGGCGGTTTTCTTGGCCGCCATCTTGCTCATGAGGGCGACGTCGTCGAGGATGGTGGCGATGTCGTCGATCAGCGCCAGCAGGCTGGTACCGGCCATTAACGTTGCTCCTGCGGGGTGTGGGTCATGGGGATTCCTTGGTTGATCTGGCAATCTTAACCGATGACGGGCCGGGCGGCGAAACGCTAACGCCGCTACAATGTGCTTTGCCACGCAGCACGGTGCTGCGGCCCACCGCACGGGACCATCATGAGCTTCGCCACCTGGATCACCTTTTTCATCGCCACCTGCATCATCGCCGTCTCGCCCGGCTCGGGCGCGGTGCTGTCGATGTCGCACGGCCTGTCGTTCGGCGTGCGCCGCACCACCGCCACCATCCTCGGCCTGCAGGGCGGCCTGATGCTGCTGTTCTTCATCGCCGGCGCCGGCGTCGGCTCGCTGCTGCTGGCGTCGGAGGTGGCGTTCAACATCGTCAAGACGGTGGGCGCGCTGTACCTGATCTACCTGGGCCTGAGCCAGTGGCGTTCCAAGGTCAGCGTCAGCGCGCAGCAGGACCGCGCCGAGGTGGTGGTGCCGACCGCGCGCAAGCGCTTCCTGACCGGTTTCCTGACCAACGCCACCAATCCCAAGGGCATCATCTTCATGGTGGCGGTGCTGCCGCAGTTCATCACCCAGGGCCCGCCGCTGCTGCCGCAGCTGCTGGTGATGGCGGCCACCATGTGCTGCGTCGACCTGGTGGTGATGCACAGCTACGCCTTCCTGGCGTCGTCGATGCAACGCTTTTTCCGCGACGCCGGCGCCGTCAAGAAGCAGAACCGGGTGTTCGGCGGCCTGCTGATGGCGGTCGGCGCGGCCTTGTTCTTCGTCAAGCGTGGCGGCGCAAGTGCCTGATTTGCCGATGATTTGTAACCCGGTGTAATCCCGGTAGCCGAATCGGCCGGCGCGGCGTTAATCTAAAAACAAACCAGGAGACGCCGCCATGAGCCGCAAAATAATCCGTTCCGCCGTGCTGGCCGCCTTGGCCGGCTTTTGTTCGTTCGCGCTGGCGGACCCGCCCGCCATGGTCGGCCGCATTTCGGCGGTGCAGGGCCAGGTCACGCTGGTCGGCGACGACGAGCCGGTCGCCGCCGGGCTGAACTGGCCGGTCACCGGCGCCAGCCACCTCACCACCGCCAGCGGCGGCCGCACCGAGTTCCGGGTCGGCTCGACGGCGGTGCGGCTCGATGGCGACTCCGACCTGGAAATCACCGAACTGGACGACGAGCTGCTGCGGCTGCGCCTGAACTACGGCAGCGTCAGCATCCGCGTGCGCAGCCCGGAGCTGCTGCGCGACTTCGAACTGAACACGCCGCAGGCGCGCATCACGCTGCTCGAGCCCGGCCTGCTGCGGGTCGATGTCGAGCGCGTGGCCGACACCAGCCAGGTCAGCGTGCTGGCCGGCAGCGCGCGGGTGGACGGCGCCGGCTCGTCGGTGACGGTCGGTCCCGGCCGCCATGTCGACGTCAGCAGCGTCGACGTCAGCACCAGCGTGGCGCGGCGCGACGGCTTCGATGTCTGGTCCGACGAGCGCGACCGCGCCGCCGAGGTGGTGGTGGCCTCGCGCTTCGTCTCCACCGGCATGACCGGCTACGAGGAACTGGACCGCAACGGCAGCTGGAGCGACAGCGTCGAGTACGGCGCATTGTGGACGCCGCGCAATGTCGCGGCCGACTGGGCGCCCTACCGCGACGGCCGCTGGGTCTGGCTGGCGCCGTGGGGCTGGACCTGGGTCGACAACGCGCCCTGGGCCTACGCGCCGTCGCATTACGGCCGCTGGGTGGTGGTCAACCGCCGCTGGTGCTGGGCGCCCGGGCGGCCCGCCGGACGGCCGGTGTGGGCGCCGGCGCTGGTGGGCTGGGTCGGCGGCAACGGCTTCGTGCGCGACCACCGGCCCGGCCTGGGCTGGTTCCCGCTGTCGCCGCGCGAGCGCTATGTGCCGCCTTACCAGGTGTCGTCCGACCACGAGCGGCGCCTGGTGTGGACCCACACCGGCCGGCGGTTCGAGCCGCGCGCGGCGGATCCCGGGCGGCACGAGGGCCTGACCGTGCTGCCGCGCGACCAGTTCGAGGGCCGCCACCGCAGCGTGCAGGTGCCGCGCGGGCCGCAGGTGATCCCGACTGCCGCGCTGGCGGCGACCGCCGCGCCGGTGGTGGCGCCGCCGCAGCCGGCGGTCGCGCGCACGCTCGACACCCACCGCCGCGACTGGCAGGACCGCGACCGTGACGGCCGTCCGGATCGTCCGGGGCGGGTGCTGACCGCGCCGCCGGCGCCGCAACCGGTGGCGCCAACGCAGCCGGGCCGCCCGCAGATCAGCACGCTGGCGCCGGGGCAGTTCGGCCGCCCCGACGCGCCGCCGCAAACCATCCAGCCGGGCGACGTGCGCATCGACGTGCGTCCGTACGGCCGGCCGGGGCAGACGCCGCACATCCAGCAGGCCAACCCGCCGATCGCGGTGACGCCGAACATCCAGCAGGCCAATCCGCCCATCGTGGCGACGCCGAATATTCAGCGGGCCAATCCGCCGATCACCGCCGCGCCGGTGCCGGCACCCACCGTGCCGACGCCGTTCCCGGCCAACCGCGACCGTTACGATCGCGAGCGCGACGACAACCGCCGCCAGTTCCGCCAGCCGGAGGAGCGGCGCCAGGTGTCGCCGCAGCCGCAGCCGATGCCGCAACAGCAGCCGCAGCCGGTGCAGCAGCGTCCGCAGCCGCAAATGCAGCCGCAGCCGCAGCCGCGCGAGAACCGCGACAGCGGCCACGCCCAGCAGCAGGAGCGCCGCAAGGAGGAAGGCCGCGAGCGCGGCGACAACCGCAACCAGAACCGCCAATAACCGTCTGTTCCGGAAAATGCGGTGTCCAGGACGCTAAATCGACAGTTCATCACATACAGATAGACTTTCCGTATGATGAAGTGTAATGTTGTAAAATAGACAAACACGGCGGGAAGCGTGAGAAAAGGATGACGACATCCGCCACGCAGGACCGTCGAGACCGTCCCCCTTTGCCCCAACTATTTTCCGGATTTTTCCCAATTTCCGATCAGAGAATAGTTTTTGCCAGCCCTCGAGGCTGGCTTTTTTTTGGCGCGGCGGCCTAGCCCTGCCCGGCCTTCAGGCGCAGCCGCGCCCGCCATTCGCCCAGCGCCGACAGCGCGCCCTGGAATTCGCGTTCGATCAGGTCGGCCTCGGCCGGCGTGACCTTGCCGTCCAGCAGCGCGGTCGAGACCGCCTCGGCCACCGCCCCCACCTGGCTCATCACCTTGCACACCGTCTGCGACAGGTCGTCGTCGCCGATGTTGTCCGGGGTCGGCACCACGAAGGCCGCCATGCCGTGGCGCACCAGCAGCGCGTGCAGCGGCAGGTGGGCGTCGGCCACGCCGGCCTGGTGGCACAGGTGCACCACCGTCGAGACCTCCTCGAACGAGGGGTAGTGCGAGGCGATGGTCGGCGCCAGCTTGTTGCGCAGGACGTTGACCGAGATGCCCATCGCCTGCGCCAGCGCGTCGATGCCGCCGGGGAAGCTGCGCGCCACTTTGTAGAGCGCGTCGTGTTGATTCATGTCCAGGTATTTGCGTGTCATGGTGAAGCTAGCCTTTTATTACCGATGCAGTCGCCGGCGCGCGGCGCTATGCTGATTTTCATTCAACTTCTTTGCGAAAAGACATCATGAAGTCCTTCCAATCTGCGCTGTTACTGACGTTTTGCCTTGCGCTGGGCACCGATGGAATGGCGGAGGCGCGAACGTCTTCACATTCTGGCACATCGTCGTCGTATAAAAGTGGATTTTCTTCACAAAAGAGCAACACCTCGCGGAGCACGCCAGCCGCGCCGCCGGCCAGCCGCCAGAGCGGTCCCGGCGCCTTCGGCAAGGCCGCCGGTTCGCCGGCCTCGGCCACGCCGCGCAACACCTCGGCCGCCTCGCGCGACCTGGACCAGAGCGCGGCCCGGGCCAACGCCCTGAAAACGCTGGACGCCCGCCGTGCCGCGGCCGCCGCGCCGCCGCCGTTGAACGATACGGTTTCGCGGCCGCAGCCGTCGCCGGTGTATCAGGCGCCGCCGGTGTACCAGCAGGCGCCGGTCATCGTGCAGCAGCCAAGTAGCGGCCTGATGCACGGCGTGCTGGGCTTCATGCTGGGACGGGCGATGAGCCAGAGCCATCAGCCGGTGTCGTACCCGACCACCAATGCGCCCGCCGCCGGCGCCCCGGTCGACTACGGCGCCAGCCAGGCCGGCAGCGGCGCGGCCCAGGCGGGCATGGTTAACGGTATGCCGGGACTGGGTGATCCGGTCCCGGCCGCCCAACCGCCGTCCTTCCTGGCCCGGGTGGCGCGCTGGCTGGTGTGGCTGGGCGTGCTGGGCGTGATGGCGTGGGCGGCGGTGTACACGGTGCGCAAGCTGCGCCGCCTGCGGGCCGGCAACGCGACAAATTATTCATTTGAAAGGAATTGAGATGGGCTGGTCGGATGCATACAACTACCTGCGCAACGGCGCGGCCAGGCTGGGCGGTGCCGAGGCGCCGCGCACGGACCGGGACTTGCCGCTGGGCGCGCGCATCGGCAGCGTGATCCAGCTGCAGCAGTCGCCGCTGCTGCGCGCCGCCGGCGACGGCTCGCTGATCGCCCTGCCGGACGCGGGCGACACCCGCATCGTCGCGGTGTCGCAGCTCCGGCTCCAGCAGAGCGGCGGCCTGTACCGCTACTACCTGGACACCGGCGACCTCGACGCGAAGGAAAAATTCCTGCAGGTGTACCAGGACGCCCAGGGCCAGGTATCCGAGGTGATGTATTGCACCCAGCTGGCACGGGTGATTCCGGAAACGGCGGAGGACCAGGAAGCCTACCTGGGCCAGGGCGGCGCCGGCCTGGGCGACCGCAGCTACACGCTGTGGCGCGAGCAGCTGGGCGATGTCGGCCTGGACGAGTCGGACCTGGACCTGGTGTTCGGCCAGGGCGACGGCGTCGACTACTGGCGCGACGCCGGCGATCCCAACGCCGAGTTCGTCACGCCGTTCTCCGGCACCGAGACCCGGCTGGACGACGCCAGCGGCCGCACCGGCCTGCGCCAGGAAATGGTGTTCATGCCGTACGTGCGGGAACTGCGCGGCGGCGGCAAGGAATATTTGCTGATCACGACTGAAATCATCAGCAGCGTGAACGGCGATGCATCGAAACGCGGGATCCATGTCGACTTCGTCATTGGCATCCCGGTTGAGCAGCAACGCGTCGTTATCCAATGACGCGCAATTTTTTAAGGACGACTGACATGAGCAACTTGAATGGCTGGGGTTTGACCGCGCGCTTGATTTCCAAACATTTTGGCGCGCTGGGCGACCGTGTTTCCGAAGCGATCGCCAATTTTGATCCGGAAACGGCCACCGAGGCCGACCGCGACCGGCTGGCCGACAGCCTGCGCCTGACCGCACAAAAACTGGCCGCCGCCCGCGGCGCCTTCGACAAGGAAGCGGCCGACGTGGTGCAGCTGCGCAAGCTGATCGCCACCGACGAGCAGGCGGCCGGCACCTTGGCCGACCGCCTGGCCGCCGGCAAGATCTCGGAGGCGACCATCACCCTGTTCTGCGACGAGCTGGAGGCGAACAAGGCGCGCATGCCGCAGGAATTGCAGGAGGAAGCCGACGCCCGCCAGTATATGCAGGAGCTGCAAACCATCGTCGACGCGCTGTCCAAGCAGCTGGCGGACTTCGATTCGGCGGCCAAGAAGGCGATGCAGGCGCTGGCCTCGGCCCGCGCGCAGCAGGACCTGCAAAACCTGCGCGCCGAGCGCCAGAGCCAGCTGGCCGGGCTGTCCGGCATGAAGGGCAACTCCAGCGCGCTGAACGCGCTGACCCGCCGCGCCCAGGCCATCAGCAACGAGGCGGCCGGCATGAAGATCGTCACCGATATCGGCCAGCGTCCGTACGAGCAGGCGGCCGAGCTGGAGGCGATCCGCAAGTCGGTCAGCCAGCCCGGCATCGCCAACGAATCGGCGCTGGCGCGGCTGCAGCGGCTGTCCGGCCAGCAGCAGGCGCAGCTGGCCGCGCCGCAGGAACCGGCCACGCTGGCGCTGGGCAAAGCATAAGCCTGCGTTGAATTGGCTACAATAGAGGCCGGGGGCGCCGTGTTGGCGCCGCCGGTTTTCTTTTTTGATTGGAATGAATATGCAAGCGATCCCGCCGTCAGAGTCCCTCATCGAGTACCCGAGCGACTTCCCGATCAAGGTGATGGGCCCGACTCATATCGATTTCGCCCCGACCATCGTGCTGGTGGTGCAAAAGCATGACAAGGATTTCCATGAAGGCAAAATGGAAGTGCGTCCTTCGGCCAAGGGCAATTACACCGGCCTGACCGTGGTGGTGCGCGCCATCAGCCGCGAGCAGCTGGACGCGCTGTATTCCGAGCTGTCGGCTCACCCGATGGTCAAGATTGTGATGTAACTCAGGCTTGCTGGCGCTGGAAGGCGGCAATCTCTTCCAGCAGCCAGTCGCGGAACGCCTGCACCTGCGGCCTCCCGGCCGCGCCGGGCGGCGAGACGAAGAAGTATTCATCCGGGCACGGCGTGGCGGTATCGAACAGCCGCTGCAATTGCCCGGAGGCGATCTCCTGCATCGCCACCACATGGCGTACCAGCGCCACCCCGTTGCCGTCGGCGGCGGAGCGTATCAGCATCGACAAATCCTCGAACATCAAGCCGCCAGACGGCTCGGCCATATCGACCCCGGCCGCGCGCAGCCAGGGCGACCACGGCTCCACCGAGCGCAGCAGCGTGTGCCGGCTCAGCTCCTGCGGCGCGGCGGGCAGCTGTCCACCACGATAGTGGGGACTCACTACGGGATAGTAGACATCGCCCATCAGCCGCTGCACCACCAGCCCCGGATAGTTGCCGCGCCCGAAGCGGATGCCGACGTCGATGCCGTCGCGCGCCAGGTCCTGCAGCTGGCCACTCGATTGCAGCACCACCTCGATGTCCGGATACAGGTCGATGAAGCGGCCCAGCCGGGGCGCCAGCCAGCGCGCGGCGAACGACGGAATCGATGAAATCGTCAGCCGCTGGTTGACGGCGGAGGCCCGCATCGCGTCCGCGGCGGCGGCGATATCCCCAAAAGACTTGCCCAGAAACTGGGCAAATTTCAGCGCATCGCTAGTTATTTTCACCTGCCGGCCGTGCCGCACGAACAGCGGCCGGCCCAATTCCTCCTCCAAAGCCCGCACCTGATGGCTGATCGCGCCATGCGTCAGGTGCAACTCTTCCGCCGCCCGCGAGAAGTTCTCGTGGCGTGCCGCCGCCTCGAAGGCGCGCAGTGCGGAAAAATTGGGCAGGCGGCGGCTGGCGCTCATCAGGTCGGCATGCTGTGGATAACTATGTGAATAAAATTAGCTAGAATCACGAAAATATAACGTTATACAGGCGCTACGGCAAGGCTTACCATGTGAATAAATCTACTCTAGCCGGAGCCGCCATGCCTTTTGAACTGTACGTCGACAGCCTGTTCACCAGCCCCTACGCCATGTCCGCCTTTGTGGCGCTGACCGAAAAGCGCTTGCCGTTCACCATCAAGACGGTGGACCTGGAGGCCGGCCAGCAGAAACTCAGCGCCTACGCGACCCGCGCGCTGACCGCCCGGGTGCCGGCGTTGGTCGAGGGTGATTTTGTGCTGACCGAGTCGACCGCCATCACCGAATACCTCGACGAGAGCTTCCCGGCGCCGGAATACATCGCGCTGTATCCGAAGGACCGGCGCCAGCGCGCCCAGGCGCGGCAAATCCAGGCCTGGCTGCGCAGCGACCTGCTGCCGGTGCGCGCCGAGCGCGACACGGAAACGGTATTTTTCGGCAAGGCCAGCCAGCCGCTGACGGCAGCCGGCCATGCCGCCGCCGCCAAGCTGATCCACGCCGCCAGCCAGTTCGTGCAGGAAGGCAGCCCCAACCTGTTCGGCGACTGGTCGCTGGCCGATGTCGACCTCGCGCTAATGCTCAACCGCCTGATCCTGAACGGCGACGAGGTGCCGCAAAAGCTCAAGGACTACGCCGCAGGCCAGTGGCAGCGCCCATCCGTCCAGCAATGGCTGGAGCGTCACCAGCCGGGCTGATTTATAATGTCGGGATGACGTCCCCTACCTCCACCGAGCCGGCGCTGATCCGCCACCTCGGCCTTTCCGACTACGACAGCACGTTCGCCGCGATGCGCGCCTTCACCGACGCGCGCACGCCGGACACCCGCGACGAACTCTGGATCGTCGAGCATCCGCCCGTGTTCACGCTGGGCCTGGGCGCCGACCGCGGCCACCTGCTGGCGGGCGCGTCCGCCATCCCGGTGGTGCAGACCGACCGCGGCGGCGAGGTCACCTACCACGGCCCCGGCCAGGTGGTGATCTACATGCTGATGGACCTGCGCCGCAACAAGCCGGGCGGCAAACTGTACGCCCGGCAATTCGTCAATAAAATCGAGCAGGCGATCATCAACGTGTTAGGGGCGTATAATCTTGCCGGTGAGCGCGTTGCGGGCGCGCCGGGCATCTACATGGCCGGCGGACCCAAGCAAGGCGCCAAGATCGCCGCGCTCGGCCTGAAAGTGCGCGGCAACGGTTGCACCTATCATGGGCTGTCGCTGAATGTGGCGATGGACCTGGCCCCGTTTTCCTGGATCAACCCCTGCGGCTATGCCGGGCTGGAAACGACCGACATGCGCAGCGTCGGCGCGACCGCCGTGTTGTCCGACGTGCAACAGCAACTGGCCGAGGAGCTGATCCGCGTATTGGCGCAGGCGGCCGAACCGGCAGTACACGAATAACCAAACTTCGCCCGCGAGGGCACGCAGCCAAATGACTTCTGAAACCACCACCAGCGTTGCCCCAGCTTACAACCCGAGCGAAAAGCAAAAAGGCGCCAGCAAGACCGCGCGCATCCCGATCAAGATCGTGCCGATCGAGCAAGTTGAGCGGCTGAAAAAGCCGGAGTGGATCCGCGTCAAGGCGGCGTCGGCGTCGACCCGTTTCTACGAGATCAAGGACATCCTGCGCGAGAACAAGCTGGTGACCGTGTGCGAAGAGGCGAGCTGCCCGAACATCGGCGAATGCTTCGGCAAGGGCACGGCCACCTTCATGATCATGGGCGACAAGTGCACCCGCCGCTGCCCGTTCTGCGACGTCGGCCACGGCCGTCCGGATCCGCTGG
>Ga0308157_10003841_pt1 | contig 20969 bp, 19 predicted proteins | sample PhyBR1_FD_201035 | JGI IMG/M metagenome (GOLD analysis project Ga0308157, IMG submission 201035) | Phyllosphere microbial communities from UC Gill Tract Community Farm, Albany, California, United States - DLSLB.R1 | ecosystem: Host-associated > Plants > Phyllosphere > Unclassified | place: USA...
CCGAGCGCTCCGGCGGCGTGGCCATGGGCACCCAGGCGCTGGGCGCCACGGTCGAGGAGATGAACGCCTCCATCGACGGCCTGACCAATTCGATCGACATCATCGCCGGCAACACCTCCAGCGCCGACGCCTTGGCCAAGGACACCCAGCACGAGGCCGAGGCCGGCGCCAAGGCGGTGGCCAAGTCGATCGAGGCGATGGACCTGATCAACCGCTCGTCGGAGGACATCGGCGAGATCGTCAAGGTCATCAGCGAGATCGCCAACCAGACCAATATGCTGGCCTTCAACGCCGCCATCGAAGCGGCGCGCGCCGGCGAGCATGGGCTGGGCTTCTCGGTGGTGGCGGACGAAGTGCGCAAGCTGGCCGAGCGCTCCTCCCAGGCCACCAAGGAAATTTCCAAGCTGATCAACGAATCGGTCAAGCGCGTCACCGCCGGCAGCGAAATCTCGCGCCAGGCCAGCGATGCCTTCGACAAGATCGTCAACGGCGTCTCCCGTACCACGCTGGCCATCTCGGACATCGCCATGTCGGCCAACGAGCAGCTGCTCACGGCCAAGGAAGTGAGCACCGCCATCCAGTACATCGCCGAGGAGACGGAGAAATCGGCCGCCAACTGCGACAGCATCGCCCGCTCGACGGACAGCCTGAACCAGAGCGCCACCGACCTCAACAAGATCGTTTCGGGCTTTGTCGTTTAAGCCATGGGCAGCGTCGCGGAACTCAACCCGGCCACGCTGGCGGCGCTGATCGCGCTGGTGCGCAAGCACACCGGCATCGCCATGACCGAGCGCAAGAGCGTGCTGCTGGAACGCCGCCTGCGCCCGCGCATGGACGCGCTGGCGCTGGGCAGCTACCAGGCCTATATGGACCGGGTGGAGAGCGACCGCAGCGAGGTGCCGCATTTTATCGACCTGGTCACCACCAACGACACGCAATTCTTCCGCACCCCGCAGATCTGGGACTATGTCGCCAGGCGCTTCCTGCCCGAGTGGCAGCGCAGCCATCCCGGCGCCTGCCTGGACATCTGGTCGGCCGCCTCCGCCAGCGGCGAAGAGCTGTATTCAGCCGCCATGCTGTGCGAGGAATTCAAGCTCCAGCACGGCCCGCTGCCCTACCGGATCCTGGCCACCGACATCTCGCAGCAGATGCTGGACCTGGCCGCCGCCGGCAGCTACGCCGGGCGCTCGGTCGAACGGCTGCGCGCCGCCCACCCGGCGCTGGCGGCGCGCTACTTCGTGGCCGACGGCGCCGGCGTGCGCGTCAAGGACGAACTGAAGCGCAACGTCAGCTTTGCGCGCCACAACCTGCTGCAGCCGCTGCGCCCAGCCCAGCAGTTCGACCTCATCCTGCTGCGCAACGTGCTGATCTACTTCGACGCCGAGCACCAGCAGGCCGTGATCGACTGCGCCCGCCCCAGCATGAAGCCGCACGCCCGGCTGATCCTGGGCGAGTCGGAAAGCATCCAGCGCCTGGCGTCCGAGTACAGCTTCGAGGCGCCCATGATCTACGCGCTGCGCGAGAGCTGGCCATGAACAGCGCAGCCTTGGACGACCAGCTGCTCCGGGTCGGCATCGGCCAGCTGAAAGTGGCAGGCCGCAGCGGCGAGCTGCAGGCCGTGCTCGGCTCCTGCATCGGCATCGCCTTCATCTGGGAGAAAGGCGGACGCTGCGGCCTGGCCCACTGCCTGCTGCCCGAGCCGCGCGACGCCTGCGAAGCGGCCAGTTGCCCGCTGCAGGCCAGCGCCCGCTACGTCAGCCAGGCCGTGCCTTCGCTGCTGCGCCTGATGGGCGCGCGCGAGGCCGACTATCCCGACATCACCGTGGTGCTGGCCGGCGGCGCCAGCATGTTCAGCTCAAAGCGCCTGTGCGTAGGCCAGGACAACGCCGCGGCCGCACGCAAATACCTGGGCGAGTTCGGCCTGAGCGTGCGCTACTGCGAACTGGGCGGCAAATACGGCCGCCAGTTGTCGATCGATTGCGCGCAGCAAAGCTACTCGATCAAGGAAATCACCCCATCCCGGCAGGAAGCCATCCATGAACACCATTGAAAATCTGAGCCTTCCCCTGCCCGGCCCGCGCAGCAGTCCAGGCACCGGCGACAGCCCCATGAACGAGCTGGCCAGCGCCGCCGCCAATGCCGCCGCCGCGGCCGCATCCGCCGTCAAGGCCGCGTCCGCATCCGCAGCAGCCACCGAGCTGTACGGTTCCTTCTTCCTGGGCCCGGACGAATTCGCCCTGCCCGCCGTCTGCATCCGCGAAGTGGTCAACCTGCCGGCCAAGATCACCGCCCTGCCGCTGTCGCCCGCCCACCTGGAAGGCATGTTCACACTGCGCGGCACCGTCATTCCCATCGTCAACCTCGGGCGCCTGTTCAATCCGGCTGCCGGGCCGGCCGTGCCAGGCAACAAGGTGGCCATCATCGAGCACCAGGACGTGCTGGTGGGCATGCTGTTCGACGACACCGGCGAAATCCTGCGCGTGCGGCCGGAGCAACGCAGCGTGCTGCAATACGCGCCCGGCGCCACGCCCGGCGTCATTGCCGGCGCCATCTTGCTGGACCAGGGCAACCGCTTGCTGCAGGTGCTGGACGCCAACCAGCTGATCCGCATTGAAAACGTGCCGCAAGTGCTGTCGCTGCGTGCCAGCGGCCAGCAGCGGCTGCAGCGCGCCCAAGCCCAGGGCGAGCGCCGCCGCTGCGTGAGCTTCCGCTCGGCCGGCACCAGCTTCGCCTTCGAGATGGCGGCCATCCAGGAAATCGTGCGGGTGCCCGAGTTGCAGCCGTCCGTGCTGGTTGGCAAACTGTGCCTGGGACGCATGAATTTCCGTGGCAGCCCGGTGGCCGTGGTCGATTTCACGGCGCTGCTGAGCGCCGGCGCGTCCGCCCGCCCGGTGGACGCCGCCGATGCGGACCAGCGCGTAATGGTGGCCCGCATCGGCGACGCCACCATCGCCTTCCTGGTCGACTCGGTCGACAGCATCATCCATTTCTACAACGACGACGTGCTCCCCATCCCGCTGCTGAGCAAGGCGCGCGCCGGCATGTTCGGCGGCTGCATCTCCCGGCCCGAGCAGGGCGACGTGATCCTGCTCGACCACGCCGGCATCTTCTCGCACAAGGAAATCGCCGACATGCGCCAGGGCCACGCCAATCTGTACCCGCTGGACGGCCAGCAGGCGGCAGGCACGGCCAAGGAAGGCCGCCACGGCGCGCGCAAGGTCTACCTCACCTTCCGCATGGAGCAGGCCTTCGCGGTCGAAATCAAGCAGGTGCGCGAGATCATCAACTTCTCCAACAACATCACCCGCCCTCCCGGCACGCCCCACTATATGCGCGGCGTGCTCAATCTGCGCCAGATGATGGTCAGCGTGATCGACATGCGCAGCCTGTACGGCATGCCGGAGCGGGAGCCGGGCGAATTGTCGCGCGTCCTGATTATCGAGCGCGGCGAGGAACGCTACGGCCTGCTGGTGGACGGCGTGGAAGACATCATCACGGTATTGGACAGCCAGCGCTACGCCGCCCCGCGCCTGATGCGCAGCCAGTCCGCCGGCGCCGGCATGCAAAGCGAAGCAGCCGAGGTCATCGACATGGAAAAGGAGGACGGCAAGCGCCTGTCTTTCAGCGTATTCAACTGCGGCAGCCTGATCGACAAGCTGGCGCACCTGCTGCCGCCGCAAGCCCAGCCTTAAACCTCCAGCCACTCCTTGCGCACCGCAGCGTCGGCGCGCAAGGCGGCAGGCGTGCCCTCGAACACGATGGCGCCGTGCCCCATCACGTAGACGCGCTGCGAAATCTCCATCGCAATGGCCAGCTTCTGCTCCACCAGCAGCACCGAAATGCCGCGCTCGCGCAGCGCCGTCAGGTAGTCCGCCACCAGCGCCACGATCTTGGGCGCCAGGCCCTCGGTGGGCTCGTCTATCATGATCAGGTCCGGATCGCCCATCAGCGTGCGGCACAGCGTCAGCATCTGCTGCTCGCCGCCGGACAGCACGCCCGCCGCCACCGCGCGCCGCTCCTGCAGGCGCGGGAACATGCGGTACATATCGTCCAGGCTCCAGCGTCCCGCCGTGCCCGCCTTCTTCTGCCCCAGCACCAGGTTCTGCTCCACGGTCAGCGTGGGAAACACGTCGCGGTTCTCGGGCACATAGCCCAGGCCCTGGTGCGCGATCTGGTAAGCCTTCAGTCCCAGGATCTCGCGCCCCTTCAGCTTGACCGTGCCGGTGGCGCTGACCTGGCCCATGGCCGCCTTCACCAGCGTCGAACGGCCCGCGCCGTTACGGCCCAGCAGGCTGACGATTTCGCCCGGCGCCACGTACAGGTCCACGCCATGCAGCACATGGCTTTTGCCGTAATAGGCGTGCAGATTGCGGATGTCCAGCATGCGTTCCCCCATTATGCCGCCTCCTCGTGGCCGCCCAGATAGGCCGCCTGCACGGCGGCGTTGCCGCGTATCCGGTCCGGCGTGTCGCAGGCGATCACTTCGCCATACACCAGCACGGCGATCTTGTCGGCCAGGCCGAACACCACGCTCATGTCATGCTCCACCATCACCAGCGTCTTGCCCACCGTGACCTTGCGGATCAGCTCCACCGCCGCATCCGACTCCGAGCGGCTCATGCCCGCCGTCGGCTCGTCCAGCAGGATCACGTCCGCGCCGCCCGCGATGGTGATGCCGATTTCCAGCGCGCGCTGCTCGGCGTAAGTCAGCACGCCGGCCGCCACATGGCGCTGCCGCTGCAGGCCGATCTCCTCCAGCACCTGCTCGGCCCGCTCATGCGCGTCGCGCAGCCGGGCCAGCCGGTGCCAGAAGGAGTACTTGTAGCCCAGCGACCACAGCACCGCGCAGCGCAGGTTCTCGTACACCGACAGGTTGACGAACAGATTGCTGATCTGGAAGCTGCGCGACAGGCCCAGCCGGTTGATCTGGTAAGGCTTGAGGCCGCTGATGCGCTGGCCGTTCAGCCGGATCTCGCCGCTGCTGAGCGGGAAGCGTCCGGAGATCAGATTGAACAGCGTGGACTTGCCCGCGCCGTTCGGCCCTATCACCGCGCAGCGCTCGCCCTGTTCTATGCCCAGGTTGGCGCCCCGTATGATCTCGGACTTGCCGAAGCTCTTGCGCACGTCCACCAATTCCAATGCCTTCATCGCGCACTCCTGGTCTGCACTGCAATCTCCGCGCAGGAAGCACCCCACGCGTCCGCGAACACCGGCTGCGCCTTGCGCCACGCCACGATGCTGGCCAGCAGCAGGCCGCCCGCCAGCGTCCACGGCAGCGCCGAGCGCGTATCGACCGCCATGCCGAACAGCTGCTTCACGCTGCCGTTGGCCGCCTCCAGCGTCAGGTGGTACAGCATCTCCACGCCGGCGACAAAGCCGAACAGCCCCGGCAGCACCGCCAGGCACACCCAGCCCAGCGGCTTGCCGACGCGGCCAAGGTGGCCGAACCTGGCCGCCCTCAGCAACAGCATGATCAGGCTGCCCATGCCGCCCGGCGCGTAGCGCACCAGCAGCACAAAGAACAAGCCCAGGTACAGCTGCCAGGCCGGCGTGTAGTCGGACAGCAGCACCGAGAACAGGATGCCGACGACGGCGCCCAGCAGCGGCCCGAAGAAGAAGCCTATGCCGCCGATGAAAGTAAACAGCAATATGCTGCCGGAGCGGATGGCGCTGACATTCTCCGCGCTGACGATCTCGAAATTGATCGCCGACAGCCCGCCCGCAATGCCGGCGAAGAAGGACGACAGTATCACCACCAGGTAGCGCACCCATTGCGTGTCGTAGCCGATGAACTCCACCCGCTCGGGGTTGTCCCGCACCGCGTTGATGATGCGGCCCAGCGGCGTCTGCGTGTAGGCGTACACGGCGGCGGTGCAGACAAACAGCCAGAACGCGATCAGGTAGTACACCTGGATTTGCGGCCCGTAAGTAATGCCCAGCACCGCGCCGCCGATCACGCGGTTGGTGGTCACGCCGCCTTCGCCGCCGAAGAAGCCGGGGAACATCAGCGAACTGGCGAAGACCAGCTCCACCAGCCCCAGCGTAATCATGGCGAAGGTGGTGCCCGCCTTGCGCGTGGTGACGTAGCCGAACAGCAGGCCGAAGCCCAGCCCGGCCACACCGCCCACCAGCGGAATCAGGCTGGTGGGGATGGGCAGCTGGCCCGCGCCCGCCATATTCATGGCATGGATGGCGAAGAACGCCCCAAGGCCGGAATACACCGCGTGGCCGAAGGACAGCATGCCGCCCTGCCCCAGCAGCATGTTGTAGGACAGGCCGAAGATCATGACGGTGCCCATCTGCGACAGCAGCGTCAGCCCGCCGCCCTTGCTGAACACCAGCGGCGCCGCCAGCAAGATCAGGGCGTAGCCGCCCCACAGCAGCCAGCGCCCCAGATTGAGCGGGGTGTAGCGTAGTTCTTTCATTCGCGGGTCCCCATCAAGCCCTTAGGGCGGAAAATCAGGATCAGCACCAGCAGCAGATACGGCAGGATGGCCGAGCTCTGCGCAATGGTGACGTTCAGCAGCGCATAAGCAGGCGTGGCCGGCGTAATGGCCACGCCCAGCTTGCCCAGCAGATGCGCCAGCGAATAATCCAGCGCCACCGCCGTGGTCTGCATAATGCCGATCAGCAGCGACGCGGCAAAGGCGCCGGCCAGCGAGCCCATGCCGCCCACCACCACAACAACGAAGATAATGCTGCCCACGGTGGCCGCCATGGCGGGCTCGGTGACGAAGGCGTTGCCGCCGATAACCCCGGCCAGCCCCGCCAGCGCGCAGCCGCCGCCGAACACCCACATAAAGATGCGCGGCACGTTGTGGCCCAGTGCCTCGGCCGCCTCCGGATGCGTGAGCGCGGCCTGGATCACGAGGCCGACGCGGGTGCGTGTCAGCACCAGCCAGATCGCGCCCAGCATGGCCAGCGCCACCAGCATCATGAAGGCGCGGTAGGCAGGGAAGCTGGTGGAGAACAGCGTGAACAGCGGGCCGTCCAGCTGCTTGGGGATGGCGTATTGCACCGCCGCGCGGCCCCAGACCAGCTGCACCAGTTCCACGATCAGGAAGGACAGGCCGAAAGTGAACAGCAGCTCGGGGATATGGCCGAATTTGTGCAGCGGCCGCAAGCCATAGCGCTCCACCAGCGCGCCCAGCAGGCCCACCGCGACGGGCGCCAGCACCAGCGCGGGCCAGAAGCCGACCACGCTGCTGATGGTATAAGCGATATAGGCGCCCAGCATATAAAAGGACGCGTGCGCAAAGTTCAGCACACCCATCATGCTGAAGATCAGCGTCAGGCCGGACGACAGCATGAACAGCAGCAGTCCATAACTGATGCCGTTAAGCATAGTAAATAAAGTAAATTCCATGGGAACTCCGATGAAGCGGATGCGAAGGCAAGCAGCCTGAGCCGCATTCGGGGTCTGACCCCGAATGCGGCTCAGCTCGCTGTGTCAGCCAGGCCGCTTCATCTGGCATGAGGTCGGCTGGCCGGCCACGTAGGCGTCGATCTTCTTGTCCATGCGCCAGCCGTAGCCGGTGTTTTCCTGGTCGTACTTGACGTCCTTGCCGTTGACCTTGGTCCAGGTGCCGATGTACAGCGGCTGCTGCAGCTGGTGGTCCTGCTTCTGCATCATCACGCCGCCGTTGAGCGACTGCGCTTTCATGCCTTCCAAAGCGAACGCCACCTTGACCGGGTCCGGCGTCTTGGCCGCTTTGATGGCCTGCGACAGCATGGTGATGATGCTGTGCGTCTGCGCGGCGTAGTAGTCGTCGTTGTACTTGGCCTTGAAGGCGTCCACCACTTCCTTGCCGGCGAAGGTTTCGTTGTTGATCATCCAGTTGCCGATGATCTTGGTGCGCTCGGCGCCCGCCGCGCCCATCGCCGTCGGCACGCCGGTGGTGATGCCGTAGTAGGTGTAGAAGTTGGCTTTCAGGTCGGCGTCCTTGGCGGCGCGCACCAGCAGCGCCAGGTCGGCGCCCCAGTTGCCGGTGATGACGGAGTCCGCGCCCGAGGCCTTGATCTTGGCGATATAGGGCGAGAAATCCTTAACCTGCCCGATCGGGTGCAGGTCGTCGCCGGCGATCTTGATGTCCGGCCGCTTGCGCGCCAGGTATTCCTTGGCCGCGCGGCTGACCGCCTGGCCGAAGGCGTAGTTCTGGCCGATGATGTAGACCGACTTGATGTTCTTGTCCGGCGCCATGAAGCTGGTCAGCGCCTCCATCTTCATGTCGGAGTTGGCATCGAAGCGGAAATGCCAGAAGCTGCATTTGCTGTTGGTCATGTCCGGATCGATGGCCGCGTAGTTCAGGTAGACGATTTCCTTGCCCGGGTTGCGCTCGTTGTGCTTGTTCACCGCGTCCAGCAGCGCCAGGCCCACGCCGGAGCCGTTGCCCTGGGTGATGTAGCGGTAGCCCTGGTCGATCACGGCCTTGAGCTGGGTCAGCGATTCCTGCGGGCTGCCCTTGTTGTCGAAGCCGTTTACTTCGATCTTGTGCTCGCCCGCCCACTTGCCCTTGGTGGCCATGTCGGCGATCAGCTGGAAGCTTTTCAGCTGGTTCTGTCCGACCGGCGCGAACGGGCCGGACAGGGGGTCGATGAACGCGATTTTCACGGTCTCGGCCAGGGCGGCCGTGGACAACAGGGTAAGGCTGACAGCAACGGCGAGCTTGCGGTAGGTCATAGTCTCCATCCTTCTTTTTAGTTGTGGTTGTCCAGCGTGCTGCTTATTGTGTTGCCTGGTCATGCCGTAGGCAGTTTGTACTCCTTGTATTGCTCGCGCAATTTGTTCTTCTGCACCTTGCCGGTGCCGCCCAGCGGCAGCGCGTCGGCAAAGACCACGTCGTCCGGCAGCCACCATTTGGCGATCTTGCCCTCGTAGAAGGCCAGCAGCTCCTCGCGGCTGACGTCCATGCCCGGCCTGCGCACGATGACCAGCAGCGGGCGCTCGTCCCATTTCGGGTGCGCAATGCCGATGCAGGCGGCCTGCATCACGGCCGGATGCGACACGGCGATGTTTTCCAGGTCTATGGTGCCTATCCACTCGCCGCCGGACTTGATCACGTCCTTGCTGCGGTCGGTAATCTGCATATAGCCGTCGGCGTCGATGGTGGCCACGTCGCCGGTTGGGAACCAGCCGTTTTGCAGCGGGTCGCCGCCCTCGTCTTTATAATAGGCGGAGATCACCCACGGCCCTTTCACCAGCAGGTGGCCGTAGCTGCTGCCGTCCCACGGCAGTTCCTTGCCGTCGTCGTCGACTATCTTCATGTCCACGCCGTACACCGCGTGGCCTTGCTTGAGCAGGATCTTGCGCTGCTCGTCCCGAGGCAGCTCGCGGTGCTTGCCCATCAGCACGCCGGCCGTGCCCAGCGGCGACATCTCCGTCATGCCCCAGGCGTGGATGACCTCCACGCCGAATTCATCCATCAAGGTGTTCATCATGGCCGGCGAGCAGGCCGAACCGCCGATCACCGTGCGGCGGAAGCTGCTGAACTTGAGCTTGTTTTGCAGCATGAAGTTGATCAGGCCCAGCCAGACGGTCGGCACGCCGGCCGAGAACGTCACCTGCTCGGCCTCGAACAAGTCGTACAGCGACTTGCCGTCCAGCGCCGCGCCGGGGAAGACCATCTTGGCGCCGCTCAGCGGCACCGAGTACGGCAGGCCCCAGGCGTTCACATGGAACATGGGCACCACCGGCAGCACCGCGTCGCGCGAGGTCACGTTGAGGGCGTTCGGCAGCGCCGAGCCATAGGCGTGCAGCACGGTAGAACGGTGCGAATACAGCGCGCCCTTGGGGTTGCCCGTGGTGCCGGAGGTGTAGCACAGCGTGCAGGCCGAGTTTTCGTCGAATTGCGGCCATACGTACTCGTCCGAATGGGAGGCGATCAGGTCCTCGTAGCAAAGCAGGCCGGGGATTTTGCTTTCCGCCGGCATGCGGTCGCGGTCGCACATCAGTACGTAATGCTTCACCTGCTTGCAGATGGTGGACATGACCTCCACGGCCGGCAAAAAGGTCAGGTCGAACAGCAGCACCTGGTCTTCCGCATGGTTGACGATATAGGCGATCTGCTCCGGGTGCAGGCGTGGATTGATGGTGTGCAGCACGGCGCCGGAGCCGGACACCGCATAGTAGGCCTCCAGGTGGCGGTAGCCGTTCCAGGCCAGCGTGGCGACGCGGTCGCCCAGCGCGACACCCATGCCGTGCAGCGCGTTGGCCAAGCGGCGGGCGCGCTGGTGGCAGTCGCGGTAGGTGTAGCGGTGGATGTCGCCTTCGACACGGCGCGACACAATCTGGCTATCGCCAAAATGGCGGGCAGCGAATTCAATGATGCCGGATACAAGCAGGGGCTGATTCATCATCTGCCCCATGAGCGGGCTCTGCGGAAGCGTCATTGCATCTCCTAAGTAACTTTGTTTTTATTTCATGATTTAACCCATATTCGAACACACGTGCTATTTTCGTCAAACAGTTTTCATGCTGCGGCGCAGCAAACACCACAACGCGGGTGGTTACCAAGTGTAACGGCTATGGCAATACCAACGCCACCGCCTAGAATCGGCAGGTGCGTTAAAATCTGGACTTCACCCTTCGCCACTGGAACCGCCATCAATAAGCTCCCTCTGGACAACTCCTTCGCGAGTCTCCCGCCCTCTTTCTACACCCGTTTAATGCCCACTCCGCTGCCCGCGCCCTATCTGGTCGCCGTTAGCGAGGCGGCAGCGGCCTTGATCGGCCTGGATGCCGCCGCCTTGGCTGAACAGCAGGCGCTGGACATCCTGGCCGGCAACGCCGTGCCGGAAACCGCGCAGCCGCTGGCCGCCGTCTATTCCGGCCACCAGTTCGGCGTGTGGGCCGGCCAGTTGGGCGACGGCCGCGCCATCCTGCTGGGCGACGTGGCCACGGCAAACGGCCCGATGGAACTGCAGCTGAAAGGCGCCGGACTGACGCCCTACTCCCGCATGGGCGACGGCCGCGCCGTGCTGCGCTCGTCCATCCGCGAATTCCTGTGTTCGGAAGCAATGGCGGCGCTGGGCATCCCCACATCGCGCGCGCTGTCGATCGCCGGTTCGGACCAGGGCGTCATGCGCGAAACGGTGGAAACGTCCGCCGTCGTGCTGCGTATGGCGCCCAGTTTCATCCGCTTCGGCTCCTTCGAGCACTGGTCCAGCCGCCAGAAGCCGGCCGAGCTGAAAGTGCTGGCCGACTACGTGATCGACCGTTTTTACCCGCAGTTGCGCGCCGAAGCCAACCCATACGCTGCTTTTCTGGCCGAAGTTACGCGCCGCACCGCCGTGCTCATGGCGCATTGGCAGGCGGTCGGCTTTATGCACGGCGTGATGAACACCGATAACATGTCTATCCTGGGCGATACGCTGGATTACGGCCCGTTCGGTTTCATGGAAGCCTTCGACAGCCAGCACATCTGCAACCACACCGACCAGCAAGGCCGCTATTCCTACGGCAATCAGCCACAGATCGGCCACTGGAACTGCTACGCGCTCGGCCAGGCCCTGCTGCCGCTGATCGAGGAGATCCCCGCCGCCCAGGCCGCACTGGACGTCTACCAGCCCGCCTTTGCGGCCAAGATGAATGAACTGCTGCGCGCCAAGCTGGGCCTGGCCACCGAACAGGAAGGCGACCCCGAACTGATGGACGCCATGTTCTCGCTGCTGCAGGAAAACCACGCCGATTTCACGCAATTCTTCCGCACCCTGAGCAATCTCAAGACGGACACCGATGAGCCGGACCATGATTTGCGGGATGAATTCATCCAGCGCGAGGCTTTCGACGCCTGGGCCGCCCGCTACCGCACCCGCCTGCGCGCCGAAAACAGCAATGACGCGCAACGCAAGCTGTCCATGGACAAGGTGAATCCCAAATATGTGCTGCGCAATTACCTGGCGCAGATCGCAATTGAAAAAGCGCAAAATAAAGACTTTACGGAAATAGCGCGATTGCTGTCAGTTTTGCAGCGCCCATACGACGAACAGCCTGAGTACGAACAATACGCGGCGTTGCCCCCGGACTGGGCCAGCCATCTCGAAGTCAGCTGTTCTTCTTAAGAAAGTTTTAAATCATGACTGATAAAGTAATCAAATCCGACGCCGAATGGCGCGCCCAGCTTGACGCCATGGAATACCAGGTCACCCGCCACGCCGCAACCGAACGCGCTTTCACCGGCAAGTTCTGGGACCACCACGAGCATGGCATCTACACCTGCGTGTGCTGCAACACGCCGCTGTTCGCCTCCGACACCAAATTCGACTCCGGCTGCGGCTGGCCCAGCTACTTCAAGGCGCTGGACCCGGCCAACGTAACCGAGGTGGTGGACCGCTCGCATGGTATGCTGCGTACAGAGATTATTTGCGCCGTCTGCGATGCCCACCTGGGCCACGTCTTCCCGGACGGCCCGCCCCCTACCGGCTTACGCTACTGCATTAATTCCGCCTCGCTGCGCTTCGATCCACAAGACTAAAAACCAACGGCCTCACCATGAAAATCCTGTTCGACTTCCTTCCGCTGCTGGTCTTTTTCGCCTGCTACAAACTGGGCGGCATGCACCCGGAAGCGGCGCAAGCCTTCGTCAACACGTATATGAGCGGCCTCCTGTCGGGCGGCTCCGTCACGCCCGACCAGGCCCCCATGGTGATCGCCACGCTGGCCGGCATCCTGGCCAATGCCGGCCAGATCGTCTACCTGAAGCTGCGCGGCCTCAAGGTCGACTTCATGCTGTGGTTGTCGCTGTTCCTGTTTGTGGTGTTCGGCGGCCTGACCATCTACTTCCACGACGAGATCTTCATCAAGTGGAAACCGACCATGATCTACTGGTGCTTCGCGGTCGGCCTGCTGGCGGCGCGCTACTGGTTCAAGAACAACCTGATCCGCAAGGCCATGGGCTCGCAGCTGACCTTGCCGGACGAAGTGTGGGAGAAGCTCAACCTGTCGTGGACCGCCTTCTTTGCCGCTCTGGGTTTTATCAACCTGTTCGTGGCCTTCGTGCTGTTCAAGTCCGACACCGCCTCCTGGGTCAGCTTCAAGGCCTTCGGCACCACCGGTTTGACATTCGTCTTCATTATCGGCCAGACTATTTACCTCGCTAAATATATGAAGGACGAAGCATGACCGACCCGCGCATTGCCAAGATAGAAGAGCGCTTGCGCGCCGCCCTGCAGCCGGCCGAACTGGTGTTGGAAGACGAGTCCGCGCTGCACGCCGGCCACGCCGGCGCAGCCTCCGGCGGCGGCCATTACCAGCTGCGTATCGTTTCCGATAAATTCGAAGGCCTTAAACTCGTCACAAGACATCGACTCGTGTATGATTCCGTGCACGATATGATGCGTGGGGAAATACACGCATTGGCCATTACCGCACTGGCACCGTCTGAAGTATGATAAGCGCGGAGATTTGGAAACAATGAGAGACAACGCGATCACACAAAATCCGTCTCTCCGCAATTAAGAACTTTACCCCTTAGGATTTGAAATAATGAATTTGAAGCCAGCCCGTCTGCTGATCGCACTTATCGCTGTTGTTGCGGCCCCCGCTTTTGCCCAGAACCTGGCCGTTGTCAACGGCAAGGCCATCCCGTCGTCGCGCGTGGATGCCGTGGTCAAGCAAGTTGTTGCTCAAGGCCAGCAACCGGATTCCCCGCAACTGCGTGAAGCCATCAAGAAAGAAATGATCGGCCGCGAAGTGCTGATGCAGGAAGCGGAAAAGCAAGGCTACGCAAAGAACGCCGACGTCAAAGCCGCACTGGACAACGCGCGCCAGGCCATCTTCATCAACGCCCTGGTGGGCGAGTACGTGAAGAAGAACCCGGTCAACGAAGCCGACATCAAGGCTGAGTACGACAAATTCGTCGCTCAAACCGGCAACAAGGAATACCACGTGCGCCACATCCTGGTGGAAACCGCTGCTGAAGCAGACGCGGTGATCGCCAAGATCAAGGGCGGCGCCAAGTTCGAAGAACTGGCCAAGACCTCGAAAGACACCGGCTCCGCAGCCAACGGTGGCGACCTGGACTGGGCTACCCCGTCGTCCTTCCCTAAAGTGTTCTCGGACGCTTTCGTGAACCTGCAAAAAGGCCAGGTCACCGAGAAGGCGGTTCAAACCCCGAACGGCTTCCACATCATCAAAGTGGACGATGTGCGCGAAGCCAAGCTGCCTACCCTGGAAGAAGTGAAGCCGCAAATTTCGGACGCGCTGACCCAGAAGAAGCTGCAGGCTTACCAGGAAGAACTGGTCAAGAAAGCCAAAGTACAGTAATCAATCAGCAGTAAGGAACGGCGCCCTGGTGGCGCCGCTATTATTTGGGCTCTGCGCACCGCGCTCCCGTGTTTTTTATAGGATGTGATAATGATTTTGAAGCCAGCCCGCCTGTTGTTAGCCCTGATCGCTGTAGCCGCCGCACCGGCATTCGCGCAAAACGCCGCGACCGTGAACGGCAAAGCCATTCCAGCTTCGAAAGTGGAAGCCATTGTCAAGCAAGTGGTTGCTCAAGGCAAACAAGCTGATTCCCCACAACTGCGCGAAGCCATCAAGAAAGACCTGATCGGCCGCGAAGTGCTGATACAGGAAGCCGACAAGCAAGGCGTAGGCACCCGTGCCGAAGTCAAAGCGGCCCTGGAAAACACCCGTCAAAGCATCATCATCAACGCCATGCTGGCGGACTACGTGAAGAAGAATCCGGTGTCGGACGCTGAAATCAAGGCCGAATACGACAAGTACAAGGCTCAGGTCGGCGACAAGGAATACCACGCCCGCCACATCCTGGTTGAGACCGAGCAGCAAGCCAAGGACATCATCGCCAAGCTGAAAGCCGGCGGCAAGTTCGAAGAACTGGCCAAGGTGTCGAAAGACGGCTCCGCCAACAACGGCGGCGACCTGGACTGGGCAGCGCCTTCGTCCTACGTCAAGCCATTCTCCGACGCCATGGTGGCCCTGAAGGACGGCCAGTTCACCGAAACCCCGGTGAAATCGCAGTTCGGCTACCACGTGATCAAGCTGGAAGGCTCGCGCGCTTCCAAGCTGCCATCGCTGGATGAAGTCAAAGGCCAGGTTGCCGAAGCCCTGACCCAGAAAAAGGTTGCCGCCTACCGCGAAGACCTGATCAAAAAAGCGAAAATCCAGTAATCTTTCGCCGGCTCGCTGAGCCGCCCGGTTGTACCAAAATGGCACTTGCACCAAAGTGCCATTTTTTATTTGTGAAACCCGGTTTACTATTGATGTACAGCAATAATAACCGGGGAAGTTCATGAATCTAAAATCGAAAATGACGTTGTGCATGGGGCTGGCCTGCCTCTTCTTTGTCTGCGCGCTGGGCGTCGCCCTGCAAGGCATGCAATCCGCCAAGAACCGCTTCCAGGGCTTCCTGGAGCAGGACCAGGCCCTCCTCATGACGGCCACCAATATGTACGCCCAGGGCCTGCAGATGGGTCAGGCGCTGCGCAACGTCGTGCTGGACCCGGCCAACAAGACCGGCTACAAGAACCTGGAGGATGCCGGCTCAGCCTTCAAGGAACACAGCACCACCGCGCTGGACTTGTCGAAGGACACGCCCGCTACCCTGCAAACCTTCCAGAAGGTTGCCGAACTGCGCGACAAGCAGGCCGGCCTGCAGGCCAAGGTCGCCACGCTGGCCAAGGACGACCAGGCGGCCTCCATCGTCGCCTTGAACAAGGAAGAAACGCCGGTCTGGCGCGAAATGCGCACCCAGCTGCTCGATTTCATCAAGCAAAAGAACGCCGAGGTGAAAGAGACCAAGGCGGCCGTGGTCGAATCGACCCACCGGATGCTGCTCATCAGCATCTCGCTGGGCGCGCTGGCGGTGGCGATAGGCGTCGGCATCGCCATCTGGATGGCGCGCGACGTTATGCGCCAGCTGGGCGGCGAACCCGCCTATGCGGCGCAAATTGCGCACCGGATTGCGGAGGGGGATTTCTCCGCCAGGATAGACACTGTGCACGGCGATAATAGCAGCCTGCTCTACGAGATTAAGAAAATCCAGGACCATTTGGCCGCCATGGTGCAGCAAATCCGCACCGGCACCGATACGATCGCCCTTGCCTCGCAGGAAATTGCATCGGGCAATCTGGATTTATCGAACCGCACCGAAGAACAAGCCGGCTCGCTCGGCCGCACCGCCTCTTCGATGAATCAGATTACGTCGACGGTAAAACAAAATGCCGATAATGCGCGCCAGGCAAATGGACTCGCGGCGTCCGCGTCCGAAGTCGCGGTAAAAGGCGGCGACGTGGTCAACGAAGTCGTTAAAACCATGAGCTCGATTAACGACTCGTCGCGCAAAATCGTCGATATTATCGGCGTTATTGACGGCATCGCATTCCAGACTAATATTCTCGCCTTGAATGCCGCAGTCGAAGCGGCGCGCGCCGGCGAACAAGGGCGCGGTTTTGCCGTGGTGGCGTCGGAAGTGCGCAATCTGGCCCAGCGTTCCGCTGCGGCGGCCCGCGAAATCAAAGGGCTGATTGACGACTCGGTTCAAAAAGTCGACGCCGGCAGCCGCCTGGTGGATCAAGCCGGCCTCACGATGCAGGAAATTGTGAACAGCGTAAGGCGGGTAACGGATATTATGGCCGAGATCAGCCATGCCAGCCAGGAGCAGACCGCCGGCATAGAACAGGTAAATATCGCCATCGGCCAAATGGACCAGGTGACCCAGCAGAATGCAGCGCTGGTCGAGGAAGCCGCCGCTGCGGCGGCTTCCATGCAGGACGAATCGGCCAATCTGGCGCAAGTGGTAAGCCGCTTCAAACTGTAATCTCCAAGTGGTAATTCGGGCGCTCCGAGGAGCGCCTTTTTTTCGCCTGTCGGCTACCAGTTTTGAGCATGAATGCGCCATATTCTGGCATACTCCAGCGGTATGAAGACCAAGCTCCTCCATCAATTGCAAGGCGAACTGCAAGCGCTAGCCGATCCGGAACGCGCCAGTGGAATGCGCGCCTATATGCGCGATCAGTTTGATTATCTCGGTATTCCCACGCCCGCGCGCCGGGCTGTGCTCAAGCCGCTGCTCACACGTTTGAAAGGCAGCGGCCATGCTTGTCTGATCGGCCTGGCAAATGAATTATGGGAATGCCCTGAACGCGAATATCAATACGCGGCCCTGGATTTGCTGAGCATGCATAACAAAGAACTGCGTATTGCAGATATTCCCGCCCTGCTTGCGCTCGTGCAGCGGATGTCATGGTGGGACACAGTCGATGCACTAGCCAGCATAATAGGCGATGTATTGTGCGGACAGCACGACCACATGGATGAAGCGCTAAAGCACGAAAATTTCTGGATGCGCCGAATAGCGCTGCTGCATCAATTAGGCTGGCGCGGGAAAACCGACCATAAGCGGCTTTATTCCTATTGCCTGGAATTGGCGCTTGAAAAGGAATTCTTTATCCAGAAGGCCATCGGATGGGCTCTGAGGGATTACGCGCGGCACGCACCGGAAGAAGTCCGCCAATTCACGCAGCAGAATAAAAGCGCCCTGTCCGCGCTCAGCTACCGCGAAGCCAATAAACACCTATAAGCCGGATATATCTCCAGGCGCATGGCGCCCATTGCTACGGACGCAGGAACGCCGGCCGAACAATATGCTAATCTGTTCGAATGGACAGCCTCTCTACATCAATCCGGACCGCAACGGCGCAAACCGGCATCACCAGCCCCGCCGAATGGCAAACCCGAATTGACCTCGCCGCCTGCTACCAGCTGTGCGCCCAATTCGGCTGGGACGACGGAATATATACCCACATCTCCGCCGCCGTTCCCGGAGAACCGGACCATTATTTAATCAACCCATTCGGATTCCGTTTTAACGAAATCCGCGCCTCCAATCTGGTCAAAGTCGACTGCCAAGGCAACAAGGTCTGCCGCTCCCAGCACGCCATCAACAAGGCCGGCTTCGCCCTGCACGGCGCCGTTCACAGGGCGCGGCCGGACGCCGCCTGCGTCATACACCTGCACAACCCCAACGCCATCGCAGTCGGCATGCAAGGCCCCGGCCTGCTGCCGCTGTCGCCCTACGCGCTGCGCTTTTACGGCGAAGTGGCCTATCACGACTACGAAGGCCTGGACATGACGCCGGCCGAGCAAGCCCGCCTTACCGCCAGCCTCGCCCAGCACCCTGCCATACTGCTACGCAACCACGGCAGCCTCACAGTCGGCCGCACGATAGCCGAAGCGTTCGTGCTGATGCAGACACTGGACCAGGCCTGCAAACTGCAGCTGCTGGCCCAATCCGCCTGCATGCCGCTGCGCCAGCCCAGCGAGGCCGTCTGCATCAAGGCGCACGGCGAGCTGCTTGGCGACGGCGCGCCCGAAGGCCGCCTCGAATGGCCCGCCCTGCTGCGCCAGCTGGACGCCACCAATCCCACCTACCGCACCTGAGGAGCTTGCATGCCGACCATCAATGTCCAACTCTTCGAAGGCCGCACGCCGGAGCAGAAGCGCGCCTTCGTCAAAGCCATGACCGAAGCCACCTGCGCCACGTTGGACGCCACGCCCGAATCCGTGGACATCATCCTCCACGAAATCAAAAAAGAGCACTGGGCCACCGCCGGGCGCCTCTGGTCCGAGGGATAAATAAAAGGGGTCAGGGTTAATTAATTTGGAAACATTTCCAAATTAATTAACCCTGACCCCTTTTTGCGGTTGGGAAAGGCCGGGCGGACCCGGCTTTTGGTCTTAGCCGATGAACTTGCGGGCGTTGCGGAACATGCGCATCCATGGGGAGTCTTCGCCCCACGATTCAGGGTGCCACGATTGCTGCACGCTGCGGAACACGCGCTCGGCGTGCGGCATCATCACCGTGAAGCGGCCGTCGGCCGTCGTTACCGAAGTCAGGCCTTGCGGCGAGCCGTTCGGGTTGTACGGGTAGGCTTCAGTGGCGGCGCCTTTGTTGTCGATGAAGCGCAGGGCTGCAATCGCTTCGCCGATGTTGCCGGTCTGTGTGAAGTCGGCGTAGCCTTCGCCGTGGGCGATGGCGATGGCGGTTTGCGTGCCGGCCATGCCCTGGAAGAAGATCGACGGCGAGTCCAGCACTTCCACCATCGAGAAGCGTGCTTCGAACTTCTCGGACTTGTTGGTGGTGAACTTCGGCCACGCATGCGCGCCCGGGATGATGGATTTCAGGTTGCTCATCATCTGGCAGCCGTTGCACACGCCCAGGCCGAAGGTGTCGCCGCGGCCGAAGAAGCGCGCGAACTGTTCCGCCATCGCCGGGTTGAACAGGATGGACTTGGCCCAGCCTTCGCCCGCGCCCAGCACGTCGCCGTAGGAGAATCCGCCCACGGCGATGATGCCCTGGAAGTCGTCCAGCTTGACGCGGCCGGCGATCAGGTCGCTCATGTGCACGTCCACGGCGGCAAAGCCGGCCTGGTGCATGACCCACGCGGTTTCGATGTGCGAGTTGACGCCCTGCTCGCGCAGGATGGCCACGCGCGGACGCACGCCGGTCGCCACGAACGGCGCGGCTACGTTTTCCGAAGGGTCGAAGGTCAGCTTCGGCGAGATGCCGGGATCGGCCAGGTCCAGCAGGCGATCGTATTCCGCGTCCGCCGTGGCCGGGTTCTCGCGCATGCGGGAGATGCGCCAGCTGGTGTCGCTCCACAGGCGATGCAGTTCGAAGCGCGGCTGGTTGTAGATCAGCTTGGCGTCGCGCGTGAATTCGATCACGCCACGGTCGTTCGGCTTGCCGATGATGTGGCTGCAGGCGCCCAGGTTGAACGAGCGCAGCACGTCCATCACCAGCGATTTCTCGTCGGCGCGCACTTGCACCACCGCGCCCAGCTCTTCGTTGAACAGCGCCTTGAGGGTCTGCTCGTTGCGGCGTTCGGCGATCTGGCCGGCCCAGTTCTTGGCGTCGCCCTGGTCGGCGCCGTGGCCCGCGTCCAGCGTCAGGATGTCGAGATTGATCGACAGGCCGGCGCGGCCGGCGAAGGCCATTTCGGCCAGCGTGCCGAACAGGCCGCCGTCCGAACGGTCGTGGTAGGCCAGCAGCTTGCCGTCCTGGTTCAGCTGCTGGACGGCGGCGAAGAAGGCTTTCAGGTCTTCGGCGCTGTCGACGTCCGGCGCTTCATTGCCCAGCTGGCCCATCACCTGCGCCAGCGCGGAGGCGCCCATGCGGTTCTTGCCGCGGCCCAGGTCGATCAGGATCATGACGGTGTCGCCCGCGTCCGTGCGGATCTGCGGGGTCAGCGATTTGCGCACGTCGTACACCGGCGCGAAGCCGGACACGATCAGCGATACCGGCGACATCACGGCCTTGCTTTCGCCTTCGTCCTTCCAGGTGGTGCGCATGGACAGCGAGTCCTTGCCCACCGGGATGGAGATGCCCAGTGCCGGGCACAGCTCCATGCCCACGGCCTGCACGGTGTCGTACAGGGCGGCGTCCTGGCCAGGCTGGCCGCAGGCGGCCATCCAGTTGGCGGACAGTTTGATGTCTTCGATGGAGCGGATAGGCGCGGCGGCCAGGTTGGTGACGGTTTCGCCCACAGCCATGCGGCCCGAGGCCGGCGCGTTGATCACGGCCAGCGGCGTGCGCTCGCCCATCGCCATCGCTTCGCCCAGGTAGCCTTCGTAGCTCATGGCGGTCACGGCGCAGTCGGCCACCGGCACCTGCCACGGGCCGACCATCTGGTCGCGCACGGACATGCCGCCCACGGTGCGGTCGCCAATGGTGATCAGGAAGGATTTGTCGCCCACGGTAGGCAGCAGCAGCACGCGCTTGGCGGCTTCTTCCAGCGAGATGCCGGTCAGGTCGATGGCCGGGTAATCGTTCTGCACGTGGTGCACGTCGCGCTGCATCTTGGGCGGCTTGCCCAGCAGGACGTCCATCGGCATGTCGACCGGGCTGTTGCCCATTTCGTCGTCGATCAGCTTGAGCTGGCGTTCTTCGGTGGCGGTGCCCACCACGGCGAACGGGCAGCGCTCGCGGTCGCACATGGCCTTGAAGGCA
>Ga0308157_10003842_pt1 | contig 20962 bp, 18 predicted proteins | sample PhyBR1_FD_201035 | JGI IMG/M metagenome (GOLD analysis project Ga0308157, IMG submission 201035) | Phyllosphere microbial communities from UC Gill Tract Community Farm, Albany, California, United States - DLSLB.R1 | ecosystem: Host-associated > Plants > Phyllosphere > Unclassified | place: USA...
AATAATAGCAATAATAATGTAAAGTGTAAAATCCATTTTAAATTGTTTTTGGTAAGATATAAAAAAAACCTCTTTTTTCAAAGAGGTTTAAATGCTATTTTTTGCTGAAAGACAATTTTACTGTTCCACCTTCCAATAAACTTAAATATTGTTCGTATTCTGGAAACTGCGCTGTTATTAAAGGAATGTATTCTGAAATATCACTCTGAATTTCCATACTTGTAGCTGTCTCTACAGCAACTGTACCGCTAATTTTATAACCTAACACATTTAAAGAAACGTTGTTTCCGGTTCGTTGAAAAGCATCGGCATATTCGGTTACCTTACAATCGGTTCCTTCGTATCTGAAGAATATTGCTTTATTACCGGCAGAAAGCTGCAAATAATCTTTAGTACAATTGGCTGTGTGCGGATAATCCAAAGTATATAATGGTACAACTTTTACCATCTGAATTGTAGTTGGTTCCCATTCTCCTGGTTTGGTAACTACTTCATCATCATTTTTTTTGGAATCGTCTGATCCGCATGAAGTAAAGAATAACCCTGCAGATAATATAGTAAGGAAAAGATACTTTTTCATAATTTATTGATTTTTAAATACTTATCGAAGATAATAAAAAAATCCCATTTTTAGGGAATGGGATTTAGAAAAATTTAGAAAAAAATTGTTGTTGTTGATATGAAAAAAATATCATTGTGAATAACGCTTGGGCATTTGTTAATCACATTTCAAATATAGAACTTATTTTTTAACTACAAAATAATTATTTGTTAAAATTAAATGTTTTTGAAATTATTTATTGCAGCGGTTAATCTTTCAATAGTTTCAGTTATACCTAAAACGCTTATAATTTCGAACAAATCGGGACCTTTCATTTCACCAACCAACGCAATACGAAGCGGTTGCATAATTTTACCCATTCCTAATTCGTTTTCTTGTATCCAGTTTTTAATGTCGGCTTCAATTTCTTTTGCTTCGAAATTTTTAACATTTTCAATAACAGAAATAACTTGTTGCATTAATCCAGATGTATCTTCTTTCCAGTTTTTCGATGCTTTTTCATCGTACTTTTCTGGCGCAACAAAGAAAAAGTCTGCTAAAGCATACAAATCGGTTGATAAATTAGCGCGGTCTTTAACCAAACCGGCTACTTTTTCAACAACTGCATTATCTGCAGTAATTCCTTTTTCATTTAAAACCGACTGTAAATAAACTGCCAATTCGCTGTTTTCTTTCTTTACCAAATATTGATGATTAAACCATTTGTTCTTTTCAGGATCGAACTTTGCACCCGATTTGTTTACACGAGCCAAATCAAAAGATTCAATTAATTCATCTAAAGTGAATAATTCTTTCTCTGTTCCATCGTTCCAACCTAAAAGAGCTAAAAAGTTTACAACTGCTTCAGGGAAAAATCCTTGTTCGCGGTAACCCATTGATGTTTCACCTGTTTCTGATTTCCAATCTAACGGAAAAACAGGGAAGCCTAATTTATCACCGTCACGTTTTGATAATTTTCCGTTACCAACCGGCTTCAATATTAATGGTAAATGTGCAAATTCTGGTGCGTCCCATCCAAAAGATCGATATAATAAATAATGTAACGGCAACGAAGGCAACCATTCTTCGCCACGGATAACATGCGATGTTTCCTGCAAATGATCATCTACAATATTCGCCAAATGGTAGGTTGGCATTCCGTCTGATTTATACAATACTTTATCGTCTAACAAAGCGGTATCAAACGTAACTTCGCCACGAATCAAATCTTTCAACGTCAGTTTTTCATCGATAGGCATTTTAAAACGAATCACATACGGATCGTTGTTGTATAAACGCGCTTCGATTTCGTCATTCGTCATGTTTAACGACGTTTTTAAACTTTCGCGTACCGTATGGTTGTATATAAAGGTATTTCCGTTTGCTTCGGTATCTTTTCTCAAGGCATCTAATTCTTCGGCAGAATCAAAAGCGTAATAGGCAAAACCGTTGTGAACTAAATCTAAAGCGTATTGTTTGTAAAGGTGCTTGCGATCGCTTTGTCGGTAAGGTCCGAATTTTTCATTCACCCCAATGGTTTCATCAGGTTCAATTCCCAACCATTTTAAGGCTTCAAAAATATATTCTTCGGCACCTGGAACAAATCTGTTTTGATCGGTATCTTCTACTCTTAAATAAAAAACGCCGTTGTTTTTCTTTGCAAAAAGGTAATTAAATAAAGCAGTTCTTACGCCCCCAATGTGTAAAGGTCCTGTGGGGCTTGGTGCGAAACGTACACGTACTGGTTTTGTCATCTTTTTCGTATTTTTTTTCAAAGATAAAAAGTTGTTAGCGTTTATCTATGAATGTTATTGGTTTTCTGCTTAACGGATCGTAAATAATCTTTTGCAAAGCTAATTCATCTTCAAAAATAATCTGCGGTGTTACACGTAATCTTGCTCTAAAGTAATCCTTTAGCTTGCCTGCAAATTCATCGGATGTATCAACAGAAAAAATTCGAACCAGAATTTCGTCTGTGCCTATTTCGTTGGAAGATATTTCGATTAAATGCAGTTTTATTTCTTTAAAATGTGCCACAGCATCGTGCATTGCCGGCGGATATAACGTTGTACCCTTATATTTTATCATTTGTTGTTTGCGACCTTCAACCGGACCTAAACGATAGGTTGATCTGCCACATTTACATTTTTCTGAATGTTTACGCACCATATCGCCGGTTTTAAAACGTAGCAAAGGCATGGCTTCTACGCCAAGTGTTGTTACAACCAGTTCGCCCAATTCGCCATCGGCAACAGGTTCGTTATTTTCGTTTACAATTTCGTTTATGATTAATTCCGGGTGATGATGACCGCCTGCAAACTGATCGCATTCTGTAAAAGCGGCGCTCATTTCGGTTGATGCATAGGTAGAAAAAAGATTGATATTCCATTTTTCCTGAATGCGCTGTGCTAAAAGTGTCGGTTGCAAATCGGTTGTTCGTAAAGCTTCGCCAATACAGATTACTCCTTTTACCGAACTGTTTTTATAATCGATGTTATTTTCTTCGGCATATTCGATCATCTTTAAAATAAACGATGGAACAGCAATTAAATATTTAGGCTGATAGCGCAAAATAGAATCCCACTGCAACGGCGGAACACCTGCACCTACCCGAACAATTCCTGCACCTAACTTACGTAAACCTAAAAAATACGCCAAACCCGCCATAAAGCGTCGATCCATCGTGGTCATAAGCTGTACAAGATCGCCTTTTTGAACTCCGGCACACTGAAAAGACAACAATTCGTTATTTGCCAAACGCTCCAGATCATTATCGGTTAATCCAAAAGTTACGGGGTCGCCCAAAGTACCCGAAGTTGTAGCATAATCGCGGATTTCGGTTTTATCTACACAGAAAAAATCCTGATTGTGCAACTGTAAATCGGCTTTTGTGGTTACCGAAATTTTCTGCAGATCTTCAATGGTTTTAATGGTATCGACCTGAATATTTTCGGCTTTAAATTTTCGCTGATAAAAAGGCGAATGTTCCACTAAATACGCCATGTGCTTTTCCAGAAGCGTATTCTGAAAATTTTCAATATCTGTTATACTTTTGGTTTCTATATCGGGAATCATAGCTTTTTCAAGGTTTTCTTTAATTTTTGTTCGATGCTTTTTTTCTGATCTTTTGAACTTATTACTTTTTGCAATGCCGTTTCATAATTGTCTACTGCGGTTTGCCATTGTTTCTGGCTGTAAAAATAATCGCCTAACTGTTTATAAACCAGCCAAAGTTCGGGATTTGATTTTTTATAAGCCGTTAAAATTTCATTTGAAACCATTTTTTCAGACTTTGTAGCCAATTCTATCGTCTTTTGCAGCTCTTTATACTTTTTATACTGTTTGAAATCTTTAGATTTAATAAAATCATCTTTAGGTAATTCAAGCGATTTTACGGGTTTTAGCTCTTTCGATTTAAAGACCGTATTTAAATCATACGCGTCAAAAGCGCCTAACTGATACGGATTGTTCGAAACCCACATTTTTAATTCGGCAGGTTTAAAAATCACGCCGTGATGAGCCATTAACTGGTTCAACGCTTTTTCATTTCCCAAACCTAAATTTTCATTTTGCAAACCAGAAACATCACGCAAAACCTTTAAAACATCTTTAACCTTATATTTTTTATCGATCTTAAAAGATTCTTCTAATTTTTCTAATCTATAATATGAATGCGATTCATCGATTTGATTTTGATTTCGCTTGTCAGCTTTATATCCGTTCGATTGAAAATGATTGGTACAGATCAGCTTTCCGTTGTTGGTTTCAAAAACATCCATTCTTTTCGGGCTCATTTCAATTACAACCGCTTTATTGTCTTTTGCACTGCCTATTAAAAAAGATTCCGATACAAAAACATCAAACTTGTCGGCAATTTCAACCGCTTCGTCAATTGTTTGGGCATTCTGTAAAATACTTCGCGCAACAATAGAAACCGGTGTTTTTCCCCGCGTTGGAATATCCGATTTTCCTGCATTCAGCGTTACTGTTAATCCTTTTTCGTTCATGCCCGAAACCACGCCAACCATTCCCGGCCATGTTACCGATGCGTATTTGTAACCACTATCGGGACTTATAAATTCTACAATTTTGTTTTGAGCGAATTCTTCGTTCACGTAAAAATCGAAATTTCTACCAATAAGCAAATTTCCATCTTCGGTAAAATTGCCCCACAAAGCGATGGATGAACAGCCAACCAGCATTAAATCTTGCATGGCGTGACCAATATCGTGTGAACTGTGCAGCAATAAATTACGTTCGAATTTTGTGCCGATGTCGTTAAAATCATCCGTTCCGAATGTTGAAACAGCGTAAAGTTCCTGCTTTAAATCCGTTGGAATCGACGAAAGAATGTTTCGATTATACCACTTTAAAAAGTACAGCAACTTGTTTTGTTTGGATTGATTCGGAATCATTTCTGCAACCTTTCCAAAGAATATTTTTTCTTGATTTTGATACAGTTTTTGCGTTAAAAATCCTTTTTTATAACCTAATTCATACGGATTTCCCGAAATTCTTAACTGCCAGTTTCCGTTGACGGATTTGTTTAAAACATCTCTTTTTTCTATTGAAACTTTTTGTTGTTGATATTCGGTTTCAAACAAATCAGATTCCTTTTTCAGATTTTTAATGCTTCCGCAACTTATTAAAGAAAGCAGCAGCACAAGCGAAAATAACTTTTTACTCATACCCTACTTTTTTAAAAACTTTATCGAAAAAATAATCTTTCCCAACCATTTCGGCAACAGTTAAAAAACCGGTAATCGTTACACCTAGAATACCGTGCAAACGCACATTTTGTCCGGTTAAAAACAAATTATCTATTTTGGTTTTTGGCGAAATCATGGTTTTTAAAGGTTGTGAAGCTTCTTTTTCAAAACCGTACATGGTTCCGTCTAAAGTTCCGATATAATCACGGTACGAAAGCGGTGAAGATGTGTGTGTTGAAACAATATTTTGCTGAATATTCGGAAAATATTTATCTAAAATCTGCAATAATTCGGTTACAATTTCATCTTTAAATTGATCATAATCGGTTCCGCGATTATTTTCATTTCTAACCGTATTAAATGTCTGCTGCCACTTTTCAACCTGCTCATAATTCATATACGTCATTAACGAAATGCTTTGCGCAAATTCTTCGTTTTTGTTGTGCGGATTTGTAGTAATTACAACAGATTGCGATTTGTTTCCGATCCAATTATTTTCGTACGAAAACACTTTATCTTCATTTTCAAAATGATAAATATTGTGATTGAAATAAGGAATTGCATTTGGTTTTAAAACAATATGAACCGAAAAAACCGATGGTCCGTTCTTTAACTGATTGATTCGTTTTATGTAAGGTTTTCGCTGGTTTTCATCGTTAAACATCGAAAAAAGCTGCTTTAAATCGATATCCGAAACAAACTGATCCGCTTTGTAAATACAATCAACCGTTTCGCAACTTTCTAAAATATTCTCTTTAAAATTAAGCTTCTCTACTTTTTGATGTTTGAATAAATCGGCATTAAAACTTCGTAATTGCTTTATAAACGTCTTTGTAATTTGGCTTCCACCTTTAACGCAACGCCACGAACTCTGTATATAAGAATTTACCGTTAACGCATGAACATAAAAAGGAGTTTCGGTTGCTTTTATTGCATACAGAAAACTATTGCCCAGTAAAACTGCCTGCAATTTTTTGCTTGAAGTGATTGAATTCATTACACTTTCAACCGAATGCTGCATGATTTCTTCGTTGTAACCGGTTTCGTTTTTTAAGTTGTATAACGGAAATTGATCGCAATAAAACTGAATGGTTTCAATATACTTTTTTAGCGATTGTTCTTCATTCGGAAAGTAAACAAGCAACTGCTTCACGAAATTATCATAACCTTGCGCTTGTGGATATTGAATAGTTTCGTTTCCAAAACTAATCACATCAAACTGATTTTCATTTAATTGCGATAAATCCAAATCGTTTAAAATATTCAGATATGAAAAGTATCGACCTAAATTTTCGTCTTTATTTAACGCGCCAATGTAGTGAACGCCGGTATCGAAAATAGTTTTATCGCGCACAAACGTTTGCAAATTACCGCCGTACTGATTGTTTTTTTCTAAAACACACACTTTTTTGCCTTCTTGTGCCAGCAATAATGCCGAAACCAGACCGCCCAAACCGCTGCCAATTACAACAACATCGTATGTTTTAGTTTGTTTCATTACGTTGAAATACTTGAATTTTTAATTCATCATGCGTTTGAGTAAAACCGCTGAAATTCGGTTTAAATTTACAACAAACTACTACAATTTGGTTGATATTTTGAGGAATATCAACATCAAATTGCTGTAAATGAGAAAGAATCAACATATTACTGCTCTGCCAAATCTCCGCTAAATCGTCAGCATATTTTATTTTAAATTTCTGGTTGATATAACTTGCTTTGGCAATTGATCTGTTTTCTTCATTCAGATTATAAGTATGCACTTTTCTTGATGGAAACTGGTTCACTAAAAGAAAATCAAGCTGACCAAAATCGTTGGTAACATGCGCAATCGCAGCTTTATCGCTAATTAAATAAAACAACTGATGATAAATTGATTTATTCTGAATGAAATCTTTCTTAACTGTATTTAAAATTCCGTGTTCCTTATACAAAAAATTCAAGAACAGTTTCTGCTTAAAATAATCGGCATCTTCTGCATTTAATCGAATTTTATTAAATTCCTGCTTAAAGAAACTGCTTATTTTCTTGGTTCGATCTGCATACGAAGTTCCAAAAGAATCATCATCAACCGCAATAGGATCGCCAACATACACATGACAATTCGCTTTGTAAATAATAAAATCGCCTTTAGGTAGTAAATCGTTATTTCCGTGGATATAAACCGGTTGAATTGGCAAATTCAATTCTTCAGCCATAAAAAAAGCACCTTTATGAAAACGACCAATTTCTGATGTTCGCGAGCGCGTTCCTTCGGGAAAAACCATGACAGAAAAGTCGGTTCCAATACGTTCTTCCAACGGAACCAATCCTTGCTCTACTCCTTTCGTTGCCGGATAAAATCCTAAAAACTTAACCGCTCTGCCAAAAACCGGCGATTTATAAACCCAGTCGTTCACAATATAAACCACTTTAGAATATGTCATTCCAATTGTCAATGAATCTAAAAACGAGGTGTGATTTGATATAATTACCGATTGTTTTTGCAAACGTTCTTTATGAAATACTTTTTTGCTTACGTAAGGATTTAAGTATAAAACCGATTTCATGTAACCCGACATTATACTGCTGAAAAAGTGCCATTTTTTGTTTTTTGATATTGGTAAAACCCAGAAAAACACACGCATGAAAACCGATATGGTTAAACTGGCAATTACATAATAGGTAAACATTAAAATTGAGCGAACGGTAAGGAAAAACGTTGTGGGCGACAATCCTTTTTTAACGCGATTGAAAAACAAAAATTTAAACAACAGCGGATACAGCACAAATGTTACCAAAACCGCCACGCTTACACCGATTAAAGCAATTAACGCGATTGATTTTAATGCAGGATGTTGTGCAAATATCAACGCCCCAATTGCCAGAATTGTGGTTAAAACCGCTAGAATAATTGAGGTACGATACAACGACATTTCGTCTTTACCATCGGTATATTGTTTTTGAAGCGCGCTAGTCATGAAAATGGTAAAATCGATTCCGTGACCAAAAACCAGCGTGCAAACTATGGTGCTGAAAATATTAAACGGAATGTTTAAAAGTCCCATTAAACCTGCGGTAATAAAACCTGTTAACGCAATGGGAATTGATGCTGTTATAACCAATTCAATTCTTCTGTAAAAGACAAACAGAATTACAAAAACGGCGATAAACGAATACGAAACCAATGAATTAAAATCGTTAACCAAGAAACCTAAATATTGTTCATTCAACGCTTGTCGGTCAATTAAAAGCAATTGTTTACCTTGATTTTCTTTCTCGAAATTCTTTACAAATACATCGCGGTTTTTTGGATCGATCGTTACAACGGTTGACAGTAAATATCTTTTTTTACCATGAACAAATTCATTATACAATTGCTGATTAAACTGCTTTAATGATGCCAGATTTATGGTTGAAAAATCTTTGTTCAATAATTGATAAAATGCGGCGTGTGTTTGTGCGTTAAAACCTTGCGCTACACTTTTTGTTTCGATTGATTGTACGGTTTGATTGATTTTAGAAGGATTCCAAAACTGTTTCCAACGTTCAATAGCTTTTAATTGTTCGGTTTTTGAAGGAACCAAACTACTTACCGATTGCACATTGTTTACATAGTTATTTGATTCTAGTTTGTTGAAAATCTGCTGGTTATCTTCTAAAACTTGATCTTCGTTTTCATTGTAAGCAACTACAAATAAGCTTTTGGCAATTTTATTATCTGTATATAATTCTTTTTCAGCCAGTTGCTGCTCAGTTGGCATGAAATTAATTTTAGACAAATCGCCATCAAATTGTACTTTGTGATATGTAAAAGCACTCATTACAACCAAAAGCAACGTAAAAGCAATTAAAACCTTGTTTTTTTCGAAAGGATATTTCGCAATTTTATCAATTACATGGCTGTGTTTTAAGGTCTTGCCTTTATAAATATGTGGTAAAATAATCAGTGTAAAAACAGCTGTAGCAACTACCGAAATACTTGCGAAAATTCCCAGATCAATCAATGCATCAGAATGAACAAAAAGCAGGCAAAGGAAAGCAACTGCTGTAGTAGAACTACTCATTAAAAGCGGTTTTGCAACATCTTTAAACAGCGCCTGCATACTTTGCGTATTCTTGGAATGTGTTAAAAAATGGAGCGCGTAATCAATGGTAATTCCTATTAAAATAGCAGCGATAGATAAAGAAATCGCGGAAATTTCAGTTCGCAAAAAATATAGGCACAGCAACCCGAACAATCCACCAAAAACCGTAGGAATCATTACAATTATTGGAACCAGCCAATTTCTATAATAAAAAATCAGCAGCAGCATTAAAGCCGAAACCGAGATAGCTACTGTTGTTAAAATGTCGCTTTTAATCTGTTGTGCATTGGCAACGGCAATAAATGGCGAACCAAAATACTGCACCTCAACCTTTGGATTTTTATTTGAAATATGCTGTTTTAAAGCATTCAATTTTTTTACGAAAATTTCATTGTGTTGCGTTTCGCTTCCGCCATATTTTGGATTAATGAACAGTACAATTTTTTCTTCATCTTGCGTAAACAAAAATCCGTCTTGAAATTTGTAATCGCCGTTTCCTTGAAACTGCTGTAGCTTCTTCAAAGCTAAAAACGATAATTGCAAAGGATCATCAACCACAACATCTTTCATAAACGATGCATTGCCGCTTATTAAAGTTTCGTAATTCTGTTGAATTTGTTTGGAAAGACTGTCGTTATTCAGTTTATGTTCGATGGTTTTATAATCAGCTTCGTTCAGATAAATCGGTAAATTCTCGTACACAAAACGGAATGATTCCTGAAAAAGATCTTCATTAAGTGTTCCCTGAACCGACAAATAATAATCTTTTACAACCGGCAACGTATCGGTAAAAGCTTCGGCAGCGCTAGTTAAATCGTTATTATCAGCACCTTTTTTCTTTTTTAAGATTACCGCAATTTTATCGGTAAAATTCATTTCGTTAATAACCTGTGCTGTGTTGTTATTGGTTTTATTACTTGGAATAATCCGCGTAATATCTTCGTTAAACGTGATTTTTTGAAGGATGAAAATCGAGCATACCAAAAATAACAGCGAACTTAAAAGTGCTGTTTTGGGATATTTCTGAATTTTTTGGAACAAATAATAAAATCCGTTAAACATTATGCTGCTGATTTTCGATTGTAAAAATTAAGAGATACATAACAAATCAATCCTAATAAAACAGCCATAAATGTAGCCAAAATTGTGCTTCCGACAATATATTGCAGTAAATGGTTTTTTATGGAATGAAACGAGATATTATCAAAATCTATCAGAATTTCACCACTTTCACCAACAAAAAAACTGCCAACTTTTAACGATACCAGCACAATGAACGGAATAAATGGCGGAAGGCTGATGTTTGATCCTACAAACGAAATGGTTTTGTTTAATTTGAAAATTGCTGCTAAAAAGATCGACAAAAATGTTTGAAAACCCCATACAGGAACAATTCCAATGAAAACGCCCAATGCAAGCGATAGTGCTTTTACTTCGTTCGGGTCATTAGTCTGTAGAATATCTTCTTTTAAAAAAGTCTTAAAACTTTTTTTTTTGAATTTTAAAAGGATGTTTCTCGGCTTAATATACAACAGCGTGATAAGAACCAAGATCGTATTTAGGATACTTATGCGGGTAAAATCGCGAAACGGTCGAAAATGTGAAACGCGCTCGTTAGGATCGTACAAAACCTGAATTGGTACATTTTTTACCACTATGTTTTTCCAAGCTGTACGCACGATTACTTCAATTTCAAATTCGAATTTTTTGGTAAAAAATCTTTTTGGAAGCTGTTTCAACGGATACAAACGATAACCTGATTGTGTATCGGTTAACTTAATACCAGTTTCAAATTGAAACCAGAAATTAGAAAATCGATTCCCGAAACTGCTTTTTTTAGGAACACTTTCGTGCGTCATATTTCGGCTTCCAATCAAAAGAATCGGTTCGGCTGTCGCATTTAATTCTTCTAAAAAAATAGGAATATCTGAAGGATAATGCTGCCCATCAGAATCGATCGTTAAAGCATAATCGTAATTTAGTGACAATGCCTTTTTAAAGCCCATTTGTAAAGCGTTTCCTTTGCCTTTGTTTTGCGGTACATTTAAAATGTGAAGCTGTTTGTAATTTTCTAGAACATTGGCAGTTTCATCGGTGCTTCCATCGTTAACAATAAAAATATGATTAGTGTAATTTAAAACTCCGTCAATAACACGCTTTAAAGTTTTCGCATTGTTATAGGTTGGAATAATTACGCACCACGTTTTATTATTTTGCACGATATTCATTATAATTGCTGGGTTAGCAACGCATTTACTTTAAGCGCAACGGTTTCATTAAAGCTAGCCGAAGCCTTAATTTTAAAGTTTTCTTCTACTTTATTGATATCGATTGTAATTGCCAAAACCGCATTTACTTCAGGATTTATCAATGCCATGAATTTTACGTTGCTGCATTCTTTTATAAACAGATTTGTATTGGTTGCCTGTTCTGTTAATTCCTTTAAAATTTGAAGCATACAAACGCCAGGTGTCACCGGATTATTGGGAAAATGTCCTTTAAACACGTCGTGTTCAGGGTTTAATTCAATAATGGCTTTTAACTGGTTGTCTGTAAAATTAAATTCTTTTACGCTGTAAAAATGAGGTATTAACATACAAATTGTTTAAAAAGCGAAATTAAGGATTTATTTTAAAGTACCATCAACCACCGTTTTATTTATCTGTTTAAAAAAGGTAAAGCCATGTGTTGCAAACAATATGTTTTTCTTAACTTTTAAAAGAAATGATTTCAAACATTATTTTCTGAAATTTGTAGTACTTAATTAATTTAATTCGATTAAAAATATGAGTTCATTAAAAGGAAAAAAAGCAATAATTACCGGTGGTGGTCGTGGTTTGGGTAAAGCTGTTGCCCTGCTGCTTGCACAAGAAGGTGTGAACATAGGAATTACCGGACGTAACGAAGATCACTTAAAGAATACAGTTGCAGAATTGCAAAAAAGTGGCGTAAAAGCTACGTATACTGTATTTAATGTTGCCGATAAAACAGAAGTTGATAATGGTATTAAAGAATTAGCATCAACCCTTGGCGGTGTGGATATTTTGGTAAATAATGCAGGAATTGGCTGGTTTGGAAAATTAGAAGATATGCCTGTTGCAGATTGGGAACAAGTAATGCAAACCAATCTTTTCGGGGTTTATTATACGGCTATGGCGGTCTATCCGTACATGAAAGAAAACAATAGTGGCGATGTAATTAATGTGGCTTCTACAGCCGGATTAAAAGGCGGTGCAAACATGTCTGCCTACGCGGCATCTAAAGCGGCGGTTATTTCTTTATCGCAGTCTATGATGGCAGAATGGCGCAAAAGCAACATTCGTGTATTTACGTTGACACCAAGTACCATTGCTACCGATATGAGCATTGACGGTGGTTTAACTGATGGAAATCCGGACAGCGTTTTACAACCTGAAGATTTTGCAGAATGGGTACGCGATATCTTGAAAATGAAAAGCAGAGTTTTAATTGCTAATGGTTCTATTTTTTCGACAAATCCATAAAAAAATCCGTTCAAATGAACGGATTTTTGTTATAATTGAAAAACACTGTCGCCTAATGCGGTGTTTAATTTTTTATTTTTTAGTTTGATTAATGAAAAATCGTTAGATCTCTCTACAATTTTAATTTCCGAAACCGTGTCTTCATTGTTTAAAAACGTTAAAGTAACTTCTTTTATATGCTTGCTCATGTCCTTACTTTTTGGTTTTAACACGGCAAAACGCGTAGTTCCGTTTTTAAAATAAGTGATATTGAACGATTTTTCATCAAACAGATTTCCCGTGTAACTGCCAACCATTAATTGCTGTAACTGCTTAAAACGCTTGTTTTTGTTCAGATCAATCGATGTAACTTTTCCTTTTTCGTTTTTAATCTTTAAATTATTTTTGTTAAACAGCATCGCATTCTTTTTTGGTGCATTGTATTGCCAAAGCAATTTTTCGCCTTTGAAATGTAAAATTCCTGATGATTTCGATGCGTTTTTAAGAACGCTTACATGTTTTGTTTCTTCAAAATCGGCAGTGATCGATGTTGTTTTACCCGCCTGATTTGCAATTTCCTTTTTAAACGTAGTTACTTCGCCCGCCGTCATCTGTGTTTGTGAAAACCCCAATGAACACGTAAAAAAAAGAATTCCTAAAAAAATATTTTTCATTATTTGTATGCTTTAATATTAAGTAATTCGTCAACAGTGACCGATTGTATCTGTTTCTTTTCCATAATTATCAACAACCGTTCCAATACGTTCAATGTCTTGGTTGATGTATCGTGAAGCAAAATTATAGAACCTTTTTCAAATCGATCTAAAATTCGACTTAAAATTTTGTCTTCTGATGCTGTTACGGTATCTAACGATCGAACATTCCAACCAATTACCTCTACCCTATTTTCTTTGCAAGCCCATGCTATATTTGGGTTTGTAACTCCGAAAGGCGGTCTGAATAAATTAGGGATTCTCCCTGTAATCTGCTGAATAATGTTTTGGGTTGATGCAATTTCGGTCAGAACTTCCTTTTTAGGTAAAAATCCCATTTTATTGGTATGCGAATAGGTATGATTTGCGATAACATGCCCCTCCTCTACTATATTTTTCGCTGTTTCAGGATATCTTTCGATTTGTTTTCCAATACAGAAGAATGTTGCTTTTTGATTGTATTTTGCAAGCAGATTCAGAATTTCAGGAGTAATTTCTGTCGGACCGTCATCAAACGTTAATGCAACTACGTTTCGATTGATCTTTTTGTTTGATGAATGTGCTTTTAAAAAGTAATTTAATCTAATATTGAACGATCCCCAAGTGGTAATTCCCAGCCAAGTAATTATCGAAAAAAAAATTAAAAACAAGGGTAGTTTACCCGAAAAATAAGTATACCACAAGACTATTAAAAGGGCAATAAAAAACCACTTTATGTAATTGTGCCTTAACATTTTGAAAGTAGAACAAAACTAAAATCGGTATTATTGAATTGATTGATCATCAACACTTTTTCAATTTTATTTGGTTCGATGTTATTATATTGAACAGCCTTTGGAAGCGCTTGTTTTTGAATGATTTCTGATGCAACCTTTAAGCCGAAAGCCGATGCAGTATCGTAACTTCCTGAAATATGCTGGTAATAACCCTGCGGAATTTCATTAAAAACAGTATTCATTCTGTTGTAAAATTCTTGCTGATGAGCATCTGCATTCACACCGAAAAAAACAACATCCAAATCAGCAACAGAAAGATTATTTTTGGTTAAAAAAATATTGATTTCGGTAGCTTCATCGTTTTTAAAAGCATTAAAAAGCACCACATCTAAAACCTCTGCATAACTGTTGTTGGTTTTATTGTTTGATAGGGCAAAAAAAGTAGCTCCTTCAGCCAACGTAATTCCCTTTGTTTGTGGATTTTTAAAATTGACTTCTTCCCCACTCTGCTTCACTTTTCCGATCATTTCGTACATAGAAAACGTGTACGGTGCAATTTCATCAACGCCGCCAATCAGTATATTTTCCTTGTTAAAATGTTTCAACTGCATAAAAGCATCAAACAAGGCGCTTTCAAACGAATTTGCTCCGTTAACGTAGGTAAAATTATAGGCTTTACACTGCAAATGCAAAGCAATTTGTGCCGCAACAGTGTTGTGAGTCGACTGTATAAAAGCCGTTGGCGTTAAAAACTGCTCGTCGTTTTCTATAATGGCATCCAAAAACTTTTCAGAATCTTCGATACATCCCAAACCAGTTCCAACAATAACAGCCTGCGGATCAACCATTTTTGCATTAAACAACGCTTTATTGGCAGCAAAAATTCCCATTTTTACACCTTTAGCCATGCGTCGACTCATTGCAGGTGCAATTAAATCTTTGTATGATGGTTGTTGTGCTTTGTTTAATATCTGAATTTCAACAACTTCCGATTCAAACATATCAAAATCAACCGATTGAATACTTACGTTACCGATACCGTTTATATAGCAGTTTTTCATTTATTTTAGCTTATTTACAAATGTACATTTTTTGTTTAAATGAAGTATTTTCTATTTTATAAAGTCTTTACTTAATACATAAATCCAAATATCCAAATAGGAATGATGTTCCCAAAACCTATTTCAATACTGTCTTTTGCAACGTAAGCTTTTTCTGTTGTTGCAATCTGCTTCTTAGTTTTATTCTTTCCGCCAATTTCAAATGTATATGTTTTATCTATCAAAAAATCAGCTGTTGTAGAAAGGTTTATCTCGTGTAAATTTTTAAATTGATTCAGAAAAAAAGTTTCACGAACATTACCTACATTCGTATTCTCTTTTGCCAAAGCAAACATAAGATTACTGTTGTTAAGATATAATTTCTCGGGTTTTGTTAACACACCTATTCCCGATGTGTCTTTGTACAATTCATTAACCAAGCCTGCGCGTTCTAAAATTTTAATGCATTGAACCAAGGTATTTCGAGAAACAGCAATTTTTTCACTCAATTTTGAAATGTTTGGTGTAAAAGGTACGCTTGAAGCTATTGTAATAAGTAGTTTTTTTAGCTTAATTAATGTATCGTATTGCAAATCTTCCACCGCATTTATGTCTATTTCTATTATGAGATTGATGGTGTTTTGCAGTTTTTGTATATATGATTCCTCATTTTCTTTATAGTAAGGATACGCGCCTATTTTTAAATATTTTTCAAACAATGGCAAAGGTTTTATTTTCTTTAAAACATCTGCCGCAATGGTGTTGTGATTGTTTATGATATCTAAAAGAGAATGCGTGGGAAATTTTTTGCCGGTTTCAAACTCGATGAATTCCCTAAAAGACAATTCTTTTAAATCATATGTAACCGCTCTACGACTTAAATCTGATTCCGATTTATAAATCTCTAGCATAGAAGATGATGTAAAAATCACATTTAATTCAGGAAAATTATCGTAAATTAATTTTATTTCTCTTGACCAATTTGGATACTTATGTACTTCATCTAACAACAAATACGTTCCGCCAAATTGCGCAAATTGTTTTGCTAAATCGTACAATTTATTATCAAAAAAATAAATATGATCTAAACTAATGTAAAGTGTTGTCGAAAGTGGCAAGTTTAACTTTGCTAATTGCAAAAGCATAGTCGTTTTACCAGAACCTCTTGCTCCTTTTACAACAATTAATCTGTTATTTAAATCAATTTTCCGTACAAGATAGCGCTCTATATCAATAGATACATTAGCTATTTTTGATTGAAATTCAATTAACAAATCTTCCATAATTGCTTTTTATAAAAAACAAATATAACTATTTTTGTTAAACGTAGAAAGCAATAAATAAGTATTTTGCTTTATTCAGAAAGCATCTTTGCAATAAAAAACTCTATTTCGAAAAGATTAATGTGGAACAATTTCCGCCAAATCCGAAAGAATTTGAAAGCACATGATTAATTTCTGTTTGAACAACTTCGGTTTCGGGAACAATATTCAATTCTTCCATTGGCGTTTTAAAATTCAGGTTAGGGAAGATGGTGTTGTTTTGCAACGCCAGTACGCTGTAAACCGCTTCAATTGCAGCCGCAGCCGCTAATGTATGACCTGTAAAAGCTTTGGTTGAACTAAATTTTGGTACGTTACTAAAAATTCTGTTCATGGCGCGACCTTCAGATAAATCATTGTTTGGTGTTGCCGTTCCGTGCACGTTGATGTAATCAATTTGATCGGGTAGGATAGAAGCCTTTTCAAAAGCTTGCTTCATTGCCAAATACGCGCCTTCACCGTTTTCAGACGATGCTGTTTGATGAAATGCATCATTTGCATTGCCGTAACCTGCCACATAAGCCAAAACCTTTTTATTGCTTTTCTTAATAACCTCATCCGATTCTAACACCAGATAAGCTGCTGCTTCGCCTAAATTCAAACCTTTACGGTTATTATCAAAAGGCGTGTTGTAGGTGTCAGACAAAATCATCAACGTTTTAAAACCGTTAATGGTAAACTTGCTCAACGCGTCGGTTCCACCCACAATTACTCGGTCTAAATATCCGTTTTCAATCATGCTCGCGCCCAACATAATGGCATTTGCAGCCGATGAACACGCGGTTGAAATCGTTGTTACAAATCCTTTTAAACCTAAATAATTGGCGATTTTGTTTGATGAATCGCCAGCATCATGACTTTGAATATACTTTTGATATTCCGGATGTTCCTCATACTTTTTGTAATGCTTTTCGGTAAAATCCATTCCGGCAACACTAGTCGATGAAATCAAACCGGTACGTACTTCATTAATATCAATAATACCAGCACTTTCAACCGCTTTTTTGGCAGCATAAGCACCCAATAAACCGGTTCTAGTAAAAGTGTTTTCTACTGGTAAATTCAACAGTTGTTGCAATTCTTGGTTGGTAATTTTAATTTCGCCGACCTTAATTTCTGATGCATGACGGGTTTGGATATTCTCCAAATCTGAAATACCGCTTTTTTTAGAAATTAACGACTGGAAATTTTCTTCGACCGATAATCCGATGGAAGATATAATGCCCATTCCTGTTATTGCAACTTTTTTCTGCATTATTTTGTACGGTTTGCAGCTACAAATTGAGCCATTGTTTCAACTGACTGAAAAATTTCTTTTCCTTGTTTTGGATCGGCTAATTTTATACCGTATTCTTTGTCTAAAAGCACGATTAATTCTAAAGCATCAATAGAATCTAACCCTAAACCATCGCCAAAAAGCGGATCGTTGTCCTGAATATCATCAATAGAAATGTCTTCTAAATTTAATGCGTTAATAATACGTTCTTTTAATTCTAGCTTTAATGCGTCCATTTTATTTTGTTATATTGTTAATATGTTCTTTTGAATGCTCTAAAATACCCATTTTTTCTACCAGATAAAAATCGGCTTTGTAATCTCCTTCTAAAAAGTGGATCCAACCACACAAAACCTTTTGTGCTTTATTGGTCTTCAACAGATATTCGGCGTATTTGTGCATGTATTCGGTTTGATACTTTTCTGCCACAAAAAATGCACTTTCGCTTTTTAATTCATGACGAATACTTACTTCGCCAATGGTAATATTGGGCAGCGTGTACACAAAAACCGCTGGACTTGGGTAATAATCATCCGGATTTTGAATGCTTTGCTGATGTTTTAAATCGGTATCTAAACTTGCTTCGTTGTTACTGAAAAGCAAGGCGATGTCTTTCTCAGTTTCGTTCTGCAAAAGTAGTTCCGATGCAATAAAAGCCAGTTTGCACAAATCGTCCATTTTATAAAATTTCGGGTACGATATGTTCAAACTTTTATAAACGCTTTTCATAAACGCAGCAAAAGTATCTTCCTGATTATGAAAGAGCTCCTTGCCATTTTCACAGACAACATCCTGACTGATATTTATGAATTTACTAATTGCGTACATGATCTGCATTTTTAACCAGAATCATTGCAGAATTGCTTCCGCCAAAACCCGATGCTGTTTTTAAAGCCGTTTTAAGCGCTTTTGATTCTTTTTTGGTAATGATGTTTATTTGTTGCGTTGTTCCTTGCTGTTGGTAGCCAAAAGAAGGAATTAACACATTTTTTTTTAAACTTTCTATTGTAATAATGGTTTCCAATAAACCCGATGCGCCTAATGTATGTCCAAAATAACCTTTTAAACTATTGATGGGAACATTCTGCAGGTTTAATCTGCTAAAAGCAACAGCTTCCATTTCGTCGTTAAATAGGGTAGCGGTGCCATGTGCCGAAATATAATCTATTTGGTTTGATGTGATTTGGGCTTCGTTTAGTGCTTTTTCAATACTTAAAAACAAACCTTCACCCGTACGCGATGGTCCGGAAATATGATTGGCATCGTTAATATTGGCATCGCCCAAAATTTGTATTGATTCCGTTCGATCTTCATTCGATACAAAAACAGCAACTGCTGCTTCGCCCAGATTTACTCCAGTTCTATCAGCGTCATACGGTTTACAAGGTTCATTGCTCATTGCCTGAAACGATTGAAAACCCGAAACTACAAACGGCGTTAATTCATCAACAGCCACAACATACGCATTGGTAAATTGTTCCATTTCTATAAACCGTTTGGCTAAAGATATCGCTACAACTCCTGATGTACAAGCGTTTGAAACCACAATTGGCTCCATTTTAAAACCAAAATAACTGTTTATATTTTGTACCAGTTGATCAATAAAAGCCGCGTTTAAATCATTATTTGCTAATGCGGTGATGTTTCCTTTGGTGGTTGAAAGAATTAAAACCGAATCATTTTTCAAAGGATTTTTCTCAACAATAGGGGAAAGGGCAGCAATCAATAATTTTTCAATTCGAGATCCTTTAAAATCAGCATTTATCGATTGAAAATGGTTGTTGAACAATTCATCATTGATTTTTCCTGCATAAACAGATCCAATCTTATCATTGATAAAAATCTTTTCAATAGCCGATTTTCCCGAAAGAATTTTTTCGAAATTATCGTCGGTTGAAAAACCCAACGGACTAATGATATTGGTATCGTGAATAAAAACTGCCATTATAACAAACCTACGTTTTGTTTCCATTGTTCAAAAAACTCTGGAACGGTGATGATTAAATTTCCATAGAAATCTGTAAAAACCTGCGTGGTTTCCCCTACACAAACCAATTCGTGCTGTGCATTGTAAATTTCGAACTTAAAAATCATTTTTGCAGCAGGCGAATCTATAAAAGTGGTTACAATATAGGCGTCATCGGAATATCGCAACGGTTTTTTATGTTCGGTTTGCGTTTTTACAATCGGCGTTGCAAAACCGTGATCCTGCACATGTTTATAAGAAATTCCGTAATGGCGACCAAAAGCCTCGCGACCGTCTTCGAAATAATCGATATAGTTACCATGCCAAACAATGCCCAATGCATCGGTCTGGTTAAACTTTACCTTAAAATGTTCGGTATGCTGTAAGGTTTTGCCTTGGTTAAACGGTTCTTTTCTTTTTATCATATAGCAATGCAAAGGTTGTAAAAACAACAAAAAACAAAGTTAGTAATATCATTTCAGGAATAATATCAATTAGCGAACCATTTCGCAACATAATATCGTAATAGCCGTTTAATGCCCAGTTCATAGGCGATGTTTTCGATGCAATCTGCATAACTTGCGACATGGCGAAAACGGGAATCCATACGCCGCCAACAGCTGCCAGAATCACCACAAATGTGGCCCCGAAAGGTGCCGACTGTTCTTGTGTTTTACATACAATTCCCAACAAAATACCCAGACTTATTGCCGCCAAACCTGCTGTTAATGTAAGCAATGACATGAGTATTATTTTTGATCCCGACAAGCTTAATTCGGGCAGATTCATATACGGAAACAGTACTTTTGCAACGATTAAAATGGTATAAAACTGCAGCAGACAAATTACCAGATACGTGATAATTTTGCCTAAATACAGCATACTGTTTGACGTGGGACTGCTGATTAATCGCAAATAAGTTCCCTGATTTTTTTCTTTTACAATGTTGATTGACAATGGTACAATGATAAAGAAAATTGCAAAAAGCGTCCATGCTGGAACGTTGTGCTGTACCGAATTTGGCAGTACATCGGTATTTTTTTCCTGTGGAACAATTTCTTTAAAACTGATAAACGTATCGTTGAACGATGTGGAGCTGCTACCGCCCAATTGTGTTTCGAAGGTTTTAT
>Ga0308157_10003844_pt1 | contig 20952 bp, 17 predicted proteins | sample PhyBR1_FD_201035 | JGI IMG/M metagenome (GOLD analysis project Ga0308157, IMG submission 201035) | Phyllosphere microbial communities from UC Gill Tract Community Farm, Albany, California, United States - DLSLB.R1 | ecosystem: Host-associated > Plants > Phyllosphere > Unclassified | place: USA...
CCCTCGGTATTCTCGTGCTCTGTTTCGCCGCCTGGCGCGCCATGGGCTGGCAAGGCCTGTTCGCCGTGGGCGGCGGCCTGCTCATGTGGGCGCTGCTGCATTTCACCCGGCTCATGAACGTGATGAGCAAGGCCGCCAAGCGGCCGGTGGGCCATGTGGGCAGCGCCGTCATGCTCAACGCCAAGCTGCGCGAGGGCGTCAACCTGATGTACGTGGTGGCGCTCACCCGCTCGCTGGGCCAGCCGTTGACGCCCGAGGGCACCGACCCCGAACGCTACCGCTGGACGGACGGCACGCAGTCGCATGTGACCTGCGAATTCCGCGGCGGCCGGCTGGTGCAGTGGGAACTGGTGCGCCCCGCGCCGGACGAAGCCCCCGTGGCGGTGGCCGACCCTTCGGACGGGCCGCGCTAGCAGCCCCCGCCCGCGCGGCGCACCGCTGCGGCGCACGGACCGCTGCAGCGCCGGCCATCGCCCCTGCCGGCCTGCGCCTGCCGGGCCGCGCCTGCCGGGGCGCCCCGCGTGGTGGCGGCCCCCCCACCGTCGCCTAAAATCGCAGGTTTTGCGACTTCCCGCTACCACACAAGGATGACGATGAGCCCCGTAGTTCCCTCGATGGCCGACCGTGACGGCAAGATCTGGATGGACGGCCAGATGGTCGACTGGCGCGACGCCAAGATCCATGTGCTGACCCACACCCTGCACTACGGCTGCGGCGCGTTCGAAGGCGTGCGCGCCTACAAGACCGAGCAGGGCACGGCGATCTTCCGCCTGGAAGAGCACACCGAGCGGCTCTTCAACAGCGCCAAGATCCTGCGCATGAAGATTCCCTTCACCCCGCAGGAAGTGAACGAGGCGCAGCGCGCCGTGGTGCGCGAGAACCAGCTGGAGTCGTGCTACCTGCGTCCGCTGACCTGGATCGGCTCGCAAAAGCTCGGCGTCTCGCCGCGCGGCAACCAGATCCACCTGATGGTGGCCGCCTGGGCCTGGGGCGCCTACCTGGGCGAGGAAGGCATGCGCCGCGGCATCCGCGTGAAGACCAGCAGCTACACGCGCCACCACGTCAACATCACCATGACGCAGGCCAAGGCGGTGAGCAACTACAGCAACTCCATTCTGGCGAACATGGAAGCGCTGGACGACGGCTACGACGAGGCCCTGCTGCTCGATGCCTCCGGCTTCGTTTCGGAAGGCGCGGGCGAGAACGTGTTCGTGGTCAAGAACGGCGTGGTGTACACGCCCGATCTGTCGGCCGGCGCCCTGAACGGCATCACGCGCAACACCATCTTCCACATCTGCAAGGACTTGGGGATCGAGCTGGTGCAAAAGCGCATCACGCGCGACGAGGTGTACATCGCCGACGAGGCCTTCTTCACCGGCACCGCCGCCGAAGTCACGCCCATCCGCGAACTCGACCGCATCGAGATCGGCGCGGGCTCGCGCGGCCCGATCACCGAGAAGATCCAGGCGGCCTTCTTCGACATCGTGAACGGCCGCAATCCGAAGTACGCCCACTGGCTGACCCGGGTCTGATCCCGCTTCATTTCCTGCCTGCCTGCCTGCACAGACCGAACCCCCACCATGACGCAAGCCACCATCGAACTGCTCGCCAAGGACCTGAATCCACAAGGCGGCGTCTTCTGCCCCAGCCCCAAGGCCGACATGAAGATCTGGAACACCCACCCGAAGGTGTATCTGGACGTGGGCCAGACCGGCGAGGCCAAGTGCCCGTACTGCGGCACCGTGTACCGACTGAAAGCGGGCGAAACCGTCCGTGCCGGCCACTGATCCAACGCCAGGGTTCGGCCGCGTGGCCGAAAGGGCTCTGATCCGCCGCCTGCCGGGCGGCTCCACGCGGCGCCTTCGGGCGCCGCTTCGCACCACCGGGCCGCGCCCCGCGGCACCGCCGGGCGCCGTGCGGGCGGCCCGCTTTGCCATCGGCCTGCGCGCCGCGCTCGCGCGGCGCTTCCACGCTGCGTTTCTTCCTGCCCGCGTGCCCGCGATGCCTGCATCGCCCTTCCGATGAACTCCGCTTCCCTTCTCTCGCTTCTCGGCCCCGGGCCCTGGCCACGCCGGCTGGTCACGCTGGCCGCGTTTCTCGTGCCGGCCCTGGCGCTGACCGTGGCCTCCGGCTACTCCTACGGCGCGATGCTGCTGCTGCTGGGCGCGCTGGCCACGCTGCCGCAGTGGCTGCGCCACCGGCCGGACACGCACACCCTGGTGCTGGCCTGCGTGATCGCCTGCATGGGCGGTTTCTGGTTCATCCTGGCGGCGCCCGAGCCTGGGTGGAACCAGTTCGACCGGCCGGTGAAGTTCTTCCTCGGCGCGGTGTGCCTGCTGTTCGTCACCCGCTACCCGCCCCGGCCGGCGGCCTTCTACACCGGTCTGCTGGTGGGCTGCATCGGCTGCGCCGGGGTGGCGCTCTGGCAGGTGTACGTGGAACACCAGTCGCGCGCCTCGGGCTTTCCCACCGGCCGCACCAACGCCATCCAGTGGGGCAACCTGGCGATGCTGCTGGGCGCCATCCTCGCCGTGCAGACCATCGCCCTGCGCCGCCAGCTGGGCCGCTGGCGCGTGACGCTGGCCGGCCTCGCCTCGCTGGGCGCGGTGAATGCCTCGGTGCTGTCGCAGTCGCGCGGCGGCTGGCTGGCCCTGCTGCTGTGCATCCCGGTGGTGCTGCTGCTGCTCTACCAGCTCAACCGCAGGGAGATGTGGCGCTGCCTGGGCGCCACGGCTGCCGCGCTGCTGGTGATGACGGTGCTGAACCACCAGATGCTGGCCCAGCGCTGGGAGGTCATGGAAGTCGAGGTGCAGGGCTACGAGGCCCAGCGCGCCGCCGACAACTCCGTCGGCCAGCGCCTGGAACACTGGCGCTTCGCCTGGGACATGGGCCGCGAGCGGCCGCTGCTGGGTTGGACCACCCGCAGCTACATGGAAGAAAAGGAAAAGCGCGTGGCGGCCGGCCTCTACCAGCCTTCCATCACCGAATACGTGTACGTCCACAACGAGGTGCTCGACGTCTTCGTCAAGGCCGGCGCCGTGGGGCTGGCCTGCCTGCTGGCCCTCTACCTCTGGCCGGTCTACCTGTTCTGGCCCAGCCGGCGCCGGCTGGCGCGCCACGCGGCCATGCCGGCCGACTGGCAGGCGGGCCTGCTGGCCCTGCGGTTGGGCGGGCTCTGCGTGCCGCTGCTCTACATGGGCTTCGGGCTCACGCAGGTGTTCTTCGCGCACAACAGCGGCATCATGGGCTATCTGTTCCTGGTGATGCTGCAATGGGCCGCGCTGCTGGGCCTGGAACGCCAGTCCGCCGCCGCCCAGGCCACGCCGGCATGACCGCCCGATCCGCCGGCGCCGCGGTGCGGCCCAGGGTGCTGCACTTCGTCACCGGCGGCTTCTCCGGGGCGACGCAGGTGGCCGTCGACCTGGTGCGCGCGCATGCGGCCTCGGGCCGGTTCCAGCCCCTGCTGGTGCTGCGCCGCAAGCGCACCACGTCGCCCGAACGCGTGGCCGCGCTGCGCGCCGAGGGCATCGACGTGCGCATCGTGCCCGGCTGGGCGCACCTGGCCACCGTCTGGCAGCTGGCCGCGCTGTGCCGCAGCTGGCGCCCCGACGTGCTGGTCGCGCATGGTTTCAGCGAACACCTCTGGGGGCGCTACGCGGGCCTGCTGGCCGGTGTGCCGCACCTGGTGCATGTGGAGCACAACTCGCGCGAACGCTACAGCGCCTGGCGGCTGCGGCAGGCGCTCTGGCTCAGCGGCCGCACCGACGCCATCGTCGGCTGCTCGGAGGGCGTGCGGCGCAGCCTGCTCGCACGCGGCTTTCCGGCGGCCACGACCGAGGCCATCTCCAACGGCATCCGGCTCGAACCCTTCGCCGGCGCCGATGCGCGCCCGTGGAGCGAGCGCGAGCCGGCCATCGTGATGTCCGCCCGCTTCGCCCGGCAGAAAGACCACGCCACCCTGCTGCGGGCGGTGGCGCTGCTGCGCACGCGCGGCCTCACGCCCCCCGTGCGGCTGGCCGGCGGCGGCAAGGCCGGCGCGCGCCGCCAGGCCGAACAGCTCGCTTCGCAGCTCGGCCTGCAGGATCAAGTGGAGTTCCTGGGGCACTGCAGCTCGGTGCCCGACCTGCTCATGCGGCACCGCATCTGCGTGCTCTCCACGCACTATGAGGGCATGCCGCTCGCGCTGATCGAAGGCATGGCCGCTGGTTGCGCGGTGGTCGGCAGCGACGTGGTGGGCGTGCAGGACGTGGTGGAGCCCGGCCGCAACGGCCTGCTCGCCGCGGAAGGCGACGCGCCGGCGCTGGCCGACGCGCTGGAGCGCCTGCTGACCCGGCCCGCCGAGGCCGAGCGCCTGGCGCACGCGGCGCGGCGCGATGCGCTGCGCCTCTACGGCCTGCCCACCATGACGGCGCGCTACGAAGCCCTGCTGCAGCGGCTGCTGGCGGACACGCCGGGCGCAGGCGCATCTTCCGGAGCCCCGCATGACGATGCTTGACACCGGCCTGCAGCCGCAGACGCAGACGCAGCCTTGGCTGAGCGTGCTGATTCCCGTCTACAACGTCGAGCCCTACCTCACCGCCTGCGTGAAGTCGGTCGTCGAACAGTCGGTGGACGACGCTGCGGGCGTGGAGGTGCTGCTGCTGGACGACCGCTCCACCGATGGCTCCGCGCAGCTGATGCAGGACCTGGCCGAGCGCTGGCCGGGCCGCCTGCTCCTGCTGCAGCACGACGCCAACGCCGGCCTCAGCGCCGCGCGCAACACCCTGATCGACCACGCGCGGGGCGACTATCTCTGGTTCCTCGACTCCGACGACAAGCTGCTGCCCGGCGCCATCGACGGCCTGCGCCGCATCGTGCAGCGGCATGCGGTGGACGTGGTGCTGTGCGACTTCCGCGTGTGGCGCAAGAAGGAGCGCCTCAAGCACGTGCTGCGCGGCGAGCGCCACCGCGCCACGTTCGACGGCGCCTCGGGCGGGCCGCAGCCAGGGGGCGACGCGCTGGCGGCCGGCCTGCTGATGACCGGGCAACTGCATGCCTGGTCCAAGATCTCGCGCCGCGCCCTCTGGGCGGGCGGCCTGCGGTTTCCGGTGGGCCGCTATTTCGAGGACATGGCCACCATGCCGCTGCTGGCCCGGCGCGCGCAGACCTTCTACTACGCGCCCCGCGCGTGGGTGGCCTACCGCCAGCGGGAAGGCAGCATCCTGGCCAGCACCGACGTGCGCAAGGCGTCCCACCAGTCGGCGGCGCTGGCGGACTTCGCCGCGGACTGCGGCGCGCAGCCGGCGAGCGCACCGCTGCGCTTCGCGCTGGCGCACCAGAGCGCCCGCAACCTGACCGGCGCGCTGCGCAGCCTGCAGCGCATGGCGGGCGACACGCCCCTGGCCGTGCGGCAGGCCGCGGCGGATCGGTTCCGCGCCGACTTCGACCGCCAGTCGCCCCTGACCCTGGCCGCGCTGCGCCGGCAGTACCTGCGGCGCGGCTGGTGGCTGCGCGCCCTGCGGCTGGGCCGCTGGTACGCTTGGCGACCCCGATGACGACCGCCACGACCGCTGCCTCCGTGTCCGCCTCCCACCTGAGCTTCAAGAACCGCGCCGAGCTGTGGCTGGCGCGCGCCGTGCGTGCCTACTGCCGAGCCACCGGCCGCACGCTGGAGCCCCACCAGCCGCAGCCGCTGCGCTGCTATCCCATCGGCACGCCCGCTGCGCCCGCCTCACCGCTGGCGGCCTCCGAACCGATCCCGCGCGTGGTCTGGACCTACTGGAACAGCCCCACGCTGCCTCTGCTGGTGGAACGCTGCATCGCCAACTGGCGGCAGATGAACCCGGGCTTCAACATCCGCGTGCTGGACGACGCCAAGCTGCGCGAGTGGGTGCCCGAGCTGCCCGAGGCCCTGGCCCGCGTCGCCCCGGCCCGGCGCTCCGACTGGATCCGCCTGCGCCTGCTGCGCGACCACGGCGGCATCTGGATCGACGCCAGCACCATCCTCACGCGCTCGCTGGACTGGGTGATCGAAGCGCAGCAGCGGGAAGGCGGCTGCGACCTGGTGGCCTACTACCTGGACCGCTTCACCACCGATGCCCACCAGCCGGTGGTCGAAAGCTGGTTCCTGGCCGCGCCGCCCGGCAGCCGCTTCGCCGCCGATGCGTTCGCGGAGTTCGACGCCCACTGCCTGGAAAGCACCGGCGAGGCCTACATCGAGCACCTGCGCGCGCAGGGCGTGTTCGACCAGGTGCGGCAGGCCATCGACGCGCCCGCCTATCTCAGCATCCACCTGGCGATGCAGTACGTCATGCGCACGCGCGGCGGCTATCGGCTCTGCCTGGCCTGCGCCGAAGATGGCCCCTTCCAGCTGCATGTGCTGGGCCAGTGGCGCCGCACGCCGCTCAAGCTGCGGCTGCTCTTTTCCCGCGTGACGGGCGAGCTGCCGCCGGTCATCAAGCTGCGCGGGCCCGACCGCCGGCGGCTGGACGACTACCTGGCGCGCGGCCTCTACCTGCCGGGCAGCGTGGCCGACCGGTTGCTGATGAACCCTCGGCCGGACGGATCGGTTTAGCTATTTAATTGATAGCATTATGCGCTTGATGGGCAAGCGCTGCAGCCCGTTTTGACCCTCAATGCGCTGGCGGTGCCACGGCCTGCGCCCATTCCTGCGCCAGCAGCCCCACCAGCTCCGCAGCCGGCAGCGGCCGCGCTGCCGCCACGCCCTGGCCCGCCCAGAGCGCCACGCCATCGGCCCGGCCCTGCGCTGCCGCCGCGCGGCGCAGCGGGCCCATCAGCGCGTTCTGTACCGGATAGGCCGGCACGCTGGCCTCGCAAGCCGCCAGCCGGTCCATGGTGGCGTTGACGATGCCGCGCGCCGGCCGGCCCGAGAACACGCGGGTCAGGCGCGTGTCGGTGTCGCCCGCCCGGGCCAGCGCGGCGCGGTAGGCGCTGCCGATGCCCGACTCCGGGCACACCAGAAAGGCCGTGCCCATCTGCACGCCCTGCGCGCCCAGCGCCAGCGCGGCGGCGATGCCGCGCCCGTTCATGATGCCGCCGGCCGCGATCACCGGAATGCGCACGGCGTCCACGCACTGCGGCACCAGCGCCAGCGTGCCCACCTGGCTGGCGGCGAAGTCGGCGAGGCTCGGCCCGCCAGGTGCGGCCGACCCGGCGCGGCCCACCTGCAGGAAGGTGCCCCGGTGCCCACCGGCCTCCACGCCGCTCGCGCACACCGCGTCCGCGCCCACGGCGGCCCAGGCACGGGCCTCGGCCACGGTGGTGGCGGTGCCCACCACCACGCAGCCGGCGGCGTGCAGCCGATCGACCTGCGCTGCATCGAGGATGCCGAAGGTGAAGCTCGCCACCGCCGGGCGCGCCTCGACCAGCGCCTCGAACTGCGCGGCGAAGTCTTCGCACCACTGCGCGGGCACGGCGGGCTCCAGGCCGTATTCGGCGTAAAGGGGTGCCAGCCGCTCCAGCGCCGCGCGCAGCGTGGCGTCGTCCGGCCGGGGCGTTTCCAGCACGAACAGGTTCATGCCGAAAGGTTGGTCGGTCAGCCGGCGCACTTCGGCCGCCGCTTCGCGCATGGCGGCGGGCGAGCGCATGCCGCAGCCCAGCTGCCCCAGCCCGCTGGCGCTGGAGACCGCTGCGGCCAGTGCGGGCGTGTCGGCACCCGTCATCGGCCCCTGGAAGATGGGCAGGGCAATGCCCAGGCGGTGGGTGAAGGGGAAGGGCGGAAAGCTGCGGTGCTGGGTCATGGCGGCGGTGGGTGAAGGAAGTGGATGGTGGGCGGTGGGCGGTGGGCGGGGGCGGTGGGCGGCGGATCGGGCTGGCTGCAGCGTTTGCCGAGCAGTGCCGCGAACCCGTTCGGGCTGAGCCCGTCGAAGCCGAGGCAGGGGGCGGGCCAGGCCCTTCGACAAGCTCAGGGCGAACGGATGAACGGATGAACCGGTAAAACGGGCAAATGGCTCAAAGCGAAGTGGCGAACGGATCAGCCTGATCCTGCAAGGCTGCGAGCAGCGCATCGAATGCGGCCGACTGGTAGCCGCGCCGGCGCACCAGCACCGTGTCGCATTCGGCGAGCGGCAGCAGGCGCAGCGCGGGTGGCTCGCGCATCAGGTCGATCACCGCCTGCGGCACCACGCCCGCGCAGCGGCCGGCGGCCACGCAGGCCAGGATGGCGTGGTAGGAGGCCAGCTCCAGCACCCGGGGCGCGGCACCCTGAAAACGCCCCTGCAGGTGCTGGCGCATCCAGTCCTCGCCCAGGCGCCGGTAGGTGCAGGCGCGGGTGAAGGCCGCCAGCGTGTCCACCTGCAGATCACCGGGACGGGCGACCGGCGGGTGGCTGGCGGGCAGGGCGATGCAGAGCGACTCGGTGAACACCGTGGTGCGGTCGAGCGGCGCCTCCGGGTCCACGCCCGGCGGGGGCCAGGCGACCAGGGCGCAGTCGCTGGCATGGGCCAGTACTTCGTCCACCAGCGTGCCGGAAGCCCCGGTGCGCAGCTCCAGCTGCACCTCGGGCCACCGGGCGTGCAGCCGTGCCAGCGGCGCCGGCAGGCGGGCGGCGGCAGTGCTTTCCATGGCGCCCAGCCGCAGGCGCCCGCCCGGGCGGCCGGGGCGCACGCTCTGGCGTGCTTCCTCGGCCAGCGCCAGCAGCCGTTCGGCATGGCGGCAGAGCGATTCGCCGGCCGGCGTCAGCAGCATGCGGCGGCCTTCGCGCAGGAACAGCGTGGCGCCCAGTTGCTCTTCCAGCTGCTGTACCCGGGTGGTCACGTTGGACTGCACCCGCCCCAGCCGCTCGGCGGCGCGCGTCACGCTGCCTTCCAGTGCCACGGCGCGGAAGATTTCGAGTGCGGACAGGTCCATCGGTAGATTCTCTTCGTGAGATGGTTGATGCAGATAATAATCTTCAAAAGAGATTCATCCAAGCGCCTGTTCCATGCCCCCACCACCGCTCTCCCACCGCCCCCTGGCGGTAGCCCTGGCCGGCATGCTCGCGCTGGCGGCGGCCATGGGCATCGGCCGGTTCGCATTCACGCCGCTGCTGCCCATGATGCTGCGGGACGGCACCGTCTCTTTGGCGGGCGGCAGCTGGCTGGCGGCCGTCAACTACACCGGCTACCTGGTCGGGGCGCTGGCCTGCATGGCGCTGCCCTGGGTGGCGCCACGCACGGCGCGCGCCTGGCAGGGCGCACGGCTGGCGCGCTGGGGGCTGGCGGCGACGGTGCTGCTGACCTGCGCGATGGCGCTGCCCGTGGCGGCGGCCTGGCCGGCGCTGCGGGGCGCGGCGGGCTTCGTCAGCGCGGTGGTGTTTCTCAACGTGTCGGCCTGGTGCATGGTGCGGCTGACGGTGCTGGGCCAGCCCGCGCTGGGCGGGCTGATCTTCTGCGGCCCGGGGGTGGGCATCGTGCTGACGGGGCTGTCGGCCAGCGCCATGGTGGCCGCGCACTGGCCGGCCGCGCTGGGCTGGGCCGCCTTCGGGGCGCTCAGTGCCGTGCTGGCGGCGCTGGCATGGCCGGTGCTGCGCGGGGCCGCGCTGGGCGAACGTGCTGCCCAGGCTTCGGGCGCTGGCAGCACCCACCATGCACTGCCCCCGCCGGGCGGTGCGGCGGCCCGCGGGCTGCTGACGCTGGGGTATGCGCTGGCCGGCCTGGGCTACATCGTCACCGCCACCTTCCTGCCCGTCATCGCCCGCGCCGCGCTGCCGGCCGGCTCGCCCTGGCCCGACCTGTTCTGGCCGCTCTTCGGCGCGGGCGTGGCCCTGGGCGCGGCGCTCTCTACCCGCACGCCGGCGGCGTGGGACCGGCGCTGGCTGCTGGCCGGCTGCTATGCACTGCAGGCCGGCGCCATCGGCCTGGGCCTGGTGTGGCCGCAGGCCGCCGGCTTCGCACTGGGCAGCCTGCTGCTGGGGCTGCCCTTCACCGCCATCACGTTCTACGCCCTGCAGGAAGCCCGGCGCCTGTGGCCCGGCGCGGGCAACAGCTTCGCCGGCCTGCTCACGGCCGCCTACGGTGTCGGCCAGATCGCCGGGCCGCCGATGGTGGCGTGGATGCTGCACCACGCGGCCACGCCGGGCCAGGGCTTCGTCTGGGGCCTGTCGGTGGCAGCGGCTGCCCTGGTGCTGGGCGCGGGGCTGTGGGTGGCGATGGCGCGGCGCTGGCCGCTGCCCGCCGGAGGGGATGCGATGGCGGGCGCGCGATGAGGGCGGCTGCCCTCAGCCGCCCCGCGGCAGGCTGAGCACGAAGCAGGCGCCCGGCGCGCCGTCGGGTCGGTCGGTGCAGCGCACCGCGCCGTCGTGCCGCTGGGCGATGGAGCGCACCAGGGCCAGCCCCAGGCCCACGCCGCCGGAGCGCTCGCTGGCGCCGGGCAGGCGATAGAACGGCTCGAAGATGCGCTCGCGCTGGTCGGGCGGCACGCCGGGGCCTTGGTCGCACACGCTCACCTCCACACGGTCGCCCACGGCGCGCAGCGTCATGGTGATGTCGCCCTGGCTGTAGCGGCGGGCGTTTTCCAGCAGGTTGCGCAGCGCCCGGCGCAGCAGCTTGGCCACGCCGCGCACTTCCAGCGCGTGGGCCGGCGTGCCGGCGTCGGCCTGCAGTTCGGCATCCACCCGCACGCATTCCTCGGCCGCCAGACCCATCAGGTCCACCGCCTCGACGGTGCCCACGTCGGCCTCGCGCGCGTCCAGCCGGCTGGCCAGCAGGATCTCATCGACCAGCTGGTCCAGCTCGGCGATGTTGCGCAGGATCTCGGCGCGGAAGTTGGGCGAGGGCGCATTGCCCTGCATCAGCTCCAGCCCCATGCGGATACGCGTGAGCGGCGAGCGCAGCTCGTGCGAGGCATTGGCCAGCAGCGATTTGTGCGAGGCCACCAGGGTCTCGATGCGCGCGGCGGCGGCGTTGAACTGGCGCGCCAGATCGGCCACCTCGTCCTGCCCGCGCTCGGCCACGCGCACCGACAGGTCGCCTTCGCCGAAGCGCTGCACGCCGCGCTGCAGGGTTTCCAGCCGCTGCAGCAGCCGGCGGATGATCGGGAACACGCCCACCGTGACGGCGATGCCCACCAGCGCCAGCACCCAGATGAAGCCGAACGGCGGGCTCAGCCAGAAGGCCGCGTCGTAGCGGCCGGGGCGGGCCGGGCGCGGACGGGGCGACATCTCCAGCGTGTAGGCGGCGCCGTCCAGCCCTTCGAGCATGAATTCCAGCCCTTCGCCGGGCTCGGTCGGACGGCGCAGCGCCTGGCCCTTGAGCTTGGGGTGGCCCTGGGCGTCGCGCAGCACGAACTCGCGCCCGGGCGGCTGCTGCGCTGCGGTCTGCTGGGCGTTGTGCTCGGCCGCGATGCGCCAGGCGAGACCCACCAGCAGCGCGAACACCGCCACGCCGCCCACGACGGCAAGCCAGATGCGCAGGTAGAGCCGGCGGGAAAAGGGGCTGACTAGCGACATGTCTGCGGTCCGGAGCAGTTCGCAACCGATGGCGGCCCGCCGATGTCGCGTGGCCTTCCGTGTCCGAACGCCGCAGAGCAGGCGACGCCAGCGGACGCCGTGGAACGGGCGCTGCCAGGCCGCTGGCGACTCAGGGGGTGCTTCATGGCTAGTCTTGCTGCTTGGCGAAGACGTAGCCCACGCCGCGCACCGTGAGGATGCGGCGCGGGTTCTTGGCGTCCTGTTCGATGGCGGCGCGGATGCGGCCCATGTGGACGTCGATGGAGCGGTCGAAGGCCTCCAGTTCGCGGCCGCGCACGGCTTCCATGATCTGGTCGCGCGTCAGCACGCGGCCGGCGCGCTCGGCCAGGGCGACCAGCAGGTCGAACTGGTAGGAGGTGAGTTCCGCCGGCTGGCCGCCGACCGACACGGTGCGGGCATCGCGGTCGATCTCCAGCGTGCCGAAGCGCAGCAGCTGCGGCGCGGGCCGGGCGCCGTTTTCACGGCGGCGCAGGATGGCGCGGATGCGGGCCAGCAGTTCGCGCGGCTCGAAGGGCTTGGGCAGGTAGTCGTCGGCGCCCAGCTCCAGGCCGATGATGCGGTCCATCGGGTCGCCCTTGGCGGTGAGCATGAGCACCGGCACCTGGGCCGCGCCACCGGGCAGCGCGCGGATGCGGCGGCAGACTTCCAGGCCGTCCATGTCGGGCAGCATCAGATCGAGGATCACCAGGTCGGGCAGGGCGGCGCCGCCATCGCCCTGCAAATGCGCCAGGCCGCTGCCGCCATCCGCCTTGTGCGTGACCTGCAGGCCCGACTGGGCCAGGTACTCGCCCACCATCTCGGCCAGGCGGGCGTCGTCTTCGATCATCAGCAGTTGGGAACTCATGGCGGGGCGTTGTCAGGTAGTGGGGTGGGCGGGGAGGTTCATGGTCGCGCCTGGCTATCTCGGCCCGTTGAAGTCTCTGTAAAGTTAGGTAAACCGGGGTTTCTTGCGATCCCTGCGCGCATTGCGCCGGGCCGGTCCGCTCGCCCCGGACTCACTTCGTCAGCACTGGCGGCACGCGGGCCGGGGCGGCCGGGACGAAGTCGATGGCCTCCGCCGGCACGGCGCGAATCGGCGTGCCGAAACTCTTGAGCGACGGCAGCGTGGCGTTGTGATGGGCGCGTATGGCGTCGGCGCCGGCATGGGGCTTGTCGTGCGTGGTGTGTGCGTCGGACGCCAGGGTGACCGGAAAGCCCAGCGCGGCGGCGCGGCGCACGGTGGTGTCCACGCAGAACTCGGTCGCGTAGCCGCAGACCACCAGTTCGGTCGCGCCACAGCCCAGCAGCTTGTCGGCCAGGTCGGTGCGCAGGAAGGCGTCGGGCGTGGTCTTGCGCACGAAGGCATCGCTTTCCTCGTCCACCTGCAGGCCGGACTGCAGCTGCCAGCCCGGGCTGGCATGCACCAGCGGGCCGCCGCTGTCCTCGGCCTGCTCGTGCTGCACGAAGACGACGGCGGCGCCCGCCGCGCGCGCCCGGGCGGCCAGCGCATCGATGCGGGCGATGACGGCGTCGGCGTCGGCCGGGCGCGGGGCTGGGTCGAACAGGGCGGCTTGCGTATCGATGACGAGCAGGGCGATGGACATGGTTTGCTACTACTTTTATAGCTGAATGCGCTGATGTATCAAGCGCGACTGGCCATTTTGACCTTGGAGGCCAGTGCCACCAGCAGCAGCACCGGCAGCCCCAGCAGCGCGGTGGCCACGAAGAATTCGGGGTAGCCGTACGCATCGACGAAGCGGCCCGAGAAGCCGGCGATCCACTTGGGCGCCAGCAGCATCATGGAACTGAAGAGCGCGTACTGCGTGGCCGAATATTGCACGTTCGTCAGGCTCGACAGGTAGGCGATGAACGCGGCCGAGGCGATGCCGCCCGAGAGGTTGTCGGCCGACACCACCAGCATCAGCAGCGTGACGTCGTGGCCCTGCGTGCTCAGCCAGGCGAACAGCAGGTTGCTGAGCGCGCTCAAGGCCGCACCCAGCATCAGCACGCGCATGACCCCCAGGCGCATCGACAGCACCCCGCCCACGAAGGCGCCTGCCAGCGTGGCCAGCACGCCGAACACCTTGCTGACGGCGGCCACCTCGTCCTTGGTGTAGCCCATGTCCACATAGAACGGATTGGCCATGATGCCCATCACCACATCGCTGATGCGGTAGACGGCGATGAGCGAGAGCAGCAGCGCGGCCTGCCAGCGGTAGCGGCGGACGAAGTCGGCAAACGGCTCGATCAGCGCGCCGCGCAGCCACTCGGCCGCATTGCGCGCGGGCGGCAGGGGGCGCGGCGCGGGCTCGCGCGAGAGCAGCACGGTGAGCGTGCCCACCAGCATCGACGCGGCCATGACGAGGTAGGCCACCTGCCAGGCGCCGTGCTGGTAAGTGCCGGCGGCGGCGGGCGATTCGGCCCGCGCCGCCACCCACAGCACGCCCGCACCGGCCCAGATCATCGCCAGCCGGTAGCCCGTCTGGTAGGTGGCGGCCAGCGCGGCCTGGCGGTCGGCGTCGGCCGATTCGATGCGGAAGGCGTCGAGCGCGATGTCCTGCGTGGCCGAGCCGAAAGCGACGAAGAGCGCGCACCACACCATGGGCGCCAGCGCCACGCGCGGGTCGTTGAAGGCCATGCCGGCCAGCCCGCCCATGACCAGCACCTGCGACAGCAGCAGCCAGCTGCGGCGCCGGCCCAGCGCGCGTGTCAGCCAGGGCAGGGGCAGCCGGTCCACCAGCGGCGCCCAGACCCACTTGAACGCATAGGCCAGCCCGACCCAGCTGAGATAGCCGATGGTGGTGCGGTCCACCCCCGCCTCGCGCAGCCAGAAGGACAGCGTGCCCAGCACCAGCAAGAGCGGCAGCCCGGCCGAAAAACCCAGCGCCAGCATGCGCAGGCTGGCGGGCTCGCGGTAGACGCGCAGGGCCTGGGCCCAGCTGCGGCGGGGTGCGGGGGACTCCGCGGCCCGCGAGGTCGGGGGCGTCTGGTCGGAAGGCAGCGGGGCAGGCGTGGGCGTCGAAGACATGGCGGGCAGGGCGGGAGAGGAACGGGTGTGCCGGGCCCGCGAAGGCTGATGGCGGGCGTGGTCGGGACGGGCCGTGGACAGATCCGGCAGGCCGGTTGGCTGGCACAGGCGCAGTGGACGGCGATTATCGGCCTGCACCGCCTCGCGCCGTGGGCGACGGCCGGCCAGCGCCGGGTGGCCCCCGGTGGTGGGAGGCGAGTGGCTCCGGTGCGCCCGCGTCGGGCGTGCTGTCCATCACCCGCCTGGCCCGGGAGTGCCTGCCGGTGGCATTCCCGTCGCCGGGGCACCGCCCCGGCGGGCGAGGTAGTCGGCCAGCAGCGCTGCGGCGGCCGGCAGGCCGTCGCCTGCGCGGGCACAGATCGCAAAGCGGCGCCGGGCCCAGGGGTCGGCGAGCGGCACCACCCGCACGCCGCTGGCGGCGGCGAAGGGCTCGGCGACTTCGCGCGGCACCACGCTGATCGCGAGGTTGGCGCGCACCACGCGCAGCGCCGCGTCGAAGTTGGAGACGAACACCCGGTGCAGCAGCGTGCGCCCCTCCAGCGCGGCGGCGCGCGACAGCAGCACCTGCACCGCGCTCAGCGCCGGCATGCTGACGAACTCATAGCCCAGCACGTCGGCGAAGCGCACGCTCTCCAGCGCCGCCACGGGGTGCGAGGGATGGGCCGCGATGGCGAGGTGGTCGCTGCGGTAGGCACGCGTGTGCAGGCCCTGCACGTCGGCCGCGTCCCAGCAGATGCCCAGCGAGGCGCTGCCCTCGCGCACGCCGCGCACCACCTCCGGGCTCACGCGCTCTTCCATGCTCACCTGGATGTCGCGATGCGCGGGCTCCTGCAGAAAGGCGGCCACGTCGTCGGCGAGCGATTCGGCCATGACCGAGGCGGTGACCAGCATGCGGACATGGCCGCGCACGCCCGTGGCGAAGCCAGCCATGTCCCGCTCGATGCGGCCGGCGGTGGCGAGCATCTCGCGCGCGTGCTCCAGCAGCGTCTCTCCGGCCGGGGTGGGGGCCACGCCGTGGCGCTTGCGCACCAGCAACTGCGTGCCCACCGTGTCCTCCAGCTGCGCCAGGCGCTTGCTGACGGCCGAGCCCACGATCGATTCGCGCTCGGCCGCGCGCGCGATGTTGCGTTGCTCGCAGACGGCCACGAAGAGCCGCAGGGTCAGCAGATCGAGGGAGCGCATAGGGTGGGGTGAAGATGTTCCATTCGGGAAATTCTGGACTTCCCAAATTGAGATCACGGAGTGTGCGGGAATTTCTAGAATGGTTGCGTCCCTTTTGCACGCAGGCCCGGTCCGCCGGGTAAAGCCCATGCCCGCCACCGATCCGACCGCAGCCGCGCCTTTAGCTCCGTCTTCCGCCCTGCCGTCCGGCGCAGCGGCATCCGTGGACCCACCGGTTCCCACGGGCGTCGCTTCCGGCCGCCCGGCAGGCCGGCCCAGCGCCCAGGTGCGCGAAGTCGGCTTGCGCGATGGCCTGCAGAGCATCGCGGCCACCGTCCCCACCCATCGCAAGATGGCCTGGATCGCCGCCGCCCACGCGGCCGGCCAGCGCGAGATCGAGGTCGGCTCCTTCGTGCCCGCGCGCCTGCTGCCGCAACTGGCGGACACGGCCGAGGTGCTGGCGTTCGCGCGCACGCTGCCCGGGTTGGTGGCCTCGGTGCTGGTGCCCAACCTGAAGGGCGCCGAGCGCGCGATCGAATGCGGCGCGCACCTGATGGTGGTGCCGCTCTCGGCGAGCCACGCGCACAGCCTCGCCAACCTGCGCAAGACGCCCGACGAGGTCGTGGCGGAGGTGGCCCGCATCCGCGCCGCGCGCGATGCCTCCGGCAGCCGCACGCTGATCGAAGGCGGCGTGGGCACGGCCTTCGGCTGCACGCTGCAGGGCGACGTGGCCGAGAGCGAGGTGCTGCGGCTGATGCAGGCGCTGCTCGATGCCGGTGCCGACCGCGTGAGCCTGGCCGACACCGTGGGCTACGCGGATCCGCAATCGGTGCTGCGGCTCTTCGGCAAGGCCCGGGCACGGGTCGGCGACCGCCTGGCCTGCGCGCACTTCCACGACACGCGCGGCATGGGCCTGGCGAACGCCTATGCGGCCTGGCAGACGGGCGTGGCGCGGTTCGACGCCAGCCTGGCGGGCATCGGCGGCTGCCCGCATGCGCCGGGCGCGAGCGGCAACGTGGCCACCGAAGACCTCGCCTTCATGCTGGAACGCATGGGCGTGGACACGGGCCTCGATCTGCCCGGCCTGCTGGCGCTGCGCGAGCGCGTACGGGGCTGGCTCGATGGCGAGACCCTGCATGGGACGCTCTGGCGTGCGGGCCTGCCCAAGGGCGGCCTGGTGGCGCACCCCGAAGCCCTGGCCGAACCCGTCTCCGCCTGATCGCACCGCACCGCCTCCCGTCCTTCGTTCCCTCTTCGTCCTCGCGCATTCCCATGACTTCTTCCGCCACTTCCGCAAACCCCTCCCCGGAACGCACCCTGCCATTGGCCGGCCTGCGCGTGGTGGAGTTCACCCACATGGTCATGGGCCCGACCTGCGGCATGGTCCTGGCCGACCTGGGCGCCGAGGTCATCAAGGTGGAGCCGGTGGAGGGTGACCGCACGCGCCACCTGCTCGGCGCAGGCGCGGGCTTCTTTCCGATGTTCAACCGCAACAAGAAAAGCATCGCGATCGACCTGCGCAGCGCCGAAGGGCTGGAGGTGGCGATCCGCCTCGCCTCGTCGGCCGATGTGGTGGCGCAGAACTTCAAGCCCGGCGTGATGGCGAAATACGGCCTGGATTACGCCGCTCTCTCGCGCTTCAACGAAGGGCTGGTGTACGTCAACCACACGGGCTTCCTGCCCGGGCCCTACGAGCACCGCACCGCGCTCGACGAGGTGGTGCAGATGATGGGCGGCCTCGCCTACATGACGGGCCGCCCCGGCGACCCGCTGCGCGCGGGCACCAGCGTGAACGACATCATGGGCGGCATGTTCGGCGCGATCGGCGCGATGGCGGCGCTGATGCAGCGCGCGCAGACTGGCCGCGGCCAGGAAGTGGATTCCGCGCTGTTCGAGAACAACGTCTTCCTGGTGGGCCAGCACATGATGCAGTACGCCGTGACCGGCCAGCCCGCGGCGCCGATGCCCGACCGCATCTCCTCCTGGGCCGTATACGACGTGTTCAGCGTGAAGGACGGCGGCCAGATCTTCCTGGCCGCAGTGAGCGATGCGCAGTGGCGCACCTTCTGCACCGCCATGGGCTATGCCGACCTGCTGGCCGACCCTGCGCTGGCCCTCAACAACGACCGCGTGCGCACCCGCGACACGCTGCTGCCCGAGTTGCGGCGCCGGCTCGCGCAGCACACGGCCGAAGAACTCGCCGCGATCTTCGAGCGCCACGGCCTGCCGTTCGCGCCCATCCTGCGGCCCGAGCAGCTGTTCGACGATCCGCACCTGAACGCCACCGGCGGCCTGGCCGACGTCACGCTGCCCGATGGCGAGCGCGCCGGCGAGCGCGCGCGCGTGACCCTGATGCCGCTGCGCATGGGAGGCGAGCGCCTGCCCGTGCGCACCGATCCGCCCCGGCTGGGCGAGCACACGCGCGAACTGCTCGAAGGCCTGGGATACGCGCCCGGCGCCATCGACGCGCTGCGCGAGGCCCGTGCCGTGGCCTGACGGCCGACCGCTTTTCCGGGCCCTTTCGACGAGCGCGGCGCCAGTCCGCGCGGCCCACCCACCACGATGGAGACATGCGCATGCCGATCCTGCCAACCCCCCCGGCGGCTGCCCACCGCCACCGCCCTGATGCCGATGCCGAGGCCGGTGCGCCTACAGCGCACGCTGGTCCGGCTGCAGGCGCCGCCACGGCCCTGACCCGCCGCGCCGCCGTCACCATCGGCGCCGCAGCCCTGGCCGCCGCCTGGAGCGGCCTGCGGCCCGCCCGGGCCCAGTCCCACCCGGACAGGCCGCTGCGCATCATCCTGCCGCTGTCCGCCGGCTCCGGCGCCGACGGTGCCATCCGCGCGATCAGCGCCAGCCTGGCGAAGGCGCTCGGCCAGCCCGTGGTGATCGAGAACCTGCCCGGCGCGGGCGGCATCACCGGCACCGCGCAGATCGTGCGCGCGCCCAAGGACGGCTCCGTCATCGGCGTGGTCTCCAACAACCACGTGGTGAACCCCAGCGTCTACAAGAACATCCCGTTCGATTCGCTCGCCGACATCGCGCCCATCACCATCCTGGGCGCCACGCCGTTCGTGCTGGTGGCGAACCCTGCGGTGCCGGCGGCGAACGTGCGCGAGCTGATCGCCTATGCGAAGGCGAAACCCGGCGTGCTCAACTACGGCTCTTCCGGCAACGGAACCATCCTGCACCTGGGCGCCGCGATGTTCGCCGACCAGGCGAAGCTGGACATCAAGCACATCCCCTACAAGGGCATGGGCCCTCTCATGAACGATGTGCTGGGCGGGCAGGTGCAGCTTGCCGTGGTGGCTACGGCGCCCGCCGCGCCGCACATCAAGTCCGGCGCGCTGCGGGCGCTGGGCGTGACCACCGCCGCGCGCGTGCCCACGCTGCCGGCCGTGCCGACGATCGCGGAGCAGGGCCTGCCGGGCTTCGAGCTCGATGGCTGGATCGCGCCCGTGGCGCCGGCCGGCATCCCCAAGGCCGAGCTTGCGCGCCTTTTTGCCGGCTTCAAGGCCGCGATGGAGATGCCCGAGGCACGCGATGCGCTGATCGCCCAGGGCTACGAGATCAAGCTCACGCCGCCCGAGCAGGCCGCGGCCTTCTTCCGCAGCGAGGCCGCGCGCATGGCGCAGGTGGTGAAGAGCGCGAACCTGACCATGGATTGAGTCGGCCGCGCTCCAGGCGCCGCCACCGCGCCGCGCCGCGCCATCCAGGCACCGGCGGCGCCACCGCGCGGGCCGGCCCACGGGCCACCCGTGTGTGCTGGGCGAATGGGGGCTTTCCGTCGCGAACGGGTTCTTTCCGAAGCCCAGGCCAGGCTCTTCGAAGGCAGGCCGTGCTGACGATTCAAGAAGGTCTCGGCCTGCCAGCCTGTCTGGCCTCCTGCCGACAGATCGCGTGCCGAGACCCCCGTATCAGGCCGCAGGCGCCATCTGCAGCGGCACCACCAGCGGCTCGGCCGGAGCGGCGGGAGCGGCCTGCACCGGCTCGTCGGGTTGCGTCGCGGTGCTGACCAGGAACGCTCCGGCTGCCTCGGCCGCCATGGGCCGTGCGAACAGGTAGCCCTGCAGCAGGTGGCAGCCCCAGTGCTTGAGCAGCTGCGCCTGTTGTACCGTCTCCACGCCTTCCGCGACGATCTCCAGGCCCAGGTCGAAGGCGAGCCCGATGGCGGTGGCGCACACCGCCTGGCCGCGTCCGCTCAGGTCCACGTCGCGGATGAACGAACGGTCGAGCTTGAAGGCGTGCACCGGCAGGCGGCGCAGGTAGGTGAGCGACGAGTAGCCGGTGCCGAAATCGTCGATCGAGAGCCGCACGCCCAGGGCGCGCAGGGCGGCCAGCCGCTCGCTGGCGCGTTCGATCTGCGGCATCAGCACCGACTCGGTGATCTCCAGCTCCAGATCGGCCGGCCGCAGGCGGTGGCGCGCCAGCGTGTCGGTGATGAGCGTCTCCAGCCCTTCGTCTTCGAGCTGGTGCGCCGACAGGTTGACGGCCATGCGCAGGCCGGCGTGGCCTTGCTGGTGCCAGGCGGCCAGTTGGCGGCAGGCCTCGTTCAGCACCCAGGCGCCCAGGGCGTGGATCACGCCGCTGGATTCGGCCAGCGAGATGAAGCGCAAGGGCGACACCAGGCCGCGCACCGGGTGCTGCCAGCGCACCAGCGCTTCCATGCAGGCGACCTGGCCGGTTTCGCCGTTCACCTGGGGCTGGTAGTGCAGCAGGAATTCGCGGCGTTCCAGCGCGTGGCTCAGCGCGTCCTCCAGCTCCATCTGCTCCTGCAGGTGGTCCTTCAGGGCCGGCGTGAAGGTCTTGAGCGGCCCGCCGCTGCGCCCGGTGCTCTTGGCGTCGTGCAGGGCCAGCTCGGCGGCATTCACCACCGCCTCGGCCGTGACGCCGTCGCCCGGGAAGCGCGCGACGCCGGCACTGGCGCGCACGTTCAGCACCTTGCCCGACACCGCGACGGGCAGCGCGAAGGCGTTGTCCAGCTGCGCATAGCGCTGGGCCACGGCCTGCGGCGCGATGCCCGTGCAGACCACGACAAAGCTGGCCCCGTGGCCGCGCGCCAGCAGGCCCTGGCCCTGCACGGCCTGCTGCAGGCGGCCCGCCAGCTGGGCCAGCAGCGCATCGCCCGCGGCATGGCCGTGGGTGGCGCACAGCAGGTCGAAGCGGTCGATATCGAACACGAACACCGCCAGCGACGCTGCATTGCGCTGGTGTTCGTCCAGCACGGGGGTGAGCTGACGTAGCAGGCCGGCCCGGTCGGCGAGGCCGGAAAAGCGCGTGTCTTCCGCATCCGGCGCGCGGCGCGCCAGGCGGGCGGCAGGCTGCAGCGCGGGCGGAT
>Ga0308157_10003846_pt1 | contig 20948 bp, 18 predicted proteins | sample PhyBR1_FD_201035 | JGI IMG/M metagenome (GOLD analysis project Ga0308157, IMG submission 201035) | Phyllosphere microbial communities from UC Gill Tract Community Farm, Albany, California, United States - DLSLB.R1 | ecosystem: Host-associated > Plants > Phyllosphere > Unclassified | place: USA...
GCAAGCAGGCCTTTGGTGGAAGGTTTTGCCATGATGCTTATTCTTTCGTGAGGTCGACGATGTGCGTGGCGGTCCGGGACAGCGCGCTCAGGCGCTCAGGCTCGCCGCTGGTGCCCAGCAATTTGGCGAGCGCCATGACGTAGTCGTAGCCGGCCTGGGCGCGCTCGAGGGACGTTTTGGTGTAGTTGAGCGACGCGTCGGCAACGTCGGTCGACGTGGCCTGCCCGTTCTGGAACCCCACCTGCGCCAGGCGCTGCGTTTCGGCTGCCAGTTCGATTGCGGACCCCATCGCCAGGTAGCGCTGGCGGGCATCCTCCATGGTGCGCCACTGGCTTTCAGCCAGGGTCGGGATGTCACGCCCGGCCTGTTCTGCCGCGACCTCGACGCGCTGCTGCTCGAGCCGGGCGGCGGCGGTCATTTTTGCGCGGTCGATGCGCTCGACCAGCGGGACGCTGACCGACACCCCGACCAGCCAGTTGGCGCGGCTGGAGCTGCCACGGTTGAGGTTATAGTTGGCGATCCCGATGACGGTCGGGCTGAATTCCCGACCCTGCAGTTGCAGGGCAGCGTCTGCCTGTTTGCGCTTGCTTGCAATTTGTTTCCAGGCCGCGTTCGACGCCATGGCCGCATCGATGAACGAGGCCAGCGAGCCGGGCGACTCCGCATGCACGAACAGCGGCGTGGTCGGCGTGACGGCGCCCTGCGCGTCGAGCAGGCGGCGCAGCGCGAGCTGCGCGATCTCGAGGTCGCTGGCCGCCTTTGCCGCTTCCCGGACCGCATTGTCGACGGCGACATCGGCTTTCAGGCGCTCGACCTTTGCGATCAGCCCGCTACGCTCCATCTTGCGCGCCATGCGCTGGTGTTCTTTGGCAAGCTCTGCCGCCGAGCTGCGCAACTGGCTGGCCTTGGCGGCAAGTTGCACTGTGAAATAGCGCTGCGCCAGCTGGATCGACGCATCGTCCACGGCCGCCTGCACGCTCGCATAGGCTTCGTCCGCGCGGCCGGCGGCGATCTGCTTGACCGCATCGAGGCGCCCGCCCGTGTGGAGCGGCCATACCGTGTTCAGGCCGAGCGAATGCACGTTGAACACGCGGTCGACATTGATGGCCGGCGGGATCTCCGGCAGGTTCAGGGCCGGCAGCGGCGGCAGCGAGTCGAGCACCGGGTTGGCCAGCTGAGTAATGGCGCCGGTGTCGACGCTGAGAGTGGTCGAGACCCGCCCGGCAAAGCCGGACAGGCGCACATCCGGGCCATCGATACGGCGCAGCGCCTCGGCCTGCAATTGCCTGGCCTGGAAATCGAGCCGGGCGCCATTCACCGCACCCGCACTGGTTTGCATCCGACGCAGCGCCTCGGCATAGTCGATACCAGTATCGGCCCGCGCGGGCAGGGTCAGCGCCACAAGCGCGGCGGCTGCGATTGCCCCGGGCAAAATAGCCTTCACGTTCATGCATTTGCTCCGGTATTCATTCGTCGATCCGCCCACGTCGGCGCGGACGCTGTTGCTGGTCATACATCTTGCATGACAGGCATTATAGACGTAATGATAACGCCTCAAGCGTATTGACGGCTACCTGCTTGCGTTCGCCGTTCAGGGCTGGCGAGCATGGACCTGTTACAAGCGTCACGAGCAAAACATCGCCGTTTTCCTTGAAAACTTCATGGTCTGGTGTGACAGGTTCCTGGCCGCACTGGCATGACGCCCCTACGCGGTCGATACCGTTCGGATAACACAGCGGGGGCCTGGCAACGCAGGTGGTAGAGCAGAGGATTGAACATCCTTGCGTCGATGGTTCGATTCCGCCCTGAGCCACCAGGAATATTGTTCCCACAACGCCCACGCATCAAAGTGGGCGTTGTCATTTCTGACCCGGCTTATTCTGCCTTGACCAGCTTGCCGTCTCTCGCCACGATCGCACCCTGCTTGATTACCAGAACTGGTTTCGCGAGCCGGGCCAGATCCTGCACCGGATCATTGCCATAGACGTTGAAACTCGCCTCGCAACCTTGTTCCAGGCAGCCGACACGGCGTTGCGGAAACATCCACTTCGCCGTGGCAGACGTGGACATTTCCAGGAGTTCAACCGGTTGGAAAAGACCAGCCCCAGCCAGTGCATTAAGCTCATCGAGCACACTGCCTTCGAAACGATCGGAGCCGGTCAATAATTTGACCTTGTGTTTGCGTAGCAAGCGCAGGTTGTGCATGTACAGCCCGGCTATTGCAGAGGCATCATTGGGTCGGGCGGTTGCGTGATAGGCCGACGCTGCCATTGTCGGGATAACCGTCACGGCATTGGCAGCGGCCGCCTTTACGACATCTTCTGTCAGTTGGTAGTCGTTAACGGTGCGGTTTTTTGCTATACGGTAGCCAGGAAGATGGGCAATCGTGTCGACACCGGCCTCCACTGCAAGCTTGAAATCGGCAGCGGTGTCCACATGGGCGACAACGCGCAGCCTGGCAGCGCGGGCCAGCGGCACAAGCGCTTCGAGTACTTCCCGGCTGACACCATTGAAACCGTCGAGCTCCGGACGCTTTGCGTTCGCTAAGCCATTTTCTTCATCGATTAGTATCACCTTTACGAAATCAGTTTTCTTCGTCTTAAAATGCGGCCACTTGCGCTGTAGATCAGAAACGCTATCGGCAATCAGCATCCCATCGACAAGCTGGTCGAAGCTCATGTCCATCCCGGCCTCTTTGGCCCCGGCGCGGGCGATACCGATCGGATGACCGGTGCTACTGGTAATACCGATGCGGGCAAACGCAGTTGACGGCGCTGAGCCGCTATTGAACAGCGGGGCGCACTCTGCCCCGGCCGGATCGGTCGCGAAGAGCTGCGCGGAATACAGGATTCCCCGCTTCAGGTAGGCCTGTGCCATCTGCGGCGCCAAATAGCAGTTCTGAAGATTGTGGTTATGCGCTTCAGCCAGGCCAGGAATGACGTAACCACCGCGAAGGTCTACGGTCTTCACCGCATCGCGCCCGGCGACAATCTTGCCATCGAGCACCGCAACATCCCTCTTCTCGAATTTTTCCCCGATAAACCAATGGCCGTTTATATAGCGCACTGTTTCTGCTGACGCTACCTGAGCAATGCCGACAAGCGACACAAAACCGATCACTGTGGTTATCGAGGGAAAATTCATGGAGTAGAAAGTCCGGCAATAATTGATCCAAAGATAGCGTTATATTGCCCAACAGGCATATCGATGTCCAGAAAAGATTCTGGCGCATGATCCAGTCGGATCGGTTTTATCGATACGGCGTTATTCTCCGCGCCGCACGATGGGCGCGGCAGTCCGCCGCCTTTGATGACGCCGGATGGACAGGCTTGGCCTTGTTGTCGGTCCACGTCCAGCACCTCATCCCTGGCAAGCATTCCTAACGGACGCAGTCGTTATCCCTGCTGCGGTACGCTTGCCGTATACGCACACCGTGCGATGGGAGATCGATCATGCATCACATTCGCTGCGGCAACGGAAAACCTTTGCTTCTGATTCATGGCCTCGGTGGCCATTGGCAGAGCTGGAATCCCATCCTGGCCGATCTCGCGAGCAGGCGCGAAGTCATCGCAGTGGACCTGCCTGGCTTTGGCCAGACGCCCAGGCTGGCCGGCGAAACCTCGATCCGCACTTTGGCGGATGAAACGGCGGCCTTCCTCCACGCCCATGGCTTGACCGGTATCGACGCAGTCGGCAGCTCGATGGGGGCGCGGCTGGTGCTGGAACTGGCGCGGCGCGGTGGCGTCGTTGGCGGCGTAGTGGCGCTTAACCCGGGCGGCTTCTGGCAGGGCTGGGAGCGGCACGCGTTCTTCAGTTCGATTTACTTGTCGATCCGGCTGCTGCGGCTGCTGCGGCCCGTGTTGCCCGCGGTCTGCGCCAATCCAGTCGGCCGCGCCCTGCTGCTGGCCCAATTCTCTTCCCGACCAACGAAGCTTGCGCCGGACATCGTGACCGATGAATTGTGCAGCTATGTGGCCTCGCCGGTGTTTGACGAAATGCTGGCTCAGCTCGCGTATGGCGAGGAGCAGCAAGGCGCGCCCCGCAACAGCATCACGCAGCCGCTCGTCATTGGTTGGGGACGACGTGACCGGGTTTGTTTCCCATGGCAGGCCAAGCGGGCACTGGCCCTGTTCCCGGATGCTCAGTTGCACTGGTTCGAACGCTGTGGCCATTTCCCCCATTGGGATGCGCCAGAGGAAACCGTCCAGCTGATTCTGAGCGCACTGGCCGGCGGCCACGTCAATGCTGCAGCCGGGCTGTCACACATGCTCGATGAAAACGGTCTTCAACAATCCCCGGGCCTGGTACTGCCACAATCCGCCGGCTGAGGGGCAAGCCGAATGCATCAGTGCTCCCGGCAAGATGCCCGCGTTGTTGCCGTCCCCGGCAATGCAAGCTAGCTCTAACCACGACGTCAAGCGCCAGCCATGTAGCGGGCGCCGGCGTTGGTCAGGACGCTTTCTGGCCGGCCATTTACGATTGATCCCGCCTCCCGTTGCATGGGAGAGGAACTCCAACGGATGAATACCACTCCAAAAAAGACGCTCATCCCGGAGGTGCAACCATGAAATCTGTCTTGAAATGGCTTGGCATGTTGAGTTTTGCGGTTCTTCTGTCGTCCTGTGGCGGAAGCAACAACGACGACAAGAATGGCAATCTGGCCGATGTCGCACAAAAAAATGGTTTTACAGCATTGCTGGCGGCAGTCAACAAGGCAGGCGTTGCCAGCACATTGACTGCCGCGAACGCAGATCTGACCGTTCTTGCCCCCACCGACGCGGCGTTTGGCGCACTTGCGACACAACTCGGCTTTGCCAACGCCGGCGCCATGGTGGCGGCACTGCCAGCATCCGATCTCGGCAAGATATTGCGCTACCATATTATCCCTGGGGCCAGGTCGGCAGCAGATCTGAGCGCCGCCGGCGCAACATTGCCGACAGCCTACGCGTTTGACGGCGCAGCTGCCCGTCTCGCATTGAATACCTCTTCCGGCGTGGCGTTTACCGACGCCGTCCTGGCCACGTCCAACGTGACAGCGGCCAATGTGCGCGCCGACAACGGCATCATTCACGGTGTCGACAAGGTCCTGGTACCACCCGGCGTGCTCAATGTGGTGCAAATGGCCCAGGCCAATCCGGCATCTTTCAGCTCGCTCGTCGCAGCGGTCGTGGCGACCGACCTGGTGCCTGTCCTCAGTGGTACCGGACCATTTACCGTCTTTGCGCCCACGAATGCCGCCTTTGCCTCGGCGCCCGCTGGCCTGACAAAGTCACAGCTCACGTCGGTTCTGACGTACCACGTACTGCCAGCACAGGTCCTGTCTGGCAACATACCATTTGGCACACCAGTGGCGACCCTGGCTACAACCACCCTCAGCGGGGCGACGGTCCCGGCGCAGACCATCACGATCAATCGCAACCTGACGATTACCGACACCACAGCCACTGCAGCAACGATTCTGGCAACGGACGTGCGAGCCAGCAACGGTGTTATTCATGTCATCGGAAAGGTCTTGATTCCCGATTAGAGGCACGCCAGGCCGTGAACGATGCCGGCGGGCTGCGACGTTGTCATTTGCAAAAATAAGGCCGGTGCGACGACGAACGCGTCAACGTGGGAAGATATACGCTATCGACTCACGACTTATCCAAGCAAAGGAACTCAATGACACAGCAAACTGAAACCGCGATCCTGGCCGGGGGCTGCTTCTGGGGCATGGAAGATCTGCTGCGCCGCATGCCTGGCGTGCTGTCCACGCGCGTCGGCTACACCGGCGGCGACGTACCCAACGCTACCTACCGCAACCATGGCACGCACGCGGAAGCGCTCGAACTGGTGTTCGATCCAAGCCAGATCAGCTATCGCCGGATTCTCGAATTTTTCTTCCAGATCCACGATCCGACCACCCCGAACCGCCAGGGTAATGACCGGGGCATGAGCTATCGCTCCGCCATCTATTATCTCGACGACGCACAAAAGCAGATGGCCGAGCAGACCATTGCTGATGTCGACGCATCCGGCCTCTGGCCCGGCAAAGCGGTCACCGAGATCGCTGCAGCAGGGCCTTTCTGGGAAGCCGAACCGGAACACCAGGACTATCTGGAACGCATTCCGAACGGGTACACCTGCCACTTCATCCGCCCGGACTGGAAGCTGCCGGCGCGCCAGGAATCGACGTAAGCCACGCACGGCCGGGTTGCGCGGCTGCCGGCACAAAACCTGAACATCCTTGTGACGGTAGTTGAAGCAGCCCGCGCCATCAGGAAGATCGCTCGTGCAACGCCCACCCATCCAGGTGGGCGTTGTCGTTTCCCGGCTACGCGCGCCATGCCCATCTGCAGAAAATCATGCGGCGCCAGCTGAACTCCGCCAAAGACCCATCTTTGCTAGAGTGGCTCTTCGTCAACCATCACCAGGAGACATCATGCAAATCCAACTCAACAGCGATAACCGCATCACCGGCTCCCAGGAACTTCTGGCACGTGTGCAGGCGAACCTGGAAGAAGAGCTCAAGCACGTGGCAAGTGTCATCACGCGCGTGGAAGTGCATTTGAATGACGTCAATGGCGCCAAGGGCGGCGAGGATGACAAGCGCTGCATGCTCGAGGCACGTCTCAGCGGTTTGCAGCCGATGGCAGTGGAAAGCCGGGCTCCCACGATCGATCAAGCCGTCAGCGCTGCTGCTGGTCAGTTGCACCGGGCCATCAAGACAAGCCTGGGCAAGGCCGAGGCCACCGAGCGTAGCCGTGATTCCATCCGCCGCAGTAATCCGGAAGACCTGGACACGTAGGATGCCGGCGGCAAGCGACGCCGCGCTGGCTGCTTGTTGATGTGAGCAAAACCGGGCTGGGCCTTGCCTGTCCTTTACCTGTCCGGCAGGTTGGCCGGTCGCGCCCTTCGCCACCACGCCCCTTGGCGGGGCGCTGTCCCGGTTCAAACCATCTCGCTCACACGTCCTTCAACAGGTAAGCAGTCCCGTCAGACCGCGAGTGTTGTGGCCTATACCAGGCCGAACAAATAGTATGCGGCGATCACGACCAGTACGGCCGAGGTGGCAATCAGCACCGTGACCACGAAGATATCGCGGTAAGCCTGCTTGTGCGTCAGCCCGGTCACTGCCAGCAGGGTAATGACCGCGCCGTTGTGCGGCAAGGTATCCATGCCACCGCTGGCCATCGAGGCCACCCGGTGCAGCACTTCCATGGGAATGCCTGCCGCATTGGCATTGACGATGAAGGTATCGGCCAGCGCGGCGAGGGCAATGCTCATCCCGCCCGACGCCGAGCCTGTGACGCCCGCTAGCACGCTGACACTGACCGCTTCATTGAGCAACGGGTTCGGAATGCTTTTGAGCAGGCCGGTAATGGCGGTAAATCCCGGCAGCGCGGCAATGACGCCGCCGAATCCATACTCGGATGCGGTATTGAGCGAAGCCAGCAGCGCGCCACCGACAGCGCTGCTGGAGCCTTCGGCAAACCGCGCGGCCACCGGCTTGAAAGCGAACAGACATACCCAGACTATGCCTGCGAGCAAAGCGCCCTGGACCGCCCAGATCGCCACCATGGGCGTGACCTGCACCGTCAGCGGCTGCCCGGAAACCGTAAGTGTCACGGCATTGCCGAAGTACACCGGGATGAGGCGCGTGAATAGCCAGTTCAGCAGGCCCACGACAAGCAAGGGGGAGACCGCCAGCAAAGGATGGGGCAAGTCCACGTTGTCGAGCGCTTCGGGTTCGTTGCGGTGGCCGGCACCGTAACCTTCTCCAGCCCTGGCGGCATGGCGGCGACGCGCCTCCAGATAGGCAATGCCGGCCACGGCGATGAATGCCGAGCCGAGTAGTCCCAGAAACGGCGCGGCCCAGGTGGTGGTGCCGAAGAACGTCGTCGGAATGATGTTCTGGATCTGCGGCGAGCCAGGCATCGCAGCCATGGTGAAAGTGAAGGCGCCCAGCCCGATGGTGGCCGGGATCAGCCGCTTCGGAATATCACCCTGCCGAAACATTTCTGCGGCAAACGGATACACCGCGAACACGACGACAAACAGCGACACCCCGCCATAGGTCAGCAGCGCGCACACAAGCACGATCGACAGGATCGCACGCTGTTTGCCCACGAGACCAATCACGGCGCTGACGATCGATCTTGAAAAGCCGGACAGTTCGATCACCTTGCCGAAGACTGCGCCCAGAACGAACACCGGAAAATACAGCTTGACGAAGCTCACCAGCTTTTCCATGAACACGCCGCTGAACATTGGCAGCACCGCAGCCGGATCGGTCAGCAGCACGCCGAGCATCGCGCACAGCGGGGCAAACAGGATCACGCTGTAGCCGCGGTATGCCGCCAACATTAGCAGTAGCAGTGAAGCGAGAACGACAAATACATCCATGACACCCCCTTGCATATGGTTGGGACCCGGAACGCCGACTTGCCATTCAGTATAGCCGAGCGGCGTGTCCGTATTGACATTGTCAGGCACAGCGCCCATGACGTTGACGACACCCTTGCGCCCGGCGATACTCGTTGCTCTTCGACCAATGCGATGCACGCTGCATGCCTGTCATCGGTCCCTGACGCGAATAACCTGGAGCGCGCATGCCGCCTGTTTCTGCTGCCATGATTACCAACGATGCCGTCGTCTTCGGCATGCTTGCCACCATACTCGGTACCGTACTGTGGACCGCAGCACGCCCGGATGGTTTCTGGAAAAAGTTCTACAGCTACGTACCCGCCCTGCTGCTGTGCTACCTGCTGCCGTCGCTGCTGAACACGCTTGGCGTCATCGATGGCGCGGCCTCAAGCCTCTACCCGATGGCGCGCGACTATCTGCTGCCCAGTTCTCTCGTGCTGCTGTGCGTGGCAATCGACTTCAAGGCGATCGTACGGCTCGGCCCGAAAGCGATCATCATGTTCCTGACCGGCACGGTTGGCGTCATGCTCGGCGCGCTCGTATCGTTCGAGGCAATGCGCGTGATCCATCCCGAGACGGTGGCCGGCGACACCTGGCGCGGCATGACCACGGTGGCGGGCTCCTGGATTGGCGGCGGCGCCAACCAGGCCGCGATGCGCGAGGTCTTCAACGTCGATGCCACGATGTTCGGCCAGTTCGTCGCGGTCGATGTGCTGGTCGGTAATTTGTGGACGGCCGTGTTGCTGTTCCTTGCCAGCCGGGCCCAGGTATTTGATCGCTGGACAGGCGCCGACCTTACGGCGCTGAACCGCTTGCGTGACAGCATCGAGCAATACCAGGCGCAGCATGCGCGGATCCCGACCATGCCTGACATCATGGTGATCCTTGCCATTGGCCTGGGCGCGACCGGCCTGTCCCATTTCCTGTCGCAGTTGCTGGTCGGGTGGATCACGTCCCTGCCGGCCGAATGGCGCCTGCAGGACTACAGCCTGACATCCGGCTTTTTCTGGATCGTCGTGATCGCCACCACCATTGGATTGCTGCTCAGCTTTACCAGGGCCCGCACGTTCGAAGGTGCCGGCGCGTCGCGCATCGGGTCAGTGATGCTGTACGTGCTGGTCGCCACGATCGGCATGCAGATGGACCTGAGCGCCCTGGTCGATCGCCCCTGGCTGTTCCTGCTGGGCCTGATCTGGATCGCGTTCCATGGCGGCTTGATGATCCTGATGGCCAAGCTGATCCGTGCGCCGCTCTTCATGATGGCGGTCGGCTCGCAAGCCAATATCGGCGCAGCCGCATCGGCGCCGGTGGTTGCCAGCGCCTTCCACCCGGCGCTCGCGCCGGTCGGCGTGTTGCTCGCCGTGCTGGGCTATGCACTGGGCACCTACGGCGCCTACATCACGGGGATTTCCCTGCGCGCGATTGCTGGCGGGTAAAACACGGGCCGCTGGCGCGCGCGGCTTAAGGATGACCTCATCAGCGGGCTGTTAGAATTTGCGACAATCTTTCCCTATTTATTTGCAGGAGTACTCAAATCCTCGGCTTTCTCGTCAAAATGGCCATCGGCAAACCAAAACTGGTGCTTGCCCTGGTGGTAGCGCTGCTGGCAGTGTTGGCTGGCACGATCACCTATACCGGCTACCTCGTGATCGGGGTCGTGGCCGAGTATCTCGGCACGGGCCGGTTCGTGGCCGGCTTGCTGATTGGTATTCTGTTCGCCAGGTTTCCTTCGGTTAGCCAGGGCAAGCTGCGCCTCGTTGGCCTGCTGCCCAAGCCTGTTCGCCGGCCACTCATGGTCACCCTGGTCGCACTCTGCCTGCTGCACTTCGTGTGGCTGGGCGACTACGTACCAGCATTGTTCACCGGGTTTGTGACGGCGTTTCTTCTTGCCTTCCCCTGGTTGCGCAAAACCCTGTTCGCTCGGGTGTCTTCGTCGTTCTCCAGGTTCATGCCTGGCCGGCGCCCGCCTGAGCGCAACGACGACATGGTGATCGAGGGTGAATTCAAGGAGCGCAAGGACTAAGCGGCTGCGCTTCCCCTTGCAAAGGCCGATAACGCGTTCAGGGGGCGCAACCGCCTCCCTGTTGCATGCAACCCGTATGGCCCACAGTGGTATGCTTCGCCCTTAAACTCCGAAGCCAATGCCATGACCAATAAAAAACAGCCTTCCGCCCGCCAGCCGGCCGAGACACCCGCCGGCCGGGTGGAAAATCCTTTCCTGGACGTCGAGTTCTACCAGCGCATGCGCGACTACACCGAGCGCGACGCCGCCTTCTCGAAGGAGCTGAAGGCCATCGGCGACAGCGGCGCGGGCAAGCACAGCACCGACATTCGCGAAGCCCCGTCACTGCAACTGCTGCGCGCCGTCGTCAAGAAGGGCTTGTCGCTGGAAACCATGTTGGGCCGCATGGCGCAGGGTGTGGAGCTGGGCTTGTGGGAGCCATGGATGAGCGCCTTCGGCATCGAAATCCGCGGCGTCAACTATGCAAAAGCAGAGCAGCGCAATGCCCGCCTGGCGCTCGACATGAGCCTGGCGTGCAAGGTCAATTCGGTGTTTGCCAATGCAGGCGTCGTCAATTGGCGCAGCCTGGTGGCGCAGGATTGCGCGCAGATCCAGATCGACAAGCCGACCGAGAAATCCGGCGCCAAGGTCTACGCCATCTTCTTCCTGGATGCGCCAGGAAAATGATTTTTAACAGCGTGATGCCCACCATCTGATCATTCAACCGGCCCCGCCACCAAGAGCCCCCATGGACCGACGCGACTTTCTCGCCGCACTGGCGGCATGCGCAGCGCCTGTTGCCGGGGCCGCCCCATCACCATGGCCGCTGCTCCAGCGCGGTGGCTACGTCATCCTGATGCGGCACGCCGCCACGGTGCCCGGCATCGGCGATCCGCCCGGTTTCAAGCCCGGCGTGTGCAGCACCCAGCGCAACCTGTCGCAGTCGGGTCGCGCGGATGCCACCAACATCGGCGCAGCTTTTCGCAAGCATGCGGTGCCGGTCGGCCCGGTGCTGTCGAGCCGCTGGTGGCGCTGCGTCGACACCGCCCGGCTTGCGTTCGGCCGGGTCGAACCCAGCGAGATGGTCGATTCGATGTTCCAGGACGACGATGCGGCGCGCGAGCGCAAGCTGGCGCAGCTGCGCGTCTATCTGGCGGGATACAAGGAGCCCGGCAACCTGGTGCTGGTGACCCACGACGTGAACATTCGCGCGCTGGTTGGCAAGTACGTCGAACAGGGCGACATCGTCATCGCCACCCGCGGTCCCGATGGCGCTTTGCGCATCGAAATGACAGTGCCGGTCGCGCAGCTGACGGGCTGACCGGCCCTACCAGGGCAATTCGGCGCCGTTATACGATCTGAACGAACCGCTGTCGGCCGGCGTCAGCGCATCGAGTACCTGCAGCATGTCGGCAGCAGCGGCCTCGGCCGGTCGCCCGATAATCTCACCACGAAACGGTTTCGACAGCCGTGAATTCACGGTCCCCGGATGCAGGGCGACGAGCACGCTGTTCTTCTGCGAGCGCGCCACTTCAATCGCCGCGGTTTTCAGCAGCATGTTCAGGGCCGCCTTCGACGCGCGGTAGCTGTACCAGCCACCCAGGCGGTTGTCGCCGATGCTGCCCACCTTGGCGGACAACATGGCCATGATGGCGCGCTCGCCTGCCAGCAACGGCGCAAAATGGCGCATGACCAGCGCCGGACCAAACGTGTTTGCCATGAAGGTCGCCTGCATCTGCGGGTAGTTCAGGTCGGCCAGGCGCTTCTCGGGCATCGTTGCGCCGTCGTGCAGTACGCCGGTCGCATTCACGATCAGGTGGTAGCGCGGTCCGCTGGCGAGCGCCTGCGCCGCCCCGGCAACACTGGCCTCGTCCGCGAAATCGATCGCGGGCGTCGACTGGCGATGCAGCCCCCGCACCGAGGCGCAACGCGGCGACTGTTCCAGCAGATCGACAAAGGCCGCGCCGATCGTCCCCGAAGCGCCGATAACCAGCGCATGAAATTGGTCCGGCAAACTGTTCATCATGATGTCGTGCTCCGCCGTTGTACGTGCATCGAGTGTACCGAAGGCGGGTCGTGCCATCACCGTCATGCCACGACAACGACGGGTCAATACACGGACTGACCCGCGCTGCTGCGCGATCATTTCCTGGCAACCCCATGCTATTCTTGCATCGCCCCGACCACCACGAGACCCCATGACCCGCTCGCTTCCCCTGCTCCTGTGCACCCTGCTGTGCGCCGCCCTCCCCGCCATGGCCCAGGTCAAAACGCCGGCTACGCCGGAAACGATGAACCAGCTGTACGCCGCCTACTGGGAAGACTACCTGCGCGAAAATCCGATCGCCGCAACCTTCAACGGCGACGCACGCTACAACGACCGCTTCGGCCCCGTCTCGTCGGCCGAGGAGCGCAAGCAAAGCCGCGCACTGTCGGAAAAATATCTCGCGGCCAGCGCCAAGTTCGATCCGGCGCCGCTGCCGGCCGAGGACCGCATCAGCTATGACCTGCTGCGCTACCGCCTGCAGCAGGTGCTCGACGGCCTGCGTTTTCCGTCCGACCTGGTGCCGGTGGACCAGTTCTCGGGCCTGCACCTGATGATGGCCCAACTGGGTTCCGGCGCCTCGACGCAGCCGTTCCAGACCGTCCAGGATTACGACAACTGGCTGGCGCGCGCTGCAGGCTATGCACCGGCCGTCGACAACGTGATTGCCGACATGCGCCTCGGTATCAAGCAGGGCATCGTGATGCCGAAGGCCCTGATCAGCCGCGTACTGCCGCAGCTCGAGAGTGTCGGCAGCGACGACCTGGCGACCAGCACCTATATGGGCCCGGTGAAAAAGTTCCCGGCCTCGTTCAGCGCCGCCGACAAGGCGCGCCTGACCGACGCATACGGCAAGCTGGGGCGCGAGCAGCTCGCGCCCGCCAACCGCAAGCTGCTCGCGTTCATGCGCGAGACCTACCTGCCGGCCGGCCGCACCACGGCCGGCATTGGCGCCCTGCCCGGTGGCAAGGAATGGTATGCGTTCCGCGCGCGCCAGTCGACCACGACCGACCTGACGCCGGCGCAGATCCACGACATTGGCCTGTCGGAAGTGGCGCGCATCCGCGCCCAGTTCGAAGAAGCCAAGGTCCGTGTGGGCTTCAAGGGCACGCTCAGGCAATTTTTTGATCACCTGAACAATGCGCCCGAGCTGCGCTTCAAGTCGCGCGAGGAAATCCAGGCGGCGTATGAAGGCGTGCGGCCGCAGGTCGAGGCCAAGGTGGGTCAGCTGTTCGCGAACGTGCCGAAGGCGCCGTTCGAGATTCGCCCGGTCGAAGCGTTCCGCGAAGTGAGCGCGGCGCCGGCGTCGTACCAGCGCGGCTCGGTCGATGGCAAGCGGCCCGGCATCTTCTATTACAACGCCTACAAGCCCGAGACACGCACGCGCTTTACCACCAATGCGTTCTTCCTGCACGAGGCGATTCCCGGCCACCACTTCGAGCGCAGCCTGGCGCAGGAAACGACGGGCCTGCCGGCCTTCCGCCGCTTCGGCGGCAGCACCGCATTTTCGGAAGGCTGGGGCCTGTACAGTGAAATGCTGGGCCAGGAAATCGGCATGTACGACGATCCGTGGCAGTGGATCGGGCGCCTGACGGCCGAGATCTGGCGTGGCGTGCGCCTGGTGGTCGACACCGGCATCCACGAGAAAGGCTGGACGCGCGAACAGGCCATCGCCTACTTCATGGACAACGTGCCGCAGAACGAAGTGACGGCGGTGCAGGAAGTCGAGCGCTATATCGCGGTACCGGGCCAGGCGCTCAGCTACAAGATCGGTGAACTCAAGCTGCGCGAACTGCGCGCACGCGCTGAAAAGACGCTGGGCAAGGACTTCGACCTGCGCGCCTTCCACAACGAAGTGCTGTCGCACGGCGCGGTGCCGCTCGACGTGCTGGAAGCGGCGACCGATCGCTGGATCGCGGCGCAGAAGAAAAGCTGATCCCTCGCTAGTTACCGCCCTGCGCCTGCGCCATCTCGATCGCGGGCAAGGTGACCGTCAGGAATGACGACACCTGCCCGATGAGTTCGGCAGCCTGCTGCCGGACTTGCCCCATCTGCAGGATCGACAGTTCGGCCTGGCGTACTGCCTGCTGGAGCAGCGTGCGCCGCTGCACGAGCGCGTCGAGCAAGGCGACATCGGCCGAGTCGCCGGCCAGTGTCGAGACCACCGCCAGCGCTGCCGAATGCAGGCTCAGGTTTTGAGCCGATGCTTCCAGATTGCCCGTGGCGACATCGCTGTCGGCGATGAGCTGCACCAGTTGTGCGCGAGCAGACGTCAAGGCTGGCTTGAATTCAACGGGCGACGTCGCGCGGCGAAACAGCTTGCCGAACATGCCCGCCGGCGCGCGCGTGGTCTCGAGCGCTGCGTCGAGCAATGCCGGCACCGCCATCTGCGTGAACGACAGCACCAGCTCGGTCACCGGCCGCAGCAGCGCAGCCTGCTCCATCAGCGGCGCCTCGCCCCATTCCGTTACCAAAGAGAGCCTGACCGGCAGGATGCGGCGGAACAAGGCGGCAAAGCGTTGTTCGGCGTGCGCAAACAAGACTGGATAATCGGCCCTGGCAATGGCCAGCGCGTCACGCACCGCCGGATGATCTTCGCTGTCGAACAGCGCCCTGGGCGCAGCCTTGACGGTCAAGCCCGAGATGGCCGGCACGGCTGGCAGGTCATCGAATGACAGTGGTCTGGGCGGGCTGTTGCGCACGGGCGGCGCCGCTTCGGCATGCGTGTCGCCGAACTCGAGCGCGCGCGGCGCTGCCGGCGCCTCCACCGGATCGGGAGGCGCCTCGCCCGCCTCACCGAAATCAAATGGCTTGGGCATCAGCGAACGGTGAGCGATAAAACGCGCGCGATCGGCCTCAGACCGTGCCGCCCAGCTTGCGGATGAACGTCGCCAGATTCAGCTTGAAGCCAGCGCCGACCGCCTGGAAGCGCCATTCGCCATCGCGGCGGTACAGCGAGCCGAACTGCAGTGCAGTCTTGTCCGAGTAGTCTTCGTTCAGGTCGTACTGCGCGATCGTCTCGCCGGTGTCGTCGTTGTACACCTTCACGTAGGCGCCACTGACGCGGCCGAAATTCTGCTTGCGCACTTCGGCGTCGTGGATCGTGACGACGATCGGCATTTCCACCACGGCCGCTTCGACCTTGGCCAGATCGACGATGATGACTTCGTCGTCGCCATCCTTGTCGCCCGTGCGGTTGTCGCCCGAGTGCACCACCGCGCCATCGGGCGACGTGGTGTGGTTGTAATAGACGAAGTGAGCGTTGCTGATCATGACCGGGTGGTCGTCCGCGTCCTTCCTGCACAGGAAGACGGATGAATCGAGGTCGAACGCCTGGCCTTCGGCCGCATTGACCTTCCAGCCCAGGCCGATACGAACGCGCTTCAGGCCCGGCGCCGTCTTTTCGAGGTTGATGCGGTGGCCGGTTTCGAGCGTGGTCGACATGGATATTCCTTTATGAATGTGATGGGTCAGGTCGTGATTACTGCGCGCCGGGCGTTGACGCCGACGAGAAGCGCGTGATCAGTTCGCGCTCGAGTTCCTGCAGCTTCGGCAGCTCGTCCCTGCGGCGCTGCTGGCCTTCGTTCGAGATTTGCTCGAGCTTGTCGAACGCGGTCATCAGCTGCGTCTGCACGTGCTGGGCAGTCTCCAGGCTGACGATCGAGCGCTGCTTGACGCGGGCCACGGTCTCGGTGTTTTCCAGCAGCATGTCGGCCTGGGTGCGGAATGCCGCATCGGTCGCGTCGTAGGCGGCGTTGGCCACGGCCGCGCTCTGCTTGGCTTCGAGCTGCAGCAAATATAGCGAGAACACGTTGCGCCAGGCCGGGATCGACACGTTGACGATATCGGTGAAGGTGTCGGTCAGCGCGCGCGCATTGTCTTGCGAGAGCCGGATTTGCGGCACCATCTGCGTGGCCATCAGCATGGCGCGGCGCAGGTCGTCGATACGCTTTTCGAGCCGCTCCAGGCGCCGCCGCAGCTCGGTCGCCTGCTGTGCCTCGAAGGCATTGGCCGGCGCCGCCTGCTGTGCAACCGCCTGCTGCAATCTGGCGGCCCATGCCTCGCCCTTCTTGACGTCGGCGTCCAGGCCCTGGTAGTAGATTTCCAGGCCCTTGTACATCTCGTCGAAATCGCTGATGCGGCCGCGGTGCACGTTGGCATGGCGTGTCATTTCGGCCACCAGGGTGTCCATGCGCGATTCGACTACCTGATACTGCGACAGCATCTTTTCCTTGACTGAGCCGAACATGCCCGTCACGCGCGCCATCAGGCCGCCCGAGCGCAGCTTGGCCGGGTCAAGGCCCTTCGCGGTGGCGATCAGTTCGTTCAGCTGCGCGCCGAAGACGTCGGCGTCGGAGGCGCGCACGGTACCCAGCAGCTTGGCCGACACCTTGGCCACGCTCGCACCGGTGGCACCGCCCAGGGCCTCGATGGCCTTGTCGTCAATGCCCGAGATATCGACGCGCACCAGCGGCGCCGCGCTTGCCTCGGGCCGCAATGCCGGCAGCGTGTCGGTGCCGGCAGGACTGAACAAGGGCGGCAGCGCCGGTGTCGGTGTTGCTGGCACTGCGGATGCTGCGTTCGCTTCTTCTTCGGCGGAGAACAGCGGCTTCATGGCAATCCTTCAGGTGTGAGGTGACAATATTGATAGCTTACCACCGGTCAAACCGGCTGAGCGAGTGTCACCTGACGGCTGCGCCTGACGCCGTCGTCACGATACGGATGCCATGTGTCGGCGCGCGCCTGCAACCGCTACAATCCCTCCATGAAGATGCGCAAGAAATCCGAGCTGCCCACCAAGATCTGCGCCCACTGCGCGCTGCCATTTGCCTGGCGCAAGAAGTGGGCGCGCGACTGGGAGCAGGTCAAGTATTGCTCGGAACGGTGCCGCCGCTCCGCGTCGCCGGACCGGTCACCACCACAGTCTGGCTGACGGTCGTCCTGCGGCCATCGCCGGCCACCACCGTCGCCGTCACCGCATACACGCCGGGCGTTGAAAAGCTGTGACTGGCGCTCGCACTGCTGACGTTACCCGTTTCCACGATCTTGCGCGCCGCGCCGCCACTGCCATCACCCCACGCCCACTCGACGCTGCGCGTGCCGGTCCGGTCGCCATCGACGAAGCTGACCGACGCCTGCAACGGTGTGCCGGCCTCGACCTGCGCAGGCAGGATCAGCGGCCCCAGCGCGTGCCCGCACGTGCATCCCCGCTCTGGCTTCAACAGCACCAGCCCCGCGTTCGATCCCGCGACGATCGCGCCGCTGTCACTGATCGCCAGCGCCTGGTCCAGCACGAGACCCGGCGGCGCATGGCGCAGCGCGCGGTTCAGGTCGAGCATGCCGCCTGCGGCGCTCCAGACGAAGGCGCGCATGGCGCCAAGCCGGTCCTCGGCAAAACCGACGATCTGGCCGCGGGTGTTGACATCTAGCGCGACTGACGAACGCCCGCCCAGCGTGCCGAGTTCGCGCATGCCCCCCTGGCGCGTCCACGACATCGCTCGTTGATGCCCATCCGGATAACCGATGCTCCCGGCGATGTGCAGGCCGGGCGTCATCGCATGGACCGATGCCGTGGAACCCCGGCCGGTGCCGAGGTCGGTCATGCCGGTGGCGCGCGTCCACAGGAACGGGCGCTCGCCGCCATCGTCGAACGACACGAGCCGGTTGCCCGCCACCTCGCCCCCGGCCCCGACGGCCACCGGCGACGACTCGGCGCTGCCCAGCGTATCGATGTCGATTACCCCATCCGAACGTGTCCAGACGAAGGTGCGCGTGAATTCGTCGTCGATCGTCGTCACGCCGGCAACCAGGCCGGCATCGCCCAGCAGGCGGCCGGATGCAGGCGCCGGGATGCCGGGCGTCACGCCCAGGTCTTCGACGCCGCTGGCGACGCTCCAGAGAAATGGATGCGCTGCATCGCCTGCTGCGCCGGTGACGACGCCACGGTTGTTGATGGCCCAGCCATATGAGCGACCACGAAATGCGTCGGCGCGCAGGTCGAGCATGCCGCCGCGCACGCTCCAGACGAACGCATTCTCGACGCCACCTTCATTGAGCGACGTGCCGGCGACCTGCCCGGCATCGTTCAGGTCGTTCACATACACGGTGCGGCCACCCAGCGAGCCGATCTCTCGAACGGCATTGCCATCGTAGAAGTAGCCGTCCGTACGATCGCCATGGATCAGCGAAAACGCGACGTGCCCTGACGCATTGATGCGTGGGTAGGCCGCGATGGCGCCCGTGCCAAGGTTGATTACGCGGTAGGCGGCTGGCGATACGCGCGCGTTGCCATCGGCATGGATCGACGCTGGCGCCGGTTGCGCCAGCGCGGGACTGGCCGCAGCGAGTAACAGCGGCCCTGCCCGCAAGCCCATGCATGCCAGCCACTGCATGATGCTGGCAACCGACACCACCTTCCCCCACATCCAATGCATGATTTCTCCAGTCAATGTTAAGCAGCGCCAATCGGTCGAGACCGGCACCATCGGTGATGTCGGGCAGCGCGGCAATCATGCACGGCGCCGCGCACGCACGGTACGGCGTGCACCGAAATCTCGCGCTGGTTTGTGCGGCGCCAATGTCCGCGGCGGCGGTCAATTTTCTCCCGACACGATGTGCACCGTCCATGGAACCTCCTGCGGCGCAGGGAGTCCTACCAACACCTGCGGCCGTCGACACTGCCACCACGTTCTCCACCGGTATCAGCTGGTGTCCGCTGCTGTTTCACATTGCAATAGTGACCCGAAGGAGACCACGATGAAAATCTACGGCGCCGAGTTTCTCGGCACATTCTGGCTGGTGATGGGCGGGTGCGGCAGCGCGGTGCTGGCTGCCGCATTTCCCGGACTGGGCATCGGCCTGCACGGCGTCGCCCTCGCTTTCGGCTTGTCCGTGCTGACGATGGCGTACGCGATCGGCCACATCTCGGGTTGCCACCTGAATCCGGCGGTCTCGATCGGCCTCTGGGCCGGGGGCCGCTTTCCCGCGCGCGAGCTGTTTCCGTATATCGTGGCGCAGGTCGCCGGCGGCATCCTGGCCGGCGGCGTGCTGTATGTGATTGCCAGCGGCGCTCCTGGCTTTGACAGCGCCAACGGCTTTGCTGCCAATGGCTACGGCGATCATTCGCCAGGCGGTTATTCGCTGCTGGCAGGGCTGCTGAGCGAAGTGGTCATGACCACGTTCTTCTTGCTGATTATCCTGGGGGTGACCGACCAGCGCGCTCCCAAAGGGTTTGCGCCAGTGGCAATCGGTTTCGCGCTGACCCTGATTCACCTGATCAGCATCCCTGTGACCAACACGTCCGTCAATCCTGCGCGCAGCACGGCCGTTGCCGTGTTTGCCGGCGACTGGGCCGTGGGGCAGTTGTGGCTGTTCTGGATCGCGCCCATTGCCGGCGCCTTGCTCGGCGCTGCGCTCTACCGCGTCATCGGTGCGCAGGTGCCGGTGTCGGAACCGGTCGACGCGCCCGCCTACGGCCATGTGGAGCGGCGCCAGCGGCAGGTACGGGGAAGCGGCGTCGGCCGCGAGCAAGCCCAGCATTGACGTTCTGGTGCCTGATCGACCGGAGGCGGCGGACCACCGGGCTGGCGAGCCACGCCGTCTTTCGGCAGCGTCATTGTTGTTTTTTCTGCACATTTATTCATGCCCTTGGTGCGTGCGCCAGGGGCGTAGCAGGCGCGCATCGGAGGGGGCGCACACGATATGAGGCATTGTCTTACATGATTCAACCCACATCGCATTTACTGTTAGATTGTTAATACACCTTTGTTCCTAACCTCTCTACCAGTGCTGCCATGAAAACCTTTCACTGCGACAAATGTTCGCATCAGATCTTCTTCGAAAACACCCTCTGCTTCAATTGCGAAAGCACCCTGGGCTACCAGCCTTCCCAGCGTTCCATCAACAGCTTTGAACAGGCTGAAGACGGCCTGTGGCGGAGCCTCAACCGCAAGGATGAAGGCAAGCTCTACAAGCAGTGCAGCAATTATGTGCAGCACAATGTATGCAACTGGATGCTGCCGGCCGACGACCCGCATGAGTTGTGCGAAGCATGCCAGCTCACGGTGGTGATCCCGGCGCTGACGTCGGAGAAGAACCGGGTCCTGTGGTCGCGCCTTGAAACCGCCAAGCGCCGCCTGCTGTTCTCGCTGGCGCAGCTGAACCTGACCCCGGCCTCGAAAGAAACCCAGCCCGACACCGGCCTGGCATTCCAGTTCCTCGAAGACGGCGTAACCGACCAGTGCGTGATGACCGGCCACGACAATGGCCTGATCACGCTGAACATCGCCGAAGCCGATCCGGCCGAGCGCGAGCGCACGCGCGAACAGATGCACGAACGTTATCGCACGCTGCTGGGTCACTTCCGCCACGAGAGCGGCCACTATTATTTCGACCGCCTGGTTGCCGATACACCATGGATCGACAGCTACCGCGCGCTGTTCGGCGACGAGCGCCAGGATTATGGCGACGCACTCAAGCGGCACTACGAGAACG
>Ga0308157_10003851_pt1 | contig 20930 bp, 18 predicted proteins | sample PhyBR1_FD_201035 | JGI IMG/M metagenome (GOLD analysis project Ga0308157, IMG submission 201035) | Phyllosphere microbial communities from UC Gill Tract Community Farm, Albany, California, United States - DLSLB.R1 | ecosystem: Host-associated > Plants > Phyllosphere > Unclassified | place: USA...
AAGCCACGCAGGCTGCGGGCGAAATGCTGCATCACCTCGTGCACCTGGCCGCCGCGCTCCAGCAGGGTGCTGGTGAAGTTGCGCAGGAAGTTGCGCTCGTTGCGGTCCAGCTTGCGGGTGAAGCCGCGGTTGAGCACGGTGTCCAGCGCAACGTCGAGTTCGGCACTGCGCTGCGGGTCGTTGAGCAGGTCCCAGAATGCCTGGAAGCTGCGCCCGGCATCGGATTCACCGATCACGTCGACGCCGTTGAACAGGCGGTCGAGCACGTCGCCGCGTGCGCCTTCATCGTCGATGATGCGTTCGCGGAAACGGCGGTTGAGCTGCTCGAAGTCATCGCGCACGCGACGGAAGTCCTCGGCCAGGTCATCGGCCAGGCGGATCACGTCGCGGGTGCGCTCCAGCGCGCGCTTGCCATCCAGCGCACTGACCTTGCCGGTGGACACCTGGGCGATCTCGGCATCGATGCGGTCGCGCTCGGCCTTCAACGCGGCCAGGCGTGCTTCCGGATCGGCCTCGGTCTGCTGGGCCAGCTGCGATATCTGCTGCATCACCATCGCCAGCCGGCTTTCGGTGGCCAGGCTGGCGTTGTGCTCGATGCCGGCGATGAAGCGGATGGCCTGCACGGCCTGCCGCGACAACTCGTATTCCTCTTCGCTCGCGCCTTCAGGCAGGCGCCGCACCAGCCAGCCCTGCGCCAGCCAATAGGCGATGTAGGCCGGTGCGGTGCGCGGCAGCTCGACCTCGAGTTCCTCGCCATTGAGCGTGTCCAGCTGCTGCTGCAGGCGCTCTGCGAGGATGGAGCCGGGGATGCGGCGGTCCGCTTCCAGCAGCAGGCCCTGCAACAGGCCCACCAGCACCGGCGCGCGGTCGGAGGCCAGCAGTTTCCAAAGCGGCTGCTCGCGCAGACGCTGGTAGCCGGCGATACGTTGGCGGTACTTCATCGAGCGCGTGCGATCCCTGGGCTCAGCGTCGGGCGTGGCCGACTTCGATGAAACGCAGGAACTCGGCACGGGTGCGCGCGTCGTCATGGAAGGTGCCGCGCATGCGCGAGGTGACCATGCTGACGCCACGCTTGTGGATGCCACGGGTGGTCATGCACTCATGTGCGCCTTCGACCACGATGCCCACGCCCATCGGCTGCAGCACGTCCTGGATGACGTCGGCGATCTGTGCGGTCATCTTTTCCTGCACCTGGAAGCGGCGCGCATAGGCCTCGACCACGCGTGCCAGCTTGGAGATGCCGACCACGCGGCCATTGGGGATGTAGCCGACATGGACGCGGCCGATGATCGGCGCCATGTGGTGCTCGCAGTGGCTTTCGTACTCGATGTCGCGCAGCACGATCATCTCGTCGTAACCGGCAACTTCCTCGAAGGTACGGGCCAGGTACTCGCGCGGGTCGTCGTTATAGCCCTTGAACCAATCGCCATAGGCCTCGGCTACCCGGCGCGGGGTGTCGAGCAGGCCTTCGCGGGAGGGATCTTCACCGGCCCAGCGCAGCAGGGTGCGCACGGCGTCTTCAGCCTGGGCTTGGGTGACGGACGGGTTCTTCGGATCGGCCATTACAGAACTGCGCTTGGATTACGGGGTAGACATGCTACCAGCCGGGGCTGTGGAGGAGCATTTACGGCACCTTGACCGGCTCCAGCGAGCCGGCCCCGCCGAATCTATTTCATTGTTTTACATTGGGTTTTTGAAAGCCGGCCGATCCGCCGGTTCAATCTGTCTGCCTTGCGGCCGGCTTGGCCGTGGCGGTATCGCGCTCCAGCGCCTGCAACAGGCTGTGCGCACGCGCGTTGGCGATATCGGCGACACGCCAGCTGCTGCCCTGACGCTGCAGGGTCAACTGCAGCTGCAGGGGGTGCTGCGGGTCGTCAAGCTGGGTGCTGGCGCGCAGCTGGCCGTCTGCCAGTGGCTGGATGTCGAAGCTGAGCTGGCGCAGGTCCTGCGCGGTGTCCTGGCAGTCGCAGAGCGGATCGCCGTCCAGATAGCCGACTTCACCAGCGTAGGCGTTGCTATTGGCCTGCATCGCGGCGATCAGGGCCGTTGTGTAGACCTCTTCGTCGGGCAGGATGGCGTCCAGGCCGGCGTCCGGGTGGTAGCCGGCGTAGATGTGGCTGAGGAAGGCGCGGGCGGAGCTGATGTCCTGCTCGGTGATGCTGGTCGTTGCCTGGGCTGGCTCGGGCGTGACAGTGGCCGGTGCGTCCTTGTTGCAGCCGGTCAGTGCCAGGAGCAGCAGTGCTGTGCTTGTCAGGGTTTTCATGGGCTTCCTTGCGCTGTTCTGTGATCGGGTCTTTTTAGGCGGGACTGCTGGGGAAAGCAAAGGCTTTGAAGCACCCCTCGCAACCCTCCCCTTCGCCTACGGCGAAAGGGAGGGAGACAAGCGCTGCGCCAAGCCGGACCAGCGGCTGGCGTGGCGGGCCAGGGCAGCTTCGATCACCTCGGCACTACCGGCCAGATGCAGGCCGTTGCGAGCGCGGGTGATACCGGTATAGAGCAGCTCGCGGCTGAGCACGCGGTTGTCGCGGCGCGGCAGCTGCAACCAGACCTGGTCGAACTCCGAGCCCTGTGCCTTGTGCACGGTCATCGCAAACGCGCTTTCGTGCAGCGGCAAGGCCGCCGGGTGGAAGGCGCGCGGATTGGCGGGATCGTCACCGGGGAACCAGGCACTGGTGCTGCGGCCATCGCCATCACGCAGGCAGATGCCGACGTCGCCGTTGAACAGGCGGTGGCGGTAGCTGTTCTCACCAATGATCAGCAGGCGGCCATGGAACCAGCCCGGGCCCAGCGCGCGGCCGCGGGTGCCGGCGAGCAGGTCTTCGATGCGGGCGTTGAGCCCGCGCGCGCCCTGCGGGCCTTCGCGTACGGCGGTGAGCAGGCGCATACGTCCGGCCAGGGCCAGCGCGTCGGCCGGCGTAGCTGCATCGACCAACGCCTGCCAGTACTGCTGAAGGGGCTCGCGCCAGGCTTGCAGCGGATCGATATCGCCTTCGTGGAAGTGCACGCCGGTCAGTTGGGCGTCGCGCAGCAGTTGCAGGGTCTGCAGCGCATCGCCGTCGCGCATGGCGCTGGCCAGCGGTGCCAGCTGCAGGGCTTCGCTCTGGCGGTAGCCGCGCTGCAGCTGCACGCGGGCACCGGCGAAATCGGTGGGTGTGGTTTCAACAGCGTCCGCTGGCAATTCGCCAAGCAACGGCCGCAGTGCTTCTGCGTCCGTTGCGGTCGTGCGATGGCCATCGCCGGCAGCACGCAGGATCGCGCTGAGCACATCGCCCGCCTCCACCGACGGCAGCTGGTCCGGATCACCAAGCAGCACCAGGCGGGTGCCGGGGGCGATGGCTTCGACCAGCTTGGTCATCAGCGGCAGGTCGATCATCGAGGCTTCGTCGACCACGATGACGTCATAAGGCAACGGGTTGTCGGCGTGGTGGCGGAAGCGCGGGGAATCCGGGATCACGCCGAGCAGGCGGTGCAAGGTGGTGCCGGTGCTTGGCAGTTGCTCGCACAGGGCGCTGTCGATGCCTTCCACCGAGAGCTTCTGCACGGCATGGCGCAGGCTTTCGGCCATGCGCTCGGCGGCGCGACCGGTTGGCGCTGCCAGGGCGACACGCGGTGCTGGTTGGTTTGTGGCCTGTGCTTGTGCGGCCAGCAGCACCAGCAGGCGGGTGATGGTGGTGGTCTTGCCGGTGCCGGGGCCGCCGGTGACCAGCAGCAGGTTGTGGCGCAGGGCGGTGGCTGCTGCTCTTGCCTGGTGGTCTAGAAGCTTCCCCTCATCCGCCCTGCGGGCACCTTCTCCCGCTTGCGGGAGAAGGGAGAAGTCCAGCTGCGCTTGCATCTGCGGATCTTGCGGCGCTACCCGCTTCTGGCCCCCTCTCCCGCCTGCGGGAGAGGGTTGGGGTGAGGGCGCTCCAAACAGATCCAACTGAGCTGAGACGACTTGCCCAGGAAACAGGCAAGTAAACACACCCGCCAATCCAGCAACATCACCAGCAGCGACCAGTGCCTGCCCGATCCGCTGCAACCCCGCCGCCAAGCGGCGTTCGTACTCACGGTAACGACGCAGATACAGCAGCCCGTTTTCCCACACCAGAGGAGCCTGCTGCGACTCCACGCTGTTATCCACAGCTGTGGATATCCATTTGGACGACGCAAGCTGCGCAATCCACTCCTCGGCAGCCGGCCATTCCACACCGGCATCCACCAGGCGTTGCGGCTGGGTCGGATCAAAGCCCGCATGCCCCTGCGATACCGCCAGCGATGCCAGGGCAGCGGCAGCCAGCACCGCGTCTGGCGTCTCCGCATCCAGGCGCCGCAGGCTTTGCGCCAAGGCATGATCCAGCGCGCGCAGCGCGCCGGCTTTGTTCAATGCGGCCAGCAGGCTCATGCCTCGCCTCCCAGTCGTGCCAACAAGGCCGCATGGCCATCGCGGCCACCGGCAAACAATTCGTCCACCGCATGCACCAGCTCCGGTGCGAAGTTGTGCGCGTACAGGCCGGGTGACTGCGGGCGTGTTGCATCCAGTCCGCGACAGAACAGATAGCGGATGCCACCGAAGTCGCGCACATAGTCGTAGCCAGCACCGATTCGGAAACGCAGCCAGCGGTGCAGGGCGACGGTGTAGATCAGCGCCTGCAGGTCGTATTCGCTGTGGCGCATGGCTGCATCCAGCTGCGCCACCGAGTAATCCGGCAGGCGATTGGACTTGTAATCGAGCACATACCAACGCCCGTCGCGGACGTAGGTAAGGTCGATCTTGCCGGTCATCAGCCCTTCCAGCTGACGGCGCAGGCCGAAACCATTGCGACCGCGCACAACCCCGTGGGCATGCAGCACGCGCAGCAATGCCGGCACCGTCGTCGGCTGCATGGCGAAGTGGAACTCGATTTCGGCGCGGCGCTCGCCTTCGCCCAGCGAATGCAGGGCACCGCCTTCGGGCAGGGCGACGGTCAGGGTCTGGCCGATCAGTTCGGTCAGCAGCGCTACGCCATCGTCGATCTCTTCGTCGATGTAGCCATCGGCGCGCATTGCCTTGGCGATGATCTCGGCCTGACCTTCCGGCGCTGCTTGGCCGGGTTGCCAATCGCACCAGACGCCGAAGTCGACGTTCTCCAGCGCCGCATGCAGCACATTGCCGAAGCGACTGCCGGAAAACCGCGGATCAAACACTTCCGGCTGCGTGGCCGCGGCTTCACTGGCCGGCTCGGCATCGACGTCGACCTGCGCCGGTTCGTCAGCAGCGCCACCGCTGTCTTCGGTGGCAGCGGCAGCAGTGTCATGGCCACCTTCGGCATGGGCGAGCTGGGTGAAGCTGTAGACCCACCAATCGTGCGGCACGCTGCGGCGTACCTCGCGTACCGGCGGCAAGACCTGTTCGCGCTCGGGCGGCAGGCGCGTCGGCGCCGGGCCGCTGTCGTCTTCGATCACCTGGATGTCGGCGTGCTCGGGCAGGCCCTGCAGCATCGGCCCAAGACGCGAGGTCGCCAAGCCAGTCAAGGCGCCACCACTTATCCACAAGGCGTGCTCGGCACGGGTCAGGCCTACATAGAGCAGGCGCGCGGTTTCGGCCTCCTCATCGGCATTAACCTGCTGGCCCACGGCCTTCCAGTCGGTGTCTTCCTTGTCGATCTTCCAGTGCAGCACGCGTTGTTCGCCGTCGTGCACGGTGCGGTGGTTGCTGCTGTCCGGCGCATTGGTGGCGATGCCGACAAAGGGCAGGTAGACCAGCGGGTATTCCAGGCCCTTGCTCTTGTGCAGGGTGATGATCTGCACACGGCGGGCATCCGATTCCAGCCGCAGCAGCTGCGCTTCGTCGCCTTCGTCGGCGTGGGCGATCTGTGCCTGCAGCCAGTCGAGCAGGCCATGCAGGCCGATGCTGCGGTTGCTGGCTTCCTGCAGGGCTTCGGCCAGCTGCAGGTAGTTGGTGAGGCGGCGCTCGCCGTCGATCAGCAGCAACAGGCGTTCGGCCTGTTCGGCGCACAGGTCCGATAGCAGGGCGAGCACGCCGCCGCGCTGCCAGCGCTCACGCCATTGCAGCAGGCGTTCCTGGTGCAGGCGCTGTTGTTCGCCTTCGTGTTCCATTGCAGCGATGGCGGCTGCGCCTTCGCCCAGCAGCACGGTGGCAAGCGCGGCGCGCAGGCGGCCTTCGTCGGCCGGCTGCAGCAGGGCCAGCAACAGCAGGCGCAGTTCGTGCGCCTCGGCGCTGGCGAACAGGCTCTGTTTGCCGGCAGCTACCGCCGGGATGCCGAGCGCGGCCAAGGCCTGCTGCACGCGCGAAGCTTCCTTGTGCGAGCGCACCAGCACGGCGATATCACCCGGCTGCACCGGTTTGCCATCGACCAATGCACGGTCTTCGCGGGCAGCGCTGAGTACCCTGTGGATATCTGCCACGCAGGCGGCGGTGGCGGCGTCGCGCGAAGCGTCGGCCTTCAGCGGCTTGCCGTCGGCGTCGCCTGCAATCAGCTGCAGGGTCAGTGCTGGTGCCGGTTTGCCGTCCAACAGATAGTCGGCATCGCTGCGCTTGCTACCTGGCAGTACCGGCTCGAACTGGATGCGCTCGTCGAGGAAGGCTTCGGGGCCGGCGTTGTCGTACAGCGCCTGGATCGCACGCAACACGCCGGGCCGTGAACGGAAGTTGCGGTCCAACGCCGGTGCGGCTTCTGCCAATGCCTTGGCCTGCAGATAGGTATGCACGTCGCCACCACGGAAGCCGTAGATGGCCTGCTTGGGATCGCCGATCAGGAACAGCGCAGCATCGCCATCATCGGCTGCGAACACGCGGCGGAAAATGTCCCACTGGCGCGGGTCAGTGTCCTGGAACTCGTCGACCAGGGCAAAACGATACTGCACACGCAGGCGCTCGGCCAGATGCGCGCCATGCGGGCCGTGCAAGGCATTGGCGACGTTGTCGATCAGGTCGTCGTAGGTCTGCTGGCGGCGTAGCTGCTTGAGCTGGGCCAGCCGTTGGCGGACTTCGCTGCGCAGCTGGTGCAGCAGCACAATCGACTGCTGGCGCTGCCACTGCGTCACCTGCGCCAGGGCCTGCAGGTAATCGGCGATCAGCGGCTGCAGCGGCGATTGCGGGGTGCTGCCGGCCTTGGCCTTGTTGGTCTTGGCGGTGAGCACGTCCAGCGTCAGCCGCTCCAGGCGATCATCCAGTTCGGCAGTAGGATCGGGGCGGCGGCTCCACTGCAGCAGTTGCTGGAACAGCGGCTCGATCCAGTCGGACTTGTAGCTGGACTTGTTGAGGATGCCGCCTTCCACCGCGCCACGCAGCTGCTGCAGATAGGTGTCGCCATGCTCCGTGATGCCGGCGGCCAAACGTTGTGCAGCACCGTCGCGGAACGGGCGGGTGTCTTCGATCAGGGTCTGCGGTGGCTGTGGATAAAGCGGCAGTTCGGCAGCCAATGTGGGCAGATCCCGAGCCAGTGCATCTGGACTTTTCCACAGGCCTAGCAAGGCTTCCAGATGCTCGCCCTGCCCTGCGTGCAGCCGCCACAGGTCGGCAGCCAGTTCGGCGTGCAGTTCGCGTGTATTGGCCAGCAGCTCGGGCGCGGCGAAGGTGTGCCCGCTCTCCAAAGCGTATTCGCCCAACACGCGGGTACAGAAGCCGTGGATGGTGAAGATCGAGGCCAGGTCGGTTTCTTCAGCGGCAATGCGCAAGCGCCGACCGAGCTGTGCGGCGCTCTCGCTGCCCTGCTGCAGATGGCGTTGCAGGATGGTGCGGGTCAGCGTGGTTTCGGGGCTGTCGCCGTCGTCGGGCGTGCTGTCGACCACACGGGCCGCCAGTTCCAGACGCTCGCGGATGCGTTTGCGCAGTTCCTGGGTGGCGGCGTCGGTGAAGGTCACCGCGAGGATCTGGCCCATGCGCAGGCCCTGCTCCACCACCAATCGGGTGAACAGCGTGGCCAAGGTGAAGGTCTTGCCGGTGCCGGCGCTGGCCTCGATCAGGCGCAGGCCATCCAGCGGCAAGTGCAGATACGGGTCCTGCTGCAGCGCTTCGGTGCTCATGCGCCGGCTCCGTTCATGGCATCGTTTTCAGCGTCGAAATCGGGCAAAACGCGGCCCTCGCGTAGCGCGGTAAATATCAACAGGGCGTTGTGGATAAATCTGTGAGTAGTGCTTGGCGATGCGAACGGATCGGTGCCACGCAAGGCCAATTGCAGGGCTTCGCCGTTGCGCTCGCCCCAGCTGTGTTCGCTGCCGAACCAGCGCGCCTGCGCCGCGTTTTCACGCTTGTCATCGTCGGCGTTGTAGATCTCCCAGCCGGTGTAGGGAGCGAATAGAAGCGGCGCCTGCATTCCTTCATAACGTAGACGCAGCAAGGCTTTCAAGGCTTCCTGTGCAGTCTCTGCAGAAAGCTCTGGAAGCCGATGCGGGCCATAGCCAGCCTGCCCGTTGTCATGGAACTGCAGCATCGATGACGGCACACCGGCAGCGTTCACCAGCAGCCAATCCAGGCCACCGCGCAGCACATAAGCCACCCCCGGCGCACCCGCCTGCAGGCGAATCAGGCCCTGTGGATGAATTTGATCGACACGCCCATGCAGGCGCACGCCATCGAGCTGAACTTCGTAACGCTGCGAGCCCAGCGGCTGGCCGTCGTACCACTGCGAAAACGTTTCCGCACAGGGCCGGATGCGGCTGAGCATGCGTTCGAACTGCTGCCGCCCAAGCGCACCGGATGGCAACAACGCACGGGCACGCAGGCGCTGGTACAGGCCAGCTTCGCGGCCTTCCAGCAGGGCGCTGAGCACGTGCTGCTGCAAGGACGAATGCAGGCGACCACCACTGGGCACCAGCAGCGGCTCGATATCTTCGCTGTCGTCGATGTCACCGGCCAGGCGTAGGCCAAGTCGCTGATTCAGGAACTGCGCGGCCGGGTCACTGATGAAACGCCGCAGTGCGTCCAGCGACAGACTGTCGTCATTGAGTGCGGTGGGCAGCGGTGCGTTCAGCGGGCCGTCGAACCACGGCGCCAAGCGTTGCCGACTGCCGCCGACCGCGCTGGCGGCCGGATGCCACTGGCGCCGGTAACTGAAACGACGCGGCTCGCCATCGCCGCCAAATGCCGCCGGGGCAAATGGCTGCAGCGGATGCCGCACCACCAGCTGCTTGCGCGCCGCAGCGCTGTCCTGGTGGTACGCCGACGCCGCGTTCACCAGTTCGCTGACCAACACCGAAGGCTCGCGCACGCTGCCATCGCGGGCGTCGGCACCGAGGTAGCTCAGGTAGAACACGTCCTGCGCCGAAGCGAACAGCTGCAGGAACAGGAAGCGGTCGTCCTCGCGCAGCGAACGGTCACCGTAGCGGCGGCGCTCGGTGCCCAGTTCGGCGGTAAGCCGGCTCAGGCCTGCGGCAGGATCGCGGCGCGGGAAATCACCGTCGTTCAAACCCAGCACGCAGATCACCCGGAACGGCAGCAGGCGCATCGGCACCATGCGGCCGAAGCTGATGCCGCCGGTCAGCAGCGGCGCGCGGGTATCGGCCTCGGACAGCACCGAAGCGAAGTGCGCGCGTACCACTTCGGCCGGAACAGGCGCGTCGAAACCGGCACTGTTGGCTTCTTCGGCGAATTCGTTGACCAGGTTGCGCAAGCGGTCCAGTGCGCGCACGGCAGACGGTTCGGTCGGGGTTTCCGGCAGCAACGCCAGCAACAGGCCTAGCAGGCGTTCGCGCCACTGGTTGGGCGTCAGTGCCTCGGCCAGGGTCTTCTGATGGCGGGCGAGAACACGCAGCAGGCGGATCAGCGCATCGAGTGCAGCCAGGCCACCGCCTTCCAGTTCCGGCCATGGCGCAACGCCGCCGATGTCCTCATCGCTGCCGCTGGCATGGCCGAGCAGCAGCCGGTCCAGCGCGAACTGCCAGGTGTAGGCGTCATCGGCAGGGGCCTGGTGCTGCTTGCGGTGGCCAGCATCCAGACCCCAGCGCGCACCCGCAGCCTGCAGCCAAGCGTGCAGGCGTTCGAATGCAGCCGCATCCAGACCGGAGGCAGACGCCAGCGGCGCGCTGGCCAGCAGGTCGAGGATTTCATTGAGGCCGAAACGCGATACCGGCAGGCCCAGCAGCTGCACGAACACCTCGGCCAGCGGCTCGCCCTGCAAGGGGCTGGCATCGGCCAGCGCCCATGGAATGTGCGCATCGTTGCCACCACGGCCGCCGAACACCGATTCCAGGTAGGGCACGTAGGGGTCGATATCCGGCGCCAGCACCGCGATTTCGCGCGGCTGCAGTGGCGGATCGAAGCGCGGATCCTCCAGCAGCGCGCGCAGTTGGTCGTGCAGCACCTGCATCTCGCGCAGGCGGGTGTGGCAGGCGTGGATCTGGATGCTGGGGTCGTCCACCCGCAACGCCTCACGCAACGGCGGGGAGGGCAGCGCGCGGCGATGGAACAGGTCGGCCTGCAGGCGATGCAGCAGGCTGTCACCCAGCCCGCCATCATCCAGCCCAGGCACGGCAATGCTTTCCGGGTCGACGTAGGCGGCGATTTCGCCGCTGGGGTGCACCACTTCGTAATCGCCCAGCACCGCCATGAAGTCGCGGCCGGCCTCACCCCAGGCCTGCAGCAAGGGGTTCTCACCGGCTTCGGTGCCGAATGGTTCGGCGAGGCCGCTGCGCAGCTTTTCCTTCAGCGTCTGCAGGTCGCCCCAATAGGAGCGCGTTGGCGTCGGCATATAGAAGTGCAGCGTGCCGACCCGCGCCTGGGTGGCGATGACCCGCAGCACATCCGGCGAAACGTTGAGTGTGGCAAAGGCGAACAGCCGTTGCGGCAACCCTTGTGGCAAGGGTTGGTGCGCGGCTTCGAAGCGGGCGAGGTAGTCGTTGATGCGGCGTGCGCGGTAGTTCTGCCCGCCAGCGATATGCCGCCACAGGATGGCCTGCGGGTCGTCCGGCTCGGCACCGTCCTCCCAGCGCAGCAGCCAGTCGCGGCGCCAGGCCTGGTACTTCTCGAACACCCCGCCCAGCTCGGCGGCCAGCGCCCACGGTCGCAGTGGATCATTGCGGTCCAGGTAGGCGCGCAGCCCGGCCATCGCCGGTTTCTGCATCAAAGCGCTGTCGGTCAACGCCCCGTACAAGCGCCAGTGCAGGCCGGTCGCGCCAAGGTCATCGCGCTCGCCGGGCACATTGGCCTTGAGCGCCTTGGCGACGAACTCACCCGGGGTCAGGAACTCCAGGTTGGCGGACACACCGTACTCGGCAGCCAGGGTCGACTGCAGCCAGCGGCGCATCGCCACCTGTGGAATCAGGACGATGTCCGCGGCCAGCAGCGGCTGGCCGGGGGCCGGCTCGCGCAACGCGTGGGCCAGCAGCTGGGCCAGCACGTCCAGGGCATTGGAGTGGTAGAGACGGAAATCGGGGGCGTTGCTCATCGCGCCATCTTGCCGCAGTGACATCGCAGGCGGCGAGACATGAATACGTTGTGCATGTTCCAGACCGGATTACTCTCCCACCCGCTGCACACTGTGTTGCTGTGGAAGCCGTCCGCTGTGCATGGCACCCGGCGCCGACAATGCGACAATACTGGACGGTCCAGTACGCTTATGTTCAGCCGCTGCTGGCAATCCTAGAACGTTGCTTTTCCGTTAAAGGCCACCATGCCCTCCATCCGGACTCCGTTGGTGCAGTTGTCGGACGTGCGAATCGATCGCGGCGGACGCACGATCCTGCGCGATGTTTCGCTGCAGGTCCCGCAGGGCAGCATCACTGCCGTGCTCGGCCCTTCGGGCAGTGGCAAGTCGACCATGCTGGCAGCACTGACCGGCGAACTGCGGCCGGTGTCCGGCAGCGTGCAGTTGTTTGGCCGGGATATTCCACACGGCAACCGCGACCTGCTGGAGATGCGCAAGAACGTCGGCGTGCTGCTGCAGGGCAACGGTCTGCTGACCGACCTGAGCGTGGCCGACAACGTGGCGCTGCCGCTTCGCGCGCACACCAGGTTGCCGGAGCCGGTGCTGCGCCGCCTGGTGCAGATGAAGCTGCATGCGGTAGGCCTGCTGGCCGCTGCCGATGCCTGGCCGCGCGAGCTGTCCGGCGGCATGGCGCGGCGTGTGGCGCTGGCACGTGCGCTGGCGCTGGACCCGCCATTGATGATCTACGACGAGCCACTGACCGGGCTGGACCCGATCGCCTCAGGCGTGATCATGAGCCTGATCAAGCGCCTGAACGACAGCTTGGGCCTGACCAGCATCATCGTCAGCCACCATGTCCACGAGACCCTGCCGATCAGTGATCAGGCCGTGGTGATCGCCAATGGCGGCATCGTGTTCTCCGGTTCGCCGGACGAACTGCAGGCCAGCACCGACCCGCTGGTGCGGCAGTTCCTGCACGGGCAGCCGGATGGCCCGATCCCGTTCGATGCGCCGACGCGCAATTACGGGTTGGAGAACGCGTGATGACGACGCTGCGCGAAATGCGTGATTCCTGCCCCCTCTCCCGCATGGCGGGAGAGGGCTGGGGTGAGGGCGCTTTTAAAGCACGTGGAGCAAAAGCTCCCCTCATCCGCCCTTCGGGCACCTTCTCCCGCTTGCGGGAGAAGGACGTGTCGTCCAGCGTGATCAGCGCTTCTGGAGCAGTTTCCTGATGCCCTTCACCTCCTCCATCCGCTCGCTGGGCCGTGCCGGGCTGTTCTCGCTGACGGTGCTGCGTGGCTCGCTGCCGACGCGTGACTTCCTGGCCGAACTGACCCGCGAGATCTACAAGATCGGTGCGCGTTCGCTGCCGATCATCGCCGTTGGCGGCGCGTTCGTTGGCCTGGTGCTGACCCTGCAGGGCTACCGCACGCTGACCACCTTTGGTGCCTCCGATGCACTGTCCACCCTGCTCGGCCTGTCCCTGTACCGCGAGCTGGCGCCGGTGCTGACCGCACTGCTGTTCATCGGCCGCGCCGGCAGCTCGATCGCCGCCGAGCTCGGCCTGATGCGTGCCACCGACCAGATCAAGGCGCTGGAGCTGATGGCCATCGACCCGATCGCCAAGGCGGTTGCGCCGCGCTTCTGGGCGGCGGTGCTGACCGTGCCGTTGCTGACCGGCATCTTCTGCTCGCTGGCCATTGCTGGCGGCTATTTCGAGGCCGTGCATGTCCTGGGCCAGGACAACGGCACCTTCTGGTCGGGGCTGCGCGGCAGCGTCGATTTCTGGGACGACTTCGCCGTGGCCCTGCTCAAGTCGGCGATCTTCGGCGGTACCGCGGCACTGGTGGCGGCGTATGTCGGCTTCCACGCCGAGCCGACCATCGAAGGCACCTCGGTGGCCACCACCCGTGCGGTGGTGAACGCCTCGTTGCTGGTGCTGATGTTCAACTTCGTGCTGTCGGCGCTGCTGTTCCAATGATGCGAGTCGCTCGCAAGAGCCTGCACATCCACGTGCGGGAACCAAACAAAGAATCGAACAACCCGCTTCGCCCGGCGAAGCACCAGATGGATCAGGAGTGAGACACAACATGGCCATCCGTGGACCCAGACTCGAATTTTCCGTTGGCGCCTTCCTGCTGCTGGCCTTGGCCTCGCTGCTGGTACTGGCCGTTGCCTCGACCAACCAGCGCTTCGGCACCGGCGGCGGTGGCTACGAACTGAAGGCACGCTTCAGCCAGATCGGCCAGCTGCGCAAGCAGGCGCCCGTGAAGGTGGGCGGTGTGACCATCGGCCAAGTAGCTGACATTCAGCTGGACCCGATTAAATACGATTCCGTCGTCACCCTGTCGCTGGACAGCAAGTTCAAGGACCTGCCCGCCGATACCTCGGCAGGCATCTTCACCAGTGGGCTGTTGGGCGAAAGCTATATCGGCCTGCAGCCGGGCGGTGACCCGGACGTCTTGAAGTCCGGTGATGAAATCGTCTTCACCCAGCCAGCGGTAGACCTGCTGCAGCTGGTTGGCAAATACATGTTCAGCGGTGGCGGCAATGCCGGCGCTGCTGCCAACGAAACCCCCGGCGCAGACGCGCCTGCTACGGAACCGCAACCATGAAAGTGAAACTGCTTACCGCCGTGCTCGCTGCAACCCTGCTGGCCACGGCCCCGTCACTGGTGCTGGCACAGCAGGCGCGCCCGGCCGCCACCGCGCAGCCTTCGGCCGCCGGCCGCACCGTGCTCGACGCCAGCAGCCGCATCCTCAACACGCTGGAAACCCGCCGCGGCGAGTTCCGCACCAATCCGGCCGCGCTGCGTTCGTTCATCGACGGCGAGCTGAGCCGTGCGTTCGATCGCGACTACGCTGCACGCTTGGTGCTGGGCGTGCATGGCCGCGGTGCCGCCGATGCCGACGTCAAGCTGTTTGCCGATGCCATGGCCGACAACCTGATGTCGCGTTACGGCTCCACCCTGCTCGATATCCAGGGCAAGCCAAGCTTCCGCTACAAGGGCGAAGCCGCGTTGCCGGGCAACCGTGGTGTCAAGGTATCCACCGAGCTGGTGCGTGCTGGCAGCGAGGCCACTCCGGTCGACTACCTGATGCGCAACGTGGATGGCCAGTGGAAGATCTTCGACGTGATGATCGAAGGCATTTCCTACGTGCAGACGTTCAAGAACCAGTTCGACGCGCCACTGCGGCAGAAGTCGATCAAGCAGGTCGCCACCGAGCTACGCAGTGGCAGCATGCAGGCAGCACCAGGCCCGGCCCCCCGTGGCAGGTAAGGCCAGCTTCCGCAGTGAAGGCGACACCCTGCTGCTGGCGGGCGTGATCGACCGCGCGGCGGTGGTTGCACTGTGGCCGCAGCTGGCAGGCGGGCTCGGCCCGCTGCGCCAGCTCGACCTGCAGGCGGTGGAGGGCATCGACAGCGCTGGCCTGGCGTTGTTGGCCGAACTCACCGCGCAGCTGCGCGCACAAGGCGGCGGCAACGTCATCGGTGCGCCGGCTGGACTGGACGAACTGCGCGCAGCCTACCGGTTGTCGCCGTCCCTTGATTTCAACGCCTCCTCAGCAGGAAGCTGACATGACCCTGTTTCGCACCCTTCCCCTTCTTGCCGTTGTCGCCCTGCTTGCCGCCTGTGCCGGCAAGCCTGCGCGCGACGCGGTACCCGCCTCCACCGTGGTTGCTCCGCAGACGGCCGAAGCATCGACTGCCAACATCGACGCGCAGGCCGACAACACACAGGACGCCAACCAGAGTGTCGACACCGCCGTAGCGCAGGACACCGCGGCGGGCAGTGCCTCGGCCTCCGGGGCGGCTCCTACCGATGCCGAGGACGACTTCGCTGCGTTGTATGGTGGCCCGGCTCCCAGCAACGACAGCGATGCGGCCGCGCCCGGCGGCGCGCCGGCCTACGACCCGTGGGAACGCTACAACCGCGGCGTGCACCGCTTCAACAATGCGGTGGACCGCGGTGTCGCACGGCCACTGGCAACCGCTTATACCAATGTGGTGCCGCAGTTCGCACGCACCGGCGTCAGCAACTTCTTCAGCAACCTGCGTTCGCCGCTGACCATGGTCAACCAGTTGCTGCAGGGCCATGCCGACGATGCGTGGGACACGCTTGGGCGTTTCCTGATGAACTCGACATTCGGCATCGGCGGTCTGTTCGACCCTGCCAGCAAGGCGATGGTGCCCAAGCGCAGCGAGGACTTCGGCCAGACGCTGGGTGCCTGGGGCTGGCGCCAGTCGCGGTATGTCGAGCTGCCGTTCTTCGGACCACGCACGGTACGTGACGTGTTCGGCCTGGCCGGTGATATCCCGCTCTCGCCCATCCGCAAGATCGAGATGGACAAGGTCCGGATCGGCTTGCAGGGACTGCAGTTGGTGGACATGCGCGCACAGTTGATGGCGGTGGATGGGTTGCGCGACAGCGCGGTGGACGAGTACGCCCTGACCCGTGACGCCTGGCTGCAACGCCGCAGCTACCAGATCGAAAAGGATCTGCGCCACAACCGCGGCCGCGACGACGAGGAGCAGACCACCATTCCGGTCGACGCGATGCCGATGCCCGATTGGGGCAACTGACACCCGCCTGATTGAAAAAGCCCGGGGAAACCCGGGCTTTTTGTTTGCTTCATCTGTGGGAGCAGTGGCAGCCGCGGTGCTGATATTGCCTGGCAACCGTTGCTTTGCCGGCCTGTGAGCTTCGTGGCTTACGCCGCTGCCACGGCAACACGACAGCAGCTGGCTTATGCCGCCAGTGCTGCGTCGATCGCCTTGCGCAGACCTTCGTCATCGGCAGTGGTGTCCGGAGCGAAACGGGCGACGACGGTGCCGTCCTTGCCGATCAGGAACTTCTCGAAGTTCCACAGCACGGCCGGGGCCGGGTTGGTCTCGATGCCGAAGCCGGCCAGCTTCTCGCGCAGCGGGCCTTCGCCGATGGCAGCCGGCTGGGCGGCCGTCAGCTGCTGGTACAGCGGGTGGATGTCGACGCCGGCGACGCTGATCTTGGAGAACATCGGGAAGCTGACGTCATAGGTCAGCGCGCAGAACTGCTTGATCTCGTCTTCGCTGCCCGGCTCCTGGCCGTTGAAGTTGTTGGCCGGGAAACCCAGCACTTCAAGGCCGGCGCCCTGCTTTTCGCGATAGAGCTTTTCCAGGCCTTCGTACTGCGGGGTGAGACCGCACTTGGAGGCGGTGTTGACCAGCAGCAGCACCTTGCCGCGGTAGTCGGCCAGCGAAGCCGGTGCGCCGTCGATGGTGGTCAGCGCGATGTCATACACGGAAGCGGTCATGTGGTTTCCTGCGGTGGGAATGGGGAGCACGCAAGCATAAACGGCGCAGGTGGTGCTGACACGACCGCAGTGCTGCAACACTGTAGTGCCGAGCCATGCTCGGCTGGGGCGTTACCGGTGGAGCCTCTTGCCGAGCATGGCTCGGCTCCACCGCTTCAGCCCCTCTCCCGTTCATGGGGTGAGAGGGGCAGCTTGCGAACCACTGGTTCGCGAATGCCCTTGCGCCAGCGCAAGGGCCGGGGCGGGGGTTGGGATGAGGGCAGTTTTTGAAGCATTACCGGTAAAGCCTCTGCCGAGCATGGCTCGGCACTACACATGCGAAGAGCCAACCCCTTCCCAACCCTCCCCTTGCCTTCGGCAAAGGGAGGGAGCAGAAGCATGGCTCGGCACTACGCTGTCGGGCTTTCGTCTTCTATTTCGTCAGCGTCGTCATCTGTACCCAGCATTGCCTGCGAAGCATCGCTGGACAGCGATTCAACGCCACGCAGCTTGCGCTCGATGGTGCGGGTCTTGCGGCTGGCGTCACCCAGGCTCTTGCCGACGGTATTGATCTGTTTCTCGGCCTTTTCGAGGATGCCGGCGAACTTGCCGAACTCGCTCTTGACCGCGCCCAGCAGGCTCCACACTTCCGAAGAGCGCTGTTCGATGGCCAGGGTGCGGAAGCCCATCTGCAGGCTGTTCAACAAGGCGGTCACCGTGGTCGGGCCAGCGATCACCACGCGGTGTTCGCGCTGCAAGGCATCCACCAGCCCAGCGCGGCGGATTACCTCGGCATACAGGCCTTCGGTCGGCAGGAACATCACCGCAAAGTCGGTGCTGTGTGGCGGCACGATGTACTTCTCGCTGATCGACTTGGCCTGGATGCGGATCGCGCGTTCCAGCTGGTTGCCGCTGTTGCGCACCGCGTCGGCATCACCGGCTTCCTGTGCGTCCAGCAAGCGCTCGTAGTCCTCGCGCGGGAACTTGGAGTCGATCGGCAGCCACACCGGTGACTCGGCATCAGCGCGGCCGGGCAGGCGCACGGCGAAGTCGACCATTTCGCCACCGTCGGCTCGCAGCTTGACCCCGCGTGCGTACTGCTCGGCGGTGAGCGTCTGCTCAAGGATGTTCTCCAGCTGCACTTCGCCCCAGCCGCCGCGGTTCTTGACGTTGCTGAGCACGCGCTTGAGGTCGCCGACGCCGGTGGCCAGCTGCTGCATTTCGCCCAAACCGCGCTGCACCTGCTCCAGGCGCTCGGATACCAGCTTGAACGAAGAGTCCAGGCGCGTATTGAGCGTGCTCTGCAGCTTCTCGTCGACGGTCTGGCGCATCAGTTCGAGCTTGGCCGAGTTGTCGCCCTGCAGGTCCTTCAAGCGCGCTTCCAGGGTCTGGCGCATTTCGGTGATGCGCTGCTCGTTGCGCTGTGTCAGTTCGCCCAGCTTCTGGTTGAGGGTTTCGCCGAAACGCAGCTGTACCTGTGCCCCCTCCTCGCGACCCTTGCGGGTTTCCTCGACCAGGCTCTGCTGCAGGCCGGCCAGCTGGCGCGCAAAGGCTTCCATGCGGGCTTCCTGCTGCTGGCCGAACGCGTCGAGCTGGCCGCGCACATCCTGCAGCCGCGTACCCAGCAGCTGGGCAAGCAACTGCTGGGCGTTGGCGGTTTCCTCACGGCCCTTGCGGGCGTCGTCGTTGAGGCTGTCGCGCAGCAGGTCCAGACGCTGGTCGGTGCGCGTGGACAGGTCGGTGAGGTTGCGGCCAAAACCATCGATGCGGGTGTCCTGCTGCCGCGCCATGGTTTCCAGCTGCTCACGCAGCTCGCCGCGGCCGCTGCGCTGCTCCTCGCGCAGGGCATTCTCCAGCGCAGAACTGTCATTACGGCGCAGCAACAGCAGCAGTTGCAGCACGAGGACGACGGCCAGCAGGCCGCCAAGGATCAGGGTTTCGGTTTGCATGGGGAGAAGTGTAGCCCTGCCCGTCTCAGAAGCTGATCCTGTGGCAACGGATCCTTGCACCAGCGGACCGTCGGCGAAAACTGCTTTTGGCGCGCATCTGCGATCATGGGCGCCCCCACCCGCCGTATCCCCACCATGAAGTCGCTGTCGCTGCTGCTGTTAACCAGCCTGGTGTCGAGTCTGTTGTGCCTGTTGCCGCTGGCAGCGCTGGCCAGCGACTCGCAAACGATCACCTCGCCGCAGGCCCTGCCCACCAATGACACGCGGCCCAAGGTATTCCTGGCCGGCAGCATCGAGATGGGCAAGGCCGGTGATTGGCAGCAGCAGGTGCAGGCGGCGCTGGCTGACCAGGGCGTGCTGATGCTCAACCCGCGCCGCGCCGATTGGAACCCGGCCTGGCGGGCCGAGGCCGATGAGCCCGAATTCCGCCGCCAGGTGGAATGGGAGCTGGCCGCACTGGAACAGGCCGACATCGTGCTGATGTACTTCGCGCCCGGCACCCAGAGCCCGATCACCCTGCTCGAATTCGGCCTGTATGCGCGATCCGGCAAGCTGCTGGTAGCTGCACCAGCCGGTTATTGGCGCAAAGGCAACCTGGACATCACCGGCGACCGCTACGGTGTGCCGCGCTTCGATGACCTGCCCACGCTGATTGATGCGGTGAAGCAGCGCATCCCCACGCAGCGCGCGCACTGAGCCCACCGGAGAACCGCCATGCCGTGGATGGGTATCAACGACCTGGGCACCTTCGTGGTGGCCGTGGTCCTGTTCCTGATGTTGCCCGGTCCGGGCACCTTCACCCTGCTCACCGCCACCGCGCGCGGCGGTGTGCGTGCCGGCTACGCCACCCTGGCCGGGTTGATGCTGGGCGACCAGATCCTGATCGCCATCGCCGCCACCGGCGTGGCCGCGTTGCTGCAGGCGCAGCCGATGCTGTTCGCCGCGCTGCGCTACGTCGGTGCGGCCTATCTGATCTGGGTAGGCATCAACCTGCTGCGTGAGCCCAGCGTCGGCGCTGGCGGGAGCGCGCCGGTACAGCACGGCCGGCGCTGGTTCCGCCAGGCATTGCTGGTCGGCGTGCTCAATCCCAAGGCGATCCTGTTCTACATGGCGTTCTTCCCGCTGTTCATCGACCCGCTGCGACAGCGCGGCGCGCTGACCCTGGCGACGATGGCGGTGCTGATCGCTGTCCTGAGCGTCGGTTGGTGCTCGGTGTTGATCTTCGGTGGCCAGTTCATCGCGCGCCGCCTGGCCGGCTATCCACGCGTTGGCGTGTGGCTGCGGCGCGGCGTCGGCGTGTGCCTGGTGGTGTTCGGGCTGCGCTTGGGTTGGGATGGCGGCTGAGCACCAGTACCAGCGGTCTAGTCGCGCGGATGCTGCCCGCTGTCGCGGTGCGGGAACTGCAGCACCACGTAATCACGGCCTTCACGCGGCTGCCACAACACCGGGACATCGCGCGGCGCCGGCGGCTCCAGTTCGTCGTCGGCCTGGTCCAGCTGTTCTTCCTCTTCTTCTTCCCAGCTGTAGCGTTTGCGCGCCGCGCGCGGGTCGGCATTGCGGAACAGCAGCGCGGCGATAACGCCGGCGGCGGCACCGCCCATATGTGATTGCCAGGACACACCCGGCTCGTGCGGCAGGATGGTCATCAACATGCCGCCGTAGAAGAGGAAAGCGATCATGCCTGCGGCGATGGCCGGGCGGTCGCGACGCAGCAGGCCGAGCACGAATACCAGGAACATCAGGCCGTGGGTAAGGCCGCTGGCGCCAAGATGGCGACTGCCCATCTCACCCAGCAACCAGGCGCCAAGGCCGGAACCTATCCACAGCAGCGGCAGTGCACGCACGGTTGCCTTGGGATAGACGCTGCCCGCCAAGGTGCCAAGGATCAGCAAGGCCACCGCATTGGCGCCCAGGTGCTCGACCGAACCATGCAGCAGCGGCGCACCCAGCAAGCCCCACAGGCCGCTGGCTTCCAGTGGCGCCACCGCCCACGGCCGCCAATCCCAGCCGCTGCTCTGCAAGGCGAACAACGCTACCAGCAGCAACACGAAGCCCAGGCTGAGGTTGAACGCCCGCAGCACCCGGCTGCGGTCATTGCGGGCGATGGTGGCCGGCGTGTCGCCGGCGTCAGGCAGGGTTGGCATGTCCATGGTCAAGGGATTGCGGCGCCTTCGGCCAAAGCCAAGGGCGGCGCGCATGGGATCTGGCATGCCACCGGCGGGACAATCCCGCCGGTGGTGTTCACATCAGGCCTTGTGGCCGCCCTTCGGCGGGATCTTCAGGCTCAGGATCACGGTGGCCACCAGGATCACGGCCACAACACCCAGCGATACCGGGACCGGGATCTTGAAGATGTCGATCAGCAG
>Ga0308157_10003853_pt1 | contig 20929 bp, 18 predicted proteins | sample PhyBR1_FD_201035 | JGI IMG/M metagenome (GOLD analysis project Ga0308157, IMG submission 201035) | Phyllosphere microbial communities from UC Gill Tract Community Farm, Albany, California, United States - DLSLB.R1 | ecosystem: Host-associated > Plants > Phyllosphere > Unclassified | place: USA...
CTTGCTCCGTACTCGCTCCGAAAGAAATGTCTGTTTCCCCCGCCACCGTCGCCCCCGACCCCGCCTGTATTTCGCCCCTGCCCGCGCTCATGCGCCAGCGCCTGCTCATCCTGGACGGCGCCATGGGTACTATGATTCAGCGCTACCCGCTGGAGGAGGCGGATTTTAGGGGCCAGCGGTTTGCCGACCACCCGCGCCCGCTGCGCGGCAACAACGACCTGCTCAGCCTCACGCGGCCCGACATCATCCGGGCCATCCACGCCGAGTATTTCGCGGCCGGGGCCGACATGGTGGAAACCAACACCTTCAGCGGCACCACCATCGCGCAGGCCGATTACGCCCTGGAGCACGTGGTGTATGAGCTTAACTATGAGTCGGCTAGGCTAGCCCGCGAAGTGGCCGATGAATTCACGGCCCAAAACCCGGCGCAGCCGCGCTTCGTGGCCGGTGCCATCGGCCCCACCAACCGCACGGCCTCGCTTTCGCCCGACGTCAACCGCCCCGGCTTCCGCGCTGTCACCTTCGATGAGCTAGCCACCGCCTACCTCGAGCAGACCCGCGGCCTGGTGGACGGCGGCGTGGATGCGTTGCTCATCGAAACCATCTTCGATACCCTCAATGCCAAGGCCGCGCTTTTCGCGGTGCAGCAGTTTTTCAACGAAGGCGGCCGCGTGGTGCCCGTCATGATTTCGGGTACCATCACCGACGCCTCGGGCCGCACCCTGAGCGGGCAAACGGTAGAAGCCTTCTGGCACAGCATCAAGCACTTGCCTTTGCTGAGTGTGGGCCTCAACTGCGCCCTCGGCGCCGACCAGCTGCGCACCTACGTGCGCGAGCTGGCTAGGCTAGCCGACGTGCCCGTGTCGGCCTATCCCAACGCCGGCCTGCCCAACGCCTTCGGCGGCTACGACGAGAGCGCCCAGGAATTTGCCGCGCTGGTGGAGGACTACCTCAAGGAAGGTTTGCTCAACGTGGTGGGCGGCTGCTGCGGCACCACGCCCCAGCACATTGCTGAGCTCAAGAAGCTAGCCGACAGCTACAGCCCGCGCGAAGTGCACGCTGCCCAACTGCACCCCGACGCCCCCGCCGCCCAGCGCGACGCGCTGGTGGATGATGAGGCGGCTTCGGTGTCGTCGCTAGCCCTCGGCGGCGGGGGCCAAAAGCTAGCCAAGGGTACCACGCATCTCGCTGGCCTGGAGCCGTTTAACATCACGCCCGAAAGCCTGTTCGTCAACATTGGCGAGCGCTGCAATGTCACGGGCTCGCGGGCCTTCGCCCGCCTCATCCGCTCCGGCGACTACGAGGCGGCGCTGGCCGTAGCGCGCGCCCAGGCCGAAAACGGCGCGCAGGTCCTCGACATCAACATGGACGAGGGCATGCTCGACTCGGAGGCCGTGATGACGACCTTCCTGCACCTCATCGCCTCGGAGCCCGACATCGCTAGGCTCCCGATAATGATAGACTCGTCGAAGTGGACGGTGCTGGAAGCGGGCCTGAAATGCGTGCAGGGTAAGAGCATCGTCAACTCGATTTCGCTGAAAGAAGGCGAAGATGCCTTCCGCTGCCACGCCCGGTTGGTGCGCCAGTACGGTGCCGCCGTGGTGGTGATGGCCTTCGACGAAGACGGCCAGGCCGACAGCTACGAACGCCGCATTGCCATCTGCCAGCGCTCGTATGATATTCTGGTAAAGGAAGTTGGCTTTCCGGCCGAGGATATCATCTTCGACCCCAACATCCTCACCGTGGGCACCGGCTTGGAGGAACACCGCAACTACGCGCTCGATTTCATCGCGGCCGTAAAGTGGATAAAGGAGCACCTGCCCGGCTGCCGCACCAGCGGCGGCGTCAGCAACATCTCGTTTTCCTTCCGGGGCAACGATGTGGTGCGCGAAGCCATGCACGCGGCTTTCCTCTACCACGCCATTCGCGCTGGCCTCGACATGGGCATCGTGAACGCCGGCCAGCTGGCCGTGTACGATGAAATTCCCAAAGACTTGCTTGAACTCTGTGAGGACGTGTTGCTTAACCGCCGCGCCGACGCCACCGAGCGCCTCGTAGACTTCGCCGAAACGGTGAAGCAAAAAGGCAAGGTCGAGGTAGTAGCCGACGCCTGGCGCAGCCTGCCCGTGGCCGAGCGCCTGCAACACGCCCTCGTGCGTGGCATCACCGAGTTTATCGACCAGGATACCGAGGAAGTTCGCCAGCAAGTGGGCCGCCCGCTTGACGTGATTGAAGGCCCATTGATGGCCGGCATGAACGTGGTCGGCGACCTCTTCGGCGCCGGCAAAATGTTCCTGCCGCAGGTGGTGAAGTCGGCTAGGGTCATGAAGAAAGCCGTAGCCTACCTCCAACCCTATCTAGAAGCTGAAAAGGCTGGCGCGGCCCGCCAAACAGCCGGTAAAATTCTGCTAGCCACCGTGAAAGGCGATGTGCACGACATCGGCAAGAATATCGTGGGTGTGGTGCTGGCTTGCAACAACTTCGAGATAGTGGACCTCGGCGTAATGGTGCCGCTGGAGCGTATTCTCGATGAGGCCCAGAAGCAAGGGGCCGATATTATTGGTCTCAGCGGTCTCATCACGCCCTCGCTCGACGAGATGGTGTACGTGGCCCGCGAGATGGAAAAGCGCAAGCTGCAAGTGCCGCTGCTCATCGGCGGGGCCACCACCTCGCGCTTGCACACGGCCGTAAAAATCGCGCCTGCTTACAGTGGGTCAGCGGTTTATGTCAACGATGCCTCGCGTTCGGTAGGCGTGGCCGCTAGCCTGCTTGGCTCGGGCAAGGCGACCTATACCGCTACCATCGCCGCTGAGTACGAAGCCCTGCGCGCCGACCACGCTAGCCGCCAGCGCGACAAAAGCTACCTGCCCATCGAAGCCGCCCGCGCCAACGGCTACCACGCCGATTGGGAAACCGCGCCCATCACCAAGCCCAGCTTCCTGGGTACGCAGGTGCTCGACAACTATCCGCTCGATGAGCTGGCGCGCTACATCGACTGGACGCCCTTCTTCCACACCTGGGAGCTACGGGGCCGCTACCCGCGCATTCTGGAAGACGACAACCTGGGCGAGGCCGCCCGCAAGCTTTTCGAAGATGCGCAGAAGATGCTAGCCGAAGTTATCGAGAACAAGAGCCTCACCGCTAGGGCCGTGCTCGGCTTCTGGCCGGCCAACACCAAGGACCACGACACCATCGAAATCTACGCCGACGACACCCGCCAGCAGGTCCGCGATGAGTTCTTCACCCTGCGCCAGCAGGGCGAAAAAGGTCCTGGCGTCCATAACGTGGCCTTTTCTGACTACGTGGCACCCAAAGAAACCGGCCGCGCCGACTACGTGGGCGGCTTCGCCGTTACGGCCGGGCTAGGCATCGAGAAGCTCATTGAGCAGTACGAGGCTGACCACGACGACTACTCCAGCATCATGATAAAGGCGCTGGCCGACCGCCTCGCTGAGGCCTTTGCCGAGCGCCTGCACCAGCGTGTGCGTGAGGAATTCTGGGGCTACGCGCCCAATGAGAACCTAAGCGGCGAGGAGTTGATTAAGGAGGAGTACCGGGGTATCCGTCCGGCGCCCGGCTACCCCGGCTGCCCCGACCACACCGAGAAAATTACGCTTTTCCGCTTGCTGGATGCTGAAAAGCAAACCGGCATCATCCTCACCGAAAACCTGGCCATGTACCCCACCGCCGCCGTGAGCGGCCTCTACTATGCGCACCCGGCGGCCAGGTACTTCGGCTTGGGTAAAATCGGCCGCGACCAGGTGGCCGACATTGCCGAGCGCAAGCACATGCCCCTAGCCGAGCTGGAGCGCTGGCTGATGCCTAACCTGAATTACGACCCGGCCTAACCCCACCCCCGGCTCCCTACCCCCTGCTGGGGGAGAGGCGCCAAACGGGGCTCTCTCCCCAGACTTATCTTGAAAACGCGCCTGTAATCATCTGGCTCCCTCCCCCACAGGGGTGGGGCCGGGGGTGGGGCTGACCATATGAAAGTAACCGAACACCTGCGCCGCGCCGAAGGCAAAACGCTCTTCTCGTTTGAGGTGCTGCCGCCCCGCAAGGGCGAAAATATCCACAGCCTGTTCTCCAATATCGAGCCGCTGATGGAGTTTAAGCCGCCTTTTATCGACGTCACGTACCACCGCGAAGAATTTGTGCTGCGCGAGCGGCCGGGCGGGCTCTTGCAGCGCAAGGCCGTGCGCAAGCGGCCGGGCACGGTGGGCATTTGCGCGGCCATCAAAAACCGCTTCGATGTGGATACCGTGCCGCACCTTATCTGCGGTGGCTTTGCCAAGGAAGAAACCGAGAACGCGCTGATTGACTTGCACTTCCTGGGCATCGACAACGTGCTAGCCCTGCGTGGCGACCCCATCAAAAGCGAGGGCCACTTCCAGCCGCACCCCGATGGCCACACCTACGCCTGCGACCTCATCGGGCAAGTGTCAGCGCTGAACCAGGGCCGCTACCACGACCACGACGAAGAGTACCAGCCCGTGGGCTCCGAGCCCGTGCTGTGTACCGACTTCTGCATCGGCACCGCTGGCTACCCCGAAAAGCACTTTGAGGCCCCCAACCACGGCTCCGATATCCGCTTTCTGAAGCAGAAAATCGACCGCGGCGCCGACTACATCGTGACCCAGATGTTCTTCGACAACGAGGAGTTCTTTAAGTTCGAAAAGCGCTGTCGCGAGGCCGGCATCACGGTGCCCATCATTCCGGGGCTTAAGCCGTTGACTACTAAAAATCAGCTCAGTGGCCTGCCGCGGGCCTTTTACCTCAGCATTCCCGAGGCCCTAGCCGAGGCCATTCATCAGGCTAAAGACAACGCCGCCGCCCGCGAAGTCGGCATCGAGTGGTGCCTCAACCAGAGCCGCGAGCTAATGGCCCACGGTGTGCCTTGCCTGCACTATTACTCGATGGGCAAGTCGGAAGCCATCCGCCGCGTAGCCGCTAGCCTGTTTTAACAATGCGGAAAATATATAGAATGTGGAAATGTGAGAAATGAGCGAAGGTGAGAGATGAATCGACTGATTAAGCCAGTTTTCACATTCCTACATTTCCCACCTTACTTAAACTTGCCTTCCGGGTCGGGCATCTTGGCCATCAGCTCGCTCAGGAACTGAAAGTCGAGGCTGCTGAGGCTGAGGTTCTGGCCTTTACGCACATCTTTCCAGGCTTCGGTGTAGTTCTCCTGGGCATAGTGAATGCGCGCCTGGGCTTGCCAGGCATTGGCATTGGTGCTATCGGCCAGGAGGGCGCGCTGGGTGTAGTCGCTAGCCTGCTGTAAGTCTTTTTTCTTCTTGCTCTGTTCGTAGCGGGCTAGCGTGAGGTTGGCCGCATCGGTGAGCAGCAGCGCGTTGGTGGGCGCCACGGCCAGGCCTTGCAGCACCAGCGCCTGAATGGCTTCCTGCGCAGCATCGGGGCGGCGGCTCAGCAGCACGGCTAGGCCGCGGTAGGGCTCAGGGTTCTTGGGGTCGAGCAACCAGGCCAGGTTGAAGCGAACGGTAGCCGTATCGGCTTGATTTTCCTGTAGATATTCAAAGCCTTTCGTGCTGAAAAACCGGCTAGCCTCGGGGCGCGACGCAAAGCTGCGGTCCACATCGGCCAGCACGGCCGCGCCCACTGCCTGCTGCGCCTGGGCTGGGCTCAGGCCGCCATACAGTGGCTGTAAGCGCTGCGGGCCGGTGGCCACTGGTGCCGCATTTTTGCCCTTGCCGCCTTTTTGGGCGTGGGCGGGTAGGCCGAGCGCGGCCCCTAGCAGAAAAAGAAACGCGCCGCGCCGCGCGCGGGGAGTTAGCCGAAAAAGCACGTGGTAGGTGGTGAAGAGGTAATGGGGTAGTAAGTAATGAAGTAAGAAAGATAAGTGATTTGGCGCTGCCGGCCTAATCACGGCCGCGCAGCAGGGGGTTGCCAGAAAGGCTACTAGCCTCTTCACCACCCCATTACCTCCTCACTGCACCATCCCTACCACAGGCGGGTGTCGGTGATGCCGGCGGGCAGCGGGGCCACGTTGCCCAGGCCCAGCACGCACCAGCCGTCTTCCACGCCAAAGGCGCCGCCGGGCATCACGTAGCTCACCCAGCGCAGCAGCGTGCGGCCGCTGTAACTACTGGTATCGGGGTCGTATTCGCGAATAAGAAGCGCGTCGCCGACTTGAAAATCGGGGTCGTTTTCGCGTACGTCGAAGGGCTTGGTGCCGGCAGCTACGGCCGTGAAGCAGGGCGTCCAGAGCTGCAGCTCGTGGGTGCGGGTGCGGGCCGTGGTAACAAACGATTGCGGGGAGGCGGTGTAGTGCTGCATAGGATATAAGCCCTTTAGAGCGGGCCGGATTATGGTAATTTACGTAGAAAACGCGACAGCTCCCAGTATCGTGCCGTTACCTAGCAGCCCGCTACCACTGGCCGAATCTGATTTTGGCTGCGTAAGCCCCTCATTATGATGCGTATTCTTCGCTGGCTGGCCCTGCCGCCGCTCGGGTTGCTGCTGGCTGCCGCCGCCGTGCTGCTGGCCAACGAGTGGGCCGTGGCCCAGGCCAGCCGCCGCGTGGCCGACGTGCCCTACGTGGCGGCTTCAGCCCCCGACTTTAGCAGCGAGCGCCACCGGCTCGACATTTACCAGCCCCGCGCCAAAACTGCCGCCCCGCGCCCGGTGGTGCTTTTCATCCACGGCGGCAGCTGGGACAGCGGCAGCAAAGACGATATTTTGTACAAGGCTATCGGCCGGCGGCTGGCCAAAAACGGCTTCGTAGGCGTGGTCATCAGCTACCGGCTGGCGCCGCAGGTACTGGTGCCGCAGCAGGCCGACGACTGCGCCCGCGCCCTGGCCTGGACGGTAGCGCACGTGGCCGAGTACGGCGGCGACCCCGGCCACCTCGTGCTCATGGGCCACTCGGCGGGCGGGGGGCTGGCCGCGCTGCTGGCCACTGGCTCCGACACGCTGCTGGCGCGCCACGGCCTGCCCGCAGGCGCCGCCCACGCCGTGCTGCTCGACGACCCGGCCGGCCTCGATATGCTCGACTACCTCACTAAAATGGAGTATGATGGCGATGCCAAATACCTCGTGCCCTTCAGCAAAGACCCGGCGGTGTGGCGGCAGGCCTCGGCGCTCTACCACGTGCGCGCCGGCGCGCCGCCCATGAGTTTCTACATCGGCGGCGAAACCTACCCTAGTATCAAGGAAAGCAGTGAGAAATTTCGGCGGCGGCTGGTGCAGCTAGGGGCAGCGCCGAAGTACGTGGTGCTGCCCGGCAAAAAGCACGTGGGCATGGTTACGCAGCTGTTTTGGACTAATAATGAGCTGTACGACGAGCTGAAGCGGCTAGCCCGGTAGCGGGGCCGCGGAGCCTAATGAATGGCCAAGTTGAAGGGCACCGTAAAGTTCATGCTCGTGAGCTCGCCATCGAGCCGGCCGGGGCTAGCGAAGCTGCGGATACGCTGCATGGCGCGCAAGGCTTCTGCATCCACGGCCGGCGAAAGGGGCTTGATAATGCGGATGTTTGTAACCTCGCCCAACTCATTGACGGTGAAACCCGCTATTACCTGGCCCGTAAGGCCGGCGCGCAGCGCCTCGACCGGGTAGCGAAAATCGCGGCGCGCCACCTCCTGTACGGCGCCCGGACTACCGTCTCCCTCCGAATACACTGGCAGCGTTTCGTAGGGCGTGAATGCCTGGGGCGCGCCATCCGGCCCGAAGCATTCGCCGTCTAGGCGCTGGCCTTTGGCGTAGTGCTCGCGCCGCCGCAGCTGGCCGTTGGCGTAGTAGGTGCGCAACTCGCCGCTGGGCTGGCCGTCGGTGTACTCGCGGTGCAGGCGCAGTTGGCCCTGCTCGTCCCAGCGCTCGGCCGCGCCATCTTGCACCTGCCGGGCCACGTTGGCGTAGGCGGTGCTACGGGCGGGCTTGCCGGTGAGGTAATAATCGTGCACCACGCCGCCGCGCTTGCTGGTGTACTCGGTTTCGCGGCGGTAGGCTGCTCCGGCCTCCGAGGTGGTCACCGCAAAGCTTTTGTCCAGAAAAACGGGTTTGCCCGGCGCCTGCTGGGCGTGGGCTCCGGCGCCGCTCAGGCTGCTGAGCAGAAGTAAAAACAGGCCGCGCTTCATAAGCAAACTCGCATGCAGAAAAAGGCCCGCCCACGCTGGCTAGCCCGATGCTCAAAAGTAAAGCGGGATTCAAGCTATTAAATAGACCGAATCCCGCTTTTGCTTAAAAAACCTTGGCTAGCCGCCTAGCTGGCGGGCTTGTAGGTCAGGCCCATGTTCTCGAACATGAACGCCCACTTATCCACCTGCTCGCCGATGACCTGAGCAGTGCTGCGGCCCGCGCCGTGGCCGGCCTTGGTTTCGATGCGGATGAGCACCGGGGCCGGGCCCTGCTGCATTTCCTGCAGGCGCGAGGCAAACTTGAAGGAGTGGGCCGGCACCACGCGGTCGTCGTGGTCGGCGGTGGTAATCATAGTGGCCGGGTAGCTGGCGGGCTTCAGGGCGTGGTAGGGCGAGTACTTGTAGAGGTAGTTGAACATCTCGGGCGAGTCCTGGGCCGTGCCGTAGTCGTAGGCCCAGCCGGCGCCGGCCGTGAACTGGTTGTAGCGCAGCATATCCATCACGCCCACCGCTGGGAAGGCCACTTTGCAGAGGTCGGGGCGCTGGGTCATGGTGGCGCCCACCAGCAGGCCGCCGTTGGAGGCGCCTGCAATGGCGAGGTGGTCGGTGTCGGTGTACTTGTTGGTTTTCAAATACTCAGCGGCAGCGATGAAGTCGTCGAACACGTTCTGCTTTTTAAGCTTGGTGCCGGCCTCGTGCCACTTCTCACCGTACTCGCCGCCGCCGCGCAGGTTGGCCACGGCGTACACGCCGCCCTGCTCCAGCAAGATGATGTTGCTGGTGCTGAAGCCCGGCGTCACGCTCGAGTTGAAGCCCCCGTAGGCGTAGAGCAGCGTGGGGTTTTTGCCGGTCAGGGCCAGCCCCTTTTTGTAGGTGATAATCATGGGCACGCGCGTGCCGTCTTTAGAATTGTAGAACACCTGCTTCGACTCGTACTTGCTGGGGTCAAACTGCACGCCCGCCTTTTTATACACCGAGGAGGTGCCGCTAGCCAGGTTGTACTTGAAAATGGTGGGCGGGTAGGTGTACGAGGTGAAGGTGTAGTACGTCTCCTTATCAGTCTTTTTGCCGCCGAAGCCACCCGCCGAGCCCACGCCCGGCAGCGTGATGGTGCGCAGCTTCTTGCCGCTCATGTCGTATTCCTCCACCAGCGAGGTCGCATCCTTGAGGTAGGTAGCAAAAATGTGGCCGCCTACAGTGCTGATATTCAGCACGTTTTTGGTTTCCGGAATGAGGTTTTTCCAGTTGGCCTGCGTGGGCGCAGCGGCGTCCACTACTACGAGGCGATGATTAGGCGCTTGGTAGTTGGTTTCGATGTAGAGCTTACTGCCCACGTTATCAACCACCTGGTTGATGCTTTTCTCGTCGGGCACCACGGTCACGATGGGGCTGCCGGGCTTGCTCAAATCCTGCAAATACACCTTGCTGCCAGTGGTCGTGTTGGCCGCCGAGATAATGAGAAAGCGCTCGTCCTCCGTCACGCTAGCCCCCACGTAGCGATTGGGGTCTTTTTCGCCGCCAAAAATGAGCTTGTCGGTGCTTTGGGGCGTGCCCAGCTGGTGGTAGTAGAGCTTGTGAATCTGGGTTTTACCGGCCAGCTGGCTGCCGGCGGTGGGCTTGTCGTAGCTGCTGTAGTAAAAGCCCTGGTTGCCCTTCCAGGCCAGGCCCGAGAACTTCACGTTCTTGAGCGTATCGCCCACGATAGACTTATCACTGGTTTTCAGCACAATCACCTTGCGCCAATCCGAGCCACCCTCCGAAATCTGGTAGGCGGCCAGGCTCCCATCCTGCGTAAAATTGATGCCGGCTAGCGAGGTCGTGCCGTCCTTCGAAAAAGTGTTGGGGTCGAGAAACACCTCCGGCGCGCCCGTGCCAAGCTGGCGGTACAGCACGTACTGGCTTTGCAGGCCGGTATTCTTGGAGAAATACGTGTACTTGCCCTCCTTGGTCGGGGCCGAGTATTTCTCGTAGTTCCAGAGCTTGGTGAGGCGCTGGCGGATGGCCTCGCGGTACGGAATCTTGGTCAGGTAGTCCTGGGTCACCTTGTTTTCTTCCTGCACCCAGGCTTTGGTGTCGGTAGCCTGGTCGTTTTCGAGCCAGCGGTAGGGGTCAGCCACCTTGGTGCCGAAGTAGGTGGTGGTGGTATCGACCCGGTGCGTGCTGGGGTAGGGCAGCGGCTTGGTGCTGGCCATCGTCTGGGCGCCGGCCGGGCCGGCCGCAAGCAGGGCTAGCAGAATAGAAAGGTTTTTCATGAGAAAAGGAAGATGTCAGGCGTGCAAAATAAGCAGGCGGCTTTAGTTAAAGAGTGTGCTCTGCTGCGAAGGTTGCTCGAAAGCCAGCAGCCACTGCTTGCGCACTAGGCCACCCGCGTAGCCGGTGAGCGCGCCGCTAGCCCCGATAACGCGGTGGCAGGGCCACACAATGGCCAGCGGGTTCTGGCCGTTGGCCGCGCCCACGGCGCGCACCGACCTGGGGTTGTTCAGCCGCTTAGCCACGTCGAGGTACGAGGCCGTGCGGCCGTGGCCGATGCCCGCCAGGGCCGCCCACACCTGCCGCTGAAAATCGGTGCCCACCAGCGGCGCGCACCGCAGGGAAAACTCGCGCAGCTCGTTGTTGAAGTAAGCAGCTAGCTGGCGTACCGGCTCTTGCAGGCAGGTAGCGACATCGGCCAGGGCTGTGGGCGGCGGCACCTCGTGGTCGAGAAACTGCACGGCGTGCAGCCCGGCGTCGGAGCCGCGCAGGGCCAGCATCCCAATGGGTGAGTACAAGTGGGCGAGGGCTTCCATTGGGCAGGGCGCTAGGTGAGGGACAGCTCGCAAGATACTGAAAAGGAGCCAAAAAGGCCCGGCTGCCAATGGGCAGCCGGGCCTTTTTGGGCGGGCAATCTGGGCGCCAGGCAGCCTAGCCAACCAGCAGGCCGCCGCGCTGCCTTCTGGGCTTAGCCTTGGCCTGGGCCGCGCTGGCCTGGGCGGCCTGCACCACGGCCTGGGCTTCGCGCAGGGCCACGGCGCTGGGCTCGTGCAGAATGCGGCGGGGTGGGCTGTCGGGCCGCAGCTCGGCATCCCAGAGGCCCGAGCGGTGCCAGTTGTTGAGGTGGTCCCAGTCGGGGCGGTCGACCATGGGGTAGATGCAGGCCCCTAGCAGCGGCAGGCCCATTTGCAGGGCCTGGGCGCACTCGTGGCCTATCATGTGCCACCACAGCGGGCGGTCTGCGCCCGGGTGGCTGGTTTCCGTCACCACGAAGGGGCGCTTGTAGCGCTTGTGGGCCTGGGCCAGCAACTGGTGGAGAGGCACCCAGCGCGGGTCTTTCACGGGGTCATTCCAACCCAGGTGGCGGTGCGGGTGCAGCTGCCACTGGTTGTCGTAGTAGTAGTTGAAGCCGATGATATCGAGCAGGCTTTCGTGGCCGCCCAGCTCGGGGCACATCCGACCCGATAGGATGTCGATGGCCTGAAATTGCGCCGCGTGCATCTGCTTGGCTTCGCGCGCGTGGCTAGCCCAGGGGTTGGGCGGCGGCACAATATTGATGAGCGGCTCGGTGCTGAGAAAGCGGATGCCGGGGTCGGCCTCGCGCAGCGCCCAGCTACCTTCGATGTAGGCGCGCATCAGCCCCAGCTTCACTTCCCAGCCCTGGCCCACGCAGTAGGGCGAGGTGCCGCGCACATCACCCCCTAGCCACGACATAAAGCTAACTTCGTTGATGGGCGTGACGATGAGCGTGCCCTCAGGCCGCACTGAGCGATAAAAATCGACAAAGGCGCGGCACAGTGCGGCAAAGCGCCGAGCAAACATGGGGTGCAGCGGCGTGAGGTCGTCGGGATAGCCGAAGTGGCACAAATCCCAGATTTGCTGAATACCGTGGCGCTCGCCCGCGTCGAGCATCAGCTTCACCGTGCTCCAGTCGTACTGGTAGGGCGTTTTCTCAATCATCGCCCACCGGATGCCCTCGCGCACGGTGCGCACATCAAACTGGCCGAGGTCGGTATAGTCTTCGTCGAGCAGGGGCAGGTGGCCCGTGAGGGGCAGAAAATCAACCCGGTTCCCGAAGGCATTGAGCTGGTCGGTGCACTCGTAGCCACCCCACCAAAAAGAGGCGAAGGGGTTGTCAGTCAAGTTGTTTTGCATAATATAGGGGATGTAAGTGGCATCGGGACTGCGCAGCCGGGAGCGCGCTATACGCGGTCGGCCAGCGACTTAGCCTCGATGAAGATGCGCTTATACTCGGGGTGGCCGGCGCGGATGTTGTCCTGCATAGCCACCACTGCTTCCTCCACCTGCGTAGCCGAAAGGTGGTCGTCGAAGTCCACGTCGAGGGCCAGCATCACGTCGTCGGGGGCGAGGTACATGGTCAGCGGCGGGCGCACAGTAGTGACGCCGGGGGTGCGGCGGGCAATGGCTTGCAGCTCGGCCAGGGTGTCCGCGCTCACGCCCTCGCCCACCAGCAGCGCCTTGGTGCGCGACACCAGCAACACGGCCACGCCCATCAGCAGCAGGCCGATGATGATGGACGCGCCCCCGTCGAAGAGGGGGTTGTTCAACAAATGACCAAAATAGACCCCTAGCAGCGCAATGAGCAGGCCCGCCACGGCGGCCGCATTCTCCAGCACCGAGGCAAAAACGGCCGGGTCGCGGCTCGTGCGCAGGGTAGTCCAGAAGCTGACGCCGGGCGCCTGCTTTTCCAGCAGCGCCCGCAGCGCCAAATACAGCGCGGCGCCCTCAAAGAGGATAGATACCCCTAGCACGATGTAGTTCCACTTGGCGTCTTCCAAGGGCTCGGGGTGCTCCAGGTGCTTGATGCCTTCGTAGAATGACATACCGCCGCCGATGGCAAAAATGAGTACGGCGACAATTAAAGCCCAGAAATACAGCTCTTTGCCGTGGCCAAACGGGTGCTGGGCATCGGCCGGACGTTGGCTGCGGCTCATGCCGTAAAGCAAGAGGCCGCCATTGCCGGTATCAACCAGCGAGTGAATGCCCTCGGAGAGCATGGCCGACGAGCCGGTGATGTAGGCGGCGGCAAATTTGCTGACCGCGATGGCTACGTTGGCGGCAATGCCGCCGTAGAGCGAGAGCTTAGAGGAAGAGTTTGCAGACATAGGCAACGAGCGTGTACGGGCTAGCCCGGCCGAAGTTGGCTGGGCTAGCCCGCGCTATAATGCAAAAGCCCCGCAAGCGCCAGGGGGCTTGCGGGGCTTTTGAGCTCCTAGTGGAGCCGATTATTGGACTCGAACCAACGACCTGCTCATTACGAATGAGCTGCTCTACCAGCTGAGCTAAATCGGCCTGGGCATTGCTATTTCCCACCGGCCGATTGCCGTAGGGGCTGCAAATATACGGAGCCGTGCGGCTGCCGCGCAACCCTTTCCGAAATTTTGCGCAACCCCGCGGCCGCGGCTGCGTCTGAGCACAGGTACTTAGCTGCTCACTCATGAAACTGCTGCCCTCCCTGGCCGCCGGCTTTGCCGGGGCCGTAGCCCTCACTGTTCTGCACGAAACTGCCCGCCGCCTGCGCCCCCACGATGCGCCCCGGATGGACGTGCTGGGCGAGCGCGGCCTGCGCAAAATGCTCAACCTGGCCGACCTGCCGCAGCCCAGCGAGGGCAAGGCCTACACCGCCACCATGCTCGGCGATATCCTCAGCAATGGCTTGTACTACAGTATAGTAGGTAGTGGTAACCACAGCCTGCCGCGCGGTTTGGCGCTAGGGGTGGCCGCCGGCATTGGGGGCGTGGTACTGCCCGGCCCTCTGGGCCTGGGCGAGGGCCCCAGCAACCGCACGCCCCAAACCAAAGCCATGACCGTGGCTTGGTACACCGTGGGCGGGCTAGTGGCCGGGGCCGTGGCGCAGGCGCTGCAAAAGCGCCGCAAGTAGCGCGGGCCGGACCGCAGATTTCGCGAGGCCGCACCCGAAAAATTGTTGGCGGAGCGGCACGCGGGCGCAAATCCGCAGAATCAGCAACCCGGCCAGCGGGCGCTAGCCCAGCCGGCTACCAGCCGGGCCCACCGCTAGGGTTACCGGGCGGCCCACTACCACGGCCTCGTTGGTGGGCTCGTGGCCGATGGGAAAATTGTAGCCCACCGGAAAACTGTAGCGCTGCGCGTAGTGGTCGATAATCTCGTAGGCGGGGTGGCCGAAGGAAATAGCATTGTCGCGCATCTGCGAGAAATGGCCCACTGCCAGGCCGGCCAGCCCCCCCAGCTGCCCGCTGCGGTGCAAGTGCAGCAGCATCCGGTCGATGTGGTAGAGATACTCGTCGAGGTCCTCCAGAAACAGAATGCGCCCCGCAAAGCTGGCCTGCGAGGCGGTGCCCGTAATGGTTTGCAGCAAGCTCAGGTTGCCGCCCACCAGCTCGCCGGTGGCCGAGCCGGGGCGGTTAAGGGGGTGCGCGGGTGCCTGGCAGGCCAGCGGCTCGCCAAACAGTGCGGCGTGCAGGCTGGCCAAAGCCGCCGCGCCGCCTGCCTGGCCAAAAAGCACTGGCATCACACCGTGAATACTTTGGTAGCCCAAGCGCAGCAAGTGGCTGTGCAATACTGTTATATCAGAAAAGCCAGCCACCCATTTGGGGGCATCGGCAAAGGCGCGGAAGTCCAGCTCATCAAGCAGGCGGGCGGTGCCGTAGCCGCCGCGGGCGCACAAAATGGCCCGAATGCCGGGGTCGTCGAGCTGGCGCTGAAAGTCGCGGCGGCGCAGCGCATCGTTGCCGGCAAACTGGTGGTGGGCGGCGTCGATGCTTTCGCCCAAAACTACTTCCAGGCCCCACCCCTGCAAAGTCTGGCGGGCAAATTCAACCTCGGCAGTGCTGATTTTGCGAGCGGGCGCTACGATGGCCACGCGCTGGCCAGCTTGCAGAAAAGGGGGGGCTATGGTGGGCATGGGTTGAAAAAAGGCAGGCTAGCCAAGTAAAGTTGGCAAAGAAACTACTGCCCGCGCACCAACCTTCAGCCGCTAACTCGCGTTGGCAAAACCCACGCTTTTTCTAACCCACTGTGGCCCAAGAGGCTGTTGCCAACCTATGCGTCTATTTTTCCGCTTCCTGACCGCTTGCCTTTTGCTAGCCAGCGCCGGGCCGGCGCTGGCCCAGCTAGCCCCCATCGACACCACGGGCGGGCGCTACTACCAGCCGGTCTTTACGGGCGTCAGCGTTACCGGCGGTGTGGCCTACGCCACGGCCCCCACCTTCAACGGCACAGCCCAGACCCTGACGATGGACATCTACCAGCCCGTCGGCGATACGGTGAGGCGCCGGCCGCTCATCATTTTTGCCCACCAGGGAGGCTTCATCACGGGCTCCAAAACTGACCCGTACATGGTGGCCATCTGCACTCGCATGGCGCGGCTGGGCTACGTGGCGGCTAGCATCGACTACCGGTTGGGCTTCCCGCTCACGGGCTTTGCCCAGCCGGCCGATACGCCAGGGGTGGCCCAGGCGGCCATTCGCGGCATGCAGGACATGCGCGCCGCCGTGCGCTTTTTCCGCCAAGATGCGGCCACGGCCAAAGCTTACCGCGTGCACAGCAACTACATTGTGGTGGGCGGCTCGTCGGCCGGCGCATTTATCGCTCTGCAAACCGGGTACTTAGACAAGGCTAGCGAGGTGCCCGCCTACGTGGGGCTAGCCACGCTGGGCGGCCTGGAGGGCACCGGCGGCAACGCCGGCTTCAGCAGCGCCGTGGCCGCCGTGCTCAACCTGAGCGGGGCCACCGAGAGCCCGAATATAATTGAGGCCGGCAACGCGCCGCTGTGCAGCGTGCATGGCACGGCCGATGCCACCGTGCCGTATTTGCAGGGCCGCGTGGGCTCGCTGCTACCGCCTAAGTACGTGTATGGCAGCGGTCGCCTCAACCCGCAGGCCACGGCCGTGGGCGTGCGCAACACGTTGCGCCGCTTCAGCCGGGCGGGCCACGTGCCGTTTGAGAGCAATGCGCGCTATGCCGATACCACGTTCTGGACCATCCGCGATTTTCTGCGGCCCGTGCTGCGGCAGGCAGGCACGCCGCTGGCCGCCCGGCCCGCCCCCGCGGCTAGCCCCGGCGTGCTGGCGTACCCTATTCCCGCCCGCGACTACGTGGACCTGACGCTGCCCGCCCACTGGCGCGAGCTGGGCGACGCCCAGCTCGTGGACCTCACGGGCCGCGTGGTGCGCCAGCTTACGCCCCAGGCCTCGCAAGTGCGCGTGCCCCGCGGCAACCTCGCGGCGGGTATTTACTTCTGGCGGCTAAGTGGCCAGCCTGCGCTGAGAGTGGTATTCAATTGAATGGTGTATGCTTGGGATTACGCAGCCGTTTGGCAGCGCCTCGCTCTCGGTGTCGGGCCGCAACCTGTTTTACTACGCGCCCAACGCCAACTTCTTTCCCGAAGTGAACACCCAGGGCGCCGGCAACATCCGCAGCCTCGACCTGCAGGGCGCCCCTAGCGTGCGCAGCTACGGCGCCTGCCTGCGGTTCACCTTCTAATTCGGCAGCTACCTCGTTATGAGTTTCCCGCTAGTACCCCTCACGCGCCTGCGCTACGCCGCGCCGGGGCTAGCTGGCCTGGCGGCCGCCGGCTGCTCGCCCAAGTCTTTTTTGGACGTGAATGCCAGCCCCAACGCCCCGACCGTGGTGCAGCCCTCGGCGCAGTTGCCGACCATCACGGTGGGCACCGCCTTGGTGGGAGGCAACACGCTGGGCCGCGACGGCGACCTGTTTATGCAGCACTACGCGGGCATTGCTAGCCAGCCCTTTGCGGAGAATAAGTACGCCATCAGCAGCAGCTAGCTTGGAACGGCTGCCGCCGCACGGGCTACCCTAGCTTGCGGCCGGCGCTCAACGTGTCGTTTACCCCCTACGGCAACAAGCTAGGCTCCTTGCAGGACAGCCCGGCCGCCATTCCGGTCACGATTGCCAACCAGGGGTATTTCGAGCGGTTTTCCGTCGTCACCACTACCGTGTTGGGCACGGGCGCCACGCCCAGTGGCACAATTACCATCAACCTGAGCATTCCGGCCGATAAAGGTAAAATAAAGAAAATCAACAAGATAGCTGCCGGCAACAGCGGCGTGGAGTACCTGCAAAGCAATAACTACCCCCATTACCTGACCGCCGCCGTGGCCGGCAATGACCAGCTGCGCTTCTTCCTCATCACCCTGGAAAACGGCACGCAGCTCATCACCACCGAAGGGGATGTGCGCCGCATCTAGCGCGGCGTGAGATTGCAGAAAAAAGTCCTGGCAGTGTGCCAGGGCTCTTTTTTGGGCTAGGCCACTACTTCCACTTCCAGGGCATCGAGCACCCGCTGCTTCCAGGCCTGAAACTCGGGGCTGGTGCGGCGACGCGGCCGGGGCAGGTCCACCGTGAGCGTTTGGCTGATGCGCCCGGGGTGGCCGTGCAGCACCACCACGCGGTCGCTGAGCACGAGGGCTTCTTCCACATCGTGGGTCACGAGCAGCAGCGTGGGCCGGCTATCAGCCCAAATATCAAGCAGATGCGCGTGCATGCTGGCTTTGGTAAATGGGTCGAGCGCACTAAAAGGCTCATCAAGCAGCAGCAGCGCCGGCTGGGTCACTAGGGCCCGCGCTATGGCCACGCGCTGCGCCATGCCCCCCGACAGCTGCCGGGGCAGCGCCTCGGCAAAGTCACTCAGGCCCACCCGCGCCAGCACGGCCTGGGTGCGCGCCGCTTGCTCGGCAGCCGGCAAGTGCGCCAGCCCAAAGCGCACATTCGCGCGCACCGTGAGCCAGGGCATGAGGCGGGGCTCCTGAAAGATGACGCCCACCGCCGGGCTGGGGCCGGTGAGGGGCGCGCCCTGCAGCAGCACGCGGCCGGTGCTAGGGTGCTCCAGCCCCGCCACCAGGCGCAGCAGGGTGCTTTTGCCGCAGCCGCTAGCCCCCACCAGCGTCACGATTTCGCCGGCCCGCAGCTGCAGGCTAATGTCTTGCAGCGCCACCACGCCAGTGTCGAACTGCTTGCCAATGTGGTCGAGCTGGAGCATGAATGAAGTCGTAGGTACTAAAAAAGCCTTGGTCATGCAGCGCGCAGCGAAGCATCTCGCTTGCATCGTTGGTTGCGCCGAGGATTACTGCACCACGCGAGATGCTTTGCTGCGCGCTGCAGGACCTTGCTACTAATGTTCACTGTTAATTGCCAGCCGTGCCGTGCGTGTCCTGCCAGTGCAGCAGCCGGCGGCCTAGCAGGGCCAGCAGCGAATCGGTGCAGCGGCCCAGCACGGCGAAGAGCAGGATGCTGGCCAGGATGGTTTGGGGCCGGCCGGTCATTTGGCCATCTAGCAGCAAAAAGCCCAGGCCTTTATTAGCACCCATAATTTCGGCGGCTACCACAAACATCCAGCCCAGGCCCAGGCCATTGCGCAGGCCCACGAAATAGGCGGGCAGCGTGGCCGGCAAAAACACGCGCCGCACCAGCGCCAGCCCCGCCAGCCCATACACGCGGCCCACCTCCACCAGCTTGCGGTCTACTTGCTGAATACCAGCCATTACGCCCAGGTACACCGGGAAAAATACGCCCACTGCAATCAACACCACTTTCGAGGTCTCATAAATGCCCAGCCACAGAATAAACAGCGGCACCCAGGCCAGCGACGGAATATTGCGCAGCCCCTGCAGCAGCGGGTCGAGCAGCCGGCGCACCAGCGGCAAGTAGCCCGTGAGGGCCCCTAGCACCGTGCCCAGCGCGGCGCCCAGCCCAAAGCCCAGCGCCACCCGCCCCAGCGTGAGGCCCAGGTGCGGCCACAGCTCGCCGGTGCGCGCCAGCTCCACTATGGTGCCCAGCACCCGCGAGGGCGCGGGCAGCAGGTTGGGCGGCAGCACGCCGGTGCGCGCCAGCACTTCCCAGAGCGCCAGCAGCAGCACCGGCAACACGGCGCCCAGGGGCCAGCGCCGGTGGCCTAGTGGCCGGGCGGCCGGGCTAGCGGTGCTGGGGGCCGCCGCGGGGGCTAGCCGCGGCGCGGGTAGGGTAGAGGTATTCATAGTTACCTAACGGCCACGGGCGCCGCCGCGAGCTTAGCAGCATACTGTGGGTCAATAAGCTCATCCACCGTCTTTTGCACATCCACCGTGGCCTCGATAGTGCCGCTGCGCTTGAGGACATCGCCGGCCGCGGTAATAGTAGCGCGCTGCTGGGGCCCAAACTGCGCAATGCTGAAATCGGTGCGCGCTAGCTGCCTGGCCGCTACGGCGGGGCTCAGCTTGGCCTCGGTGGCTAGGGCCTGCTGCAACTCGGTGGGGTGCTGCTGGGCCCAGGTGCGGGCGTGCTCGTAGGCGGCCAGCACCTGCTGCACCAGGGCCGGGTGCTGGCGGGCAAACTCCTCGCGCACATTAAGCACGCCGTAGCTGTTAAAGTCGGGGTTGCGGTAAAAGAGCCGGGCGCCCGACTCCAGCTCGGCCTTGGCCATGTGCGGGTCGAGGCCGGCCCAGGCGGCCACGTCGCCGGTGGCCAGGGCTGCCCGGCCATCGGCGTGCTGCAGCGGAATCAGCTCAATGTCCTTCTCGTTCAGCCCCGCCTGGTCGAGGGCCCGCAGCAGAAAGATGTATGGGTCAGTGCCTTTGGTGGCGGCCACGCGCTTGCCCTTGAGGTCGGCCACCGTCTTGATGGGCGAGTTGGCGCCCGTGACGAGGGCCGTCCACTCGGGCTTGGAGTAGATGTAAATAGCCTTGAGCGGATTGCCATTGGCCCGGCCCAGGAGCGCCGCGGCGCCGGCCGTCGAGCCAAAGTCGATGCTTTTGCCATTCAAAAACTCCAGCGCCTTGTTGCTGCCCTGGCTCAGCACCCACTCTACCTGAACGTGCTGCTTGGCCAGGTCTTTTTCCAGCCAGCCCTGCTGCTTCAATACCAGGCTCAGCGGGTTGTAATAGGCGTAGTCGAGCCGGATGGTGGTGGAGGCATCGGCCGTGGCCCCGCCGCCTGCGCCGCCGCAGCTCGCTAGCAGGCCCAGCAACACGAGGGGCACAAAAGCCCGAATTTTTGCCGTGAGTGAACACTGCATATAAAGCGCTGTAAATTATAATGAAACAATGTGTTGTGGAAGGTCGGAGAGCTTAGCTACCCTAGCCAGGCACCGCGCTACTCAGTTAGCTCGGCGGCGTAAAAAGCCTCCAGCGCCTGCGTTATTTTGACGGTTTCGAGCAAAAATCCGTCGTGACCAAAGCTCGAATCCAGCTCACCATACACGGCCCCCGGAATGCCCTCGGCAATGGTGTGCTGCTCGCTGAGCGGAAATAGTACGTCGGAGCTGATACCCAGTACCAGCGTGCGCGCCCGAATGCGGGCTAGCGCGGCCGCTACGCCGCCCCGGCCCCGGCCGAGGTTGTGCGAGTCCATGGCCCGCGAGAGCACCACGTAGCTGTAGGCATCGAAGCGGGCCACGAGCTTGTTGCCCTGGTAGCGCTGGTAGCTGCTGGCCCGGAAATCGCGCAATACATCCTCACTCGGCTCGGTCTGGGTGTTGCCGTAGGCCTCGTAGCCGCGGTAGCTGAGCAGGGCCACGGCGCGGGCAGCGGCCAGGCCGGCATCGCCGCCGCCGGGCCGGTTTTCGTGGTAGGTTGCGTCGGCCTCGATGGCAAGCCGCTGCGCCTCATTGAAGGCAATGCCCCAGGCCGAGTGCCGCGCGCTGGTAGCCATAACTACCAGGTGGCCAATAGCTTCGGGCTGGCTGGCTGCCCACTCCAGCGCCTGCTGCCCACCCAGCGAGCCGCCGATGAGCGTGTGAATATGGGCTAGCCCCAACTCCTGGCGCAGGGCCTCGTGGGCGGCCACCAGGTCGCGGATGGTGAGCAGCGGAAACCCCTGAAAGCGCCCAGCCCCGGTGCTAGGGTCGGCGTCGAGCGGGCAGGTGCTGC
>Ga0308157_10003854_pt1 | contig 20929 bp, 16 predicted proteins | sample PhyBR1_FD_201035 | JGI IMG/M metagenome (GOLD analysis project Ga0308157, IMG submission 201035) | Phyllosphere microbial communities from UC Gill Tract Community Farm, Albany, California, United States - DLSLB.R1 | ecosystem: Host-associated > Plants > Phyllosphere > Unclassified | place: USA...
CGATTCCTAAAGTACCAAATCCTTCTGATTGATTCTCTTGGTCACCACCCCAGATGTAATTAACTCCTGTTGGTTTTTGCAATTTATCTAATTTTGCCTGCCATTGCTGAACGATTGTTCCTGCTGGAACCCCAACGTTCTGACCTTGTACGGTTACAGAAGCTGTTTTATCTCTACGCTCTAATTTACTTGGTCCAGAACCTTCTGTAATTGTTGCGAATTGGTTTAATTTAATCTGCTGACCTGCATTGTTGATGAAAATCAAATTACTAACGTCTGTGATGTTTTTTCTATCAAATTCGTTGTATATAATGTTGATGTCATATTCGTATTCACCTGCTCTAAATTTACCGTCTGTATTACCACTATAAGCAGTCTGCATGGTTAAACCAACTGTTTGAAGTGTTAATCCTAAAGCGGCCATTTTATCTCTATCAACCTGAACGTTGATCTCAGGGTTTCCATCCTCAACTGTTAATTTAATCTCAGTTGTTCCAGGAATAGTACGTAATTCAGCTTCAGCAAGTTTAGCAAATTTCATGGCACTTTCTACGTTTGGACCTGTTACGATCAAACCTAAAGTTGCATCCTCAGCAGTACCCAAGATACCTACAGGAACTGTTTTTACTTTTGCTCCAACTAAAACTTTTTCTAATTTACGTTTCACTTTTGCAGCGTATACGTTGGCGTCATCTGTACGATCTTTTTGATCGATCATTTTAACGTCAATCTCTGCTTTGTATGCTGTTGCCTGAGCAGCTCCTAAACCTTCACTGGTTTGACCAACTGTTGTAATCTGGCTGAAAACATATTTCTCTCCTTTTAAGAAAGCTTCAGCTTTTTGCGTCATAAAGTTAGTTTGCTCTAACGAAGCATCTTTTGGCATCTCAATTTGTACTAAGAACTCACCACTATCAGATGATGCGAAGAACTCCCCTCCAATATATCCACCTCCCATTAACCAGAAGATTGTACCAAAGAACATTACAACAATAACAACCATTGTTTTAATGTAGTGATCTAAACACCAGTTTAATAAGTGAGATACCCAGTCAGTAAAACGAGTTAAGTAGCTCTCAAATCCAAGAATAATTTTTCCAAAAAGATTTTTACCTTCAATATGCTCTAGTTTTCCAAAACGAGAAGATAACCATGGAATAATTGTAAACGAAGCCAATAACGAGAACATTGTAGAAATAATTACCGTAACACAAAACTGTGTAATAATGTTCGATACTAATCCTGTACTCATTGCGATTGGCAAGAACACCACCACAATTACTAATGTAATCGAAGTTACGGTTGCACCAATTTCGGCAGTACCATCATAAGCGGCACGAATTCGACTTTTACCCATCTCCATATGTCGATAAATATTCTCCAATACCACAATCGCGTCATCCACAAGAATACCTACAACAAGAGATAAACCAAGTAAAGACATTAAGTTAAGCGTATAGCCTAATAAATAAATTCCAATAAATGTTGCAATCAAAGATGCAGGAATAGATACCATTACGATCAATGAGTTTCTAATACTGTGCAAGAAGAACAACATTACAAATGCTACCAGAATAACTGCAATTAATAAATCGTGTACAACTGAATCTGCTGCTTCAAGAGTAAAGACAGTACTATCTTTTGCTACTTCTAATTTTAATTGAGCCGATTTGTAATCGTTCTCTAAAGTTTTAATTGTTTTAATCAATTGCTCACTTACCGCTACGGCATTGGCATCTGATTGTTTTACAATTTGAAGTACAATTGCACTTTTTTGATCTACACGCGCAATTTTCTCTGCGATTTTTTGTGTATCCTGAACATCTGCAATTTCTCCCAAACGAATTTGAATTCCGTTTTGAGAAGAAACTACTAAGTTTCTTAATTCATCAACATTTTTATATTTACCCGCTAAACGGATTAAGATTTTTTGGTTACGAGTTTGAATGTTACCCGTTGGGAAATCTAAGTTTGAACTTAAAATTGTCTGCTGAACTTGCGGAACAGAAAGTCCATAACCTTGCATTTTTACGGCATCAAGGTTTACTTGAATCTCACGCTCTTGACCACCAATAATATTTACCTGAGCAACCCCTTGTACACGAGATAAAACTGGAGCAATCTTTTTATCGATCAAATCATAAAACGCTGCTTCGTCCATTTTACCATTCGCACCAAGCGTCATAATTGGTAAATCACTCAAAGAGAATTTAGTTAATGACGGTGGATCTGCATCATCTGGCAAGTCACTCAAAATCGCATTGATCTTACGCTGAGCATCATTCATCGAAATATCAACATTCGCGTTTGAAGTCAATGTGATCGATACAATCGAAAGACTCTCGTAAGATTTCGAATCGATTTTTTTGATATTTTCTAGAGATGCAATCGCATCTTCAATTTTCTTTGTTACTGTATTTTCAACCTCACTCGGAGAAGCTCCCGGATATACAGTTGAAACCGTAATTACGTTGGTTTCGAATTTTGGGATCAGCTCGTAGCCTAACTGGCTGTAACTGAACAATCCACCTAGTGTCAGAATTGTAAACAATACAATTACTAACGACGGACGTTTTATGGATATTTCGGCTAATTTCATATATTTTGTTTTAGGCTATAGGCTATACGCTGTAGGCTTTAGGCTTTTTTGAAAGGCTTAAAGTTTATGGCTTACGGCTTAAAGCGGTACAATTATTTAATAATTTCTACTGTATTTCCGTCTTGTAAGTTGATTTGACCCGTAACAATTACAATTTCTCCGTCATTTAAACCATTAATGATTTCAACTTTATCTCCTAAAATTCTTCCTGCTACTACTTTTCTTAATTTAGCAACACCGTTTTCTACAACAAAAATTTCATTACTGCTCACACTACCAACAAATGCATTTCTAGGAACCACTTTCAAGTTTTGTTTTTGGCTCTTAGCACCAAAGTTTGCCGTTCCGTACATACCTGCTTTTAAGTCGTTGTTAGCATTGTTTGTAATTTCAATTTCAACCGGGAAATTTAAAGAAGCATCTGCTTTTGCAGCGATGAAAGTAATTTTTCCGCTAAATGATTTATCAGGATAAACACTCGCTGTAATGTCTACAGTTTGTCCTAATTTTAAACTAGCAACTTGAGTTTCGTTTACTGTAACAGTCAATTTTAATTTAGAAACATTTACAATATCAAATAAAGCAGTTGCAGGCATTCCAGCTAAAATAGATCCTGGTTCGATGTATTTTTTATTGATGTATCCGTTAATTGGAGCTTTTACTCTTGTATCTCCAACATTAATTTTAGCTTGAGTATAGTTAGATTGAGCATTAGTTAAAGCCAATTTTGCTTGATCTAATTGCTGTTTTGTAACACCGCCAGTTTTGAAAGCATTTTCATATCTAGCATAATCAGATTTTGCATTTTGATATGCTGCTTCAGCCGCTTGAGCGTTTACATTGATAACATCACCTCTTACTGTTAAAAGAGTTTGACCTACTCTTACATAGTCACCTTCTTTAACTAAAACACTAATTACTTTTCCAGATTTTTCAGCAGAGAAAGTCAACTCCTGAATTGGTGCGAAGTTTCCGTTTGCAGTAAAACCTAAGTTAACATCTTCTGTTTTTACTGTAGCCACTTTTACAGAAACTGCTGCGTTTTTTTCTGCTACAATTGCAGTTTTCGCTTCGTTTTCTGCTTTGTTCTTATTTAAAATGTAGCTAACTCCAAAAAAAGCTACAATTATGATTACGAGTGTTATTATTATTTTCTTCATTGTAATAATTTATTATTTAGTAAGAGATTTAAGTTCGCCTTTCGATTTGATTAGAGATATTTCGGCAATTTTATAATTTAAAACTGCTCTTGTAAAATTATTTTGAGCTTCAAGTGATGCGTTTTCTGCATCAAGCAAATCGGTTAAAGATGCTAAACCTTGAAGGTAATTGTTTTTGGTATTTCCTAAGATTTCTAACGCCAAACGCATATTTTCTCTCTGATTTTCAATAGTAACAAGATTATTATTAATCTGTGTCATTGCGTTTCTATAATCTAAATCAAGAGAAAGTTTTGTGTCTTTGATGTCTTCTTGCAACTCTCTGATTTGAACATCGGCCTGTCTTACTTTTGCACGAGTTCCGAAACCTGTAAAAATTGGCACATGTAAGTTTAAAGCAATAGCTGAGAAATCTGACCAATACACTCCTTTTTCTGGTTTTGCAAACCAAGGCATTTCAGGTCCTTGACCGATATAATTGTAACCTGCAGACAATGAAAGCGTAGGATAATAACCTGCTTCAACCGCTTTTTTATTGAATACTAAAAGTTCTTCTTGTTTCTTCAAAAGCAAATATTCTGTTCTGTTTTCAATATTTGGCTCTTGCGTTAAAGCAGCTGGTACAACTTCAAATTCTTCTTTTGGCATAACGATTTGAGTTTCGATAGGCATACCCATATAAAACTTTAATGCATTTTCCTGTAATTCGATTTGATTTTTAACCTGCTGACGATCTGTATCAATGTTAGACATTTTTACGATAATACGATCCAAGTCAATTTTTTTAGCTAAACCGTTATTAAACTGACCTTGAACGATGTCGCGAACTTTTTGTGTATTTACATAATTACTATCTAATAGAATAAGTCTTTCTCTTTGCACATAAACTGAATAGTAGTTATTTGCAACTCTTTCAATAACTTGCTCTTCTGTTAATTGATCATTTATTTGATAAAACTCACGAGTCGTTTTTGCAGCTCTTAAACCTGTAAAAACAGATTGATCAAATAATGCTTGAGTTAAAGAAATCCCTCCTGTTGAAGTCCATTTCTGTCCAAATGCAGCCTGAATTGTAGTTCCTGGCGCGCCAAATGCAGCTCCATCAATAACTGTTGTCTGAATTACCGGATTGTACGTTAAACTTCCGTTTGCACTAATTTGTGGCAAAGCTCTCGAACGTATTTCCTGAATCTGATACTCACTATTCTCTACCTGAAGCTTTGCTTTTTTAGCATCAGCTTTATTCTGAAGCGCATAATTGACCGCGTCTTTCAGGGTTAAAGTGGTTTGCGCGTTGGCAGTCAAGCCAATGGTGCACAAAAATATAAGAAGGATTCTTTTCATAAGTAGTTAAATATTTATTTTTTAAATTTTGAGATAGTATCGCCATTTTCCATCCTCACTCAGAATAATGACGATTGAATATATTTGGATGAATTAATTATTTATTCTTTTTAGCTGCTTTTCTAGTTCCTCTACTCCTTTTAAAGTTGCCATTGCGCGAGTATGATATTCTAAGGCTTCAAGCTCAATTCTTTGTGCTTCGCTTTCAGAAACGGTATTTTCGTTTATATGAAAGACCAGTGTATAATAAAACTTTACATAAACCTCTATATTCAAATCGCTTCTATATAGACCTTCACGAATTCCCTTTTCAATATTTTCTCTAAACATCTGTGTACATTGATCAATTTCAAATGAAAGAATATTTTGATAAATCTCAGGGTAATGCTTTTTGAGCTGATAAATTGGCGAAGTATCAATGTTATTTTTAAACATGTCGCGGAACATTTCTCTAATCTCAAAATTTTCATGAATAGCATTAAAGTTCTTTGCTATAATGGTATCCATGATTTCGTGTACCTGGCCATGAACCAGCGAAGTGCTCTCCTCAATTAAAACTTCTTTATTGCAGAAATACTTGTAAATCGTTTTTTTTGAAATACACATTTCGCCCGCAATATCGTCCATTGTAACACTCTTAAAACCAAGCTTTAAAAACAACTCGCTTGCTTTTGCTATAATCTTCTCTTTCATTTTAAATTCTCGATTGCATCACAAATATACTTTGGAAACTAAAATTAAAAAAATAGTTTCCTGTTTATTTGTAATAATTTTACATCAAATTATTGATTTGGTAAGATTTATATGCTAAATTCTAAATTTGCTATAAGTTTAATGTCTTTACCTAAAGCAGCACCCGAAGCGTGGTTGAAAGAACTGTAATCTAAACCAAAGTCTTCACGTTTGATATTTCCTTTGATTTCAAAAGCCACTTTCTTTTCTCCGTTATAAATATTTTCTCCTAGAAACTCAGCATCCAACTCAACTACTCTTGTAATATCTTTTATAGTTAAATCTCCTTTGAAAAAATTGATGTTCTGATTTACTTTTTGAAACGATGTCGATTTGAAACTGATAATCGGATGCTCATCTTCTTCAAAAAAATCTTGAAGCTGTAAATAAGCATCTATAGATTGGAAACTTTCATTTTTGTTATTGATGTCTAATGAGAATTCGACAGAAGCATCTTCAATCTCATTATCTTCAATATTCACATACCCATCAAATTTATTTGAGTCTCCTCCCAAATAAGCAGTTCTTGATCGTCTCATTTTCAATAAAACATCTGATTGGCTAGAATCTAAGGTCCATTTTGTTTTCATAAATAGCTGATTTAATTGATTTTAAGAATCATTAAAACTCTTCATGGAAACTTTTACAGTGTTCTTAGTTTCCATTTTATCGCTGCAAATATAGACAGGAAACTCTGAATACCAAAAAAGTTTCCAAGTTTTTTATAAAAATTTTTAACATCTTAGAAATGAGACGGATTAAAAGCCTGTTTAAAGTGATTCATACGCTTTTAACATTTCATCCTTAGAAATTCATATTTGAATTGTATCTTTGAGCCGCGAAATCAGAATTTATTATGCACGATATAAGTCAGTACCAAGATTTTTTCATCAATTATCTAAAAAGCCAAAACATACATAAAGAGCCTAAAAATCTTTACGAACCAATAGAATACATTTTAGGACTTGGAGGAAAACGCATTCGTCCAGTTTTAACTTTAATGGCGGCAGAGGTTTTTGATACTGATTATTCGATTGCACTTCCGGCAGCAATGGCGGTTGAAGTTTTTCATAACTTTTCGCTAGTTCATGATGATATTATGGACGATGCTCCATTAAGAAGAGGACAGATTACAGTGCATGAAAAATGGGATCTGAACACTGGAATTCTTTCTGGCGATGCTATGCTTATTTTGGCGTATCAATATTTTGAACAATACAAGCCTGTTGTTTTTAGAAACCTTGCCAAATTATTCAGCAAAACAGCGCTTGAAGTTTGCGAAGGACAACAGTGGGATGTAGATTTTGAAACTCGTAAAGATGTTACGATTCCTCAATATCTTAAAATGATCGAATATAAAACAGCTGTTTTGGTTGCGGCTGCTATGAAAATGGGCGCAATTGTTGCTAAAACTTCTGAAAAAGAAGCAGATTTAATTTATGATTTCGGACTAAATTTAGGATTGGCTTTCCAGCTTCAAGACGATTATTTGGATGCTTTTGGCGACCCTGAGACTTTTGGGAAACAAGTTGGTGGCGATATTATAGAAAACAAAAAAACGTACTTATATCTAAAAGCTTTAGAGTTTTCTACTGAGGAAAAAGCTTCTGAATTAGAAAAATTATTCACTTTGCAATTAGAAGATAATTCAGAAAAAATAGAAACGGCTAAAAACATTTTCAACGAATCTGGAGCATCAAAAGCTACTCAAGAAGCTATCGAAATGTATACTTTAAAAGCCTTTGAAACCTTAGAAAAAATGGATATTAATTCTGAAAAAAAAGATATTCTAAGAACATTTGGCGAGAATTTAATGGGGCGTAAAGTTTAGTATTCAGGAAAAAAACTACAATCATAAATCAGCAATCTAAAATCTAAAATCACATGTTTGTAGCACCAGTAAATACCGAATCATTATTAGCGCAAGCGCAAGCAGAAACTTTATACCTTAGTCTTATTGAACAGCTTAATAAAGATTTTAATTTAGCGAATGAAGGAATCGATTTTCCGTTAAGCATTTCTCCAAATGAATTAAAAATTCAGCTTCATGAAAAAGTTTACAGAATGATTCAGTACAAATTTGCTGAATATCTCAACCTACTTTATATCATTGACGTTCCCGAAAACGAAATCAAACAATTGGATGGTTCAGATTTAGTCATTCTAGCTGAACAAGTTGCTTTCTTGATTTTAAAAAGAGAATGGCAGAAGGTGTGGTTCCGCAACTATTATAAATAAGGTTCTGAGGTGCTGAGATGCTAAGGTTCTAAGGTTTTCATCCTTTTAATCTTATTTCGTAAAGTTTAATAAACAATTCTAAAGAATCATTCAAATCAGAAATCTTATCAAGAATTGGTTGTAATGTTTCTGGTGCATTTTCAATAAAATAATCTATATGAAACTTTAATGTTTCTCCCATTTGAAAACGATCTGCAATTTTGGGAGGAAGTGCAAATGTCCGTAATTGCACAAGAACACCATTTCTTGCTTGATCACGAAAGAACCATGAAAGAAATTCTAATGAAATCAAACTTTCATTTGATCGATCTAATGTAAATTCAAATTGCAACATTACTTCACCTTCCAATCCACCATCTGTTCTCAAAAGTGTTGCAATTGGAAGATGTGAAAATTCTAAATTTCCTAATTCAGAACTATCTATTCCTTCTAAATTATCAATTCCACTGCTAACATTTTCTATTCCTTTTAAGCTTTCAAGCGTTTTTTGAAATAATTCGATTTCTTTTGGATATTGGCTCATTTTAAATTTTTAGACAAACAAGATTTTTTACATGCGCAAAAGTAAGAAAAAAAATAAGAAAGAAAAAGACTACTTTTTGTTCACGTCTTTTTAATTCTAAAAGAGAATGGCAGAAGGTTTGGTTCCGTAACTATTATAAATAAGGTGCTGAGATGCTAAGGTTCTAAGGTTTTTTCTCATTGGGACGAACGATACTTTCCAATCTCTCTAATTCATTAATTAGTCCAAAACCTTCCGTATTTATTTTACTTCCTATAATCTGGAAACGAGCATTTTTAAAGCAAATCTTTGCTATACCAATAGTTTTTTCATTTTTCTTAAAAATAAAAATATCCTTATACTCGGCAATACAGGCACATGCATCATTTTTTAATGAATCTTTCTCACTAAATATATTTTCAATACGCTTTTCATCTTTAATCGATAAATTCGATTTTTTATAATTATGACTTAAAAGTATTTTTTCAAAATCTACTTTTGAAATATTATCCGGAAAAGTATGTATATAGATATTAGTTAATTCCTTTTCTTTATCAGTTTTGTTCTCTTTTCTAATAAGCTTAAAAAAATTGTCATCAGAGATGCCCAAATAATAATGACTGATTTGATCAGAATCAAAAAAAGGTCGTAATTCTTTCTTTACAACCTTCTCTTTATTAATATCCGCTTTCTTAGAATTATTACAACTTAAAAGTACAATTGCTGTAATTATAAAAATAACTTTCTTCAAATTTCTGTATTTAAAAAACTTAGAACCTTAGCACCTTTAAAAATAAACCCTCACAAAAGGCATAAATCCAGAGCCGTAGAGACTTTTATTTGGATCATACAAGACATCATAACGTGCTCCAATAGTCACATTTCCTGTTCTGTAACCTGCTCCTAAATATAAGGCCGTATTCCAATAAGAATCGGAAAAACCTGGGTGATAATAATTGTCTTCGTAGTCGGTATCGACCTTAACTTGTTCCAATTCTGCAGATAATTGTAGTTGTGGAATCGGGTTTACGAGTACAATCCCGCTTCCTCCCCAAACAAACGATTCATAATAATCTCTTTGATATAAATAACCAAATTGCAATCCAACACCGACTGCGACAATTTCGTTGACATTATAAATGGCGCTCGGCATAACCGAGATATTGGTGTAACCAGATCCGAAACCCAATCCGAGTCCTCCACCAAATTGAACTTTGTCCCAAAAATGATTACTGTTGTCAATGACATATTTTTGTTGTGCAATACTATAACATGAAAACAAGACCGCCAAAATCACAAAAAAATATCTGAAATCGATTGAAGATTGAATTTTATTCATAGTTAACGTTTATTTTAACAAATTTTTACGTAAAAGTACGTAAAAAAAAGATTTAAATAAATGCGATTGTTGTACTTTTGCCTTTCTATATAACAAAAAAGTATATTCACTCATATTATGGATAGGTTTTCATTTTTAAACGCAGCGCATACTGAGTTTTTTGCACAATTATACGATCAATATTTAGTTAACCCAGACAGCGTAGAGCCTAGCTGGAGAAGTTTCTTTCAAGGTTTTGACTTTGGACAAACGACTTATAATGACGAAAATCCTGTGCAAACGATCGTTGAGTACGTGACTAGCGATAACACAGATTACAGTCAGATTTCTGAAAAACTAAAGAAAGAATTTAATGTTCTTAAATTAATTGACGGATACCGTACGCGCGGGCATTTATTCACGAAAACAAATCCTGTTCGTGACCGTAGAACTTCATCTCCAACTTTGGATATCGAAAACTTCGGATTATCTGCAGCAGATCTTTCAACTGTTTTTGATGCAGCTCAAACAATCGGAATGGCGCCGTCTTCATTGCAAGATATCGTAAATCGTCTAAAAGCTATTTACTGCCAGCATATCGGTATTGAGTACATGTACATTAGAAACCCTAATGTAGTAAAATGGATTCAGGATAAATTATCTGTAAATACAAATCAGCCGAACTTCTCTTCTGACGAAAAGAAAACAATCTTAAATAAATTAAACGAAGCTGTTTCTTTTGAGAATTTCCTTCATACTAAATATGTTGGACAAAAACGTTTCTCATTAGAAGGTGGAGAATCTATCATCCCAGCTTTAGATGCTTTGATCGAGCAAGCTGCAGAAAAAGGTGTTGAACAATTCGTAATGGGAATGGCTCACCGTGGTCGTTTGAACGTTTTGGCAAACATTTTCGGAAAATCTACTCAAGATATCTTTGGTGAGTTTGACGGTAAAGATTACGATCAAGAATATTTTGATGGTGACGTAAAATACCACTTAGGTCTTACTGCTGACAGAAAAACAAGATCTGGAAAAAGCATCAACATCAATTTAGCACCAAACCCTTCTCACTTAGAGACTGTTGGAGCTGTTATTGAAGGTATAACAAGAGCAAAACAAGAAAGACATTTCCCAGAAAATATTTCAAAAGTATTGCCAATCGCTGTTCACGGTGATGCGGCTATCGCTGGTCAAGGTATTTTGTATGAAATCATTCAAATGTCTTTATTGGACGGATACAAAACTGGTGGTACAATTCATATCGTGATCAACAATCAGGTTGGATTTACAACTAACTACTTAGACGCTCGTTCTTCTACTTACTGTACAGACGTTGCCAAAGTAACGCTTTCTCCAGTATTACACGTTAACGCTGATGATGCTGAAGCTGTTGTTCACGCTGTATCTTTTGCATTAGACTACAGAATGCAGTTTGGACGTGACGTATTTATCGACTTATTAGGATATAGAAAATACGGACACAACGAAGGTGATGAGCCACGTTTCACTCAGCCTGTTTTATATAAAATCATTGCTAAACATAAAAACCCAAGAGACATCTACGCAGAGAAATTACTTTCTGATGGCGTAATTGATGCTTCTTACGTGAATGCTTTAGAAAAACAATACAAATCTCAATTGGAGGAGAACTTAGAAGCTTCTCGTAAAAAAGATTTGACTATCATTACTCCATTCATGAAAAACGAGTGGGAAGGTTTTGTTCAGGTTACAGACACGCAAATGCTTCAAAAAGTTGATACTTCTTATCCAAAAGAAAAATTAACTCAGATTGCAAATGCTATTTCTAATTTACCTGAAGACAAAAAATTCATCAGTAAAATTCAAAAATTAATCAACGACAGAAAAACAATGTTCTTCGAAACTAATCTTTTAGATTGGGGAATGGCAGAACATTTAGCATACGGATCTTTATTACAAGAAGGTTTTGATGTTCGTATTTCTGGACAAGACGTAGAAAGAGGAACTTTCTCTCACCGTCACGCTGTAGTTAAAGTTGAAGATTCTGAAGAAGAAGTAATCTTAATCAACAGCCTTGAAGACAAAAAAGGAAACTTTAATGTTTACAACTCTCACTTATCTGAGTACGGAGTTTTAGGTTTTGATTACGGATATGCATTGGCAAGTCCAAAAGCTTTAACAATCTGGGAAGCACAATTTGGAGATTTCTCTAACGGAGCTCAAATTATGATTGACCAATATATTTCTTGTGGTGAAGATAAATGGAACAACCAAAACGGTATCGTTCTTTTATTACCTCACGGATACGAAGGACAAGGTGCTGAGCACTCTTCTGCAAGAATGGAGCGTTACTTACAGCTTTGTGCAAGACATAATATGTATGTTGCAGATTGTACAACTCCTGCAAACTTCTTCCACTTATTAAGAAGACAATTGAAAACAAATTTCCGTAAACCATTGGTTGTATTTACTCCAAAAAGTTTACTTCGTGACCCAAGATGTGTATCTCCAGTAGAAGATTTAGTAAACGGAAGTTTCCAAGAAACAATTGATGATACTACAGTAAACAAAAAAGATGTTAAAACATTAGTTTTCGTTACTGGTAAATTCTACTATGATATTACTGCAGAAAGAGAAAACAACGGAAGAAAAGACGTTGCAGTTGTTCGTATTGAGCAATTATTCCCTTTCCCAGTTGAGCAAATCAAAGAAATCATTGCAAAATATCCAAATGCTGATGATTATGTTTGGGCACAAGAAGAACCTAAAAACATGGGAGCTTACAGCTTTATGTTAATGAACTTTGATCTTGTAAAATGGAGATTGGCTTCATTAAAAGCATACTCTGCTCCTGCATCTGGAAGTTACACACGTGCTAAACGCCGTCACGCAGATGCAATTAGAATGGTATTCGATAAAAATTTATTTAGATAATTAAAAAATAATTGTTTCAAGTTTCATGTTCCAAGTTTCAAGCGTAACAACCTGAAACTTGAAACTTGAAACCATAAAAACCTTAAACAAAAACAAGATGATTTTAGAAATGAAAGTCCCATCACCAGGGGAATCAATAAAAGAAGTTGAAATTGCAACTTGGTTAGTAAAAGACGGAGATTATGTAGAGAAAGATCAGGCTATTGCTGAAGTTGATTCAGATAAAGCTACTCTTGAATTGCCTGCTGAAATGAGCGGTGTAATTACACTAAAAGCTGAAGAAGGTGATACAGTTGCAGTAGGTGCTGTAGTTTGTTTAATTGATACAGATGCTGCTAAACCAGCAGGAAGCGGATCTGCAGCTCCAGCAGCAGAAGCTCCAAAAGCTGAGGCCCCTAAGGCTGAAGTAAAAGCAGAAGCTCCAAAAGCAGAGCCAGTTCAAGCTCCAGCAGCTACAAGCTATGCAGCAGGAACTCCATCTCCAGCAGCAAGAAAAATATTAGACGAGAAAAATATTGCTCCAGCTTCTATAACAGGAACTGGTAAAGGCGGAAGAATTACTAAAGATGATGCTGTAAATGCAGTACCTTCTATGGGAACTCCAACTGGTGGAAGCCGTGGAACTGAGCGTACAAAATTATCAATGTTACGTCGTAAAGTAGCAGAAAGATTAGTTTCAGCTAAAAATGAAACTGCTATGCTTACTACTTTCAACGAGGTAAACATGACTCCAATCAACCAAATCCGTAACGAATACAAAGATGCTTTCAAAGCTAAACATGGTGGTTTAGGATTAGGTTTCATGTCATTCTTTACAAAAGCTGTAACAAGAGCATTACAATTATATCCAGATGTTAACTCAATGATGGATGGTGACTACAAAATCGCTTACGATTTTGCTGATATCTCAATCGCAGTTTCTGGACCAAAAGGATTAATGGTTCCTGTTGTTCGTAACGCTGAACTTTTAACTTTCCGTGGAATTGAAGCTGAAATCAAAAGATTAGCTTTAAGAGCTCGTGATGGTCAAATTACAGTTGACGATATGACTGGAGGAACTTTCACAATCACTAATGGTGGTGTTTTCGGAAGTATGTTATCTACTCCAATTATCAACCCTCCTCAATCAGGAATTTTAGGAATGCACAACATCATTGAGCGTCCGATTGCTGTAAACGGAAAAGTTGAAATTCACCCAATGATGTATGTAGCTCTTTCTTACGATCACAGAATCATCGACGGACGTGAGTCTGTTGGTTTCTTAGTTGCTGTAAAAGAAGCTTTAGAAAACCCATTAGAATTATTAATGAATGGCGACGCTAAACGTGCTTTAGAGTTGTAATTTTTAAGTAATTTTCGACAATATAAAAGCCTGTTCTTTCATTAGAACAGGCTTTTTTTTGCTTAAAATTAGCTTAAGATTAGCTTAAGATGTTAATTTTTTGCATTAATGAAAATTTTAACCTTTAAAAAATAATTTATTTAGAATAAATAAAAACAACTTGCCTGATTGCTCTCCAGCAGTTAAATTTGCACTATCAAAATTAATTCTAAATAAAAATGAAATTAAAATTTACGATTTCGCTATTAACTTTATGCTTTGTTCTACTTACGGGAACATCTGTTTTGGCACAGGAAAAAGCGACAATAAAAGGTCAGATTAGTTCAGATAGTGGAACAGCAGATAACATTTCTGTTGCTTTAAAAGGAACAAAAATCGGAACAAACACAGATACTAAGGGGAATTACGAAATAAAGAACCTTAAACCGGGAACTTACATTATTAGAGTTTCAGCAGTTGGATTTACATCTAAAGAAAAAAGCATCACTCTTAACAGCGGAGACGAATTAATTGAAAATTTCAGTATTAACTCAAACTCTGAGCAGTTAAACGAAATTGTAATTAGCGGAAATGGCAGAAAAAATCCTCTTGCTCGCAAAGAAACACAACAAGTATCAAGATTACCACTTAAAAATCTTGAAAACCCACAAGTATATACTACAATCACAAGTGAGCTTTTAAAGGAGCAAGTAGTTACAAACCTTGATGATGCACTTAAAAACGCTCCAGGACTAAATCCGTTATGGGCTTCTACAGGTCGTGGAGGTGATGGAGCAGGATATTTCTCTTTACGAGGATTTGCTGTACAGCCAACTATGATTAATGGTTTGCCAGGTTTAACAAACGGAAGCCTAGACCCTGCAAACATCGATAAAATCGAAGTAATAAAAGGACCTTCAGGAACTTTATTCGGAAGCAGCCTTATTTCTTATGGTGGTTTAATCAATATGACGACTAAAAAACCTTATGACCGTTTTGGCGGAGAAGTAACTTATACAGCCGGAAGCTACGGATTAAACCGCGTTACTGCTGATGTCAATACTCCTTTAGACGAAGAACACAAAATTAACTTCCGTCTTAACACCGCTTACCACAGCGAAAACAGCTTTCAAGATGCTGGATACAGAAAATCTTTCTTCTTTGCTCCTTCATTATCTTATGAGGTAAATGACAGACTTTCATTTTTCATCAATACTGAATTCATGAAAAACGAAGCAACTAACCCAACGATGCTTTTCTTAGACAGAGCTGCTCCGTTAAGAGTTCACAATATTGACGAATTAGGTTATGATAACAAACGTTCTTATACAAGTAACGAACTTGCAATTCAAACACCTTCTTACAGCCTTCAAGGACAAATGAACTATAAAATTTCGGATCAATGGACTTCTCAGACAGTAGTTTCTAGAGGTTCATCAAAATCAGAAGGATATTATACTTATTTATATGAAGGAACAAAATCAATTCCTCAAATCACGGAAGGAATTGTTTTAGGACGTTCTATGAACTATCAAAACTCTACAACTTTAACAACAGATATCCAACAAAACTTTATTGGAGATTTCAGAATCGGAAGCTTAAGAAATCGTATTGTTGCCGGTTTAGATTACTTCAACAGAGGACAAATCGATAATGGATCTGGATATGTAAGAAATGGAAATGTATATATCGGAAACATGGATTTAGCAACTGTAAACCAATATGTATTTGGTATTACAGATCCAAAAAAATATGTTACAGATGGAGATAATGGTAATTTAACAAAAGCAGGTTCAGACAAACTTTTAGCTGAAGCTGCCGCAAATAACAACAAAACCAAACAAGAAGTTTTTAGCGCTTATGTTTCTGATGTTATTAATATTACTCCTTCATTATCTGCAATGGGAAGTTTACGTGTAGATCGTTTTATGACAGCTGGGGACGTAACTACCAGTGATGATGATTATAACCAAACTGCCTTTTCTCCAAAATTTGGTTTAGTTTACCAGCCAATTATTGATAAGGTTTCGATTTTTGCAAACTACATGGATGGTTTTGCCAACTCTGCTCCAACAAGCGATATTTTACCTGACGGAAGTTCTAGTCCAAGAACTTTCAAACCAGAGCATGCTAACCAATTTGAAATTGGAACTAAATTAAATGTCCTTAAAGATAAAGTTTACGCAACATTTAGCTACTACGACATTCAGGTAAAAGATCAGGTTTATACTGTTTATGGTTCTACCGGCGGAGTGCCAACTCAAACTTCTTACCAAAACGGTGCTCAAAGAAACAAAGGTTTTGAAGCAGAAATCGTGGCAAGTCCAGTTGCTGGTTTAAACATTGTTGCAGGTTATAGCTATGTAGATGCAATCTTAAACGCAGGAGATCCTGATTTCGTAGGACACAGACCAGAAAGCTCTGGGCCAAGAAACTCAGCAAACTTCTGGGCAAGCTATAAATTCTTAGAAGGAGATTTACAAGGATTTGGTTTAGGTTTTGGAGGAAACTATGCTGACAAAAACCTAATCATGAACAGAACAATTACAGGTCAATTTACAATACCATCTTACACTGTTTTAAATTCATCAATTTTCTACGGAACAGAAAAATATACATTGACACTTAAACTAGACAACATCGCAAATGTTGACACTTACGATGGATGGTCAACTATTCATCCAAGAAACATGAGAAGTGTTGCCGCTAGTTTCTCTTATAGATTCTAATAAACATCAAAACACCTTCCTTAATTGGAAGGTGTTTTTTAAATTCTAATTGATTATGATTACAATAGCCAGCCTTATCGTTTTTCTAGCTTTTTACACACTGTATTATACTTCGAAAAGAGCAGTGTTGTCGTATGATTTAGGTTTTGAAAAATGGATGCAGAGAAATCCAAAACAAACAAAAATAGTAGGTTTAATGCTTTTGCTTTCCGCTTACGCAATGTGGCTTTTTACACAATCTTTAGGTTGTGGCACTTTAATGTTTTTCATTCAACTTATGACTGTCGGAAGTTTGATCATTATCCTTACTCCTTTAAAAAAGATAAACAGCAAATTGCTTCTAGCGCTACTAATTTTTGTTGCCATAACTGAACTTTATTACAACTAAACTTCACTTTAAAATATAATATGCCAGCAAATCCAAAATATTTAAACCCTTCTTTTTGGCCTCGTTTTTCCAAAATTACTGCAGCAATTTTAGGCGGATACTTTGTTTCTGTTACTTTTCATTTGGCTTTAGCAGCTTGGTTTAGCCGAAAAGATGTGCTAATAACAATGGCTTTCAGTGGTTTTATTCTTTGGGTCGCATTAATGATTATTGCTTTCTTAGCTAAAAGCGGCTGGAAAATCTGGGGAGTTTACATTCTGCTAACTTTACTTTTTTGTCTTTTCATTTACCTAGGTCAAACCTATAATACGGCACAATAATATTTATGAATAACCGTCATTACAATATCTATTTTCACACGCATACTGTCAGCGGAATCGTTATCAGTGTAGTTCTTTTTGTAATTTTCTTTGCTGGATCTTTTTCTTTTTTTAGAGATGAAATCATCAATTGGGAAAGAAGTGAATCTACAGCAATCACAAGAGAAATTCAATTAGATTATAATGATGCACTTCAGCATCTTGACAAAAAATATGTTTTGCACGGAAGAAATCTTACCATTTCTAAACCGTCTGTAGAAAATAGAGTTGCTGTATACATGGAAGGAACCAAAGATACCTTGGCTCCAAAAAAACAACAGACAGGAGAGTTTTTTTATTTAGACAGCAAAAGTTACAAAGCCTATACTTATGAAGAATCTTATTCATTAGGCGAACTTTTATATCGTCTTCACTTTCTCGCACAAATTCCATATCCTGCAGGATATTATTTAGCTGGATTTACGGCTTTGTTCTTTTTGTTCGCAATCATAACAGGAGTTTTGCTGCATTGGAATAAAATTGTTTCCAACTTTTATATGTTCCGTCCAAAAGAAAAATTAAAAACACTTTGGACAGATGCGCACACAGCATTAGGAATGATTGGTTTGCCATTTCAATTTGTATACTCGGTTACAGGTGCATTTTTTATGATTAAGCTTTTAATTGTAGCTCCAGCTGTAATGGCTTTGTACAAAGGAGATCAAGATAAATTATATAAGGAACTGGAATATACCGATCCTGATTATAAGTTTGAAAATAAAAAACTGGCAAATCCATTCAACATCAATGAATTAGTTTCAAAAACTAAAAAGAACTGGAATGATTTTGAAATTACCCGTGTTTTTATCCAAAATTACGGCGATGCCAATATGCATGTTTTGGTCGAGGGCGAACTTTTAAGCCATAAAAAATTTACAGGAATTGGAAAAGTAGTTTATAGAGTTGCAGACGGAAAAGAAATTGCCAAAAAAGACCCTATTTCACAAACGAGCTATTTAGATGTTGTAAAAAATGTTTTATACAGAATACATTTTGGCGATTATGGCGGATATGCTTTAAAAATTGTAAGCTTCATTTTAGGAATTATAACCTGTTTCGTTATTATTTCTGGAGTTATGATTTGGCTTGTTGCCCGACAAAAAAACAATATGCCAGAAAAGAAAAGACGCTTCAACGCTGCTGTTGTTCGTATTTACTTAGCGATTTGTTTAAGCATGTATCCAATTACAGCTTTGGCTTTTATTGGAAGTAAAATTTTCTACCCTTTAAGTCAGTCTAATTTATATGCACTTTATTTTGGAGGCTGGCTAATACTTACGATCTTCTTTATCATTAAAAAGAATGATGCTTTTACCAACAAATTCTGTCTGATTTCAGGAAGTATTTTAGGATTCCTGATTCCAGTTACAAACGGAATCGTTTCTGGAAATTGGTTTTGGAATTCTTTTATGCAAAACAAATTTCAAATTTTCTTTATAGATGTCTTCTGGATTTTCCTTGCTGGAATTTCTTTATACACAGCGTATCATTTAAAACCTAAGAAAGCTCTTGCTTGATCAACTTTTTTTGCACAAAGGCACTAAGACACAAAGTTTTTACTTAAAGCTACAGATTAGAAAATTGGAATGATTTTCTCTCGCAGATTCTGCAGATTAAGCAGATAAAAATATTAAAAAGAATCTGCTCAATCTGCAGAATCTGCGGGAAACAAAATCTTTGCGACTTCGCAACTTTGCGAGATTTTTTTTGACTAACACTACCCTTACAAACAAAATACTTTCGAAATATTTGCCCTATATAGATTTTGAGCATACTTTTACGCTTTTAATCAAAAAATGGGATTCAAAACCAAAATACGTTTTATTCACAAATGGCTCGGATTAATTTCTGGGCTCATTGTTTTTATAGTCTGTATTACGGGTTGCATTTTCTGTTTTCATGATGAAATAAAAGATAACACAAGAAAAGAATGGCGTTTGGTTGAACCTCAAAACAAACCTTTTCTTTCACCATCTCAACTGCAGGAAAAAGCAAAAGAAGCCGTTCCTGCAAACAAAGCCACCATGATCGCTTATTATGGAAAAGATAGATCGGCAATTGTTTACACCTATTCAGATAAAGAAAATCTCTACTTGTATTTTAATCCGTATACAGGAGAATATTTAAAATCAGAAAATCCAGAAACTGACTTTTTCATTATTGTAGAATACATTCACCTATATCTGCTTCTACCCGATTATATCGGAAAGCATATTATTGGCGGAGCGACCATCATTTTTATTTTATTGCTTATTTCGGGAATCATACAATGGTGGCCCAAACGAAAAAGCGACATCAAGAGAAGTTTCACTATAAAATGGTCAGCAAAATGGCGACGCGTCAATTACGACTGGCATAATACAACCGGGTTTTATATTTCTATAATAGCTTTAATTCTTGCCATAACCGGACTTACTTTTACCTACGAATGGGTTGGTGACGGAATTTATAAATCTTTCAATTTGGGCGGAGACAAAGCTGCCGAAACAAAAACTCCCGTAATTGATACCACCGAATTCAAAATAAATTCCGTTGCAGCAATTGACAAAGCATTTGTTCAAACTCAAAAATTGCAACCAAAAGCAGAAATGTTTTTTATAATGATTCCGCAGAAAAAAGGTGATATTGTCAGTACAGGAGCTTACCCGCATACATTACGTTATGATCAGCAGAGCAACTATTATTTTCATCCGTCAAGCGGAAAATTACTCCAAAGCCAAACTTTTGATAAAAAAAGTTTAGGACTACAAGTTGTCGAAATGAATTACGGAATACACACAGGACAAGTTTTAGATCTTCCCGGAAAAATAATAGCTTTTACCGTGAGTTTAATTGCCGCTGCTCTACCTGTAACCGGATTTATAATTTGGTTTGGAAGAAACAGAAAATCTAAAAAAGTAAAAGCATAAAAAAACCGTCCCGTTTTTAACGAGGCGGTCTCTTTATAAGTGATTTTTGAAATTATGATTAATTTCTGTTTGCTAAAGCATTTTTCTGTAAACTTTTAACTGAGCTTACTTTATTGTCTACATAAGCAACTTCGCTTAAACTGTTTTCATTAAAGTAAATCCATTTTCCTGTTTTAACTCCGTCTGCGTATTCTCCAACGGTTTTTTTATTTCCTTTTTCGTCATAAGATACCCAAACACCGTCTAATTTACCGTCTTTAAAAAAGCCTTCTTGCTGCACTTTACCATTTTCATAGTAATACGTTGCTTTTACCTTGTTTCCAGCAGCTTCTAATTCAGGCTTTCCTTCTTGTGCAACTACAATTCCAGAGAACAATATTGCAGCTAAAATTACACTCTTTTTCATATCTTTAG